>ERZ795062.2519-NODE-2519-length-11966-cov-6.657124_pt1 | contig 11966 bp, 6 predicted proteins | sample MGYA00375146_ERZ795062 | MGnify/ENA primary metagenome ERZ795062 (study PRJEB30191, sample SAMN05720281) | activated sludge metagenome | isolation source: Anaerobic digester | place: USA | collected 2015-07-16 ...
TGAAAGTAACGAAATAATACCCATACTACTAGAACAATAGTACAATATTGAAAGTTACGTACTCAATCATTAAACAACTTATCTATTATAAATAATAACAGCCACTATATCTAAACCTTTATCACGCGATAACATGGATTAGGAAAATCAATAGGGTGTTATTCAAGCATACTCGGGTTATAAATAATATCGGCAAATCAATGTTAGGTTAGTAGTATTGAATTTGCCGCAAGGAAAACGATCATGAAAACGACAATACACATCAAACCAAAAATAAAGCCATTTTATCAATCAATTATCACCGCACTGATGGTACTAAGCGCCACTAGTGCTCATAGCGTGATTATTTCTGAAGATTTTACCGGCACCACCACAAATCATGACTGGTATATGCCAAAACCGGGCGATGGTGTCTCAACCGATCCAAATTCTGCACAAAACAATGCCTGCTTAACAGCCGGTACGGGTACAGCTTTGCCAACAGCCACTACGGCAGGACGCCCACCCAGATGTGCTAACCCTGCGACTACTGATACAACGGGAAAAGGAGCGCTGAGGCTGACCCCTGCGACACAGTATCAGGCAGGTGGCATTGTTTCAGCATTTGATTTTCCTACCAACGATGGCGTGGAAATTACTTTTACCACCTATACCTACGGCGTCGGCGAGCGTAGTGGTGCCGACGGCATGTCATTTTTTCTGGCCGATGCCGACAAACCGGTCACCATGGGCGCTCTGGGGGGGGTCTTTGGGATATTCTTGTTCCAATGTCAATCCGGTTTACAGTGGCGTAGATGGCGGTTATTTCGGCATCGGTATGGATGAATATGGTAACTACGTCAATCCATATGATAATACCAATTCTGGGGTGGGCTTTAAATCGAACACTATTGCTATTCGTGGTGCCGGTTCAATTAATATTGGCTATTTAGGCAATGCCGACCGCTTCCTACAAGATGTTTATACCCGCCAAGGCTGGGGAATTGTTCCCAATACCATCAAAACAGCATGGAATAATAAATGGCGTACCAACCCCACTCAGTTGATTGATATATGTAAAAACGGCACCTTGACTCTGAGCAACACAGAAACCAATGGGAAGGGTACGCTCACCTTAAGCGAACAGGCTACCGATCCTAAGCGTAAATTATATAACTACCGCTTATTGGATCATGTTACCTTTAACAGAAACGAACCCAATCTATATAGCTCCGTAAATACCCGTGCAGCGGCCACACCGATTATGTATCGAATCAAGATTACCCCCGACGGCAAAGCCAGTGTTTGGTATAGCCGAAACGGCGGTACTTATTCACCGGTTATGCTGGATCGAGACATTGTCAGCACCAATGGCCCTTTACCGCGGGCTTTCCGTTTTGGTTTTACCGGTGCTACGGGGGGCTGGTATAACAATCATGAGGTTACTTGCTTTAAAGCGGCACCAGCAAATGAATCGCAAGGTTCGGCCAGCGTTAGTCTGCCCAATGCACAAGCCATCGCCGATACTCAGGTTTATTTCTCGCTTTACAACCCGCAATTCTGGACCGGCCAAGTAGTATCTAAAAGCTTGGTTAGAGATCCCAATGGTAATTACGGCGTTGCAGAGCAGACTAACTGGGATGCCAGCTGCAATCTTACCGGTGGCAAATGTGAAAGCACCGGCGCCACCAATGTACCCGCTCAAAATTGGCAAAGCCGTACTTTCTGGACTTGGAACGGCAGCCGAGGGGTAAGCTTGGACTGGGCCAACCTCACCAGCACCCAACAAAACCAACTAAAAGCACCCACCGAATCCGACTCGGATGGTCAACAGCGGCTCAACTTCCTGAAAGGCGACCGTAGCCAAGAGCAAGTTTCCGCCGGCGTCGGCCTATTCCGTAAACGCCAAGGTGTACTGGGCGACATCATCAACAGCAGCCCAACCTGGGTCGCTTATCCGAATAACGACCAATACAATCGCACGTGGAATAATTTGCGCGATGGTGCAACGCCCGAAAACAACGGCCAGCAAACCTATGCACAATTCATCGCAGACAAACAGTCGCGCACCAATGTAGTGTATGCCGGCTCGAACGACGGCTTCCTGCATGGCTTCCGCAGCGGATCATACAGCGCGGCCAATCAGTACAACCAAACCGACAACGATGGCCAAGAAGTGCTGGCCTATATGCCGGCTGCCGTACTCTCGCGCATATACAAACCAAACCAGAGCAATCTGGATTTCAGCCATGCACAATATACTCACAACTTCTACAATGATGCCGCACCGGCTATTGGCGATGTATTCTATCAAGGCAAATGGCATACTTGGCTGATGTCTGGTTTGGGTGCCGGTGGCAATACCGTTTACGCACTAGATATAACAGATCCCAACTCCTTCTCCGGTGGAGCCGGTACAAATGTAAAAGGCGAGTGGAGCTACAACGCCAACGATCCGATTTGGAAAAACTTGGGCAACAGTTACGGCACCCCGGTATTTGGCCGCTTCCATGACGGCAATTGGGGCGCAGTATTTGGCAACGGCTGGTGTTCCAGCCAAGATGCAGCCAATGGCAACTGTACTGCCTCCACAGGCCCTGCCGGTATCTATGTGATGTCGATTAACCAGGCCGACGGCAAACCATCGTTCCGCTTTATCAGCACCGATGTTGGCGGCACAGCAGAAGCACCGAATGGTATCGCCTATGTAACACCGGTAGATATTGATGGTGATGTGATTTATGACTATGCCTATGCCGGTGATTTGAAAGGTAATGTTTGGCGTTTTGACCTGAAAGCCAACAATTCGGATATCTGGGCGACCACCAAACCGCAGAAAATCTTCACAGCCCAAGCCAACCAGCCGATTTCAACCAAAATTCTGGCCAGCCAAGTCCGAGGCAGCAATTCGGATGTGATCTTGAATTTCGGTACCGGTTTGCGCCAAGAAGGTTACCTCGGTCAAGAAACCACCTACGCAACAGGCACCCAAAGCCTCTACGGCCTACGCGACAGCACGGTTAAATCCTTCCCTACCGGCGGCACCAACACCAGCCAAATCACTTTGAGCCAGTTGGAGAAGCAAACCGTTACTGCTGGCACCGATGTCTTAAGCACTGAAAGTGCTAATTGGGCTACTCAAACCGGCTGGTACATGAACCTTAGCCAAGTGACGATGCCGGGTAATACTGTTGCCTATGAGCAGGTGATTTACAATCCTATTTTGGAAGCTGGAAAGTATTTGCTTGTAAACACATTTATTAATGGCAGTAGCCCGATGTTATCATGCAGTGTTACCAATGCTACCGGTTATACCTATCCCGTATCCAATATAACCGGTGCCGGTTTGAAAGGCTTCTGGACTGGTGACTTTACCGGCGACGCCTACCGCAAACAGTATGATGCTTCTGGCTCACCGTTGTTGGTAACAATTGATAATGATCTTGTTTTTGTCCACAAAAAATTTAACGGCCAACTCGGTGCTGATAAAGTGTTTGCGCCAATAAGACAGGCTAAGGTTCGACGCTTGAGCTGGCGTGAACTTTTCTAAACTACAAACCTTATCCGACAAGCTGCCTGAAATTCAGGTAGATTGAGGCCTTAACCAAAAAACTAACTCTCCTCCAAATTCTTTAAGAGAGAATATTTAGAGGAGAGTTAGTTTTTTGGTTAAGGCCTCAATACCGTAATGATCTAACTAAACTTACCATTGCGTTTCAACAGCCCAAATACTGGCACGTTCCCTGCTGTGGCGCACTCAAATTCACCTTTTCTACAACCGCTCCGATATACAGCCAAATAACTTAATTAATCACCGTATCGTCATGCTCGGGCTTGGCCCGAATATTTTGATTTTTAAGCAAAATTGGACATGATCGAATCAATCTCGAGCATGTAGAAAGTGCCATTTGTAAGCTCAGCGACTATAACTTTTAACGACTGCATTTTCACCACCAAACATTTCCAAGCGAGGGTTATTTTGCTAAGGGCTGAGACCCTTGCAAAAAGTTTTCAGGACTGCTTGATACAAAAGTGACGTCATTCCCGCGTAGGCGGGAATCCAGAAAAAATCTTAATAAACCTTTTTATTCAATCAATTGTGAAATTCAAGCATGGATTCCCGCCTACGCGGGAATGACGTCAGTAGGGAAATTCGGCGGTTCCAAAGTATTTTTGCAAAGGTCTCGGGCTATTGCACCCTAGTCTAAATCTTACAAAAAACAGCCGGAAGAATAGCTTCTTCCGGCTGTTTAATACTCAATGCCTGTCTGAAAATTTGAGGGTCTAAGCAAATAGCTGCTAACACGCTATCAGAACAACTCTCTCCAACTGAGACGACGGATACTCTTCTTAATTACAAAAGCATTCAAATCAATCTCCTTAAGTTTACCGCTGGCATCTACAGAGAAGAGTTTATCAACTGTCTCCGGCGCAACTACCGTAGCATTACTGCGTTTGAGCGAGCCCAAACCATCCGATACCAACATGCTGGCAGAAGCATCCCGATCGTCGTACTTCTCGTTCCTATCCGTATCGAAGATTTTTTGTGGGTACAAACCACCATTTCTCAAATCCACTTCAATCACACCGGTCTGGCCATCGGTAGTACATACATTGCTATTTACGGTATTCGAGCTTTGATTGCTGAAAATATAGAACTGGGCGGTTTTCCTACGACGAATATAAGCATCATCAACGCTCATGAATCCTTGTGGCAAGGATAAACGCCAGCCTTTATGGCTGCCAGACAACTGGTTTTTGCTTGCTTCATAGTAGGTTCCTGCAGAATTACTTGCCGTCGCCGTTGTACCCATGCTCTGATTCAGCAAAGCAGATTCTGCAATAGCGGTACCATCTTTATCAAACAAACCGTATGCGTAGTTCTGCTGAGTGGTGCTCCCATCGGCAATCGGATCAAAATAGCGACCGGTATTAAAGATAACGGTATAGTGATCTCCGGTTTGTACTGCATCCGGTGCGCCGGTAATCGGGCGGCTGCCACTGAAAATAGCTTTGGCCGACCAAGTACCATTACTGTAATCCGCACGCCACAACTTGCCTGCTTCATCGCCCACATAAATACGATCAATGGTGCCGTCTTTGTCTGTATCGATTACTTTAGGAGCACCAACCCCGGCTGCACCTAACCGAATCTTCCAATAGTTATTATTTTGCGCCCAAACGCCGGTTTTACCGATTTGGAGTACATAAAGATAACCATTGTTGGATTGCGTATTATAGCCGCTGCTAACCACAGCAACGGATTTCAGTTTATTATCCGCTCCTTTTACTTCGCCTAAAATGGGGGTATGTACGGTCAAACCCAAATCGCTATCGTCCTGTTTGGTAAACTCCCACAAAACATTACTATTAGCAGGCGTAAAATCAGTGTTACCAATATTGGAAGCGTCAATAGCATAAACAGCCTCGCCACCACGACCGGTCGTGCCGACAATCACAGAGGTTTGTTGATCATTAACACACGCCTCACCCACTGCTGGCGAACCATCATTAATATAGATATGCTCATCCGAAGCTTTGGCGTAATCTTTCAGTTTCGGCAGTGCCGTAGAAGGGATATAAGCAAATTTTTCTTGGCCATTACTGTCTACAACGTGCAGCATGCCGTCATTCGCGGCAAAGGCATAGACATTTTGGCGCTTCTTCAGGGTTTCCAAGCGCGTCTGATTCGCACACTGGCTCGGCGCGGCAGATGGCGGAGTCAAAACATTCACTGTCGAGTTGACTACCGTTCCCAACAGGCTATTTTCCGGTCGCGCGCGGAACGTCTCGCCGCTCCGCCCCGTTTCGTTGTTCCCCGAACCCAATACATAGTTAATCAGATTAGCAGGATTACCAGTTACCGAGTTGACTCCTAATTGCAAGCTGCTGCTCAAGCTTGTCGCATTACCCGCATTGAACTGCATTACTTGGCCGCTACCGGTGGTCCATACTTTACGGTTGCTGAAATTAGTGCGGTAGGCATTCCACAAAATATTGCTCAATTTCCATTTTTCAGTGAAGCCGTTGGTTTCCACATTATAAGCAATCACATCCCCCTGCCAGCCCGAACTGTTTTTCTTGTAACTGGACTGGAAAAGCATTGCCTTGCCGGTACCATTACCGCTCAAATCAATCACTGTACCCGAATTCAGGCTAACACCTACTGCCGTTTGTGAAGGAGACTCCACACTTTGTATGGCATTAAATGCTTTTTTCAAGGCTGTGATCATATTGTCCGGGTTATTGGCCACCGCATAAGTTTTCGGTACACCATCCGCAAATGCCCCTAAGCTAGTTTGCCCTGCCGCATCGCTAGTCCATTGACCACGTTCACGGATAGCCGGTATACCACCTGATTCTTCAACTTTATCCGAATCAAAACCGCCGTATTTAGCAGCCCAGTAAAAACTGTTTCTATTTTGAGAACCAACACCACTTGATTTGAAATTACCGCCTTCATTGGTATCGATCATAATAGTACGTAAGAACTGACGTCCGTCCAAATCGGGACGGATATCATTGGTGCGCGCCCACGAAGCCAAACCTGCGATTGAACCGCGGGAATTTTCCGCACCGAGTGTATCTCCCATAGAAAAAGACTTGTTCACTCCTTCCGCAGTCACAATGGCTTGCAGCGCAGCTCGAGTTGCCACTTCACCATCATCTGTTGGCGCCCTGTTGTTACCCGAATCGGAATAAAAATTAGGCACTGAGTTGTCATGCCATGTATTGATATCACCGATATACATCATATAGTTGGGGCGACACATCGCTGCTTTGCTGGTAACCGTTTCCCCTTTTTTGATCAAAGGATCATTCCAATCGGTAATATAGGGGAAATTATCCAATGCTGCCGGTCCGCCTGTGTTGCGGTAAACTGACTTAATACCCTCAAAGTTTTTTTTGCGCAAATACCGCAAACCGGTGTAATACAATTCACCTGCGGGGTCATATTGCTTGTAAGTTCCTGAATCACCGAATTTATTTAGATAATTGATAACACCACTGTTGGTCACACCACTGTCTGCTGCATCTGTTGTATCCGGATTAGCAACGAACCGACCGTAGTCATCAATTTCCGCACCCAACTGAATACCGTTATCCGTGATTTCTCCCAATAATGATTTCATCCGTGCGCGCAATGCACCGCCATTCTGATCGTGACTAGCTACGTTTAAATACCCAAGGGTACTGAAACGCATTTTATTGATATTTTCCTGCATCAAACCGGTCGGTTTGTAAACATTACCATAAGCGGTACAGTTTGCCTCCAGCATACCTAGCTTACAGACTTGGGTAACCACATTGAAAGTTTCACCACCTATCGTCATCTGGAAACCATTATTGGTCACTTCCACATAATTGGTTCTGGCTGCAGGCTTATATATACTGGGAAGAATCTTACCATATACATCAGATGCAAGACGGCGCGTCCTCAAACCATAGCTGGATTGACCGTTCGTATTCCGATCCACATACGCACGACGCAAATAGGTGGAGCTTGATGAATCTCCATTTTGATAAGCACTATTATCCTGACCGGTACCCCACGCACGGTTACCGCCTGTCATGGCATGACGATAAATATCGATGGCAGACATGGTCAACCAATTCAGGCCTTTACCGCTGAATGTTGAACCACCACAGCTCCCGTCGCTGGTGGCATTACTCACCGGTTCAAAATAGCCGCTGGGATTGTAAGAATAACATTTGGCGGGATCAAAATATCCAATATAATTATTCTTAGTGAATTTATCTAAATTTAAGGTGGGTGTACCAGAAGGTTCATACGCCGCACCGGCGGTTGGATACTCCACCGACAGAGCCAACACCACGTTAGCAGGATAAGAACTATTGATGCCAACAATCGGTGTTTGGCTAAATTCGGTAGCATAAGAGGATTGCAAACTGAAGGCTGAGAGTGCGGCCACCGTATAATATACGGTGGAACGCAAAGAAAAGCTGGGAGCGCGAGCAGATGTTTCATATTTTTGTTTCCGTAGTGTGGCAGGCTAAACCAAATCATTGGCACCCTACTTTTTAGTATCAGTAAATAATTAAACTTTTTTGCCATTTTAGCATGTGCTTTATTAAAACTAATATCGTTTGAACAAGAATTAACTGTTCTGTATCTACTAAAATGCAACAGTCTGGCAGCCACTGCTTAACCACCTCACTCATCGTAACACTTGAGACTATCGGCATTTTCGATTAGAATGACTTGCTTCTACGATATAGTGTCTATATCCAAAAAAGCACGTAACACAACCACCGCTCGGTTGTGCGGCGTGTTTTTTTTTAACCAGCTATTTCAAAATGCCTGAAATGCCTGAATAGATTTTTCAGACAGGCATTTTCTCTCGGAAACAAACATCAGCCAACACAGGATACCATCATGACCACACCCGCTATTTTAGTGCTTGCCGACGGCAGCGTATTCCACGGTACATCCATCGGCTATGAAGGTTCCACTTCGGGCGAAGTGGTGTTTAACACTTCCATGACCGGTTATCAGGAAATCCTCACCGATCCTTCTTACTGCAAACAAATCGTTACCCTCACCTACCCGCACATCGGCAACACCGGCACCAACGGTGAAGACGTGGAAAGCCGCGCGGTGTACGCTGCCGGTTTGATTATCCGCGACCTGCCTTTGCTGCACAGCAACTTCCGCAGCGGAGAAAGCCTGCAAGACTATTTGGTGCGCAATCAAACCGTGACGATTGCCGACATCGACACCCGCCGCCTTACCCGTATTTTGCGCGACAAAGGCGCGCAGGCCGGTGCAATTCTCACCGGCGCGGACGCCACTGAAGAGAAAGCGCGCGAACTGATTGCGGCGTTCGGCAGCATGGTGGGCAAAGATTTGGCGAAGGAAGTGACTTGCGACAAAGCTTACGAATGGACAGCAGGCGAATGGCAGCTGGGTAAAGGCTTCAGCCAGCCTGAAAAACAGCCTTTCCATGTAGTGGCTTACGATTTCGGCGTGAAAACCAATATCTTGCGTATGCTGGCCGAGCGCGGCTGCCGCTTAACCGTGGTACCGGCGCAAACGCCTGCTAAAGAAGTGTTGGCACTCAATCCCGACGGTGTATTTTTATCCAACGGCCCCGGCGACCCCGAGCCTTGCAATTACGCCATCACCGCGATTCGCGAATTGCTGGCAACCAAAAAACCGTTGTTCGGCATTTGCTTAGGCCACCAATTATTGGGTTTGGCCTGCGGCGCGAAAACCAGCAAAATGCCGTTCGGCCACCACGGTGCCAACCACCCTGTACAGGATTTGGACAGCAAAAAAGTGATGATTACCAGCCAAAACCACGGTTTCCAAGTGGATGAGGAGTCGCTGCCCGCCAATGTGAAAGTGACCCACAAATCGTTATTTGACGGCTCTTTACAAGGTATCGAGTTAACCGACCAAGTGGCGTTCAGCTTCCAAGGCCACCCCGAAGCCAGCCCCGGCCCGCATGATGTGGCTTACCTGTTTGATAAATTTATCGACAGCATGAAAGCAGCCAAGGCCGTCTGAAAACCAATAATGCCTGTCTGAAAACACCAGCCGAGAAATAGAGCGAGAAACAAAAATGAAATTAGAAACCCAAGCCATTCATGCCGGTTATCAACCGGAGCCGACCACCAAAGCCGTGGCCGTGCCGATTTACCAAACCGCCAGCTATGCCTTCGACAACACCCAGCACGGTGCGGATTTGTTTAACTTGGCCGTGGCCGGCAACATCTACACCCGCATCATGAACCCGACCACCGCCGTGCTGGAAGAGCGTTTGGCCGCGGTGGAAGGCGGCTTGGCGGCCTTGTGCGTGGCCAGTGGCATGGCGGCGATTGCTTATACCGTGCAGACTTTGGCCGAAGCGGGCGACAACATCATCGCCACCAAAACCCTGTATGGCGGCACTTACAACCTGTTCGCCCACACCCTGCCCAAGCAAGGCATCGAAGTGCGTTTTGTCGACCCAACCAAACCCGAACAAATCGCCGCCAACACCGACGCGCGCACCAAACTGGTTTACTGCGAGAGCATCGGCAACCCCGCCATCAATGTGGTGGACATTCCCGCTTTTGCCGCCGCCGCGCACGCACAAGGCTTGCCGCTGGTGGTGGACAACACCGTCGCCTCGCCCGCCCTGTGCCGCCCGCTTGAATTGGGTGCCGACATCGTGGTGGAATCGCTCACCAAATACATCAACGGCCACGGCAACAGCATCGGCGGCGCCATCATCGACGGCGGCAAATTCGATTGGGCGGCGCACGCCGAGCGCTTTAAAGTGTTGACCACGCCCGACGTGTCGTACCACGGCGTGAATTACAGCGAACACTTCGGCGCGGCCGCCTTTATCGCCCGCGCCCGCGTGGTGCCGCTGCGCAATACCGGCGCTGCCATCAGCCCGATGAACGTCTTCCTGATTCTGCAAGGCCTAGAAACGCTGGCTTTGCGGATGGAACGCCACAGCGAAAACGCGCTGAAAGTCGCCCATTTCCTGCAAAACCACCCGCAAGTGGCATGGGTAAACTATCCCGGCTTGAGCGACAGCCCGTATAAAGCCTTGATTGAACGCGATTTCAGCAATCGCGCCTCCGGCCTGTTGAGCTTCGGCATCAAAGGCGGCATCGCAGCCGGTGCAAAATTTATCGACGCCCTGCAACTGTTTACCCGCCTAGTGAACATCGGCGACGCCAAATCGCTCGCCACCCACCCCGCCAGCACCACCCACCGCCAATTGAACGCCGAAGAATTGGCCGCCGCCGGTGTCAGCGAAGACATGGTGCGCCTGAGCGTAGGTATTGAGCACATCGACGACCTGCTCGCCGATTTGCAGCAGGCATTGCAAGCCGCGCAAGCGTAAAGGCCTGTCTGAAACCCATTTGTTCTTTAACATCCTATAAAAAGGCCGTCTGAAACCATGTTTGGCATTACCGACTTAAGCACCTACTTAATCGGCACCATCGCCATTATCGTGCTGCCCGGCCCCAACTCCATGTATTGCCTTACCATGGCAGGGCGTTACGGCATCAAAGCCGCTTACCGTGCGGTGGCCGGTATTTTGCTGGGCGACAGCCTGCTGATACTCGCCACCGTATTGGGCGCAGGCGCACTGCTCAAGCTCTACCCCGCGCTGTTCCACGGCATCAAACTGGCGGGCGGGCTGTATTTGGCCTATATCGGCTGGAACCTATTGCGCGGCGCCGTCAAAAAATGGCGGATGACACCGCCCGCCACCACTTCAGACGGCCTCGAAGATAAAGGCAACGCCCCGCCACACATCTTCAACCGCGCCCTGCTGCTAAGTTTGACCAACCCGAAAGCGATCCTGTTTTTCTTATCGTTTTTCGTACAGTTCGTCGATCCCGCCTACCCCAACCCCGCACTGAGCTTTTTCGTGCTGGCGTTGATTTTGCAGTTAACCAGTTTTATCTATCTGAACCTGCTGGTATTTGCCGGACACGGCCTCACCCAAGCGTTCAGACGGCATATTAAAACCTCCGCCGCTGCCATGGGTTTGGTCGGCGTATTGTTTATCGGTTTTGCGGTGAAGATGTGGACAAGCGGAATATGATGGAAATGCCTGTCTGAAAGCTTGGGATATTTTTTCAGACAGGCATTCAATAGAATCAATACCTATGGAAAACAAACTGTTTTTAAACGACGATTCCGTTTTACAAACACGCGCCAAAAAACTGCGCCAAAACATGAGCGAAGCCGAAACCCGCTTGTGGCACCATTTAAGAGCAGGCCGCTTGAACGGCTATAAATTCCGCCGCCAACAGCCGATGGGCGACTATATCGTCGATTTTGTCTGCGTTACGCCCAAACTGATTATCGAAGCAGACGGTGGCCAACATGCAGAACAGGCCAAATACGACCAAGCCCGCAGCCTGTATTTAAATGATTTGGGCTTTACCGTATTGCGATTTTGGAACGATGAAATTTTGCGGCAAACAGATGAAGTTTTGGCGGAGATTTTGAG
>ERZ795062.2520-NODE-2520-length-11964-cov-12.038290_pt1 | contig 11964 bp, 7 predicted proteins | sample MGYA00375146_ERZ795062 | MGnify/ENA primary metagenome ERZ795062 (study PRJEB30191, sample SAMN05720281) | activated sludge metagenome | isolation source: Anaerobic digester | place: USA | collected 2015-07-16 ...
ACCCCACCGATCACCACCCGATGAAAAATCCGTCCCCCGGCGATCAGTTCGTTCGCCCGCACGGCCATGACGGTCGGCAGGTACCCTTGCGCAGGCGAGGCGCCGGTTCTTGCCGGGTCTGCATTCGATAAGGACACCCCCGCCACGCCAGACATCACGGCCTCCCAGGAGTCGATGTTCAGGCTCGACAGACTGATGTTCGCGCCGACGCCCTGATCCGGCGCCGGCGCCGATTCACCGGCCGCGAGGCCGACGCCGATGCTGCCGCGCAAGACCCTTGGTTCGGGACCGGAAATGTCGCGGGTGTAGGCGATTGAAGCCAGGCGCCCCAGCTCGACCAGCAACTGGTCCTGAAACGCAGGGGCGCCGGGAGCCGCGGATCGTGCCAACAGCGTGTTTTCGTAGCGCAGGGGCAGCACTGTCTCGGCGGACTTGCTCAACGGCGGCGGCAGGTTCAGGCCAAACCCCTGCAGATTGCTCGCCAGGGTCAGTTCGGGCACACCGCCGCGAAAATTCAATGTGCCCGAATAGGTGGTGCTGCCGGTCGCATGCCGTGCAAGCCTCGAAAAGAAGCCCAGCTCCGGCGCCTGTCGCAAGCCGTCTGCGCTGACGGAGCCTTGCGCGCGCAGCACCACCAGCGGCTCCGTGCCAGCGCCGGCGCCACCCGATACGCCGCTTCGGGTTCCGCCCTCCAGGCGAAGGTCCCCGCCCAGCATGCGGGCCTGCCCACTGGTGAGATGGAACCCGCTGTCGGAAAAAGTCACCAGACCCCGCGCCTTCGCCAGCATCGGCGTGTCAGGGGTCATGCGCAGGTCATTGCCGGCCAGGGTCACGCTGCCCTCCACTTTCGAACGCTCCAGCGTGGCCAGCGGGAGGCTCAAGCGGACCCGGCCTGTGGCCTCGCCGTTGACCGTCGCGCGTGTCAGCGCCTTGCCGGTCATTTCGCTGATGGGAGAGTTGTTCACCACCCCCAGCAGGGCAGCAGCCGGGCCGCGCGTATCCAGGCTGACGATCACCGTGGTCGTGTTCATGAAGTCGGGAATCTGCGCCTCGATGCGGCTCAGCTGCAGCCCTGGCGCGTCCACCATGCGGGCGGTGGCGCCAATCACCCGCATGCTGGCGCGATCGAAAACCAGCTCACCCGATAGTGCCGTCAGGCTGGGCCACGGTGGCTGCCCGGCGGGTTGCAGCCCCCGGGGCACGTAGGCGTAGTCCAGATTGCGCGCTTTGCCCGCAAACCGGAATTCCCCCGTGCGGGGATCCGTGAACGGAATGTTCCGCAGGTCCCCCTTGACCCTGACCACGAGGTCATTGACTTCACCTTTGAGCACCGAGTCACGGACATAGTGACGAACGTCCGCGGGGATGCCCAATGGAAGGTAACGGTGAACCCGGGCGCCATCTGCCCGGCTGAATGAACCTTTCAGGTCGAGCAGGCCGGGGAAACGTCCCTCACCGGATCCCGGACCGGTCTGCCAGCTGCCAGAAAGCTCGCCCTGTGCATCGGCATTCGCAAACTTGGCGCTCAGTTGTTGCACGGTGATGTTGTCGCCCTTGACCCGCCACTGGGCATCCGCAGCCAGCGAATCGACCGGCACGACCGGATCCTCGAACGCGCCCGGAAACACCAACGCGCCGCGGGTGATGACCAGCCGACCCTTGCCACCGGACTGGTTCATGTCGATGTCCACCGTGGCGCCGCGCACGCCAGGCCAGTCACCGGTTCCCACGGCATCGCCCTCCCGCCGTGTGGCGCCCTCAGCCAGCGACGTCGAGTGCAACTCGAAGCCAGAAACCCGCCCTCGCAGCTCATACGTTTGCGGATGGGTTGCCTCGCCCTGCCAGCGCGCCTGCACCGTCTCAACCAGTCCCTTGACCGGATGGGCCAGAATCAACGCATGCGTCGCAGTGCCCAACGGCAGACGAGCGGCAATCTGGCTGATGGCTGACAGGTCGAGCCGGTCGGCGCGCAATTCACTGTGCGCTGGCGATTTTCCCTGGGCTGGGGTGTGCGAAACCATCACGTTGCCGCCCGGCCAGCGAAGGCCTTCGCGGGTCTGGAATTGCAGCCCTTCGGTGTAGATTTCAAATCCGTCAGCCGGGCGTTGACCGCCAATCCGACCGCTCAGCGACCGGAAGTCCAGGGGCTGCAGGTCGGTACCCAGCCGGGCGCCTGCATCCACCAGCGCCACATCCGCCACGCCGCCCACCAACTCACCTTTGCTGACATCCGCCCAGACCCGCAAAGCGCCGTGGCCGCGTTGAAGGCTCACCCCTTCGGCCAGGCTGAGGTGAGGCAGAGCCCGCGCAATATCCACCCGGGAAAAATCAGCAAACGCCTGACCCTGCCAGTCCGTCCAACGCCCGGGCCGCGCCGACAGGATCGGGCGTCGGAACCGACCAACGAGATGCAGCCGATCGCCCCAACCTTCTGGCAGCTGGGCGTCGACCAGAAAATCATGGCTGCGCACGCCGTTGCGCATCAGGAAATCCAGCCGGCTCAGAACCAAGGGTTCGCTGCCGACCTGCTCATCAATCCAGCGCACCGTCGCACGCCGGATCACGAATTCGTGCTGGGAAAAGAACCAGTCGGCCACCGGTGAATCCGTGTCCTGTGCCGCCTTGATGAGTGGCAAGCCGGCGACGTACACGCGCCCGTCCACTGCGCGCCGGACTTCCAGGCTTGGCTCCTCGATATACAGCTGGTCGAAGTCCCCTCGCAGCAGCGAGCCGGCCGAAAGTGATGCCAGTACCCGCGGCAAACGAAGCGACTCTCGGCCCTGCGCATCAAACAATTGGACATTGCGCAGCTCGAAGGACGGCACCATGCCTCCTGAAAGCGCTTCAATGGCCTGCACCCTGACAGGAACCCCAAGTGCGCGCGAGGCCAAGGTCTCCAACTTTGGGCGAAACTCGGAAATTCGCGGCACAATGAAATAATGAAGCGCCGCCCACGCCAGCACGAGCACCAGCAGCAAACCCAGCAACAGTCGCATGCTCCAGCGCAAGGCAAACGCGGATGCCCGGATCAGTGGTGAAGGGGACGGCGTCGAGTCATTCATTGGGCACTTGGATATGACAGGAATTATGACCGGCGACGGTGGCGACAACTCGCCGATCGAGAGCCCCGCCGCCCGCTCGGCCGACCACCCTTTGAATACGACGCCTGTGAATCCCGCTGGTGCGCCCGAGGCCGGCTCGCGCTTCTATCAGCGTTTGCAACGGCGCTATGAGGCCCTGTTGCCCCTGCTGCCCGCCGGTGCACCGACGCTGTCCACCCTCTCTGCGGCCTACGCTGCGCTGATCGAAAGGGGCAACCCGCCGGGCGCTGCACTGCGGATCCTCCGGCAGCTGGTCATGCATCGCTTGATCATTCTGGATTGTGAACAACAGTCTCTGGAAATCATCACGCACAGCGTGACAGCGCTGGCAGAGTTCGCGCTGGACGTGGCCTGCCGCGAGGCTTGTGCGGAGCTCGATAGCCGCCACGGTGCCCCGATGACTGTCCATGGCAATCGCGCCCAGCTCTGGGTTATCGGCATGGGCAAGCTGGGTGCGCGCGAACTCAACGTTTCCAGTGACATTGACCTGATCTATGTCTACAACGAGGACGGCGAGACGACTGGAACAACCGACGGCCGGGGCCGCTTGTCGAACCAGGAGTATTTCTCCCGCGCGGTCCGCCTGATTTTCGCCATGATCGGAGACACCACCGAACACGGCTTTGTGTTCCGGGTCGATCTGGCGCTGCGACCGAACGGCAATTCCGGACCACCCGCCGTTTCCTTTGGGGCCCTTGAGGAGTATTTCCAGGTCCAAGGCCGAGAGTGGGAGCGATTCGCCTGGTTGAAGAGTCGTGTGATTGCCCCCCGCCATGTGATCGAATCCGGCTCCGCCCGGGTCTTGGGCACCGCGGTGCTGCCGTTCGTGTTTCGGCGATACCTCGACTACAACGTCTTCGAGTCTCTGCGCTCACTACACCGGCAGATCCGTGACCATGCAGCGCGGCGCAGCGCCGGCCACCCGGAACGGGCGAACGACGTCAAGCTGTCACGTGGCGGGATTCGGGAGATCGAATTCACGGTCCAGCTGTTGCAGGTGGTGCGCGGCGGGCAGTTTCCCGAGCTGCGCACCCGCCCGACGCTTGACGCCCTTCAGCGACTGGCACGAGCCGGATTGATGCCCTCTGGCACCGCCCAGGCATTGGCTGAGGCCTATGTGTTTCTGCGTCGCGTGGAGCACCGCATCCAGTACCTGGATGACCAGCAGACCCATGTCCTGCCCACTCAGGACGGCGACCTGGCGTGGATCGCGGCGACCCTTGGTTTTGCAAGCTGCTGCCCCTTTCTGTCCGAGCTTGACCGCCAACGTGAGCTGGTAGCCCAGGAGTTTGACAAGTTGTTGGGCGGCGCCGGGGAGTCCGAGTGCAAGGGCTGCAATGGGAGTGGGCGCAGCGTGCCCCCCGATTTCGAGGCACTGTTGGAGCAGCTGCCGCAGGCCCTGCGAGCACGGATCGCACACTGGTGCGAGCACCCCCGTGTGGCGGCGTTGAGAGATGATGCGCGCGCACGGCTGATCCGCCTGATTCAGCGCACGGCCCAGTGGATTCGTGAAGGCCGTGTGAGCGAAGAGGCGGCCGTTCGCCTTGTAGACTGGATTGAGCCGCTGCTGCGGCGAGAAAGCTATCTGGCCATGTTGCTGGAGCGCCCACCGGTCCATGAGCGGCTGCTTCGGGTGCTGGGTTCGGCGCGGTGGCCGGCACGCTATCTCTTGCAGCACCCGGGCGTGATCGACGAGCTGGCGAGTGACCCCATGCTGAATGAGCGCTTTGTCGCTCAGGAATTCGAGCGGGAGCTGGAGGAACGCCGCGACGCTTTGCGTCGCACGGGCGAGGATGACGAGGAGGCCTTGCTCAACCTGTTGCGCCGCGCCCACCACGCCGAAGTGTTCCGTACCCTGGCGCGCGACGTCGAAGGCCATCTGAGCGTCGAACAGGTGGCTGATGACCTGAGTGCCATGGCCGACATCGTGCTTCGCGTGACGGCGCGCTGGTGCTGGGAGCGACTGCGCAACAAGCACCGTGACGAACCGCTTTTCGGCATCATCGGCTACGGGAAACTCGGCGGCAAGGAGCTTGGCTACGGCAGCGACCTGGACATCGTCTTCATCTATGACGACCCCGATGAGCGCGCACCGGAGACCTATTCGGCGTTTGTCAGAAAGCTGATCAACTGGCTGACCGTCAAGACGGGCGAGGGCGATCTTTTCGAGATTGATACCGCCCTGCGCCCGAACGGTGGATCGGGCCTTCTGGTGACCTCATTCGACGCTTACGCCAATTATCAGCAGCAACGCGGCAGCAACACGGCGTGGACGTGGGAGCATCAGGCAATGACCCGTGCCCGTTTTGTCCTGGGCAGTGATTCCTTGCGGGAACGATTTGACGCAGTTCGTTTGGCTGTCATCGGCGCGCCACGCGATGTGGCGGGCCTGCATGACGAGATCGTGGCCATGCGCGAGCGGGTGCGCAGCGCGCGTCCGGTCAAGTCGGATCAATTTGATGTGAAACACAGCACGGGCGGCATGATCGATGCCGAATTTGCCATCCAGTTTCTCGTCCTGTCCCAGTCGGTGACCCATCCGGAATTGGCGGCCAACGTCGGCAACATTGCCTTGATGCAGCGCGCGGAAACGGCGGGACTGGTGCCGCCTGGCATTGGCAGTGCGGCGGCCAACGCCTATCGGCAGTTGCGGCGCGTTCAGCACCAGGCCCGGCTGAACGAGGAAGCGACACAGGTCCCACCCGAGGTTCTTGCCTTGGAACGCGACGCGATCATCGCCTTCTGCACGTCGGTGTTTGGCTGAAACGGTGTGCCTGAAGCGTCTGCGGGCATCAGGCAGCAACATGCCCCCCCCTCAAAGCACGAGGTCGTACTCAATGGTCAGCGGCGCGTGGTCGCTGAACTTCTCATCCTTGTAGATGGCCGCGCGGAGCGCTTTCGAAGCAATGGAAGGACTGGCCAGGTGGTAATCCAGCCGCCATCCCACGTTCTTCACATAAGCTTGGCCTCGATTGCTCCACCAGGTGTAGGCTGCGTCCGTTGCTGTCGGCTCCAGGCGCCGGTAGACATCCACCAGGTTCCCTTCCTGCAGGAGTTGTGTCACCCACTGTCGCTCCTGTGGCAGAAAGCCGCTGTTCTTCTGATTGCTGCGCCAGTTTTTCAGGTCAATTTGCTGGTGGGCGATGTTGACATCACCACATAACACGAACTCGCGCCGGGGATGCAAGGCGTCCAGATGCGGACGAAACAGATCGAGAAAGCGGTACTTGGCTTCCTGCCGCTCCGGGCCGGAAGATCCACTGGGGAAGTAGACACTGATGATGGACAGTGCGCGCGTCGGTGTGTCAAACCGCAACTCAAGGTAACGTCCTTCAGCATCGAATTCGGGCGAGCCGAATCCGGCAATCACGTCGCTGGGCTCGTGGCGTGAATACACGCCGACGCCGGAGTACCCCTTTTTCTCCGCAAAGTGAAAGTACCCCTTCGACCCGGCAAGTTCGTCGAAACGGCCGATGACATCCGGCGCCTGGGCCTTGACTTCCTGCACGCAAATACAATCCGCACGATGCTGGCGCATCCACGGTTCAAGCCCCTTGGTCGTGGCGGAGCGGATACCGTTCAGATTGAGGCTGGTTAACTTGAACAAGGATGTCCCCATGGTGGTTGGTGCGGAACTCATCGAAAGCGATGGACTGGCGCTGGAGTTTGTCCAGTTCGCGGTCGAAACGGGTGCCCTTCGGTTCGGCGATTTCAAGACCAAGGCCGGGCGCATGTCTCCCTACTTCTTCAACGCCGGCCTCTTCGATGACGGCGCCAAATTGGGCCGCTTGGCGCAATTCTATGCAAAGGCGCTGATCTCCAGCGGCATGGAGTTCGACATGATCTTTGGCCCTGCCTACAAGGGCATTCCGCTCGGCGCGGCGGTGGCCATTGAGCTGGCGCGGCTCGGACGCAACGTACCGTTTGCCTACAACCGCAAGGAAGCCAAGGACCACGGCGAAGGCGGAATCCTGGTGGGTGCCCCGCTCAAGGGCCGCGTGCTGATCGTTGACGATGTCATGTCGGCCGGCACGGCGGCCCGGGAATCCATTGCCATCATCCGCGCAGCGGGTGCGACGCCCCATGCGGTGGTCATCGCGCTGGATCGCCAGGAAAAAGCCACGGAAAACGGTGTTGATGTGAACCACAGTGCTGTGCAGTACGTCCGCAATCATCTGGGCCTTCAGGTCTGCGCGATTGCGCGCCTGGCTGATTTGCTGCACTATCTCAGGACCTCTCGCGGTGGTGCGCTTGCCGAGCACCACGTTCGCGTTCTGGCATATCGGCAGCGTTACGGTGTGGAGTGAATCCCAAAGTGAAGCCATCGTTGGGGAGTATGGCCTTGGCGGCTTTGCTGTCAGGTGCGACGCTGACGGTGGCTCATGCAGGCATCTACACCTGTGTCGATGCCAAGGGGCGCAAGATCACCTCTGACCGCCCGATCGTGGACTGTATTGATCGCGAGCAGGTCGAGCTCAACCCGAGTGGTACCGTCCGCCGCAAGGTCGGGCCGTCCCTGACCGCCCAAGAGCGAGCAGCCGAAGAGGCCAAGGAAAAGGAACTGGCCGAAGAGCGGGCCCGCCGGGTGGAAGAAAAACGGCGTGACCACGCCTTGCTGGTCCGATACCCCTACCGGTCCGTGCACGATGCCGAACGGCGGGAGGCGCTGGCGCAGATCGACGTGGTCATCAAAGCTGCCCAGCAGCGGCTGCTCGAGTTGCAGCAGCAACGAAAGAAAGTTGACGCCGAGATGGAGTTCTACAAGAAGGACCCTTCGCGGGCACCTCATTCACTGCAGCGGCAGATGGATGACAACTTGCAGAGCACCAACGTTCAGATTCGCTTCATTGCCGACCAGGAAGAAGAGAAGAAGCGCGTCAATGCGCGCTTCGACGAAGACCTGGTCAAGTTGGAGAAGTTCTGGGCCCTTTCACCCAGCAAGACCCCGCCTGAAGCGGCGCGAGTGGCTGCATCCCGACCCGCCCGCTGACGGGTGGCTCAGCCGATCTTCTTGCGCAGCAGGTCATTCACTTGCTGCGGATTGGCCTTGCCCTTGCTGGCTTTCATGATCTGGCCGACCAGCGCGTTGAACGCTTTGTCCTTGCCCGCCTTGAACTGGGCCACGTTGTCCGGGTTGGCGGCAACCACCTCGTCAATGATCCGATCCAGCGCACCGGTATCGCTGATCTGTTTCAGCCCCTTGGCTTCGATGACGGCATCTGCATCCTGCCCCTCGCCGTTCCACAGGGCCTCGAAGACCTGACGACCGGCGCTGTTGGAGATCGTACCATCAGCGATGCGTGCAATCAGCCCCGCCAGCTGGAAGGATGTCACCGCAGACTGCTCAATGTCGGTCTCTGAAGCATTCAGACGCCGCGACACCTCACCCATGATCCAGTTGCTGGCGAGCTTGGCCTGCCCGCTGGTCTTGGCGACCGCCTCAAAATAACCCGCCATCGCCTTGCTTTGGGTCAGGGTGGTGGCATCGTATTCCGGCAGACCGTAGTCGGAGACAAATCGCTGCGCCATCACGCGCGGCAGTTCGGCCATTTCCGAGCGCACCCGATCCACCCAATCGGGCGCAATCACCAGTGGAGGCAGGTCGGGGTCAGGAAAGTAACGGTAGTCGGCCGCGTCTTCTTTCGTGCGCATGGCGCGAGTCTCGCCGGTGTCCGGGTCGAACAGCACGGTGGCTTGCTGGATGGCCCGGCCGTCCTCGATCTCTTCGATCTGCCAGCGGATTTCGAAGTCGATCGCCTGTTGCATGAACTTGAAACTGTTCAGGTTCTTGATTTCGCGGCGCGTGCCCAAAGGGGCGCCGGGCCTGCGAACCGACACGTTGGCGTCGCAGCGGAAGCTGCCTTCCTGCATGTTGCCATCGCAGATGCCAATCCAGGTCACAATCTTGTGCAGCTCTTTCGCGTAGGCCACGGCTTCGGCGCTGGATCGCATATCAGGCTCGGTCACGATCTCCAGCAAAGGCGTCCCCGCACGGTTCAGGTCAATCCCGCTCTGGCCGATGAAATCTTCATGCAGCGACTTCCCGGCGTCCTCCTCAAGGTGGGCGCGTACCAGTCGAACGGTCCGCTTCTCGGCGCCAAGGTAGAAATCCACGGCCCCACCTTGCACCACGGGAATTTCAAACTGACTGATCTGGTAGCCCTTGGGCAGGTCGGGATAGAAATAATTCTTTCTCGCAAAAATGCTGCGCGGCGCGATAAACGACCCCACCGCAAGCCCGAACTCGATGGCGCGCTCGACAGCACCACGGTTCATCACGGGCAACGTGCCGGGCAACGCAAGATCCACCGCGCAGGCTTGGGTATTGGGTTCGGCGCCGAAGGCAGTGGCCGCACGGCTGAAGATCTTGGATTGCGTCGAGAGCTGGGCATGGGTCTCAAAGCCGATGACGACTTCATAGCCCCGCACCAGCAACGATTTCACAGGGGTGGTTGTGGGCGTGCTCATGCTCAGAGTCCCTCGGGCTTGCGGGAATGGAAATCCGTTGCTTGCTGCAGTCGATGTGCAGCGTTCAACAGCCGGGCTTCCGAGAAATAGTTTCCGATCAACTGCAACCCCACGGGCATGCCGCCTTCCCCGAAACCGGCAGGCACGCTCATTCCGGGCAACCCCGCCAGCGAGGCAGGCAGAGTAAAGATATCGGCCAGGTAATCGGCCAACGGGTCATTTCCATGGCCCCCCAGCTTCCACGCCACCGTGGGCGCCACGGGGCCGGCGATCAGGTCGCAGTCCCTGAAAGCTTGCTGGAAATCGTCGGCAATCATGCGACGAATCTTCTGCGCCTGCAGGTAGTAGGCATCGTAGTACCCGTGGCTCAGTACATAGGTACCGATCATGATGCGGCGCTTGACCTCGTCGCCGAAGCCTTCAGCACGGGTCTTTCTGTACATGTCCACCAGATCGGTGTATTCATCGGCCCGATGGCCGAACTTCACACCGTCGAAACGACTCAGGTTGGAGCTGGCCTCGGCTGGCGCAATGATGTAATAGACCGGAATGGACAGCTCGGTGCGCGGCAGGGAAATCGGCACCAGTTTCGCCCCCAATTCTTCGTACACCTTGAGGCAGGCCTCGACTGCGGCACGCACGTCGTCTGCAAGCCCGGTACCAAAGAATTCCGATGGAACACCGATGCGCAGCCCTTCCAGGCTGTCATTCAGCGAACGGGTGAAATCTTCCTCACACCGATCGAGCGACGTCGAGTCCCGGTCCGGGTCGGGGCCGCACATGCTCGACAGCAGCAGGGCGCAGTCTTCGGCTGAACGCGCCATCGGGCCAGCCTGATCCAGACTGGACGCGAAGGCCACCATGCCATAGCGCGAGGCGCGGCCATAGGTTGGCTTGATGCCGGTGATCCCGCAAAACGATGCCGGCTGCCGGATCGAGCCCCCGGTGTCGGTGCCCGTGACCGCAGGCGCCAGGCGCGCCGCCACAGCGACAGCGCTGCCGCCCGAGGAACCGCCCGGCACGCGGGTGCGATCCCAAGGGTTGAGTGCCGGGTGAAAGGCCGAGTTCTCATTGCTCGACCCCATCGCGAATTCGTCGCAGTTGAGCTTGCCCAGCGTCACCATGCCGGCAGCGGCCAGCTTTTGCACCACGGTTGCGTCAAACGGCGACCGGTAGCCTTTCAACATCTTCGAACCGGCCGTGGTGGGGAAGTCGCGGGTGACAAATATGTCCTTGTGCGCCAACGGCACGCCTTCCAGCGGCCCGGCCGTGCCGGCCGCCAACCGAGCGTCGGCGGCGCGCGCCTGGGCGATCGTGACCTCCTCGTCGAGCGCCAGAAAGGCGCCCAGGTCCGCCTGGGCCTGCGCGCGCTTCAGGAAATGCTGCGCCGTTTCAACGGCCGAAAGCTCGCCTTGGCGCAAGGCGGCCACCAGTTTGGCGACACCGAGGTCATGTGGAGCGTGATGAACGGTTTGCATGTCTCGCCTCACTCGATGACTTTGGGCACCAGAAACAGCCCGCGCTCGACGGCGGGCGCACTGCGTTGGTTGGCTTCGCGCTGATTCGGCTCGCTGACCACGTCCTCCCGCAGGCGCAAGGCAATGTCCTGGATCACCGCCACCGGGTGCGCCAGGGGCTCGACGCCCGAGGTGTCCACGGCCCGCATGGCCTCCACGATGTTGAAAAAGCCGTTGATTTGAGTGAGCATGCGCTCACTTTCGTCCGGCTGCAGTTCGAGCCGGGCCAGATTGGCGATCCGGGCAATGTCGTCGGGCGTCAGGGACATGAGAGAAGCTTCGGAAACGAGATGTAAAGGACGGGCTGCTCACGCAGCCTGGCAGGTTATTCACAGGCAATGCGTTATTATCCCGCCTTTGGTGCAACACCCGCGAAACCGACGCCTTTTGCGCGGAAAACCCACTTTTTTGAATCGATTAACAGGGCGATGCCTGGCCGAGGCGCCAGTCATGCCCGAGAGGACTTGTCATGTTAGGTTCCTTCCGTCGGTACTTTTCGTCCGACCTGGCCATTGACCTCGGCACCGCCAACACCCTGATTGTCGTTCGCGACAAGGGCATCGTGCTCGACGAACCGTCGGTCGTCGCCATTCGCCACGAAGGGGGTCCCCAAGGAAAGAAGACCATTCAGGCCGTTGGCAAGGAAGCCAAGGCGATGCTGGGCAAGGTGCCGGGCAACATCGAGGCGATTCGCCCGATGAAGGACGGCGTGATCGCCGACTTCACTGTGACCGAGCAGATGCTCAAGCAGTTCATCAAGATGGTGCTGCCCCGCGGTGTGCTGCGTCCCAGCCCGCGCATCATCATCTGCGTGCCCTGCGGATCCACCCAGGTCGAGCGGCGCGCGATCCGTGAATCGGCGCTGGGCGCTGGCGCCT
>ERZ795062.2531-NODE-2531-length-11925-cov-4.006824_pt1 | contig 11925 bp, 9 predicted proteins | sample MGYA00375146_ERZ795062 | MGnify/ENA primary metagenome ERZ795062 (study PRJEB30191, sample SAMN05720281) | activated sludge metagenome | isolation source: Anaerobic digester | place: USA | collected 2015-07-16 ...
AGACCGCTGATGCGCTGGGCCACCGAATCGAGCGCGGTCAGCATGATCACCATGACCTGCGGGGAGTTCTTCCGGATCTCCCCGCACAACACGTCGCCGCCCACGATCGGCAGCATCCGGTCGAGAACCACCACGTCAGGAGTCTGTCCGGCGAGCTCATCCCGGGCCCGGCCGCCGTCGGCGACGGCGGTCACCGTGTAGCCCGCCGCGCGCAGGTAGTCGCCGACAGCGGTCCGCACCGCGGCGTCGTCCTCCACGATCATCACCGTCGCATTCACCCTGCCGACGATAGTCGCCGCCATGGCCCGGGCGGCGACTTCTTACGCTGCTGAAATGTTTGGTCCCGCCGAGGCTGCGCGCGGTTACGTTCGTGTCCGTAGCCGATTGCCGCTACCTCAACATTTCCCTCAACCGAAAAGGTGACCATCGTGCATACCAAGATCTTTTCCGGAATCGTCGGCGCGGGAATCGTGGCCGCCGCCCTGACCCTGAGCGCCTGCGGCGATTCCGACACCGAATCCACACCCACCGCATCGATGTCCATGGCCCCCACGTCAGCTCCGATGATGGCGTCGATGAAGGGCACGTTCACCGGCATGGGCGGCAAGAACGTCAGTGGTTCGGCCACCGTCGCCGACGGCAAGCTCATGCTGTCCGGCTTCCGGACCGACGAGGGCCCCGATCTGCACGTGTACCTGACCAACGGCACCGACGAGGCGGCGGTCATGGCCGGCAAGCAGATCAGTGCCATCGACCTGAACGCGATGTCGCAGTCCTTCTCCCTCGACGGCATCGACACGAGCATGTACCACAACGTCGTCATCCACTGTGACAAAGCCAAAGTGGTGTTCGGCGCCGCGATGCTGAGCTGACCGGAATGACTACCGTGACCCCACCGGTCCTGAGCCCGTCGCGAACAGCATCCCGGCGGCGCCGTGGTGCGACCGTCCTGACGGGGGTTGTCGGACTCACGCTCGGGGTGTTGTGGATCCGGGAGAGCGCGATCAAGTACCACGCCGGGTTCGGTGCCGCCGACATTCATCTCGTCGCCGATGGAGCCGCACAGAATTCCCGGGTGCCGGGATTCTTCCAGGAGTTCTGTGCGCACATCCTCGGACCGAACGCCGGTCTGTTCGGATATGCCATGCCCGCACTCGAAATGGGGCTCGGCGTCGGGTTCATTGCTGTCATCATCGCGGCACTTGCCGATTCACAGTGGTCGGCGGTGCTGACCCGTCTCGTGGCCGGCGGTTCGGTGTTCACGCTGATGACGTACTGGCTGTCCGATCAACTGATCTGGGAGTACCCGATCATGGTGCTGCTGTCGGCGTGCTTGCTCGCGACTGCGTCATCACGCGGGACGTGATCCCGGAATCCAGGTGCTACTCCTGGGTGGCACCTGGATTCGGGTCTGCGTCGGCCTCCGCGTCTGCCTCTGCCTCGCCCGGTGCGGCACCGGTGTCGAGCAGGATTTTGAAGGCGTCCTCGTCGAGGATCGGTACGCCGAGTTGTTCGGCCTTGGCAGCCTTGGAACCCGGTGAATCCCCTACCACCACATAGTCGGTCTTCTTCGACACCGACCCCGATGCCTTGCCGCCGCGGGACAGGATGGCCTCCTTGGCTCCGTCACGGGAGAAGTCCTGCAATGAGCCGGTGACGACGATCGTCTTGCCCTCCAGGGTGCGGGCGATGGTTTCGTCGCGTTCATCGGCCATGGAAACACCTGCCGTACGCCACTTCTCGACGATCGTCCGGTGCCAGTCGACGGCGAACCAGTCGACGATGCTCTGCGCCAGGGTCGCGCCAAGTCCGTCGACCTGAGCCAGATCGTCGACGGAAGCATCCTCGACGGCCTGCAGTGAACCGAAATGCGTTGCCAGCGAACGTGCCGCCGACGGTCCGACGTGGCGGATCGACAGGGCCACCAGCACCCGCCACAACGGCACCTGCTTGGCCTTGTCCAGATTGGTGATCAGCCACTGCCCATTGGCCGACAACTCCCCCTTCTGATTGGTGAACAACGGCACCTTGAGCAGGTCGTCGGCGGTGAGGGAGAACAGGTCACCCTCGTTGTGGATCACTCCGGCTTCCAGAAGTGCCTGTGCCGCTTTGTAACCCAGGGCCTCGATGTCGAAGGAGCCACGGCCGGCGAGGAAGAACAGACGTTCACGCAGCTGCGCCGGGCAAGACTCGCTGTTGGGGCAACGGATGTCGGCGTCGCCCTCCTTCTCGGGACGCAGTCCGGCACCGCATTCGGGGCATGTCACCGGCATCACGAAGTCGGTTTCGGTGCCCTCCCGCAGGTCGACGACCGGTCCGAGCACCTCGGGGATCACGTCGCCGGCCTTGCGAATGGTGACGGTGTCGCCGATCTTGACGCCTTTGCGTTTCACCTCCGACTGATTGTGCAGGGTGGCGCGGGCGACGGTGGAACCGGCGACCGGCACCGGTTCGAGCACCGCGTACGGGGTGACGCGCCCGGTTCGGCCCACCCCCACCTCGATTCCGAGCAGCTTGGTGGTGACCTCCTCGGGCGGATACTTGTAGGCGATCGCCCAGCGCGGGGCGCGGGAGGTGGCTCCGAGACGCCGCTGGACGGCGAAGTCGTCGACCTTGACGACGATGCCGTCGATCTCGTGCTCGACGTCGTGGCGATGTTCGCCCCAGTAGCTGATCTTGTCCAGCACCTGCGCACCGGAGGTCGCCTTCGCGGTGTGCGTGGACACCGGCAGGCCCCACGCCCCGAGCGCCAGGTACGCGTGGTGCAGAGAGTCGGGCCGCCAGCCCTCCACCTTGCCGATGCCGTGGCAGATCATCCGCAGCCGGCGACGTGCGGTGACCTGCGGGTTCTTCTGCCGCAGCGAGCCGGCCGCCGAGTTGCGGGGGTTGGCGAACGGCGCCTTGCCGTCCTCGATGAGGGAGGCGTTGAGGTTGGCGAAGTCCTCCAGCCGGAAGAACACCTCGCCGCGCACCTCTAACAGGTTCGGGATCGGGTACTCGTCGGTGCCGGTGAGCTTGGCCGGGATGTCCTCGATGGTGCGGGCGTTGAGGGTGACGTCCTCACCGGTGCGACCGTCGCCGCGCGTCACTCCCCGGACCAGGTTCCCGTTCTCGTACACGAGGCTGAGCGCGACCCCGTCGATCTTCAGCTCGCACAGGAACTCGACGGCCGCCCCGGCGTCGTCGTCGACCTTCTGCACCCACCCGGTCATCTCGTCGTAGTCGAAGACGTTGTCCAGCGACATCATCCGTTCGAGGTGATCGACCGGCGTGAATGCGGTGGAGAATCCCCCACCCACCAGTTTGGTGGGCGAATCGGCCACCGCCAGTTCGGGGTAGCGGTCCTCCAGCTCCTGCAGCTCCCGCAGCAGGGTGTCGAACTCGCCGTCGCTGATGATCGGCGAGTCCCGCACGTAGTACCGGAACTGGTGGTCGCGGATCTCGTCGGCCAGCTGCGACCACCGCTCATGGGTGGCCGTGTCCGCGCGGCCCGCGCCGGTCGCCACGGGTTCGATCACATCGGCATCATCCGGGGTCGTGTTGTCCTCTGCCACGCCGTCGAGGTTAGCCCAGACGCACGACAGCGCCGTCACCACGAATGCCCGGCCTGTCACAAACATCAGCCGTCGTGCTGGGCCAGATTGTCGCGCAGGGTGGTGCCGCTGTACTCGCGGCGATGCACGCCACGTTTCCACAGGTGCGGCACGATGTGCTCGGCGAACTGCGGTAACGACTCCACGAACACCGTGTATCCGTCGGCGGCACCCCGGTCCGTCCAGCCGACGAGATCGTCTGTGATCGATTCCGGAGTGCCGAACACCCGGCGATGCCCGCCACCACCGAGCGCGATGAACCTGCGCAACGTGAGACCGGGTTCGGCCGCGGCGAGATCGACACCGCCCTGCGCGAAGCCGATCGAGCGGGACCCGTCGTGGGCGCTCACCTCAGACGGGACCGGTCCGTCCAGATCGAGTCCGCCGGGGTCGAGGTTGAACCTGTGGGCGAACCGGCGCAGCACCGTCGTGTTGTCGAGCGCGTTCTCCGCCTCGTCGAGCAGTCGCGCCACCTCGTCCTCGGTGCTGCCGACAGTGAAGAAGATGCCCGGCAGCACCAGAACCCGGCCCGACGGGCCACGCCGGGCCCGGGCCGCGGCGTTCAGCTTGTCGCGGTAGTCGCGCGAGGCCGCTTCGGTGATCCCCACCGAGAACACACCGTCGGCGAACCGGGCGGCGGTGCCGATCCCCTGGTCGGAGCCGCCGGCCTGGAAGACGACGGGCGTCCCTTGCCGGGACCGGGGAATCTGCAAAGGCCCGGCCACGGAGAAGAACTCACCGTCGTGATCGATCGGCGAACGGTCCGGTGCGTCGAGATCCCAGCTCCGCGTGACATCGTCGCGCCACGATAACCACAGCTTCTCGACGACCTCGGCGAATTCGTCTGCGCGCCGGTACCGTTCGTCGCGCGACGGCGGTTCGTCCAGACCGAAGTTCCGGGACACCGCCGGATCCATCGTGGTGATGATGTTCCAGCCGGCCCGGCCGCGGGAGATGTGGTCGATCGACAGGATCGCCCGCGCCAGCGCGTACGGGGTGCCGTAGGTGGTGGACGCGGTGGCGATCAGACCGACATGTTCGGTCTCGCGGGCGATCGCCGGCAGCAGCGTCAACGGATCCAGGTAGGCGAAGCCCAGCCCGTCCGGCCCCAGCGCCTGAGAATCGGCGAAGAACACCGCATCGACTCGCGATTCTTCGGCAAGCTGCGCCGAACGCACGAAATCATCGATATCGATGAACGGGTGGGTTCCGTCAGCGGTCTGTATCGGGCCCGGAATCAGATTGACGGTGAACTTCAAGTACCTGTTCAACGGACCGCCCCTACCGGTAGGTCGGTGGCCGTCCGGGCGACATCGGGGATCGACGCCACCAGCGCACGCGTGTAATCGTCGGCGGGGTCGGCGAACACCTGGGCGGTGGGGCCGTCCTCTTTCACCACTCCGTGCTGTAGGACGGTGACGGTGTCGGCGAATTGCCGGACCACGCTGAGATCGTGCGAGATGAACAGGTAACTGAGGCCCAGCCGCACCTGTAGATCGACGAGAACGTCGAGGATCTGCGCCTGTACGGTCACATCGAGCGCCGAGGTGGGTTCGTCGAGGACGAGGACATCGGGATTGAGGCTGAGCGCGCGGGCGATCGCGACGCGCTGCCGTTGACCGCCCGACAGACGCCGGGCGCGCCTGTCGGCAAAACTCTCGTCCAGCCCGACCAACTCCAGTACCTCGACGACGCGGCGCCGACGTTCCTCGCGGGATCCCTCGCGGTAGCGCACCAGTGGTTCGGCGACGATCCTGCCGACGGTGTAGGTGGGGTCCAGGGAGTTGAACGGATTCTGGTAGACGAGCTGCAGATGCCTGCGCGCGGACCGCAGATCTTTCCGATCGAGATGCGAAACATCCTGTCCGTCAACAATAATCCGGCCTTCATCGGGTTCGAGCAGACGTAGCACCAGACGCGCGATGGTGGTCTTCCCCGAGCCCGACTCACCGACGAGGGCGTGGGTGCGCCCCGGCGGGATCCGCAGGGAGACACCCTTGAGGGCCTCGGTCCGGTGCTCGCCGGCACCGAAACTCTTCTGGACGTTCTCGACTTCGAGCGCGTAGCGACCCGCTTCCGGCTCCGCGCGGCGGGAGATCGCCGGCGCGAACCTGTCGAGATTCAATCGTGGGATATCTCGGATAAGGGCGCGCGCATACGCCGATCTGGGCGCCGTCAGTGTCTCCCTTGACGGACCGTGCTCCTGTAGTTCGCCGTCGTTGAGAACGACGACCTGATCGGACCGCTCGGCTGCCAGCGACAGGTCGTGCGTGATCAGCAGTATCGACACACCGAATTCGGCCTTGAGACTGTCGAGCAGATCCAGGATCGTCTTCTGGATTGTCACATCGAGGGCGGAGGTGGGTTCGTCGGCGACGATCAACTGTGGCCGCCCGGCGATGGCCAGGCCGATCAGCACGCGCTGCAACTGTCCACCGGACAGTTGATGCGGATACGACCGCAACGCCCGCTCTGGGTCGACGATGCCGACCGACGCCAGGAGCTCTCGCGCCAGCGCTGGATAGCGCTGCCGGTCGGCGTGCTCGGGCTGGTCGGATTCGCGGAACGACTCGTACACCTGATGGTCGATCCGCCGGACCGGATTGAGCGATGCCGTCGGATCCTGCGGTACGAATCCGATCTGCCGGCCGCGCAGTGCCCGGAAGGCCCGCTCGGACAGGCGCAGGATGTCGCGGCCGGCGAAGAACGCCTCGCCACCGACCGCCGTCGACGAATCCAACAGCCGCAGTATCGCATTGACGAGGGTGGACTTGCCCGAGCCGGATTCGCCGACCACCGCGACGGTCTCGCCGGCGGCGACATCGAAGGACACCCCGTGGACGGTCGGCGATCGCAGGTCGCCGCCGTACGCGACGCGCAGGTCGCGCACCGACAGCACCGTGTCCGATCGCGACGATGGCCGCGAGCCGTGTCGCGTGCGAGGGGCTGTGTCGATGGAAACCGTCACGTCACTTGTCCTTACCGATAGTGGTGCTGAGTTGATTCAGTGAGAGCACGGTGGCCACCATGACCAGGCCGGGCAGGTACACCACCCATGGATAGCGGTACAGATAGTCCTTGCCTTCGGCGACCAGCAATCCCCAGTCGGGACTCGGCGGCGGATTGCCGTAGCCGAGGAAGGCCAGTCCGGCGATGCTGATGATCGCCAGCCCGAATTGCAACACCGCCAACGCCACCACCGACCGATAGGTGTTGGGTAGCACGTGGGCGAACAGAACCGACAACCGGCTTCCACCGATCAGGTACGCCGACTCCACGAATGTCAGATTCTTCACCCGCAGCACTTCCGAACGGATGAGCCTGCCGAATACCGCTATGGATGACACACCCACCGCGATGGCAGCATTCACTGTCTGAAAGCCCAACGACACCACCACGATCACGGCAAGCAGAAAACTTGGTATGGCCAGCACGATGTCCAGTACCCGCCCGAGGATTCCGTCGACGATGCCACCGAAGAATCCGGCGAGCAGGCCGATCGCGCTGCCGGCCACCAACCCGATCGTCACCGCCAGGAGCGCGGACAGGACGGCAGGCCGGGTGCCGTGCACCACCCGGGCGAAGACATCCCGGCCGAGTTGATCGGTACCGAACAGGTGCGCGGCCGATGGTTCGGCGAATCGTTCGGCCGGAACGCCGGCGTACGGGTCGTGGGAGGTGAACAGACTCGGTGCGATCACCCACGCGATGAGCACCAGGATGATCAAACCCGCCAGCGTCGTGGCAATGGTACGTACCGAGAGCCCGGGCACACGTACGGCCGGACCGCGGGACAGTGTCAGCGTCGCCGTCATGTGGCTGCCGCCTTTCGTAGACGTGGGTCGAGTACGGGATAGATCAGGTCGACAACAAGATTGATCGTGAGGAACAGCACCGCCGCCAGGGTGACCGCCGCCTGCAATACCGGCACATCCTGTTCGGTGGCGGCGGTCTGAATGATGCTGCCGATTCCGGTGCGCCCGAATATCGCTTCGGTGAGTACCGACCCGCCGAGCAGATCGCCGACGATGATGGCGGTGATGGTGAGCGTCGGCAGCGCCGCGTTGGGCAGCAGATGCCGTCCGAACAGTCCGATCCTGCTGATCCCCTTCGAGATAGCCACCGTCGAATACTGCTGAGCCCGTGCATCATCCAGAGCGGTGAGGAAGATCTGCGCGATCGGCGCCGACGCCGGGATGGCCAGCGTGATCGCCGGGTAGATCAGCGCATTGATGCTGTCGTAGTCGTTGATCGCGAAGAACCCGAGCTGGAAGGAGAAGATGTCGATGATCACCAGCCCGATCAAGAAGTTGGGCATCGACAGGAACAGCGGTGGGAATGCCCGGAACACCGCACCGCCGAACCGGGCCGGAACGTAGATCGCCGCCAGTGCGATCAGGAAGGCCAGAATAGTTGCGAACACGAATGCCGTTCCGGCCAGTTGTAGCGTCGACGGAATTCCTTCCCACAGCACCGCCGACACCGGACGGTGCGAACTGATCGACAGTCCGAGGTCACCGGAGAACAAGCGTCCCAGGGCGATCCCAAGTTGCTCGAACACCGAACGATCAAGCTTGTAGTACGCCAGCAGCCTCGCTATCTCCTCCTCCGAATAGTTGTTCTCCGGGTTACGCAACTGAGAGGACACCGGGTCCCCGGGCAGCACCGTGACGATGACAAATACCAGCACGTACACGCCGAGAACCGCCAGCAGCGCCTGCCCGACCCGGGAGGCGATATACCCGCCGTTCGCCGAAAGCCACAGCCGTGGGCCGGAAGGACCGGCCAGGATACGCGTGTCCTGTTCGCGGACCTGCAGTCCGGCTGTCATGAGTCGAGCCAGGTGTCGTAGAGCCGGATTCGGCCGTAACCGTCGGCGCCGATGCCTTTGAGCTTCGCCGATGCAGCGAAATTCTGCGGAAATTCGTGCACTGGAATGAAATAGGCGTGGTCGATGACATACTCCTGGGCCTTCTTCGACGCGGCGAACGCTTCGGCATCGGTCGGCGCGGTGGCCACGTCCTCCAGGATTCGATCGAATTCTGCAGACGGCTTCTTGAATTGGTTCTGCTGGCTGGAATGCCACCACCGCCACAGGTACACCGGATGAGGTGCAGCCCAGTGGATCTCATACAGCGGAACACTGTCCTGTTGCGCGACGGTGTTGTAGTTGGAGAAGTCGACGCCCTTCAGCTCCAGACGTACGCCCACCTTCTTCCACTGCTGGGCGATCAGTGCAAGATCGTCACGCGAGGTGGTGATGAACACCGACGGATACTCGAAGAAGTAGAGTTGCCGACCGCCCTTGGTGCGGTAGCCGTCCTTGTCCCGGCCCGTCCAGCCCGCCTCATCGAGGAGCCTGTTGGCCAGATCCGGGTTGTAGGCGAAGCGATCACTGAGATCAAGCCCCCAGGGCGTCGACGAATTCAGCGGTCCCGTCGCCACTTTCCACTCGGACGAGTACAGCGTGTCGACGATCTCCTGCCGGTTGATCGCATGCGTGAGCGCCTTACGGACCCTGATGTCGTCAAGGTGTTCGGCACCTAGTCGCAGGTGCAGGCCCCACACGCTGCCCGGAACGAAGCTGTTGAGCAGCGTCGCACCCCGCTCGACCAGACCTGTTTCTTCGGATGGCTGGGGGTAGTGGATGAGGTCGACCTGCCCGGAGTCGAGTGCACCTACCCGAAGCGACGCCTCCGACAATTGTTGAATGGTGATCTTGTCCAGGTAGGCGGGCCCCTGGTGGGCCGAATCGGGCCGCGGCCACGCGTAGTCGTCGCGCCGGACGAGCACGATCTCCTTGTTCGGTTTCCACGAGTCGACGACGAACGGTCCGGTGGCATAGGTGTTCTTGAGGTCGCTCTGCTCCTCCAGGCTGAGCTTGAGCGTCGCGGGCGCCAGGATCCCGGTGGTCGACGTCCCGGCCAGAACCGGAATCAACGCCGGGAACGGCGCGGTCAGCCGCACCTGGACCTCGGTGGCACTGATCGCCGTGGCCTTGTCGAACGTTTCCGGCAGGTTGGCCACCCGGGTGATACCCCGCGAATCGTCACCGAGGCCCTGCAGATTCAGGTTCAACGCCACCGCCGCCGCGTCGAGTTTCTCCCCGTTGGAGAAGGTGATGCCCTCCCGCACCGTGATGATGAATTCGGTGAAGTCGGCGTTGTGGGTGAAGCCGGACGCCAGATGCGGCAGTAGCGCACCCTCGTCGTCGTAATAGAACAGGTACTCCACGAACTGCGCCCACACCTGCAGGACATGCCACGAACTGACCTGCTGTTGCGCATACCCCTGGTTCAGGTGCGCGTTGAGATAGGTGATCTCACCGCCGGGCTTCGGTTCGGAGTTGCCGGATCCGGCGGGCGCCGGGGAGCCGGAGTCACCGTCGCGAGTACACGCAGCCACCACTGCGGCACCGGCAAGGAGCGCACCGAGGCGCAGAAACTGGCGCCGGCCGACATCGTGTCTCATGGAGATCCTTCTTTCGGAATACATCGGTGCGGGTTGCCGATAATGGTGTGATCGGTCAGTGGTTCGGTGACTATGCACGCCAGGCGTCGTAGAAACTGATCAGGCCCAAACCGTCGACTTGCAGGCCCTGCACCGTCTGTGCGGCGCCCCAGGTCTGCAGAAACTCGTGGATGGGGATGTAGTAGGCGTTGTCGATGACGTATTCTTGGACCTTCTTGGATGCCTCGATCCGGGCGTCGGCGTTCTTGGCCTGAATGACATCTGTGAGCAGGGCGTCGAGCTCTGGGTCGGGGTTCTTGAACTGATTTCCTTCGCTGCTGTGCCACCACCGCCATACCTCGCTTTGACTGCCCGCGAGCCAATGGTTCTCGTACAGCGGCACATCGGGTTCGGCGGTGACGGTGCTGTAATTGGCGAAGTCGACGCCTTTGATGTCGAGCGCGACACCGATCTTCTTCCACTGCTGAGCGAGCAACTGCAGATCGAGACGGGAGGTGGTGGTGAAGACCGACGGATAGATCACGAAACTCAGCCGCTTGCCCGCCTTGGTCCGGTAGCCCTGCCGATCGCGAGCGGTCCAGCCCGCCTCATCGAGCAACGAATTGGCCAGTGCCGGGTCGTAGGCGAACCGGTCCCGAAGATCCAGGGTCCCTGGCACCACATCGTTGAAGATGGATTTGGCCTCCGACCACTTACCACTCGGAAAGTTGGTGGCCAGGATCTCCTTTCGGTCGATGCCGTGCGAGAGTGCCTTGCGGACCCTGATGTCGTCGAGATAGTCGGCGGTGAGGCGCAATTGCAATCCCCAGACGCTGCCGAAAAACGATGGTGCGATCAGGTTGAAACCGTTGTCGGCGATCCGCTGTTCTTCGGTCTGCTGCACATAGTGGATGACCTCGACCTGACCGGATTCGAGCGCACCGACCCGCAGTGCCGGTTCGGCAACCTGCTGCACCACCACCTTGTCGAGGTAAGCCGGCCCGTCGTGCCGGGCGTCGGCGCGTGGCCATGAATAGTCCTCGCGCCGCGCGAGCACGACTTCCTTGTTCGGCACCCATGATTCGACGACGAACGGCCCGGTGCCGTACACGTTGCGCAGGTCGGATTGTCTGTCGAGGCTTGCGTTGATCGTTGCGGGTGCCAGGATGCCGACGGTGGTCCACGCGCCGAGCTTCTGGATGAAGTCGCCGTACGGCTTGGTCAGCCGGACCTCCACGGTGTGCGATCCGGTCGCGACCGCTTCCCCGTAGTAGTCCTTGGGAAAGTATTGTGATCGCGGAATCCCGCGCGCTTCATCGCCTCTGGCCAGGAAGTTCAGGTTGGCGGCCACCGCCGCCGCGTCGAGCGGCTCACCGTTGGAGAAGGTGACACCTTTGCGGATCGTCAGGGTGAAGCGGGTGCGTTCGTCGTTCTCGGTGAATCCGGTCGCCAGATGCGGGACGAACCTGCCGTCGGCCTCGTAGTAAAAGAGTCGCTCGACAAGCTGATTCCACACCTGTGCGACGTGCCAGGACCCCGTTTTCTGCTGCTGGTAGCCATCGATCAGCTTCTCGTTCAGATAGGTGATCGAGCCGCCTGTTCGGGGTGGTCCGGTGACGGCCGATGCTTGCTGGGTACCCCCGCCCCGCGACCCGCAGGCCGCCAGCGCACCCGTACTCGCCAAGGCGATGCCGAGCGCGAGGAAACGACGACGATCAAATGAGTGTGCCATGAATCTGCGAAACCGTTCTGTCCTGGATACGTGCCGCAGAGAAGTGTGCGTACTACCGGCGTGGCAACCTACGATATCGCTCTACACGAACCGCACACCGAGACTTAATGGTTCGCATACCGGCAATGGAAAGTCACTGCCAGCATGTTT
>ERZ795062.2533-NODE-2533-length-11911-cov-4.926198_pt1 | contig 11911 bp, 11 predicted proteins | sample MGYA00375146_ERZ795062 | MGnify/ENA primary metagenome ERZ795062 (study PRJEB30191, sample SAMN05720281) | activated sludge metagenome | isolation source: Anaerobic digester | place: USA | collected 2015-07-16 ...
AGGTGCCGGGGCGAGCGCAGCGACGGGAGGTGCCGGGGCGAGCGCAGCGACGGGAATTGCACCGGATTCGTCACAACGGGGGACCATTCACTATCGTGCGTGGCATGAACGCCCAGCCCAGAACCAACGCGCTCTCCGACGACGACCTGATCCTCGCACTGGAGAAGGCGCTGCCGGAGATCGCCGAGGACCACCGGGCGGCGGCGCAGCCGTGGAACCCGCACGATTGGGTACCGTGGGACGCGGGCCGCAACTTCGCGTTCCTCGGCGGTTCCGACTGGGAGCCCGGTCAGGCGACCCTGACCGACGAGGTGCGCGCGGGTGTCCTGGCGTTGTTGCTGCTCAAGGACAACCTGCCGTCCTATCATCGGATGCTGGCCGTGCACTTTCCGGTGTTCTCGGCGTGGCGCGAACTGGTCGGTGTGTGGACGGCCGAGGACAACCGGCACGCCATCGTCCTGCGCGACTACCTCGTCGTCACCCGGGCCGTCGACCCGGTTGACGCCGAGGTCCGCCGCCGTATCCACGTGACCGCCGGATTCCGGCAATACGAGGGTTCGGCCACCGATGTGGGTCCGCTCGACGTGCTCGCCATCATGGCCGTGCACGAGCACCAGTGCGCGGCGTTCGTCCGCAGGCTCGGTGAGGCTGTCTCCGACAGCATCGATGAGGCCGTCTCCGAAGGGGTCCTGGCCCAGATCCTGCGCAGGATAGCCGCCGACGACGCCCTGCAGGCCAGGACCTTCGCAGCATTCCTGGGTGCGGGGATCGTCGCCGACCAGGAAGCGGCGATCGTGGCCATCGACCGGGCCCTGTCGGGCATGGAGGCGATCGGAGCCGATGTGGCCGACTTCGACGCGGAGCGGGCGCTGATCGCCGACTACGAGAACGACGGCACCCGCGGCGCGGTGGCCGCCGCACTGGTCGACGCGCTCACACTCGAATCGGTGCAGGAACTGAGCGACGACGCGGAGGCCGCCCGCGGACGCATCCTCGCGCTGGCCGCGCTCGCGGACCGAGCGGCCGGCCGACCCTCGTAGGCCCGGATCGCACGTGTGGATCCGAGGGGCAACCGACGGTTGTCTTGGTGCCCACACTACGGCCCGTTAACGCGAAATTCACGCGAACGCACCCATTCTGACGAGCCGAACCGCCGCGCGGCGCGTACGTTGGCGAGTGACGGACCGCGTGGAAGCGGTTCGTCCGGGAGGTTCAAACGTGGTGTGTAGCAACAGCGCGGGAGGGCCGGCCCCGGTCCTCGGTTCGCCCGGCATCTGCCGGGTGTGACCACGGAACCGGCCGGTCGCCGCCAACTGGTTTGTGCGGGAGCCGCACAAACGTAGGAGTTCGACGTGACCACACGTACCTACGTCATCGACACCTCCGTGCTGCTGTCCGATCCCTGGGCAGTCACGCGATTCGCCGAGCATCACGTGGTTCTGCCGCTTGTCGTGATCAGCGAACTCGAAGGCAAACGCCATCACCACGAACTCGGCTGGTTCGCCCGCGAAGCACTGCGTCTGCTCGACGACCTCCGGCTCGAACACGGACGTCTGGACCTGCCGATTCCCATCGGCGAGAGCGGCGGAACCCTGCAAGTCGAGCTCAACCACACAGATCCCGCGGTTCTGCCCGCCGGATTCCGCACGGACTCCAACGATTCCAGAATCCTCGCGTGCGCCCTCAATTTGCGTGCGGAGGGCAGCGAGGTGACCTTGGTGTCCAAGGACACCCCGCTGCGGGTCAAGGCCGGCGCGGTCGGTCTGGACGCCGACGAGTACCACGCGCAGGACGTGGTGGTGTCGGGGTGGTCGGGGATGACCGAACTTGACGTCGACTCCCATGTCATCGACACCCTGTTCGCCGAGGGTGTCGTCGATCTTGACGCGGCGCGGGAGCTGCCCTGCCACACCGGTATCCGGCTGCTGGGCAACACCTCCAGCGCATTGGCGCGGGTCAATCCGGACAAGCGGGTACAGCTGGTGCGCGGCGATCGGGAGGCATTCGGCCTGCACGGCCGTTCGGCCGAACAGCGGGTGGCGCTGGATCTGCTGCTCGACGAGTCCGTCGGAATCGTCTCGCTCGGCGGCAAGGCGGGAACGGGAAAGTCGGCCCTGGCCCTGTGCGCGGGACTGGAGGCGGTGCTCGAACGCCGCACCCAGCGCAAGGTGGTGGTCTTTCGGCCGCTGTATGCCGTTGGCGGACAACAGCTCGGCTACCTGCCCGGTGGGGAGGCCGAGAAGATGGGGCCGTGGGCGCAGGCGGTCTTCGACACCCTCGAAGGCCTGGCCTCACCCGAGGTGATCGAGGAGGTACTCAGCCGCGGCATGCTGGAGGTGTTGCCGCTCACCCACATTCGGGGCAGATCGCTGCACGATTCGTTCGTCATCGTCGACGAGGCGCAGTCCCTCGAGCGCAACGTGTTGCTGACGGTGTTGTCGCGCTTGGGATCAGGATCCCGAGTTGTGCTCACCCACGACGTGGCACAGCGCGACAATCTGCGCGTCGGCAGGCACGACGGGGTGGCCGCGGTCATCGAGAAGCTCAAGGGTCATCCACTGTTCGCACACGTAACCCTCACGCGCAGTGAGCGTTCGCCGATCGCGGCACTGGTCACCGAGATGCTGGAGGAGTTCGCCCCCGGTGCCGGTCTGTGAACCTGCATCCGCCGGTTGAGGTGCCCGGGGCCGTGTCGGCCACATCCGCCGGTTGAGGTGCGAGGAGCGTAAGCGACGAGCCTCGAAACACCTCAGCCGGCGGAGGCGGCGTGCCGCAGGACGGTGACCGCGAAGTCCGCGGTATCGTGCCAGCGCCGGAGATCCCAGGTGGCGAACCGCTGGTCGACGGTCAGTCCGGCGTCGGCGACGGCCGCGTCGAAGGCGTCGACGGTGAGTTCGCGGTTGGTGTGGAACCCGGTGACGATGAATCCGCCGGGCTTGAGATGGGCGGCCAGTCGGCGTAGGATCTGCGCCTCGCTGTCGGGGGCGATGAACACCATGACGTTGCCCGCGGCCACGATCGCGTCGAATGGCTCGTGTACCCCCTGGGCGGGCAGGTCGAGTTCGGACAGATCCGCGACCCGATAGGTGGGGCCCGGGTGGTCCTGCTCGGCGGCGGCGATCAGCTTCGGGTCGACGTCGACGCCCACCACGGCATGCCCGACGGCGTGCAGGTAGCCGGATAGGCGGCCCGGTCCGCACCCCGCGTCGAGGATGTGCGCGTTCCTGCCGACCATGGCGTCGATCAGCCGGGCCTCGCCGGCGAGGTCGTCGCCGGCGGCGGCCATCTTCCGGAACCGCTCGATGTACCACTCGCTGTGGCCGGGTTTGGTGTCGGTGATCCATCGTGGTTGCGCCATACCTTCCAGCCTACGATCATCTGGTCAGGTGACGATCACCGCGCCGGGGTGCATTCGAACAGGGTGAACCGGTACGACTTGGACATGGGGAATCGGCCGACCAGCTTGATGCCGTAGCGGTGCAGCGCCGGCCAGGTGCGGGTGACGGTGGGCGGGGGAGTGCCGAAGCTGTACGACGAGGTGAGTCGTAGACCGAACTGCTGCAATGTGGCCGGATCGTCGCACTGCCAGTGGAAACGGGCGGACAGGCTGTCGTACACCTTTGTCTTGTCCTGTGCCTCGAACATCGCCTTTCCCGCGGTGTCGAATGCCAGGTGTGCACCGGGAAAGGCCGTCGAGATCGAACGCAGCGCGCTGTGGACCTGATCTTCGGGAAAGTACAGCAGAACCGCCTCGCTCAGGAGGAGTGTCGGTTGCTCGCGCGGAATCCGGTCGTACCACTCGGTGTCGAAGATTGATCCCGCGATCATCGTGTACCGGTCGCTGTCGTCGAAGAAGTTGCGGCGCAAAGCGATCGAATCGGCAACATCCAGATCGATCCAGTGCGCGGTGCCGTTGTCGAGACGATCGGATCTGGTGCTGAGGCCGCAACCGAGGTCGACGACGGTGCCGTCGGGGTGATCGGTGAGGAAGTCGCGGACGAACTGGTCGAAGATCGAGGCCCGCCACACCGAACCGGTGGTATTGCGGGTGTCGTGCTGGTCGAAGTCGTAGTCGAGCGAGTCGACCATCTCGGCTGCTGTGGTGTCGTGCAGGATGCTGTTCTTCCTGCGGGCGTCGTTTGCCCGGCCGTATAGCGGGATGAGCAGTGTTTCCTGGATTGCGCCCAGGTGTGGTTTCGCCGACATGAGGCGAGCATACTTAGGTAATCCTAATTATCGAGGGACTTCCGATCGATGATGGGCGATGGTCGGGTCGGATACCGGAAATGTACGGGATCGTGACTATTTGGTATATGCAGCAGGCTCTTGTCTCTGGCACACTGACCTGGTGCAGAAGTTTCAGATGTTGTTTGTGAGGTTTGTGGGACTGATCTCGATCGGTCTTGTCACCGTCGTGCTCGGCGGTGCGGGTTCGGCCGCGGCAGCACCCGCCGGCACCCCGTCGCCGCCGGGTTCGGCACTGCCCAAGACCGGCATTCCCGAGCTCGACACCGTGCTCGACAACCTCGCCGGAAACCTCCTGGGGACGGGCCGGAACAAGGTCGGTCCCAACCAGACCCGGCAGGCGATCGTCGTGACCGCCGCCAAGGCCACCGCCACCACCGGTGAGCTGACCGCGTTCGAACGAGACGACGCCGGCACGTGGAAGCCGGTCTACGGTCCGATGCTCGCCTATCTCGGTGCACAGGGCATGGGGGAGGCCAAGGACAATGTGCCTCGCACCCCGATGGGTACATACGCCCTCGATCAGGCATTCGGCCGCAAGGACAATCCGGGCACCGCGATGTCGTACTTCAAGGTGACCGCGCAGGACTGGTGGGATTCGGACATGTCCTCGCCGACCTACAACAAGCACGTCCACGCAGAGCGGAGTCCGGGCGGCGACAGCGAGAACCTGTACAACTCGGGTCCGGTGTACGACTACGCCGTCAACATCGCACACAACCCGCAGCGGATCCCGGGCAAGGCGTCGGCGATGTTCCTGCACGTCACCGACCACGCACCCACCGAAGGGGGTGTGGCGATCGAGGAAGGATCGATGCGCGACATCCTGCGCTGGCTTGACCCCGCCAAGAACCCGAAGATCGTGATCGGCGTGAACAAGGGCACGCCGACCGACGAGTCCGCCAACACCCCGGGCACCGAGACCGTCAGCAGTGAGGGCAACGGATTCGGTGATCTGGTGAACTTCCTGATTTCCTTGATCACCGATCTGGTTCCGGGCAGCAGCACGTAGCCGTCAGGCATAAGAAGCTCCCATCCGCGGTGGTGAATTCACCGTGCGGATGGGAGCTTTCGTTGTGGGAACAGCTCAGCGCTGTGGCATCAGCTCAGCGTTCACGGTCCAGGTTGGCCATCTTGAGCACGTCGAGACGGCTGTCGAGTTCGGCCTCGCTGAGGTTGTCGCCGATCAGGCCCCGATCGATGACCGTCTGCCGGATGGTCTTGCCCTCCTTGAGCGCCTGCTTGGCCACGGCCGCCGCCTCCTCGTAACCGATGGCGCTGTTGAGCGGGGTGACGATCGACGGTGAGCTCTCGGCAAGGGTGCGCAGCCGCTCCTCGTTGGCCACCAGGCCGCTGATGCAGCGATCGGCGAACAGCCGGGATACGTTGGCCAGCAGCTTGATCGACTCGAGCACGTTGCGGGCCATCACCGGTATGTACACGTTCAGCTCGAACGCACCGTTGCCGCCGCCCCAGGTGACCGCGACGTCGTTGCCGATGACCTGCGCCGCCACCTGTGTGACGGCCTCGGGCAGAACAGGATTGACCTTGCCCGGCATGATGGAGCTGCCCGGTTGCAGGTCGGGCAGCTGGATCTCGCCGAGACCGGTGAGCGGACCGGACCCCATCCAACGCACGTCGTTGGCGATCTTGGTGAGAGACACCGCGATCGTCTTGAGCTGACCGGACAGTTCCACCAGGCCGTCGCGGGCGGCCTGGGCCTCGAAGTTGTCCTTCGCCAGCGACAGGGCGTCGACGCCGGTGCGCTTGCGCAACTCGGCCACCACCTTGGTGCCGAATCCGTCAGGTGCGTTGAGGCCGGTGCCCACAGCGGTGCCGCCGATCGGCAGTTCACCGACCCGCGACAGGGTGGCGGTGACCCGCTCGACACTCGCCTCGATCTGCCGGGTGTAGCCGGCGAACTCCTGGCCCAGGGTGACCGGGACGGCGTCCATCAGGTGGGTGCGGCCGCTCTTGACCACTTCCCGCCACTGCGTCGACTTCTCCAACAGCGCCAGCCGCAGATGATCGAGGGCGGGGATGAGGTCGGTGACCGCGGCCTCGGTGGCCGCGACGTGGGTGGCGGTGGGGAAGGTGTCGTTGGACGACTGCGACATATTGACGTGATCGTTGGGGTGCACGTCGACGCCGTTGTTCTTGGCGATCGTCGCGATCACCTCATTGGCGTTCATGTTCGACGAGGTGCCCGACCCGGTCTGGAACACGTCGATGGGGAATTGGTCGTCGTGTTTGCCGTCGGCGATCTCGGTGGCGGCGGCGATGATCGCCTCGGCCTTGTCGGCCTCGAGGAGGCCAAGGTCCTTGTTGACCTGCGCGCAGGCCGCTTTGAGCAGGCCCATCGCGCGGATCTGAGTGCGTTCGAGGGGCCGGAAGCTGATCGGGAAATTCTCGACTGCACGCTGGGTCTGGGCCCGCCACAGTGCGTCGATGGGCACCTTGACCTCGCCCATGGTGTCGTGCTCGATACGGTACTGCGGTTCGGTCATGCTGCTCCGGTCCTCCGTCGTCGGATATTAGGTTGTCCTTACACCACCGTACTGCGGTGGTGGTTCGGCCCGAACGGCGAGGTCGCCCGATCGAAATATGACACAACTCATAGCCCTGTCCGGATGGCTGCCGATGGTGTCGCCCGTACGGGTCAAATTCTGTCCGATGGTGTCGCCCGAACGGATCAAATCGTCCCGAATGGTATCGCCCGGGCGTGGTCCAAGCCCGAAGGTCGGATGTTCAACGGCGACAACTACACTGGGATCAGATACGCCCAGAAGCCGTGTTATGGCACCGATGTGGTCGCACCGGACTGGTTCAAGGCACCGAACGGCGACATCTACATAGTGTTCTCGGTCGGCTACTACGGCGAACTGCACGGGCGCCCCGAGAAGGACCGGATGGAACCGTACATCGTGAAGGTCAACGAGCTGCGTGTGGCCTGAGTGGGAACGCCAAACGGCAGGCAGATCATATTCGTGCCCGGTGTGGCCCGCAAGATCCACCTCAATGTGCCCTCCACAGACCGCATCGACGGCTCGTTCTACGCCGACGGGTCGACGATCTACCTCAACATCAAACGCGACGGGCAGTGCAACGAGATCTGGCGATCAGGCAGCGTATACGGACCCTGGAAGCCTGTGCAGGATTGCCTCGTACGCGGCAACGAGGGCCCGAACATGGTGATGTACGGCGGCACCTACTATCTCTACACCGATCGGATTGCGCACTGGGAGGGATGGCGGAGACCGGGTGTCGTGGTTCAGAGGGCGCCGTCGCCGTCCGGGCCGTGGTCGGAACCGGAGTGGATCACGACCTACGGGCGGACCGGAATGCCGATCCCCGCACGTCAGGGCTCGGTTATCAGGTACCACGCGACCGACAACGGCGTCACACCTCCGGTATCGGGAGACTGACCCCCGTCGACCCTTGTGCGGTGAATTGGGGCTCGTATTCGACCCGATTCACCGCACAAGTGGTTCAGCGCTCGCGGGAGCGGATGCGGATTCCGCCGAGGGGAACACTCACCGCACCACCGGGATCGGTGAAGAAATCATTACCCTTGTCGTCGACGACGATAAATGCCGGGAAGTTCTCGACGTCGATCTTCCACACCGCCTCCATGCCGAGCTCCGGGTATTCGATGATCTCCTGACTCTTGATACAGTCCAGCGCCAGCCGGGCCGCGGGGCCGCCGATCGACCCGAGATAGAAGCCGCCGTGGCCGCTGCAGGCCTCGGTGACCTGCTTGGACCGGTTTCCCTTGGCCAGCATCACCATCGAGCCGCCCGCGGCCTGGAACTGTTCGACATAGCTGTCCATCCGCCCGGCGGTGGTGGGCCCGAACGATCCCGAGGCCATACCGTCGGGCGTCTTGGCCGGACCCGCGTAATAGACCGGATGATCGCGCAGATAGTCGGGCATCGGTTCGCCCGCGTCCAGGCGCTCCTTGATCTTGGCGTGCGCGATGTCGCGGGCCACCACCAGCGGACCGGTCAGCGACAACCGGGTCTTGACCGGGTACCTGCTGAGTTCGGCGAGAATCTCGGGCATCGGCCGGTTCAGGTCGATCTCGACGACGGCGCCGCCCTCGATCTCCTCCGAGACGCCCGCATCCGGCATGTACTGGGCCGGGTCGGTTTCGAGTTGTTCGAGGAACACGCCGTCGGCGGTGATCTTGCCGAGCGCCTGCCGGTCGGCCGAACACGAGACCGCGATGGCCACAGGCAGCGATGCCCCGTGCCGTGGCAGGCGGATCGCACGCACATCGTGGCAGAAGTACTTGCCGCCGAACTGGGCGCCGATCCCGAACGACTGGGTGAGCGTGAAGATCTGCTCCTCCAGTTCGATGTCGCGGAAGCCGTGGGCCGCCATCGAGCCCTCGGTGGGCAGCGTGTCCAGGTAGTGGGCCGAAGCGTATTTGGCCGTCTTCAAAGCGAACTCGGCCGACGTGCCGCCGATCACCACCGCCAGATGGTAGGGCGGGCAGGCCGCGGTGCCCAGTGACCGGATCTTCTGATCCAGGTAGTCGAGGAGCTTGTTGGGGCTCAGGATGGCCTTGGTCTCCTGGAACAGGAATGACTTGTTGGCCGAGCCGCCGCCTTTGGCCATGAACAGAAACTTGTACTCCGGGCCCTTCGGTCCCTGCTCGGTGGCGTAGATCTCCACCTGCGCGGGCAGGTTGGTGCCGGTGTTGCGCTCCTCGAACATGGTCAGCGGCGCGTTCTGCGAGTACCGCAGGTTCAACGTCGTGTACGCGTCGTAGACGCCGCGCGAAATCCATTCGCCGTCGTCGGCGCCGGTGAGTACGCCCTCGGACTTCTTGCCCATCACGATCGCGGTGCCCGTGTCCTGGCACATCGGCAGGACGCCGCCGGCCGAGATGTTCACGTTCTTGAGCAGATCGAGCGCCACGAACCGGTCGTTGCCCGACGCCTCGGGGTCGTCGATGATCTTGCGCAGCTGGGCCAGGTGCGCCGGCCGCAGGAAGTGGCTGATGTCGTGGATGGCGGCAGCGGTGAGCTTCTGCAACGCCTCGGGGGCGACCTTCAGGAATGTGCGGCCGTCGACCTCGAACGTCGACACCCCGTCCGTCGTGATCAGACGGTACGGGGTGTCGTCAGTGCCGATCGGCAGGAGATCGGAATAGCGGAACTCGGGATCCGGGGCTGTACTCACAGGCCGAATCGTATATTCGCAGGCCGCTGACCTGCGAATATGGAAAGGCTACCCTAATCCTCGGGTGGGCGGGATGTCAGACGTCGATGCGGGCGTACTCGCGCAGCTTGCTGGTCTGGTGCACGGCCTCGATCCGGCGGATGGTGCCGGACTTCGAGCGCATCACCAGCGAACGGGTCGTGGCGCCGTTGCGGCGGTAGGTGACCCCGCGCAGCATGTCGCCGTTGGTGACACCGGTGGCGCAGAAGAAGGCGTTCTCGCCGGAGACGAGGATGTCGTTGGTGAGCACCCTGGTGAGGTCGTGACCGGCGTCGAGGGCCTTCTGCCGCTCGGCCTCATCGCGCGGCCACAGCTTGCCCTGGATCTCGCCGCCCATGCACTTCATCGCGACGGCGGTGATGATGCCCTCGGGGGTGCCGCCCACGCCCATCAGCATGTCGACGGTGGAGTAGTCACCCGCGGCGGCGATCGCGCCCGCCACGTCGCCGTCGGAGATGAGCCGGATCTTGGCGCCGGCGGCGCGGATCTCGCTGATCAGGTCGGCGTGCCGCGGACGGTCGAGCACCACCACGGTCAGATCGCCCACGTCGATGCCCTTGGCCCCCGCGACCGACTTGACGTTCCACTCGACTGACGCGTCGATATCGATGGCGCCCTTGGCCTCCGGTCCCACGGCGATCTTGTTCATGTAGAACACCGCGGACGGGTCGTACATGGTGCCGCGCTCGCTGACCGCGATCACGGCGATCGAGTTGGGGCGGCCCTCGGCCATCAGGGTGGTGCCGTCGATCGGGTCGACCGCCACATCGCAGTCCGGACCGTCGCCGTTGCCCACTTCCTCGCCGTTGTAGAGCATCGGCGCCTCGTCCTTCTCGCCCTCGCCGATCACCACGACGCCGCGCATCGACACCGTCGAGAGCAACTCACGCATCGCGTCGACAGCGGCCCCGTCACCGCCGTTCTTGTCTCCACGGCCCACCCAGCGACCGGCGGCCAGCGCCGCGGCTTCGGTGACCCGGACGAGTTCCATGGCCAGGTTGCGATCGGGAGCCTGATGGGTTGATTCGGACATGAAAGTCGGCCTCCTAAGGCGAGCGGGGGAACGTGCCGGCATTGCGTAGTACTCCCATCCTCGCACGTCACACGCGCCCGACGACATCGTGGGTGGGACGCCGCACCCGGCCCGTGCGCGGCTCCCGGCAGGGTCGCGGTATAGATTCTGACCGGAGTCACCGCACACACATCCGGTCGTCACCATCACAGACTGTTGCGAAGGAGAGCCCATGGCCTCGGTCACATTCGACGGTGCCACCTGCCTGTTCCGGGGGTCGGATACACCCGCGGTGGACTCGTTGAGCCTGGAGATCGCCGATGGCGAGTTCCTTGTGCTCGTCGGTCCGTCCGGATGCGGTAAGTCGACGTCGCTGCGGATGCTGGCAGGGCTGGAAGAGGTGTCGAGCGGGCGGATCCTGATCGGCGACACCGATGTCACCGGCCTCGAACCGAAGGACCGGGACATCGCGATGGTGTTCCAGAACTATGCGCTGTACCCGCACATGTCGGTGGCCGAGAACATGGGTTTCCCGCTCAGGATGGCCGGCATGGCCAAGCCCGACATTCAGAAGAAGGTGGCCGCCGTCGCCGAGATGCTCGATCTGACGCCGTATCTGGACCGCAAGCCGAAGGCACTCTCGGGCGGCCAGCGCCAGCGGGTCGCGATGGGCCGGTCGATCGTGCGTGAACCGCAGGTGTTCTGCATGGACGAGCCGCTGTCGAACCTCGACGCCAAACTCCGCGTGCAGACCCGCACCCAGATCGCGCAGTTGCAGCGCCGGCTGGCGGTGACCACCGTGTACGTCACCCACGACCAGGTGGAGGCGATGACGATGGGCGATCGCGTCGCGGTACTGGACAAGGGTGTGCTGCAACAGTGCGCCGGCCCGCGAGATCTGTACGCCAAGCCCGAGAACCTGTTCGTCGCCGGCTTCATCGGATCACCGGCGATGAATCTGTTCACCGTGCCGGTGGGAATCGGCGGAATCGAACTGGGTGGCATCCGTATCCCGCCGCCGTCGGCGGCCAACCTCGACGCGGACGAGGTCGTGGTGGGGGTGCGGCCCGAGGATCTGGCCATCGTCGACGACCGGTCCGTGCCGCAGTCACTGCCCGTCGACGTGGACGTCGTGGAGGAACTCGGCTCCGATGCTTTCCTGTACGGGCGTACGGAGTTGTTCGGTGACGAGGTCTCGCTCGTGGCGCGCGCGGACTGGCGTTACCCGCCGCACAAGGGCGACCGGCTGAGCCTGGCATTCGACGTCTCCCGGGTGCACTTGTTCTCGACGATCACCGGTAGGCGGTTGTAAGCCACATCACCCTGCCGATGTGATACTTTGCCTGAGTTTGGTGTGACCGGCGACGCACGAGGCGCACTAGATGGTTGATTCCTTGAAGGTGCCGTCGGCAACGAGGTAGGCGGAGG
>ERZ795062.2536-NODE-2536-length-11904-cov-192.889273_pt1 | contig 11904 bp, 10 predicted proteins | sample MGYA00375146_ERZ795062 | MGnify/ENA primary metagenome ERZ795062 (study PRJEB30191, sample SAMN05720281) | activated sludge metagenome | isolation source: Anaerobic digester | place: USA | collected 2015-07-16 ...
GCTTACGCAATCGCGCGAGAAATGTTTACCACAGATTTAACATTTTTTAAAGCCCCATAACATAATATGCGCCATCGAAGCTCAAAAGCAACAATTTACAAAAATATTTCAAATAATTTAGCAAGTTCAAGATAAACCAGGGTTTATTGACAAGGCCCTGCGGGGACTATATATTTAAACGTAGTACTTCACGAAAATAAGGATTCCTAAAACAGGAGGTGTCGAGAAAATGAAAAAGTGTTTATTTTATCTGTCGATGATAGCGTTGGTGCTGTTTGCGGCCATCACGCCCGCCGTGGCCAAGACCTACGTGGTGGGCACCAGCGCCGATTTTCCGCCTTTTGAGTACATCAAAGACGGCCAAATCGTGGGCTTTGACATCGACCTAATCAAGGCGATCGCCAAAAGCCAGGGCTTCGACGTGAAGTTTCAGGACATCAGCTTCGATTCCCTAATACCCGGGCTAACTGCCGGCACGATCGACATAGTCGCATCGGGCATGACGATTACCGAGGAGAGAAAGAAGGTCGTAGACTTCACGGAACCCTACTACTCCGCTAACCAGGCCGTATTGGTCAAAAAGGGAAGCGGCAAAAACGTGACCGTGCTTTTCGGCAACCACAAGATAGCCGTACAGACGGGAACGACGGGAGACCTCTGGGTCGAGGAAAACCTGGAAAAGACGGGCATACTCAAGGGAAAAGTCACCAGGTTTGATACCTTCGTGCTGGCCATACAGGACCTCATAAACGGAAACGTCGACGCCGTCGTATTGGATACCCCGGTGGCTAAGCGCTACATGGCCGAAAACCCCGTCACGATGGTTGCCGAGATAATAACCGGCGAGGAATACGGAATTGCCGTCGCCAAGGGCAATAAAGACTTACTTGACAAGCTTAACAAGGGCTTAAAGGAAATAAAGGCCAATGGCAAGCTCGACGAGCTTTTAAAGAAATACTTTTAAATAAAGCCACACGAACGAGGGGTTTTTATTGAAGGAAACCATTGCCTTGATCGAAAAGTCCCTCCCGACCCTGCTGGAAGGGACTTTCGTCACAATTAAGTTGACCGTGCTCATCGTTGCCATGAGCCTTGTTTTAGGGCTTATAGTCGCCTTTTGCCACACTTACGGAAACAGGCCGCTTCGGGCATGTGCCGCTGTCTACGACAGGATATTTCGAAGCATTCCGGAGCTGGTATTGCTTTTGCTGGTCTTTTACGGCCTGCCCGGAGCGGGCATCAGGCTGAGTCCCTTTTACGCTTCAGTGCTCGCATTGGGGCTGCGCTCGACGGCCTACATGGCCCAAATTTATAGGGGAAGCTTCATGGCAGTGGGGTCAGATCAGCTCACGGCCGCCTACTCGCTTGGCATGAGCGAATATAAGGCCTTTGCGTATGTCATATTTCCGCAGGCAATCAGGACGTTCATACCCCCCTTTGCCAATGAATACGCCATAATACTCAAGGATACGTCTCTTGCTTACGCCATAGGCGTCGTGGAGCTGCTCAGGCAGGGGCAGTACATCATCGCCGTGGAATATAAGCCTCTGCCGATCTTTTTGGTCATAGCTGCCATATATTTCGTCTTGACCTTCGGGGTCACCAGGCTGCTTAAAAGGTTGGAAGAAAAGCTCAAACTTCCCGGAATAGGAGTGTAAAAAGTACCAATGTCGGACAAACCGCTGCTTAGGATAATAAACTTAAAGAAGCGCTTCGGCGACAAGGTCGTCTTGGATGGGGTTTCCTTTGACCTGTATAAAGGCGAGACCAAGGTGATCATAGGCCCAAGCGGCACGGGAAAAAGCACCTTGCTTAAGTCCATAAACCGCCTGGTCGTCCCGGACGAGGGCGAAATATGGCTTGAGGACACCGAGATCACCAAGTGTAAAAACATCAACGCCATTCGACAGCAAATAGGCTACGTCTTCCAGGACTTCGGGCTGTTTCATCACCTCACTGCCCTTGAAAACATCATGATAGGCCTGACCAAGGTCAAAAAGATCCCCAAAAAAGAGGCCATGGAGCGCGCCCGTTACGAGCTAAACAGGGTCGGCCTGTCGGGGATCGAGGACCTCTACCCCGCTCAGCTTTCGGGAGGACAAAAACAGAGGGTCGCCATTGCCAGGGCTTTGGCCATGGACCCCAAACTCATGCTTTTTGACGAGCCCACGTCGGCATTAGACCCTGAACTCATAGGAGAGGTCTTGGCAGTAATGCAGGGGCTGGCCGAAGCCGACATGACCATGCTCGTCGTTACCCATGAGATGGGCTTTGCCCGTTCCGTATCGGACGAGATAATATTCTTGGAAAACGGCAGGATCGTAGAACAGGGACCTCCCGAAAGGATGTTCACGCAGCCTAAGCATCCGCGAACTCGGGAGTTTTTGTTTAAGCTGCGGGAACTTTACGGCGAAGGCGGCAGGTAGAGATGCCAGGATTTTTGGGAGACTTCATGATCGTAGACATATTTACGACCCATTTTTCCACGTTGATGAAGGGATTGGCCTTTACATTTGAGCTTGCCGTCGTCTCCATGCTTTGCGGAAGCCTGCTTGGGATACTTCTTGCCCTGGGAAGGACCTTTGGCGCTAAACCTGTGTCGTGGTTGTGTGCCGCCTACATAGAGCTGATCAGGGGAACGCCCCTCCTTGCCCAGCTTTTCATACTTTATTTTGCCCTTCCGCCCTACGGGATCAGGCTTTCTGCCGTGACAGTGGCTTTCTTGGGCTTCATACTGAACTCCGCAGCCTATCAGGCCGAATACACGCGCGGTTCCATACAGGCCGTGGGCCAAGACCAGTACATGGCGGCTTATTCACTGGGCATGAGCCGCTGGCAGACCATATTTCACGTTGTGCTGCCGCAGGCCGTCAGGTGGTCCATCCCTGCCTGGACCAACGAGTTCATATATCTGCTCAAATCCACCTCCATAGCCTACGTCATAGGCGCCCCGGACTTACTGACACAGGGAAAGTTCATCGCAAGCAGAAATTATCAGTTCTTCAGGGTCTACCTCATCGTCGCCGTCATCTACCTCGTCATTGTATTGGCGGCAGCTTGGCTCGTGGGCAAGATCGAAAAGAGGATCGAAATCCCCGGCTTCGGCCACGCCAGGGACAGGCGCTGAAACAGCAAAGATCCCATACCTTTGCGTTTTGGGAGCTTAAAGTCCGTTTTAAGCTCCTTTTTTAATTTAAGCGCTTTTTTGCGTTTTTGCCTTTCTCGTCAACGCCTATGAGGGGGTGCTTGTCCTTCTATTGACAAAGTACCGACTATTCGCTATGTTATACACAAATGGGACAGTCTGTCCCGTTATTAGGAGGAGAGGACATGGCCAAGGCTTCCTCAAAGACGGATACCGTCGGCAAGATAGCAGCCATCATGAGGCTGCTGTGTTCCTCGAACGATACCTACAGCCTGCGAGAGATAGAAGGCTTTACGGGCATACCGAAAAGCACGCTGCATCGCCTGCTCAAGTCCCTCGAAAAGGAAGAATGGGTTTATGCCGACCCCAAGACCGACCAATTTCGCCCCGGAGTCGGGTTTTTCCTCCTCCACAACGAAAAGCTCTTTCATCAGGCCTTGATCGGCGCCGCCTCAGAGGAGATGGAACGCCTGGTTGCCGAAACCCAGAAGACGGCCATACTAAGCGTCTTGGAAGGGCGAAGGGGCCTTTGCATATACCACGTAGAGCCTGCATGTCCCGTCAAATACGTTGCTCGCCGCGGGATGAGCATACCCTTGCACGTGAGCGCCACCGGAAAGGTCCTTTTGGCCTTCAGCCCCAAGGAGGTGCGCGAACGCATCATCTCCTGCGACCTGCCGCCCGATGTGGACAAAGACCGCCTGAGACAAGAGCTTGAATACATACGAAGACAGGGCTTTGCCTACAGCCGTGAGGAATGGCTCACGCATGCCGGAGACATCAGTGTGCCCCTTTTTGACCGAAGGGGCAACTTCTTGGCCCAGCTTGGACTGGCAGGCTTAGTTACGAGCTTCGACGGACAGGAAGAGACGATCATAAAAAAGCTAAAGGAAGCTGCCGATCGAATTAAGGGCAAGCTATAAGGCAGCTTTCCTTAAAAAAATAAAGTCTTAATCTATCCAAATATAAAAAGGAGGTAGTTTGAATTGAAAGAGACGAACGAGTTGAACGGTAAGGCGATGACGATCAAGCTTCCCCCCGAACTTCCCGAATACCCTCCCTTTGAGCCAAACGTAAGGCGCGCTCCCGACAGAGGATTTACTCTAACCCAAAAGGAGGCGGAACTGGCTTTAAAGAATGCCCTTCGCTACGTCCCCGAGGAGCTGCACGAAAAGCTCGCGCCCGAGTTCATGGAAGAGCTAGTCACCAGAGGTCGCATCTACGGCTACCGCTTCAGGCCGAAGGGGCGAATCTGGGGACGACCCATCGACGAGTACAAGAGCAACTGCATCGAAGGAAAGGCCTTTCAGGTGATGATCGACAACAACCTCGATTTCGAAGTGGCGCTTTATCCTTACGAGCTTGTGACCTACGGCGAGACGGGACAGGTCTGCCAAAACTGGATGCAGTACAGGTTAATCAAGATGTACCTGGAGATGTTAGACCAAGACCATACCTTGGTGGTCATGTCAGGACACCCCTTAGGGCTTTTTAAATCTCATCCAGAGGCTCCAAGGGTCGTCATCACCAACGGCTTGCTGGTGGGCCTTTACGATAATCAGGAAGACTGGCACAGGGGCATGCAGCTTGGCGTCACCAACTACGGTCAGATGACGGCAGGCGGCTGGATGTACATAGGCCCCCAGGGCATAGTGCACGGCACTTACAACACCATACTCAACGCAGGAAGGCTGCACCTGGGCCTTAAGCCCGGCGAGGACATGCGCGGACATCTCTTCATCTCCTCAGGGTTGGGCGGCATGAGCGGCGCTCAGCCCAAGGCCTGCGAGATAGCCGGGGCCGTCGGCATCATAGCCGAAGTGGATCCGTCGAGGATCGAGACGCGAAGGAAACAGGGCTGGGTATCCTACGTTTCGTCTGACCTGGACGAGGTATTTCGCGTGGCAAACGAACACCTGAAGAAAAAGGAGCCCATATCCATCGCCTACTATGGAAACATCGTGGACCTCCTGGAATACGTCGTCAAAAACGGAATAAAGGCCGAGCTCATATCCGACCAGACGTCATGTCATGCTGCCTACGACGGCGGCTACTGCCCCCAGGGGCTGACCTTCGAGGAACGGACCAAGATGCTTTCCGAGGACAGGGAAAGGTTCAAACAGCTCGTCGACAAAAGCCTGCGCAAGCACTTCGAGCTCATAAAGACATTGGTGGATCGCGGAGCGTACTTCTTCGACTACGGCAACTCCTTCATGAAGGCAGTCTACGACGCCGGCGTGAAAGAAATTTGCAAAAACGGCGTCGACGAAAGGGACGGCTTCGTATTTCCCTCCTACGTCGAAGACATCATGGGACCGCTCCTTTTCGATTACGGATACGGGCCTTTCAGGTGGGTGTGCCTGTCAGGCAAGCACGAGGACCTGCTTAAGACGGACAAGGCAGCCCTTGAATGCATCGACCCCAACCGCAGGCCGCAGGACAGGGATAACTACAACTGGATCAGGGACGCCGACAAAAACAATCTTGTCGTCGGAACGCAGGCCAGAATTCTTTACGCCGATGCTCATTTAAGATACGTCATTGCACGTAAGTTCAACGAGATGGTGCGAAAGGGCGAAATAGGCCCCGTCATGCTTGGCAGAGACCACCACGACACGGGCGGCACTGACTCGCCCTTCAGGGAGACGGCCAACATCAAGGACGGAAGCAACATCGCTGCCGACATGGCCGTGCAGTGCTACGCAGGAAACGCCGCCAGGGGGATGTCTTTGGTCGCCCTCCATAATGGCGGCGGAGTCGGCATAGGCAAGGCGATCAACGGAGGCTTCGGCCTCGTTTTGGATGGCAGTGAGCGCATCGATCGCATAATCGACAGGGCGATCCCCTGGGACGTGCTCGTAGGCGTGGCAAGGAGATCCTGGGCAAGAAACAGCGGCGCCATGGAGGTTGCCCGCGAGGTCAACGAAAAGCTCAGACAAGATTATCACATCACCCTGCCCTACATACCCGACGACAACCTGGTCGCCGAAACCGTTGCCGAAGCTTTAAAGAAGAAAAACAAATAAACTTTAAAGCCATAAAACAGGCGCTTGTGGCCCCCTGCCGGTCATAAGCGCCTTGTGCATGGAAGAATCATTTTGCCCAATGCATGTGGCATTTATCACAAAGGAGGTATCCCTATGTCTCAGAATCACACATTCGAGGGTCGCGCGATCGAAAATAAGCTAACTTACAGCTTTTCTGCAATGCGCTTTATATTATTTAGCCTATTTGGCCTTTTTATGTTTTTCTATCCCCTTAAGATCGGCTCTGTCTCCTCAATTCCGGTTGATCATATCATCACTTTTATAAGAAATTATTTTCCTACTGCAGCGAAAGTATATACGATCGCTGTCATGATAGTTGGCGCTGCCCTGCCCTTTATCCGAAAGACCTGGAATCGCTCCAAAAGCGACATCTTTTTCTCCCTTGCAAAGGTAATGGGAGCCTTCATAGGACCGATGATATTTTTCAACGTAGGTCCTTCATTTTTGCTTGAGAAAAGCGTCGGCCCCTTCCTTCTTTCAAGCCTGGCCGTTCCCGTGAGCCTGGTTATCCCTATAGGGTCGGTGTTTTTGGCGTTTCTGACAGGATACGGTCTTCTTGAGTTTACGGGCGTTTTCATGGCGCCGGTAATGAGAGCTCTATTTAAAACCCCTGGCAGATCTGCTATAGATGCCATCGCATCCTTTGTGGGAAGCTACTCGGTGGGCCTCATCATAACCAATAACATATACAGGCGAAGCCTTTATTCGGCCAGAGAAGCCGCAATCATAGCCACGGGGTTTTCCACTGTCTCTGCAACCTTTATGCTGGTGGTAGCCAAGACGCTTAAGATCATGGATTACTGGATGCTGTTTTTCGTGGTCTCCATGATCGTCACTTTCGTCGTCACTGCAATAACCGCAAGGCTGTGGCCCCTTAGTGCGATACCTGATAATTATTTTGATGGAACTGCTAAGAAAGCAAAGGAAGAAAGAAATGGGTTTTCGCTTAAGCACGCCTGGCAGGCAGGCGTGATGACAGCCATGGAGGCGCCATCCATAGGGCAAACGATCAAGGACAACTTCAAAGAGGGTTTAAATATGGCTTTTGCCGTGATTCCTTCCATAATATCGATCGGGTTTTTGGGCCTCATGACGGCAAAGTATACTCCAATTTTCGACATCGTTGGCTATATCTACTATCCACTTTTCAAGCTCTTCAACATTCCTGAGGCTATGCTGGCTGCCAAGGCTTGCGCCGTATCCCTGGCTGAGATGTTTCTTCCCGCAATATTGGTGGCCAATGCAGGCATAGATCCCGGCCTTGTCTTTCGATTTACCATCGCCGTGATCTCCATATCCGAGGTCCTGTTCTTCTCCGGCATCATTCCCTGCATCCTTGGAACCGACATACCGATTAAAATTAAAGACATTATAGTTATATGGTTTGAAAGGGTTGTATTGTCGATCCTAATCACCATCCCCATAGCGATGCTGCTGTTTTAATTTTTCTGCAAAAGCACTCATAACATAAAGGCGACCGGGTTTCGGTCGCCTTTATGTTATAGACCCGTCGCTAAAACGGCCCGTATCCTATCATCGATCCCACGATCACCATGCCGGTACCGACGATGAACCAGAAGACCATTATCGGCCATATGAACTTAAGCCATCTTTCATAGGGAATCTTTGCCATGCCCAAGGTGGCCATAAGCACACCTGAGGTTGGGAACAGCTGGTTTGTAAATCCGTCGCCATATTGGTATGCCAACACGGCAGTTTGTCTGGTGACGCCTATGAGGTCAGCCAGAGGAGACATTATCGGCATCGTCGCCATGGCCTGTCCGCTCCCCGAAGGAATGAAGAAGTCAATCGCAGCCTGAACCCAAAACATGCCGGCAGCGGTAAGAGACTTGGGCAGATGAGAGACTGCATTGGCCAGGTAGTAAATGACGGTGTCGATGATCTGTCCATCGGTCATCACCACCAGAATTGCCCTGGCGACGCCCACAACAAGGGCTCCAAAGGCGATGCTCTCCGAACCCTTGACGAACAGCCTGGCTATGGCGTTGGGAGAAAGGCCGCCTATAAGCCCGCTAATTACGCCCATGGCCAGAAATATCGAGGCAAGTTCCATGATGTAGTAACCTTTGGCCATTACCCCATATATCATGAAGGCAAAAAGCAAACCCATGACTAACAGCACCAATTTATGCGAGGTGGTTAATTTAACCTCTTGGCTACCTCTTTGCTCGCCTTCTTCGTCGGCCATTAAGTCCCATACTAAGCTGTTTTTCGGGTCTTGCTTAACCTTGGAGGCATAACGCATCACGTAATAGCAGGCCACGATGAAGATAAGAATGTAACCTACTGTCCTAAATCCTATCCCGGAAAAAAGCGGAAGCTCGGATATGCTTTGAGCTACCCCCACCGTAAAGGGATTAAGGACTCCTCCGGCAAAACCCACGGCCGCCCCGGTGGATATCATGGCAGTACCAACTATGGGGTCAAACCCGACGGCCCTTGCCAGAGCCACTCCCATGGGAATAAAGACTATCGTCTCCTCGGACATGCCAAAGGACAACCCTCCGAGGGAAAAGACGAACATCGTGGTGGGGATGAGCAGCTTTTCCTTGCCCCTCAGCATCAAGACGACCTTGGATATCCCCGCATCGATGGCCCCCGTCGCCTGGATTATCGTGAAGGCTCCGCCCACCACGAAGATGAAAAATATGACCTCGGCTGCCTCCACCATGCCCTTTGGCACGGAGGCAAAGACGTCCAAAACGCCAACGGGCGATTGCTCGACGTAGTGAAAGCTTTGAGGATCTACAAGAGTACGACCTGTAGCTTCGTCCTTGTATCTGTCGAACTGTCCCGCTGGCACAAAGTAGGTGCCTATGGCCACTATAATGACGATCAAAAATAAAAGCACGTAAGTATGAGGCATTGCCAACTTAACACGCATGTTTAACCTCCTTTTAAATGATGAGATAATGACTTATTATGAAGATTTTTTAGCACATATTAAATTCGGGTGTCAAGATAATCACGGCCTCAAACAAGCTTTATCATGCGTAGCTGCGAGGGCTAGTTGCCCATTAACTTTCTTACCGGTCGTTCTATGTAGGGAAGTGCCACCAGGGCTATTGCGGCTCCCACGCCTGCTTGAGCAAGGTCGGTTAAAAGCTCGATAGGGGCCACCTTCCAGCCATAAAGCAATCCCGCTGCCAGCGTGTAGCCGGCCACCATCACGCATGCCCCTATCAACACTGCCTGCTTTCTTTTCTGTCTAAATCTTCCCGCAAGAAACCCCTCTGCCCCCTTTATCACGAAGGTGAAGGGGGCCCAAAGGGGATATCCCAGCACGACATCCGCCATGGCACCACCAATGCCACCGCAAATAGCACCGTACTTAGGACCCATCAATAGGGCGATGCAATAGATAACGCCTTCACCAAGGTTGAAATAAATCCTGTAGCCGGGTACCGGTATGTGTATCATGGTGGCAACGGCCACGATGGCGGCAAAAAGGGCTCCCAACGTCACTTCCTTTGCACCGCCTTGAGACGCGGACATACACCTCACCTCCTTTTTATGTTTATGTTTATACCACAAGTTGGAGGCTATAAAAACAAGCCGCCGCTTAACGTTGCAAGCGGCGGCTAAAAAGCGCTATATCTAGGGCCTAGGTATCCCAAATTCTTCAGGCGACCCCGCCAAAGTCGTGGGCAAACTTGAGAAAAAGCCTGATATTAAGGGCATACGATTTATTCATCTAGGCAATCTCTATCGCCCTCCCCTCCTCTGCTGATCTGTATGCTGCGTAAATGACCTTTACGGTTTCATATGCCAAGTCGAAGCCGCAAAGCGGACGCCTGCCGTAGGCTACGCATTCAACGAAGTCCTGCATTTCGCCGACGTAACCTCTAAGCACTTCGTCCGATACAAACACATGCTGCCATCCAATGTAGGTAGGAAGCATCTCGGCTATCTCCACCTTTTCAAGGCCCTTTTCATCCAGAAAATAGGTATCCATATTTCCCGGAGGCGTGATCCTGCACAGAAGTGATGCATCATGAGCGTATAATTCCACGTAATTAACCGTGCCGCCCAGAACGGTATCGGAGGCGATGATCAAAGCCTTGGTCCCGTCCGAAAAGGTAACGGTAAGCGTAGCAACATCCTCCACATCGTAAGGCCTTGCCTTTATGTATCCCCTTTCGACGTCAGATAAGACATCGGTAGCCCTTCCCGCGTCGCAGGATACCTTTTTTACGGCGATATCCTCATTGCGGGCCTTCGCTTCTACCTGTTTCAGCCAAAGTATGCCTGCAAGGGGATGAATGCCGACCCTTATAAGCGATCCCCCACCCGTCTTGTCCCAACGACCCGCGACAGACGAGCTTGAACCGCTTAAGCTTTCTTCACCCTTCATGAAAAGCAGCTTGCTTTTCTTTTCCTGAATTATCTTTGCTGCCTTCTGCAACGTCGGGGCATATACGTAATTTTCGGCGTACATAAACAACCTGTCGCTTCCCTCGACAACCGCCTTTAGCTCCTCTATCTCTTCAAGGACGCGCTCGTACATCAGCGCTTTGGGGACTTTCTTGCCTATGGGCTGAGGATCTGCGGGCCTGCCGAAGTAGCCTGTCAATGGTTTTTCGCATATGACGTGCTTATTCGCCTGCAACGCATCCTTGATGATCGGTACATGTAAAAACGGAGGGGTGCATATGTCGATGACGTCGATCTCCTCGTCCTCCAGCATTTCCCTGTAGTCTTTGCACGTCTGCTCTATGGAAAACTTATTTGCTGTTTCTGTGGCCTTTGCTTCGTCTACGTCGCAAACGGTCTTAAGCCTCACGGGGATCTTACCTACCCGCTCGTATCCTTTGCAGTGCAGGCAACAAGCATATCCGCTTCCTGCTATCCCTACAGTAACCGGCCCCGGTAAACTTTTCACGTCAACATTTGCCTCCTTCGATCAAAGATTTAGATGACATATCATGCGAAAGATAATGATATATTGTCAGCATGATAGCCAAAAAGCCCATAAAACCGACGGCAAGAAATCCCGCCTGTAGGCCATATTTATCTCCAACGGTACCAAGCAATATTGGACCCAAGATCATCCCGAGGCCAAAAACCGCCTGGAAAAACCCCATGACCGCATTTCTCAGCTGGCCGGGAACGTTTTGTATCACCAAACCCGTAAGAAGCGGAAAGGTCAACGCCATGCCAATTCCGTTAAGAACTTGTACCACGTACAAGGCCCAAAGCCATGGCACAAGTGGTATGACGATCGATAAAGCCGTATTTATGGCAAAACCGGTTAACAAAGTATTTCTTTCGCCCAGCTTATCTATCAACAAAGAACCTGCTAAAGCTGAAACCAAAATCTGCGGCAAGACGAACAACATGGACATAATCCCCAATTGGTAGTAAGTGGCGCCAAGGTTAAAGGCAACTACCGGGGTAAACCCTAAGGTCGTTCCATAGGTAATGAGCTGTGACAAAGCCCCTAACACGGAAATGATGATAACTTCCTTCTTTTTGATAAATGACAACATGTCGGACACCCTGAAAAGCTGCCCCTCCTCGACACATCTTTCTTCCTCGATCATAAGGCTCAATATGGCAGCTAACGCTCCTATGGCAGCGCTGAGCAGAAAGACATGCCTCATGCCAAAATAAAAGGAAATTATGCCGCCCACTAACATGGCGATGAATTGTCCGGCCCTGTTGACGGAGTTAATAATGCCAATTGCTTTG
>ERZ795062.2546-NODE-2546-length-11891-cov-9.866593_pt1 | contig 11891 bp, 6 predicted proteins | sample MGYA00375146_ERZ795062 | MGnify/ENA primary metagenome ERZ795062 (study PRJEB30191, sample SAMN05720281) | activated sludge metagenome | isolation source: Anaerobic digester | place: USA | collected 2015-07-16 ...
TTGAAGATCTTGTGCCGGCAGTGCTCGGAGTTGGCCTGCGCGAACATCATCAGCTCGACATCGCTCGGGTTGCGTCCCAGCCCGGTGAAAGCGGCTGCGAGGTAGTCGATTTCGTCGTCGGACAGGGCCAGCCCGTATGCCGTGTCGGCCTCTTCCAGGGCGGCCCGCCCGAGGCCCACGACGTCGACGTGCTCGACCGCCTCGGCCTCCCGCTCGTCGAAGAGGACGGCCGATGCGGCGGTCGTGGTGAAGACACTCTCGGTCATCCGGTCGTGGACCAGGTCGGCGACGGCCGCCCACTGTTGCGGGTCGAGGGCGGCGCCGGGGCCGAACCCGGACCCGGACCCGGGGCCGGGGCCGGCGTCAGCACCGGACCCGGACCCGGCAGGGTCGAGGGTGAGGTGGTATTCGGTCACCCGCTCGACTCGGCGCAGGTCCAGGCCGCAGTTGTGGGCGATGTCGGTGGCCTTGGACGACCACGGGGACACCGTGCCGACCCGCGGCCCGACGACCACGAGGGCCGCCCCGGATGCCGGCGGACCGGCATACCTGGGGCCGTAGTCGAGCAGCCGACTGACCGTCGCCGTGTCCTCGGGACCCAGCGGTGTGGCCGTGGCGACCCAGTGCACGAAGCGCGCCGACACGCCGGTCACCTGGGGGGCGACCGCCTGGATGCGCGCGAGCAGCCCGGCGGCGCGGAAGTCGGACAGGGCGCTGCCGCCCGCCACGGTGGTGAGGACAAGGGCGGGCGAGGAACCCATGCGGGCAGACTCCTGGTGCGCGAAACGGCAGGCCGCGCGCGGCGGCCGGGTCGCTGCCGAGCCTACCCGCAGCGGGTCAGCGGCTCTGGAGAGCGTCCAGCGCGACGGCCATAGCGCTCGCGAGCCGCCAGTCCAGGTGCCGCCCCGAGATGGCCGGCACACTGATCTCGTAGACGTCGCGGAAGGCGGCCCGTTTCGTGCTGCTGAACACGACCTGGCCCCCGGGGGCCCGGAAGTCGAAGTGGAACAGGAAGGGGACCGGCAGGTCGCCGACGATCGGGATGAGTTCCCAGACCCGGCGCAGCACGGCGACCTTGGCATTGCGTTCCTGGCCTCGGGCGGTGAAGCCGTCGGGGATGCCCAGAGTCCACGTCGATCGAGCCAACGACGCCCCGAACTCCTTCTTGAACCATCCGATCGGTATGCCGTGTCCATCGGTTACGTCTGAGACCGCCCCGTGATCCATGACTTGGCGAGCCTTGAACCCGAACAGCGGGGTCGACTTGGCTGTGTCGCCGTAGAAGGTGACCTGCTCCTTGAGGGCCATCCGCTTCTGCTCGGCGAAGGCGACCAGGCCTCCCTCGACATCGGCAGCGTCGACGGCATACAACTCGTAGCGGTTGACCATCATGGTGAGCCGTTGGCGCATCCGCAGGGCCGTGATGGGTGGCGGTGTGGCACCGGACTGGTGGGCATGCGTGCTCATGTGAACCCCTGTTTCGACGAGCGCGGCCGACCATCGACAACCGGCCCACCCACAGCCTAAGTCGGCGGCCCCCGGCTACGGGTTCTGTCTACTTGTTCTGTGGAAAGCCGAGGTTAAGCCCACCGTGGCTCGGGTCGAGCCAGCGCTGGGTCACCGCTTTGGTGCGGGTGTAGAAGTGCACGCCTTCGATGCCGTGGGCGTGGCTGTCGCCGAAGAGCGAGTCCTTCCACCCGCCGAAGGAGTAGAACGCCATGGGCACCGGGATCGGCACGTTGATGCCGACCATGCCGACCTGCACCTCGTTCTGGAAGCGCCGGGCTGCGCCGCCGTCATTGGTGAAGATCGCCGTGCCGTTGCCGTAACGGTTGGCGTTGATGAGGTTCAGCCCCTCGTCGTAGGAGTGCACCCGCACCACCGAGAGCACCGGGCCGAAGATCTCGTCGGTGTAGATCGGCATGTCCGGCGTGACCCCGTCGAACAAGGTGGGCCCGACGAAGAAGCCATCCGGCCCGCCGTGGAACTCGGTCTCGCGGCCGTCGACGACGAGGGTCGCACCGGCTGAGACCCCTTGCTCGATGTAGCCGACGATCCGGTCGCGTGCCGCAGCGGTGACGATCGGGCCCATGTCACAGCCCTTCGCACCGTCACCGGTTGTGAGGGTCGCCATGCGCTCGGTGATCTTGGCGATCAACGCGTCGGCGATGGTGTCGACGGCGACCAGGACGGAGATGGCCATACAGCGCTCACCCGCCGAGCCGAAGCCCGCGTTGACGGCGGCATCGGCAGCCAGGTCGAGGTCGGCGTCGGGCAGCACGAGCATGTGGTTCTTGGCGCCGCCGAGGGCCTGCACGCGCTTGCCGGCCTGGGTGCCGCGCTCGTAGACGTATTTCGCGATGGGCGTCGAGCCGACGAAGGACACCGCGGCGATGCGCGGGTCGTCGAGGATCGCGTCGACGGCCTCCTTGTCGCCGTGGACGACGTTGACGACCCCGTCGGGCAGGCCGGCCTCGCGCCACAGCTCGGCGACCGCGTTGACGGCCGAGGGGTCCTTCTCGGAGGGCTTGATGACCACGGTGTTGCCACACGCGACCGCCACCGGCACGAACCACATCGGCACCATGGCCGGGAAGTTGAACGGCGAGATGACTCCGACGACACCGAGTGGCTGGAGGATCGAGTAGGTGTCGACCGCCGTCGAGACGTTCTCGGAGAACCCACCTTTGAGCAGGTGCGGGATGCCGCACGCGAACTCCACGACCTCCAGGCCCCGGGTGACCTCACCGAGGGCATCGGAGGTCACCTTGCCGTGCTCGGCGGTGATGAGCGCAGCGATGCGCTCCTTGTTGTCGTGGAGCAACTGCCGGAACGCGAAGAGCACCTGGGCGCGCCGGGTCAGCGAGGACTGGCCCCACTCGGCGGCGGCCGCCGAGGCCTTCGCGACGACCTCACCGACCACCTCGGCGCTGGCGAAGTCGACCCTGCCGGTCACCTCGCCGGTTGCCGGGTTGAAGACCTCACCGGTCCGCTGCGCTACGCCCTCCCACGGACGGTGGCCGATCAGATGGGTGATGCGACGCGGGCTGCTCATGCCAGGCTCCTCGGACCTCGGTGACGATGAGGACCTTACCCATGTCACGCACCGCGCAGGAGCGCTCACCGTCGCAGCCTTGCCCCTGTCACGGGTGAGGTTTCAGTGAGTCAGGCCAGAGCGCGGCCGGTGATCCGCTCGAACGCCTCGATATAGCGCGCTCGGGTCTGGGCGACGACATCCTCGGGCAGCTCGGGCGGGGCCTCGCCGGAAGCCTTCGACCACCCCGACGCCGGCGAGGTGAGCCAGTCACGGACGTATTGTTTGTCGAAGGACGGCTGGGGCCGCCCCGGCGACCACTCGTCGGCCGGCCAGAAGCGCGACGAGTCGGGCGTGAGCACCTCGTCGGCGAGCACGATCATCGGCCCGCCGGTGTGGTCCTCCTGGCTGCGGTCGATGCCGAACTCGACCTTGGTGTCGGCGATGAGAATGCCCTTCTTCGCGGCGATCTCATTGCCCCGAGCCAGGATTCGCCGAGTCAGCACATCGATGCGCGCGGCCACCTGAGATCCGACCAGGCCTTGCACCTGCTCGATCGTCATGGGCTCGTCGTGCTCGCCGGCCGGAGCCTTGGTCGAGGGCGTGAAGATCGGCGCGGGCAACTTGGACCCGTCCTCGAGGCCCGCCGGCAGGGGCACGCCCGACACGGACCCCGTCGCGCGATATTCGCTGAGGCCACCGCCGGCGAGATAGGCCCGCGCGACACATTCGACGGGGATCATCTCCAGCCGGCGCACCAGCACGGCCCGCCCGGCGACAGCTGCCGGCACTTCGGTCGACACGACGTGGTTTTCCACCCCGTCGAGCCGGTCGAACCACCACAGCGACAGTTGGGTGAGCACCTTGCCCTTGTCCGGGATCGGGGTGTCGAGCACATGGTCATAGGCCGAGATCCGGTCGGAGGCCACCAGCAACACCTGGTCGGAGCGCGCCTGGCCGGTCACGGGGTCCACCGGCGCGTAGAGGTCACGCACCTTCCCGGAGTAGACGTGGACATACCCGGGTAGTTCCAGTGCGTCGGTCATTCCGGCCTCCCTACAGGTGGATCTCGCCGCGCGCTGCAGCGAGGGCGATGTCCCGGCGGTAGTGCATCCCGTCGAAGTGCACGTCCCCCAACGCCCGGTATGCCGTGTCCCTCGCCTCCGCGAGGTCGTCGCCGACCGCCAGCACGTCGAGCACCCGCCCCCCTGCCGTGACGAGCCGGCCTTCGGCATCCAGGGCGGTGCCGGCGTGCAGCACCAGCGCCGGCCGCTGCACGGCGGCGACCTCGGACCCGTCGGCTGCGTCGGCCTCGCAGGCACCATGGGCCGTGCTGGCGAGGCCCTCAGCACCGGGGCCAACCCCGGTGATGACATCGCCGGATCGGGATGATGCGGGATACCCCGCCGATGCAGCCACGACCACCACGGCGGCCTCCGGACGGTGATGCAGGTCGTCCATGTCCTCGAGCCGGCCGGTCGCGGCGGCATACAGCAGCCCACCCAGCGGCGTGACCAGCCGAGCCAACGAGACCTGCCCGTCGGGGTCGCCGAAGCGCACGTTGAACTCCACGACCCGGGGACCGCGGGAGGTCATCGCCAGTCCGACATAGAGCGTGCCGACGAACGGCGTGCCGCGCCGTTGCATCTCGTCGACGACCGGCTGGGCGATCACCTCGATGACGTGATCGGCCAGGTGCGGCGGCGCCCATGGCAACGGCGAATAGGCGCCCATCCCACCGGTATTGGGCCCCTGGTCGCCGTCGAAGATGCGCTTGAAATCCTGAGCCGGCGACAGCGCCCGCACCGACGAGCCGTCGCAGATGCAGAAGACCGACACCTCGGGGCCGTCGAGGTATTCCTCGACGACGACCTGTCCACCGGGCCGGCTCAGGCAAGCCTCCGCATGCGCCAGCGCTGCGGCCCGGTCGTCGGTCACAACGACCCCCTTGCCGGCAGCGAGTCCGTCTTCCTTGACGACAAAGGGCGCCCCCAGCGCGTCGAGCGCCGCAGCCACTTCCACCAAGGTCGTGCAGATATGGGCCAGGGCGGTCGGCACGCTCGCGCAGGCCATGACCTCCTTGGCGAAGGCCTTGCTGCCCTCCAGCCGGGCAGCAGCGGCGTCCGGGCCGTAGACGGCATACCCTGCCGCGCGCAGCGCGTCACCCACTCCGGCGACAAGCGGCGCTTCCGGCCCCACGACGACGAGATCGACGGTATGCCGTGCCGCGAGCGCGGTCACCGCGGCAGCGTCGGTGAGGTCGGCCAGGGGCTCGCACACCGACTCGGCGGCCATGCCCGGGTTGCCCGGAGCGGCGATCACGTCGGTGACCACCGGATCGGCGAGCAGCCCACGGACGAGGGCGTGTTCGCGAGCGCCGGACCCGAGGACGAGAACCTTCACGTGAGCAGCCTATCCGCGCGTCCGGAGGCACGCCCGTGCCAGCGTTCGGACTGGAGTGGAAGGGAGGGTGAAAGGAGTGAACAAAGCCAGGGTGGAAGAGAGCGGTGCCCTCGGGAGGCAGGGGGGACTCCCGAGGGCACCGCTCGGCAGCACCGGCAGGGAGGGGGGCCTGCTGGTTCGGCTGCGGGCCGGCTGTGCCGGACATGTCCAACGATGTCAGAGTCGAGAGTGGTCTTCAACCGCGGCTGTGTCGGAATGGCGCCAACGGCGGAAACCCGCCAGACTCGTGCTCAACGGCGGGGATTCCTCCGCGGACAGAGCCGTCGGCAGCGCTGGGAGGAAGGCCATGACTCAGCCCAATTTCCCTGCTGCAGAGCCCAACCGGAGCCTGCCCGACACAACCGACGACCTGGGCGAGCTGGTCGAGGCGCTGCCGGAGGTCGGTGACTCTTTCGTCACGTCCACCGGTGAAGTCACCCTCGGACGGGTCTACCTCGCGTTGGTGCAACAGGCCTCACCCAACCGGCAAGCCCTCGTCGCTGCGGGGTTCCGGCCCGGGGTGATCGACGCGGCGCTGACGATCCTGCAGAGGCGTCGATTCCTCGAGGTGAACGCCACCGGATCGATCACACTCGCGCCTCCCGAGGCCGCGCTGCGCGACCACGCTCTGCGTCTCGAACGACAGGCCGCGACGACGATGTCGATGACCCGCGAGGTGTCGCGGCTGTTCTATTCGGCCCGCGCCGGCGAGTCGACCGGCGGCGACTCCCGGATGCGTCTGCTCGACACGGTCGACGACGTCCACGCCGCGACCGCCGAAGTCGTCGGGTCCACCAGTTCGGAACTCCTGACGCTGCGGGCTCCGACGCTGCGGGTCTTCGGTCTGTCGCGGCAGTCGCGCGAATCACAAGTCACGGCCAGCCGCAATGCCGACGGCAAGGTCCTCAAGATGCGCACGGTCTACGACCTGCGCCTACTGCAGATCCCCGAGGCCAGGGAGATCCTCGAGGCGCTGCGCGCGGTGGAGAGCCAACGCTTCAGATCCCAGTTGCCCTTCTCTCTCGTCGTCGGGGATGCGCGCAGCGCGGTCATCGACACCTCTTTCCCGGGCCGGCCCGGGCCGGTCGGGCTCTACCTTGAGTCGGCGCCGTTGGCCGAGCCGGTCCAGTGGTTGGCCGAGTCGTTCTGGGCCGCGGCGATGCCGATCACCCACACCCATCAGCGTCAGGAGATCGACGAGCAGGAGAACCGCATCCTCGGGCTATTGTCCAGCGGCGTGAGCGACTCGGCCATCGCCCGTCAGGTCGACCTGTCGCAGCGCACCGTCGAGCGCCGCATCAAGGCGCTCATGGATCGGCTCGGAGCCCAGTCCCGCTTCCAGATGGGCCTCTTGGCACGCGAGCGCGGCTGGATCTGAGGGCCGGCGCACACCTGCGCCGGTATGCCGTTGCGGCACCGACCGGCCGGACGGCATACCGGGCTGGTCTAAACTCGTACGTTCCCGGCCGGAGGCGGAGGCCGGGCTGGCAGCCGCCGCGAAGCGGCTTCCGGTTGACGTAACGGAAGGTTCCTGGTGACCACGACGAGCGACAGCTCCCGGGCGAGCGCCCAGGTGGTCGTCGACGAACTCGCCGTCGAGCAGGCGCACGTCGACCGGGTATATACGGAGTTGGCCAAGGCATCCGAGCGCGCCAAACTCGTCGCCGCCGAGGGAATGGCCCGCGGGCGCACCGAACGCACCGGGGAGGCCCGCGACGAGGAGATGACCGGTCTCTTCGAGCGCGATGCCCTGGTCTTCCACGCGGCGCGCCGCCAGCACGCGCTCGACACCCAATACGAGGGATTGGTCTTCGGCCGGCTCGATCTGGAGCACCAGGCCGACGCGCCCGGACCGCACCCGCAGCAGCCGGCACCGGCCACCGAGCGCGAGGTGCGCTACATCGGCCGGTTGGGTATTCGCGACGAGCACTACGAGCCGCTGGTCATGGACTGGCGGGCCCCAGCTGCAGCGCCGTTCTATCGGGCCACCCCCGTCGAGCCCCTGGGCGTGCTGCGGCGGCGCGTGTTGCGCTGCCGCGGCCCGGTCGTCGTCGGCATCGAGGACGACCTCATGGTCGCCGATCCGCCCGAGGACCTCGTCGTCGTCGGCGACGGCGCCCTCATGGCGGCTCTGACCCGCAGCCGCGGCGCCCAGATGCGCGACATCGTCGCCACCATCCAGCGCCACCAGGACGAAGCGATCCGGGCGCCGGCCCGCGGGGTTACCGAGATCACCGGTGGCCCCGGCACCGGCAAGACGGTCGTCGCGCTGCACCGGGCGGCATACCTGTTGTATTCCGACCGGCGCCGCTACGAGAGCGGCGGCATCCTCGTCGTCGGGCCCTCGGGGGCCTACACGGCATACATCGAGCGGGTGCTGCCCTCCCTCGGTGAAGACAGCGTGAGCCTGCGCGCCCTCGGCGACCTCGTCGACGCGTTCACCACCGAGCGCCACGACCCGCCCGCAACGGCCGCGATCAAGGGGTCACTGCGCATCCGAGAGGTGCTCTCCAGAGCGGCGCGCGACCTGCCGCCGGATGCGCCACGCGAGTTGCGGGTCTTCGTCGGCGGGTATGCCGTGCGCCTGGACGCCGGCGTCCTGGACCGAGTGCGGGGGCAGGCGCTGCGCCAGCATCCCCGCAACCTCGCCGTCCCCGCGGCTACCGCCCTACTGGCCGAGGCGGCATACCGGGCCGTGCGTCCGACCGAACGCGAGGACTTCCTGGCCCGCTTCGGCGACCACCCCGATGTCGAGAGCTTCCTGGCTGCCTGGTGGCCCCAGGTCGACCCGCGCGAGGTGCTGTTGTGGCTCGCCGACCCCGAGCGGATGCGCCGCTACGCCGCAGGGGTGCTCACCCCGGATGAAGCGGAGCTGGTTCGCGCCTCGCTGGCGGTCGCCCTGGAGACGGGCTCATGGTCGATCTCGGACGTGCCCCTGGTCGACGACCTCGCCGCGCGGGTCGGGCCGGTGCAACAGGAGGTGGAGTCCGAGCGCGGTTTCTACCAGATCGAGGAGCTCGAGACCCTGGCGCAGGCGGCGCTGCCCGAGGTCTATCGGTCCGCGGAGGGCGCCCCGTCGTCTCAATCGCAGCGAGTCTCGGCCGACCCGCGCGAGCGGCTGCTCGCGGGCACGATCGAGCGGGTGCCGGAGTATGCCCACGTGCTCGTCGACGAGGCCCAGGATCTCTCGCCGATGCAGTGGCGGTTGCTGGGCCGTCGCGGGCGATATGCGTCCTGGACCGTCGTCGGGGACCTGGCCCAGTCGTCGTGGCCCGACCCCGTGGAAGCTGCCGTCGCGCGCGAGCAGGCCTGGGGTGGGCAGGCCTATCGCCACTTCCACATGACGACCAATTATCGCAATGCTCGCGAGATTTTCGACTATGCAGCCGCGATGATCCGCCGTTTCGTGCCCGACGCGGATATCCCCGACGCGGTGCGCGAATCGGGGGCTCTTCCGGTCGAGGAGGCCCTCGGCGACGATGTCCTCAGCGCCGTGGAGCGCGCGGTCGTCGGGCTCGCGGGGCAGGTCGAGGGCACGATCGCGGTGATCACCCCGGACCGGTATGCCGTGCCGCTGGGTGAGTTGGTCCCTCGCCTCGGCCAGGTGGACCCGGCCGTCGCCGCACGGGTGCGGGTCACGGATCCGCTCTCGACCAAGGGTCTGGAATACGACGCAACGGTCGTGGTCGACCCTGACGAGATCGCCGCCAGCTGTGCCGGCGGGGTCCGCACTGCGTATGTCGTGCTCACGCGCGCGGCACACCGCATGGTGGTCCTGCGCACTCGGTCTGGTTGGTGACCCTCACGCCCTGTGAACTTCCGACGGTCAGCAATTCTCCCAATTAGGCGAAACGCGACAACGAGCTGGGCTAGATTCGCAAGGGAGTAGCCCCTTGATCGGGAGCCCAGCGCGTCTCCTCACGTCGCTGGTGAGTGGCTACCGAGTCGGAATCTTGGGGTAGGGAGCCATCATGAACGCATCGTTCGGCCGGGTTTCGGTCATGGGTCGTCACCGCCGACCAGGTCGGTCGTGGCCGGCTATCCGGGTGCGGACCGCCGCTTTGGCGGCGTTCGTCTTGGCCCTCCCCGTCGCCCTGTTCGGGGTGAGCGGGTCGGCCCAAGCGACGACCGCTCCTTTCGTGCCGGTCACGGACTTGGTCATCGACGGCAATCCCGCCGGTCCGAACGACTTCGACGCCCCCTATGGCCCGGGCACCACACCCGAGGGTTACCCCACCACCGGCATCTACTACAACCACCGCAACATCGACATGTCGGCGACCACCGGTCTGACGACCGGGTGCGCCTTGGCGAACTTCGGATTCGTCGACGACGCCGCAGGCAGCGGCGTGAAGATCGGGGACGGCCCGATCTGGGCCAGCGGTGGCCCGGCTCCCAACGGGAAGACCGACATCGACTGGATCGACATCGCCGCCGAAAAGGTCGACATCCACAACCAGATCCACGACATCCTCTACGTCGGCTACCAGAAATGTGGCGGCAACGGCACCTGGCAGGCGATGCTCTACCTCGACGACGGCGACGGGCTGGCCCCGACCGAAGGCGACCCCAACGGCGACTTCCTCTTCATCTTCACTTTTGATCCGTCCTCTGGCGACGTGACCTTCAGCATGGCCAAGATGATCGCCGGCGCGTGGACTCTCCAGTCGCCCCCCGCCGACGCGATCCAGGGCATGGCCGCTGGCGACTACGGTGAGGTCGCGCTCAACCTCACCCATCTGGGCATCCTCACGGACTCCAGCTGCCGCAGCATCGCGGTCGACGGGCAAGGCGCCGCCATCACCGGTGGGTCGTTGACCTCTGCGGTGAAGGACCTCGTCGCGGTGGTCCCGTTGGAGATTTCGAACTGTGGTGCGCTCGATGTGTCCAAGGTCTCCTCCAAGCCCGGCGTCACCTCCCCTGCGCTGTTCCACTACGTGGTCGACCAGGCGCCCCCGACTGATGCCCTCGACTACGACATCGTCCACGACGGCACGCTTGCGGTGAACCTCAACGGCAGCGGGTCGACCACCGAGCCCGACGCCGATGTCAAGGAACTCGATGCCAACATCACCATCGGCGGCACCCATAACTGGACCAACGTCATCTCGCAGCCCGACTACAAGATCGCCGAGACGACCCCGATCCCCTCGCCGTGGTCGCTGAAGACCATCTCGTGCACGTACACCGACATCTTCGTCGACCCGCCGGTCGTCAAGACGGCTGTCATCTACCAAGACGGCGGCTACACGACCAACCGGTTCCTCATTCCGCCGTCAACATTTGACAACACCGCCATTCCGCCGGCCTCCTGCACCATCACCAACCAAGCGCAGACGCTGACGCTCAACAAGGTGCTGCCCAACGACAACGGCGGCACGGTCACCGCGTTCACCCTGGTCGCCAAGGACAGCGCGGGCACTGCCGTCATCAGCGCCGTCGACCCGGCCGTCAACGACCCGGCCGTAGGTGCAACCGCGGCCATCGTGCCCGGCACCTTCACGCTGTCGGAGACCCCGGCGAGCACCCCCGGCTACACCACGTCGACATGGACCTGCCTGGACGCAACGACGGGCGCGCCGGTCACCGTCACCGACAGCCAAGTGACCGTAGCCGCCGGCCAGGACGTCGTGTGCTCCATCACCAACGACGACCAGACCGCCCACCTCAAGCTGGTCAAGAACGTGGTCAATGACAACGGCGGGACAGCCCTCGCCACCGCCTGGACCCTCACCGCGACCGGCCCAACCCCCCTGTCGGGCGTCACCGGCACCGCAGATGTCGACAAGGACGTCAACGCCGGCACCTACACCCTGGGCGAATCCGGTCCGGCCGGGTATGCGGCCTCCGCGTGGGTGTGCGTCGACGCCACCGACGCCCCGGTCGCTGCCCCGGGCGGGTCACTGACCCTGGCCTTGGGTGCCAACGTCACCTGCGCGGTGACCAACAACGACGTCACGGCGCACCTCAAGCTGGTCAAGGCCGTAGTCAACGACAACGGCGGCACCGCAGCCGCGACGGACTGGACCCTCACCGCTACCGGCCCGACCCCCCTGACCGGTGTCACCGGCACCGCGGATGTCGACAAGGACGTCAACGCCGGCACCTACGCCCTGAGCGAGTCCGGCCCAGCCGACTATGTCGGAACCTGGTCTTGCGTCGACATCGCTGGAAACCCGGTCACCATCACCAACGGCTCGGTCGACCTGGCCCTGGGCGCCAACGTCACCTGCACTATCACCAATGACGACCAGCCCGCGCACCTGACCCTGGTCAAGACCGTGATCAACGACAACGGCGGCACCGCCGCCGCCACCGACTGGACCCTCACCGCCGGCGGACCGACCCCCCTGACCGGTGTCACCGGCACCCCGGACGTCGACCAAGACGTCAACGCCGGGACCTACACCCTGTC
>ERZ795062.2547-NODE-2547-length-11891-cov-6.976090_pt1 | contig 11891 bp, 14 predicted proteins | sample MGYA00375146_ERZ795062 | MGnify/ENA primary metagenome ERZ795062 (study PRJEB30191, sample SAMN05720281) | activated sludge metagenome | isolation source: Anaerobic digester | place: USA | collected 2015-07-16 ...
GTGAAAACATCAGGCAATAGAATTCTGACAAAACATACAAAAAGTATTCAAAATGCATGTCTTCCTCCTCATTTGCAACATATATCATAAATGTGGTAGCAGAGTATTGTATAATAGCATTGTGTCCTTCACAAGCATATTATACATGTTGTTTCGACATTTTTATATTAAAATTTATAACAATACAATTATTAATAGAGTTTCATTAGGTATTGGAAACTCTATTTGATACTGCTTGATCTCTAACTTTAATTTTATAAATAAACTGGATGATAATAGATATAAAAATAAGGAGAATATATGCTTAATCAAATAGACCAGAAACTTCTTCAAAACAGTTTACCCTTCTGGAGCAAACTGTCACCGGATGAGACCGCTCTCCTATATTCCGGTTCCAGATCCATACATTTTTCAAAGGGTCAGTCTCTATATCGCGGTGATATGGAGTGTGCCGGAGTTCTCATCATGAAAAGTGGTAGTATTCGTGTATATATAACATCTGAGGAAGGACGCGAAGTAACTCTTTACATACTGGATTCCGGAGATATATGCATTTTCTCAGCTTCATGTGTGTTGGAATCCATTGATTTTGATGTTTCCATTGATGCGAAGTCCGATTGCGATATTCTTCAGGTCAGTTCCTCAGTCTTTTCCAGTATTTCCTCAAAAAATGTATATGTAGAGCTGTTTTCCTATAAACTGGCTACAGAACGTTTTTCTGATGTTATGTGGGCTATGCAGCAGATTCTGTTCACAAGTTTCGATAAAAGACTAGCCAGATTCCTAATTGAAGAATCAAAGCGCAGTGACTCTCTTGATATTTCCATGACCCATGAGCAAATTGCCAAGTACCTTGGCTCTGCAAGAGAAGTTGTATCCAAAATGTTAAAATATTTCTCTCATGAGGGCTATGTGAGTCTGTCCCGGGGGGGAATCCACATTCTTGATAAGATTGCACTTATTAAGCTGGCACATTGATATTACAAACCGCCGCCTCTTAGCAAAGATTTGCTCGGAGACGACGGCACAAACATGAAGTTGAATTCATTATGTAAATTATATATGCAGTTAAATTTTTACATTGAACTATTATCTAGCAAAAGCAAATTGCAATTTATCAAAACAATATTATACGAACAAATTAACATTGGACTCTTCAGCATCTCCGAGATAAGATGCAACTCCGGCAAACTCTACTCCATCTATCAATTCATCCTTGGTGATTCCCATAATATCCATAGACATAGTGCAAGCTACCAGACGGATCCCGCTTTTCAATGCATGCTGCATCAATGCCTCCAGCGAATCTACATTTTTATCCTTCATTACCTTTTTCATCATGGCCGTTCCCATACCGCCCATATTCATTTTAGATAATTTAAGCTTAGATGTTCCTCTAGGCATCATCATTCCGAACATACTGTCTATAAAGGGCTTCTTCACCTTGACATTTTCTGTTTTTCTAAGAGCATTCAATCCCCAGAAAGTGAAGAACATAGTTACAGGTCTTCCCATAGAGGCAGCACCATTGGCGATGATGAATGATGCCAACACCTTGTCCAGATCACCGCTAAATACTATCAGTGTCTTGCCCTGTGGAAGTTTGACTGAAGTATTTTCTGCACCTTGGCTGTTTTTTATAGCATTATTGCAATCAGATTGTAATCCCTTTTTTATGTAGACAATATTCTCTTTGCCGATGCGCTCTTTTTTGACCAGAGTATTTCCTGTTCTTCTACACCATGATTCGATGTCTGCAGCAAATCCCATATCAGTTGCCGATACTTTTAGGATTTCCGAATCCTTCATCTCACAGATAGCCTCATGAACCTTCATAATTGGGCCGGGACACTGTAATCCACAGCAATCCAAGATCTTCATTTCCTTTTCTGCAATAGGATCATCTGAACTATTTTCTTTCATTTTCATATTTATACTATCTGATCCACCGCATCCACATGCTTTTTCATCTGTGTCTGAGGAAGAACCACCTGATTTATTCCTATCACCATAATGCATGGACTTGTAAAAAGCAGTTCCTCCTGACAAGACCATGACATTTTCAAATCCGTTCTGCATCAGTATCCTGGCTGCATTATATGAACGAACTCCGATGGCGCAGTATATGATAATAAGCTTATTTTTATCCAATTCAGCCATTCTGCTTCTGAGCTGTCCCACCGGAATATTGTAGGAACACGGAATGGCAAATACCATTCTCTCCATTTCCTCTGTCACATCCAAAACAGTATAATCTGTTTCTTTTTCCTTATTACTAATGAGCTCATCCAGCTCATCCCATTCCATAAAAGAAACCATTTTTCGCAGCACATTCTCTGCGGTGAATCCCAACATATTGACCGGATCCTTGGCAGAAGAAAATGGTGGTGCATAGGAAAGTTCCAACTCCTCTAGATCATATATAGTCCCGCCTAATCTAATGGTCGTAGCAAGCGTATCGATCCTCTTATCTACTCCATCCTGGCCTACGATCTGTCCACCTAATATTCCTCCTTCATTATCAAAAATCAGCTTTAATGTAAGTGTAGTGGCTCCCGGATAATATCCGGCATGGGACTTTTGATTGATAAGAATGGTCTCATAGTCAGTTCCCTTGACCTTGCCCATAGATTTCAATTGCTTTTCATTTAGTCCCGTACTAGCTGCATTTAGATCAAATATTTTTGCAACATTTGTTCCAAGAGAACCATTGTATATTTTATGGTCTCCAGATAAATTATCTGCCAGGATTCTGGCCTGTTTGTTTGCTGGCCCTGCTAACGGTATCATAGTCTTTTCCCTGGTAATGTAGTTATCAACACCTATTACATCTCCCACTGCATATATATCACTCACTGATGTCCTAAGGTTCTCATCTACCACGATTCCCTTTCTGGGATTTAGTTCCAGTCCTGCTTCACTAGCCAGCTCACTATTCGGCTTTACTCCAATGGACAGAATTACCATATCGGCTTCGATATTTTTACCACTGCCAAGGCTGATACTAACCTTATCTCCCTCATTATGGAATTCTTTTACTCCATCACCTAATATCAGTTCTACCTGATTCATTTCCATGTTTTCATGGAGAAGATTGGCCATTTCCCTATCCAGCGGTGCCATTACCTGGTCCTGCATCTCGATTATAGAGACATGGACACCTGCAGCATGTAGATTCTCCGCCATTTCAAGACCTATAAAACCACCACCTATAACTGCAGCACTTTTAGGTCTTTTTTCCTGTAGATATCCCTTGATCTTATCTGTGTCAGGAATAGTCCACAGTGTGAATATATTATCTCCATCGATTCCCGGGATTGGTGGTTTGATGGGCGATGAACCCGTAGCGATAACAAGGTCATCATATGACTCTTCATATGATTCCCCAGTTTTTAGATTCCTTACAACAACTCTTTTGTCATCAGGAAGGATGCGAGTCACCTCATTGGAAACACGAACATCTATATTAAACCTACTCTTCATGAGCTCAGGTGTCTGTAGGATAAGTGCGTCTCTGCTCTTGATTGCATCTCCGATATAATATGGGAGACCACAATTAGCATAGGATATATATTCTCCGCGCTCGAATATGATTATCTGTCTGTTTTCATCTCTTCTTCTTAGCCTTGCTGCTGTAGTCGCACCTCCTGCGACTCCACCGATTATCAATGTCTTTTTTGCCATATCGATACTCCTTTTCGTTGATTTATTAATACCTTTGTTAACATTTTTCTCAAATACATTATGTTGATATTTTTTTAACGATCATTCTGTAATCCATTATAACAATTAAGATTTTTTATCTCTGTGACTAAGTCACATAAATCAGTTCAAAGCTTGAGATAATCTACCATAGGTTTGAACCCCATTTTTTGATAGAGCTTTCTTCCTGCCGGTGATGTCTCTAGGTAGATCTTGACAGACTGTTCTGCCTTCGCTCTTTCTATCAACCAGGATACAGTTGAGCCTCCTACTCCTATCCCTCTGCACTGCTCTCTGGTATATATATTCATAATATAAGCATTCCTGCCTGAGAGATTATCCGGAGAAGGCATTTCCTCCTGCAGACATACTCCTCCGCAACCGATTATCTCATTATCCATGCTGGTAAAACAGGCTATATGGGTATGGGCTTCGATTGCTGACAGATAGTAAATACGATTAGATTCATATATTTCGTCTATTTCCTTACCCATCGGCATCTCAAAAACATGCCCCAGCGCTTCCATTCTCCATGACATTAATAGATCAATATCTGAGACCTCAGCTTCACTTATCTCTAGCAGGGCTCCCGTCCTTGAAATCACTTTTTCTGATTTCTTCATGATATCCCCCCCTGAAATCACTTTTAATCCCCTTATGCAACCAAACCTTCCTTCATAATTATTGGTAATACTTTCAAATCCACCTTACCGTTTGCATTCATAGGCAGATCCTTCATGCGGATAAAAAATTCCGGTATCATATATGTAGGCAAAAACCTTGCCATTTCTTTTTTAATCGTAGAAAGAGAAGCATTATCTTCATTGGTGACGATGTATGCAACCAGATATGACAGATTCTGCTCATCGGTATATGCCTGTACAACGCCCATTTTTATCTCGGGACACTTCATCAGAATGCTTTCAACCTCAATAGTTTCCACTCTTTTTCCCATTATCATGACTTGGGTATCTTTTCTATGTAGAAAAGCAATATTGCCGTCAGGAAGTATATATCCCATATCTCCACTTCTATATATAACAGTGCCATCTTCCTGTTTTACAAATGCCATGTTTTCTATCTTTCTGTCACCTATATACCCAGCTGACACTCCATCTCCTATTATAATGAGCTCACCTGTCTCGCCATCAGGCAGTTTATTCATATTTTCATCTACAACCCTTATATCCATGCCACTCACCGGCTTGCCTACAGGATAAGTACCATCAGGCAGTGCATATCCCTCGCTGCAATTATAATAAGATGCACATACCGTTGTCTCAGAAGGTCCGTAAGTGTTATAGACCGAGACCTTATCCACCAGATTGTTCACATAGGATTCCCTTATCACGTCACCTCCACTTATCAGTAATCTAATGGAATCGGGAATCGTCTCCAGGTGATTCATCTCCATCAACAGATATGGAAATCCACTGATCTCTGTCACATGATTTTCACTAACATATGACATTAGAGATTCAATATTCTCCTTGTCATCATCTGACGGAATCGCCAGAACAGCACCATTTAGGATCGTGGCAAATACCTCTTCTACAAATATATCAAAAGAACATACCGAGTACTGTAGCATCGTATCTTTTTCATCCGGATGGAATTCATCGGCAAATGCTCTGACATAATGACATACATTACTATTCGTCACCGAAACGCCCTTAGGATTCCCTGTTGATCCAGAAGTATATAAGATGTAAGCGAGATCCTCAGCTGTAGCCGACATTGAAGCAGTGCTATCACTAGCCGAAAGTCCCTTATCAACTATTATAGTTTGTATATCTGTGTCATTTTTATCATTGCCCATAGCTTTTACGTTTATATCTGTATCTTCTATGGTGTATTTCACATTTATCGCTGATATTTTTGATACATATTTAGAATTTGTGATAATGACCCTTGCATCACTATCCCTCATCATGAATCCTATCCTGTCATCTGGGAAGAATGGCTCCACCGGGATATAAGCTGCTCCTGTTTTCAAAACTGCCAAAATAGCTGCTATCATTTCCACACTGTGATCCATAACTATACCTACCCGCTTGGTCCCCCTTGGGATCATCGCTGTAATCGTATCTGCTAATCTTTGGAGTTCTACCCTGGAAAGGCGCCTGTCTGTATCATATACCGAAAGCGCATCAGGATTCTCTCTCACCTTGTTTTCAAACAGCATATTAATCGTATTTATTTGATTCATATTTATCTCCTGACTATCTTCCTTATGACAGAAGTAATTAAATACTATAGGCACTTCACCGATAGGATCTCTCATTAAATCCTCATTCATCCGTTTTATTTCTCTGTATGCTTAATGTACCTTGTTTTAAAACAATACACAAGCAAAATAAAAACCTCATTACCCGTTGCCAGGTAAAGAGGTTATATATCATCTACATTTATATTATTTTCTGTATTCTTCCATTATTCCTCGGAACAATTCTCCCGATGATGGCGGCGTATATACTATTGCATTCGCTCCGGCCGCAATGGTCTCCAATATCGACTCCGGTTCCTTTCCCCCTGTAGCAATAATGGGGATTTTTGGAAACTCTGTCCTAATGCTTCTAATGATTTCCGCTGTTTTGGCTCCTGCTGCAACATTTAAAATGTTAGCTCCGGCCGCTATTCTCCCTGCGATATCAGTGTGGTCATTGGTGATTGATATTACAACCGGAATATCAAGTGCAATTGATACTGCCAATATGTTTTCATTTGATATAGGTGCATTAAGTACTACTCCCATTGCTCCCTGTCCCTCTGCATCACTGGCAAGAGCAACCGACCTGACACCATTGGTAGTGCCGCCGCCTACACCGCAAAATACAGGTATAGATGTGGTCTGAATGATAGCATTACTTATAGACTGTTGTACCGTAAATGGATAAACGGCCAATACCGCATCCGCATCACAATTTTTAATGATCGCAATATCAGTGGAAAATATAAGGCTTTTTATCCTTCTTCCGTTGATTATTATACCTGATGCTTTTCTGATCTCATCTGGGACATACAATATGTTATGTCTAAGTCCGCTGACAATTCTCGGGATCTTATTTTGCGCCAAAAGCTCTGACTCAGACAGCGGTTCCGTTCCAATATCTTTACTATTTTTCTCAAGCAGTGCTTTCTTTCGTCTTGCTACTTCCTTACTGAAAAAATTGAGATCACTCATGTACTGATACTTTTCAATCCTATTCTGTTTTCCTATATCTATTTTCATATAAACGCCTTTGCTCTATCCATTATATTTAAATCAAAATATGGACCTTTTTTTATTTTTATCATATAAAACTTGCGACAAGAATTATATTCTGAATGAAAATATATTGCAATATGTAATGTAAATGTTGTGTATTATATATTTATAGCTATGTAATTCTACATTTCCTTGTCATATTTGCATCGGAAAAAAACAGCATATCCCTGTACGAACAGGTATGCAAAAACCAGAAGCAACACCGTTATCATATCAACTCCCATTAATGCAAATGTCAGCATCAATGCACCATATACAAATGTCATCAGATCATAAGCTTTGGCCTTTGCTCTTTGTGAAATTGTGATGTTTCTTTCATCATTTTTTTGAATTTCAATCTGCTTTTCCAGCTTTGGATCTGTTTGAATCGCCTTCCTGGAAATAATATCTCCCATACCATGACCAAATATCCCGCATCCTAATCCAATACAAACATAAGGCAATGCCCTCATGATTCCATGTGTATCTTGACCACTTTTAATTAAGTATACTCCAAAAACTAACAATAAAATCCCTAATGCTGTAATAATATAATCTGCTTTCGCTTTTTTCATGACTCTTCTTCCTCGTAGATAAAAATCTCTTCAATGCTTGTTCCAAAAAATCTTGCAATCTTGAAGGCTAGAATAATCGATGGATTATACCTGCCGTTTTCGAGAGAACCTATTGTCTGTCTCGAAACTTCAAGTGCCTCCGCCAATTCTTCCTGATTGATTCCCTTTGCTTTCCGTATCTCTTCCAACCTGTTTTTCAAAAAATCCAACCCTTCTAATGGAAAGTTTGCTTTACATTGATAATATACCACGCCTGCAGAGAAATGTAAAGTGTGCTTTCCATTATTTTTATCAAATCTTGCATTGATGAATTTATAAATGACACAACTGAAACGATTGCCTTTGAACCTTCGTTTTAAGTCTTCTCGATGGCAAAATATATCATATGTTTATCATGATAACGAAATCTCTTCGCCTAACATAATACACTTACACATCTTATCATGCCCAATCTCTTTCGTTACTGCTACCGGAATATCCCCGGCAATTTTGAGCACTTCTTTTTCTAGAGCATTTCTCTGCCCAGCTTCATCTAACTGCGTAAATGTCCCTAGAATAATTCCTTTCAAGTCTTTAAATCTCGGCATCTGAGCGATTTGTGCCAATCCAGTTATGGACTGTGGCAGCAATCCTCCCCAAGATTCAAGCACTAAGACTTTACCCTTTAGATCCGGAAAATACTCCGTTCCGGCAAGTTTTAGAAAGCATCTGATATTGCCTCCAACAGCTGTGCCTGACATAGTTCTTCCCTGTATGAACTCAAATTCTATATCTGTTTTTCCATCCCATCCCTCAAACCAGGACTTTTTAACGCCTGTTTCATCCCAGACCAATGTCTTGACCTGGAACAATCCTGTTGCAATTCCAGACTTAGTATAAATTGCATTGCAGACAGTGGATAAGTCACTGTATCCGTAAAATATCTTGGGATGTTTTTTTATAACTTTAAAATCAAGATAAGGCAGTATTTCATTTCCAAGGTCTCCACCCGAAATATCAAAAATAGCATTGATTGAATCATCCTCAAAAAAATCCATTAAAACTTTGGCCCTATTTTCACCTGTTGTATTTCTCTTTGTATCCAAATCTTTAGATACCGTTTCCGCGTAAATATATGGTGAACACACAGTCTCTGTTCCAATGTCGTTTAAATATTCTATTAGTGCATCAACTGAACGATGCTCATCTGATTGCAAGCCATTCGAGCATGCCACCAAGGCAACCTTATGGTAATTCATAATCTTTTCCTCTAATGCGTGATCACTTTCATATCATGCATGGTTCTTTTCATATCATGTGTAATCCTTTTTTCCATGTTTTGAATTTTACAATACGAGCCTTTTTATCTCTTCTTCAATCAGTGTAAATACTCTTGCTACCGAATATCCATCGGCAACAGCATGATTTAGTCGCACTGATACCGGCATCTTTACAACGCCATTTTCATAGAAGATGTGATAATCCTCTTCATATTCTGTATAGGCCACTGTAATAGTTTCTGTATCCTCGTGGAACACATATTGCGTAGGATTGATCTTGTCACAACAGATCAAACGGTCAGTTCTATCTGATTGTTTTCTACGAAACTTACACAGCTTTCATAATATCCATCTCCCGTCACTCTCGGCCCACTGATCACTTTATATCCATCTGCTTTCAATCTGGCTGTAAGCTCATCAACAGCTTCCCTGCTTCCAAGGCTAAACGCTGTATGAGCATATCCGGTACGATTCAAAGGTTTTTCTAAGTCGTCCATCAATGGTTTATTCATAATTTCTAACCTTGGTCCATCAGGAAAAGAAAGGAAATACGATCTGAAATCTGTATTGGTATTGTGATAACCATCGTTAGATTTTGCACCCAAATACTTTGTGAAAAAATCTTTTGCCATCTCTATGTCATTACAATACATCGCCACATGCTCTATTTTCACCATAGCAACCTCCATTTTTAACTGTTCGATTTAATTCTTCTGTCATGATTATCAATAGAGCCAAAAATAAAACCGCTATAAGCCTTATAAATACAAGGTTTACAGCGGTTTTCACCAACATGTTTTGTCTTATATACCTGCAAACAGATTTTTAAGTCGTTCTGCTAATTCAACTGTATTTTGAACCGTAGCTGACAGTTCTTCCATTGCAGCTGACTGATCCTCAGTTGAGTCCATAGTATCTTTTGCATTATCCATTGTCTGTTTGATTCTTTCTCCAATCAATGTATTCAGCTCATTGATCTTCATTGCTGTATTCTTAGAATTTTCAGATAAGATCTGAATTTCTTTTGCAACAACAGAGAAACCTCTTCCGTCATTACCTAATCTGGCTGCTTCAATCGAAGCATTAATTCCTATCAGTTTTGTTTTATCAGCAACTTTTGCAATTGCAGTCAGCACCTCTGATATTTCATTGGTAACTACTTTAATTTCATTAATTCTCTGAGAAAGCACATGCTGACTCTCTGTAACGTTCTGTGCTGATTCAGCCAATAGCTCAACTGTCTCAGAAATCTGTATAAAATTATCTTCCAGAACTTTAGAAACCATTTCTATCTCAAGACGGTTATAACCATTCTGTGCAAATGCATTTACAACAATATATAAAACTTCTGCTGCTGCAACGATATTCTTCTTGTCAACAACATCAATCCCTTTTGCTGACTCCCATAAAGCGTCTTCCGGTAAACTCAATTCCTTTGCTACATTTTTAATCTTACCTTCTTTAGGCGGAGTATCCAAAATCTGTCCACCCAGTACAGTTCCTATATGCTCTCCCTTAATAATAATAGGAGCAGCAAAATCAATCAAGCCAGCATGGCATTCACCTACATAAGGTTTTCCGCTCTTAACTGCATATGCACCCATTTGACTATGACATTCCGCACATCTATCATCACCAACAGATGATTTGTGTATAAAATTACTACAAAATGGCCTATAATGACTCGGTTTTGTAATTTCTTCGCCTTTTCTATCAACTGAAACAGCAGCACAATTCATACCGATTGCGAAATTGTCAAGAAAACTCTGTAAAATATCAACATCAATAATATCTTGGACTTCCAAACTCGCCAAATCTATAATTCCATGATCTGATGATACCATATGTGCTACCTCCATAAATTTATATTGCTCACCTTTAGATGTGGTTGGTATATCCAACTCATTATATCATAAAGTTTTACTAAAAGTGAAAAAAATATGGATATATTTTAGTGAATTCAAACAACTATCAAGGTAAAGCGCGATCCCTCTTTACCCATGTCTCCATTGGCGACAAACCCTGCCTTTGTTAATACTTTTTGTGACGCAATATTCTCTGGATTTGTTTCTGCCTCAACCCGGGTGACCATTGGTTGTGATGCTGCCCAGCGAGCTAATGCTTCAACTGCTTCTGTCATATATCCGTTTCCCTCAAATTGAGGATGAATACCATATCCAATTTCAACCATTCCATCATTTGTAATGCCCTTAAATGACAGATCACCTATCGTTTCAACACTTCCATCTGACAAATTCATGAACCAGACTGCATACCACATACGTTGTGTTGGATGAGCTTGACATCCTTAAAGCATTTCTGTATATGCTTGTTTCATTACTTCATTCGTTTCATCTAAAATAAATTGCTTCATCTCTTCATCAGTTGCTATTGAGAGAGTCAATCTTTTCGTTTTGATCATTTAAAATTTACCTTTATAGCAATTCTATTTTTACAGATTATCAAGGATCTTATGCAACGTCTTATATAACTGCATCGCCTCACCCGGTTCCAATTTCAAGCACTTAGCCATCTGCTCTGGCACATGTACTGCTCGTTCCTTTAATGCCTCTCCAGTATCCGTAATTGCGATATTTAATACTCGTTCGTCTTGCTTGGAACGATTTCTTTCCACCCATCCTTTTTTCTCCATTGTCTTCAAAAGTGGTGTCAGTGTTCCAGAATCCAGATACAAATAATGTCCGAGTTCTTTTACCGTTATTTCTTTATGTTCCCACATAACCATCATAGCAATGTACTGTGTATAGGTCAGATCCATTTCGTCTAAAAAAGGTTTATAATGTCTCACTATTTCCTTGGATGCTGCATATAAAGGAAAACAGATTTGATTTTCTAATTTTAACATATCGTATTTATTAATCATATCTAATCCTCCTTTATATTAATTGCAACATACTGTTTTAAATTTGCTGGCTATTTAATTAAATAAGTGATTCTACAAATTTCTCCAATTCTTTCATGTCTATAGTAGGTTCAAATCTTGCAACAACATTTCCTTCTCTATCTATTACGAATTTTGTGAAGTTCCATTTGATATCCGGATTATTCTTATAATCCTTATCAATCTTCTTTAGCATTGCAGACATT
>ERZ795062.2555-NODE-2555-length-11873-cov-10.005669_pt1 | contig 11873 bp, 13 predicted proteins | sample MGYA00375146_ERZ795062 | MGnify/ENA primary metagenome ERZ795062 (study PRJEB30191, sample SAMN05720281) | activated sludge metagenome | isolation source: Anaerobic digester | place: USA | collected 2015-07-16 ...
TATTAATCCGGAAGGCTTTGAGGAGATTTTAAGATGGAAGCAGAGGGCGGTAAAATAAAGAGAATCATGATATAATATAAAATGGTTATATTTCTATGATTGATTTTTCTTTTCAAGTTTAAGGAAACGAAAATGTACTATAGAACAAAAACTAATTCAAAAGGAGTTACTCGATACGAAGTTGTGGATAAATATAAGGATCCACTAACTGGCAAGTGGAAGACAGCTGTTGTAAGTTATCATAAAAACACGAGTCGCGCTCGAAAACAAGCAGAACGCGAGCTCGAAGATAAAATTGAGAGATTAGTTAATGGCAGTGAAGCTCAATTTAATCCCCAGTTGATAAGAACTTTCGGAGAGTTAAAGATGAGTTGGCTAGAAACCTGGTCAGTATCAGTAAAACCTCAGACAGTAAAAAGAGAGGCTTTTGTGATAGAACGTCTTGGTGAAATTATTGGTGTTGATTATCTACTCGAACGTTTAACACCGTTATTGTTGAAAAAGTGTTTGACTACCTATATGGAGAAATATAATTCGTCACAATCTACTATGATACATATAAAAAGCACTTGTAACAAAATTTTTAACCATGGTGTTCTTTATAATGTTATTTAGTTCTCACCAATGTCTGTAATAAAGCTAGAAACGTCCCTTGAGAAAAAGCGTGAAACAAAGAAAAAACGAGAAGCAAAGTTTTTAGAAATTCATGAAATTAGAGCTTTCTTTGAAACACTAAGTCAAAGAAGAAACCCGAATTACTATAACTTGGTTATAGTTATACTATTTTCAGGACTGCGATTCGGGGAAGCTGCTTTTACAAAGGAAGATTTTGATGCTGAGAGAGGTATACTACATATTGATAAGGCTTTGCAATATCATGATTTGAAAGTTTCAGAATTCTACTTTGATGAAACTAAAACAATAAATGCTGATCGAGATGTTGCTTTACCTAAGTGGCTTGTGATGCTATATTAAGAGCTATACAACGAAGTGAAGAGTTTGACCTCTATGCGATTGAAAATCCTTGCGAAGCATTTAAATTCTCTGAGAGTGTTTTTAGAACAGAATACGGTTCACCAATAACTTCGCATTCTTTCCGAGAAGTGCTTGCTCGTGTTGAAACTGATCTTATTAAAAACTGTGAAGACAGATACGGTTTCAAATGGACAAAGCATGTAACCCTCATTCCTTTAGGCATATGCATATTACCTATTGACAAAGTGAGGGGATGAAAGTTGCTATAAAAGAAATTATGGAACGTGTTGGGCATGCCAATTATGAAACAACTATGTTGTATACTCATAGTCAAGAAATATCTCAAAATCAAAATATTAAAGCCTTAGATAGATTTATTGATAGGAATAATTTTAGATTTGAAGCATTAAAATCTTGGTCTAGCAAATATTCCAAAATATTAAATGATGAAATAGAAAATAATCTTGATTCAAAAATAATTGAATTTTCTTTAGATGTTTTTAGAGACAAACTTGGTCTAAAATCAACTTATACACCTAGGTATATAACTGCAAATATAATTCCTAAGCTTAAGAAAGATTTATCAAAATATTACAAGTCATTTAATATTTCTTATTTAAGAGAAGGGAAGCAAAAGGTTGTTGGTTATAGGTTAACTTGGTGAATACAAAATCTTGGTGCCTGTTTGGTGCCTAATAAAAAATAGACAGGTTTTTTAAACAAAAAACCTTGCTACGAAAGGAATGATACACTCATGGCAATTATTCAATGGTTCCCGGGCCATATGTCAAAAGCTCGCAGGCAGGTGCAGGAGAACATCAAGCACGTTGATTTCGTGACTATTTTGGTCGATGCCCGCTTGCCCCTATCCAGCCAAAATCCTATGCTGACCAAGATTGTTGGTGACAAGCCCAAGCTCATGATTCTAAACAAGGTCGATTTAGCAGACCCCGTTCGTACCAAAGAATGGCAGAGCTACTTTGAAGAACAGGGCATCCGTACCCTTGCCATCAACTCAAAAGAGCAAGCGACGGTGAAAAAGGTGACCGACGCAGCCAAGAGTTTGATGAAAGACAAGATTGAACGCCTCCGAGAAAGAGGAATTCAAAAAGAAACTTTGCGTACCATGATTATCGGTATTCCAAACGCTGGAAAGTCCACCCTAATGAACCGTCTGGCTGGTAAGAAAATCGCCGTTGTCGGCAACAAACCAGGTGTGACGAAAGGTCAACAGTGGCTCAAGTCCAATAAAGATCTTGAAATCCTTGATACACCAGGTATTCTCTGGCCTAAGTTTGAGGACCAGGAAGTTGGACTTAAGTTGGCTCTGACAGGAGCCATTAAGGATCAGCTCTTGCCTATGGATGAAGTAACTATTTTTGGTTTGGACTATTTCAAGGCCAACTACCCAGAACGTCTACAAGAGCGGTTCAAAGGCATGGATTTGGAGCAGGAAACGCCTGAACTCATCATGGACTGGACCAAGAAATTGGGCTTCCGTGATGATTATGACCGTTTTTACAACCTCTTTGTCAAGGACGTTCGAGATGGGCGTTTGGGAACCTATACATTAGACAGGGTGAGTGACTTAGATGGCAACGATTAAGGAAGTGACTGCTCTGCTGGCTCAGGTAGCCAATCTAGACAGCCCTGTCTGGGCGGACTTAGCTCAGGATGATCGAGCAGGGATCCAGGCTGCCATCAAGAAACGCCAAAAGGAGTTGGAAAAAGAAGCAGCAGAAGACGCTCGCTTAGAAGCTATGCTATCTTACGAAAAAGCCCTTTATGAAAATGGGGTGGAGTTAATCGCTGGCATCGATGAAGTCGGCCGGGGGCCTCTAGCAGGTCCTGTGGTGGCAGCGGCGGTTATCTTTCCCAAGGGCTGCAAAATCCGCTACCTCAACGACTCCAAGAAAATCCCCAAGTCCAAGCACGAGGCAATTTACAATGAAATAATTGAGCATGCTGTAGTAGTCGGTGTAGGCGTCAAAGATGCAGCTGTCATCGACCAGGTCAACATCTACGAGGCGACCAAGTTAGCTATGCTGGAGGCTTTGGGGCAGTTGAGCCAAGAGCCTGAACATCTCTTAATAGATGCTATGAAGTTGGATACACCCATACCGCAAACTTCTATCATCAAGGGAGATGCCAATAGCCTATCTATCGCAGCTGCCTCAATCGTGGCCAAGGTGACGCGGGACAAGATGATGGCGGATTATGACAAGGAATTCTCAGGCTACGGATTTGCTAAGAATGCTGGTTATGGAACGTCAGAGCATTTGGAAGGTTTGAACAAGCTAGGCATCACGCCCATTCACCGTAAGACCTTTGAGCCGATTAAGTCTATGGTAGCTGGGGGGGACTAGTCTTGACAGTCTTTTTCTGGTTATTTTTAGCGGCTATCGGTTTGTTTGCTCTCATCTATTTCTGGGAACGGCGGTCGATTTTTATCTCACTGTTTGCCTTGAACATCCCCGTCTGGGCCTTGGCATGGATTATCTCAACAGGCATTCTCGAAAACAATGAAATCTTGCGCTTGCTGGCTATAGCAGTGGCTATGGTGCTCTTTTTAGCCTTGTTAAGTGGTCCATTTGTCTTGATTTTCACACTTTATCTAAATGGTTTTCAGATTTTGAAGAGAGAAGGGGTTCACTTACATAATTTCCTATCCATGGGACTGGCGGTTGCCCTGACTTTCTATCTCTTCTTCGCTCCCTTTGTTGTTCAATCCCTTTCAGACATCAGCTTTTTCAATATGGTGTTCATCTACGTTGGTTTTTTGGTGTCCTATGCCATTATCATCAGCATGCTCTATACCACGTCTAGCTTTATCAATTTGGTGAATCTCTTCCCAGGCAAGCTTGATTATGTGGTGGTCTTAGGTGCTGGCTTGATTGGTGACAAGGTAACACCACTTTTGGCTTCGCGGATTGAAAAAGGCATAGCAATCTACCAGAAACATCCTGGCAGCAAGCTTATCATGTCAGGCGGACAGGGTCCTGATGAACTCATGGCAGAAGGACAGGCCATGGCTAATTATGCCTTTGAACAGGGTATTCCTGTGGAAGATATTGTAATAGAAAACCAATCAACCAATACCGAGGAAAACTTGAAATTTTCCTATGCCCTGATGAAACCTGGCAGTCGATTTGCCCTTGTAACCAATTACTATCACGTTTTCAGAGCTTTGCTATTAGCGCAACAATTGAAAATCAAGTGTATCGGATATGGCGCAAAAACCAGATTTTACTTTAGCCTTAATGCCTTCATTCGGGAATTTGTCGGCTATGTGGTCATGAGTCGAAAGGCGCATCTAGTTGTAATAGGTATTGTTTCAGTGATTTATCTGTGTGGAATGATTGTCAGTTTGATGTTTTAAGAAAACAGCCTCTAGTTTGACTAGAAGCTGTTTTCTTATAACATAAAGTAGACAATGGCGATATATTGCAGTGCCGAAGCTAGTAGGATAAAGAGATGCCAAATCATATGGAAATAGGGCTTTTTCTTGGCGTAGAAGAGGGCTCCAATAGTATAAGATAAACCACCAGCTAGCATCAGAATTCCGAAAACAAGTCCAGTCTTTTGAAGAATGGCTGGCAAGATAAAGAGAACCAACCAGCCCATAAAGAGATAGAGAAAAAGGCTGAATTTTTCATTGATTTTTTTGGCAAATATTTTGTAGAGAATACCAAAAATAGTTAATCCCCACTGCAAACCAACAATTAGATACCCCAACCAACCACCGACCAAGGATAGGGCAACAGGTGTGTAACTTCCAGCGATAGCAATGTAAATCATACTGTGGTCGATGATACGCAGGATGTATTTGTGGATCGACGTGTAGGGCATGGAGTGATAGATGGAAGAGGATAAGAACATGAGAAAGAGGCTGATGACAAAGATAGACATGCCAACTACCGCTGTCACATTATAATCTTGAAAGGAATGAATAGCTGTAACAGGAAGCAAAGCAAGCATCAATAGAGCTCCAACCGCATGTGTGACACTGTTAGCAACTTCTTCACCAAAGGAAAGTTGTAGGCTTAATTTCAAACTAGGATTCATGTTGGCTCCTTTCTAAATCAACTGTGAGCTGACGGGTTTTATAATAAAGTTTGACGGACTGACAAGCAAATCGGATAATATCAGGTGTTTTTTCGTTCTCTTTATCCCTCATACAATCTACAAAATGATTGTATAGGCTTTCTGAATCACTAGAATTGAGTAACAAGTTTAAGGTTTGACTAATTTCTTGAATAGAAAAGACATTTTTTAATATGGTCAAGGCTATCAACCGTGCCACCTGGTGTTTCTGATATTTTTTCTTAATTGGTTTTTCAATCTGTTTGTGTTTGACGTAGTTATTGATCATTGCAGCTGTTAATACTCTTCGAAAATCAAAATTATCCGTTGTCAACTTGCCTTGATGAACCCCAGTTCTGTCATCGGCTTCGTTTCCTAGGCTACTATTGATTTTCATTGAATATAAACAATTCTGTTCAAGGCTTTCCTGAGAATTGACTACTTGATTTACATACAGCAGGACTTGGTCCAAATACAAATCTAAATCAGGTAATTCATGCCAGTAGGGGAGGATTTGTTTCATAATTATTTACTTTCTCTTTTCTAGTATTCATAACTAGATTGTAAGACAATCCTTTTCTATTGTCAAGAAAAAAAGTATCTGCATTCGGAAATGACAGATACTTTTTTCTTATTTTGGTACAACAATTTTTTCTGGCAAGGCCATTTTGTATAGCGAATAAGCGCCATCCAAATTTTTTACGGTGAATCCCATTTCTTTCAAAAGCCGTTCGGCAATGTAAGAACGAAGTCCGCTGTGACAGCTGACGATGTATTCTTTTGCAGGGTCCAACTCATCAATTCGATCACGTAGTTGATCCAGGGGGATATGAAGAAAGTCCTTGAATTGTCCACTTGGAAGCTCTGCTGGATTACGAACATCCAGCAAGATTTTTCCAGCAGCGAGCTCTTCCTCTAACTGGTGCCATTGGATATTTTGGCTAATTCCTTCAGCGATATTCATGGCAGCATATCCAATCATATTGACAGGGTCTTTGGCTGAGCCAAATGGCGGAGCATAAGTCAATTCTAATTCTGGCAAATCAAAAATTGTTAAACCAGCTTTGATGGCTGTGGCCAGTACATCGATTCGCTTGTCAATCCCTTTTTTTCCAACAGCTTGAGCACCAAAGATTTTACCATCAGTTGGTGAGAAAATGAGTTTTAGAACAATTTCTGTTGCACCAGGATAGTAACTAGCATGGTCTTTACCTGTTGTATGTACAACGGCATGTTTGTAACCTAATGCTTGTACAGCACGTTCGCTTAATCCTGTTGAAGCAGCAGCAAGGTCAAAGACCTTAACGATTGCAGTTCCGATTGAACCTCTATTCTTGCGAGGGAGACCTGTAATGACATCGGCCACTTGTCGCCCTTGACGGTTTGCAGGTGAAGCTAATGAAATTAAGGCATCCTGACCAGTGATTTCTTGTTTGACGATGATCGCGTCTCCAACAGCATAGATATGTTTTTGACTAGTTTGATAGTTCTGATCAACTAGTATGCCCCCTCGAAGACCTAGTTCGATTCCTGCTTGACTTGCTAATTCACTATCTGGTGCAACACCGACTGAAAGAATTGTAATATCTGAAGCTAAGGTTTGACCATTAGATAGCTCTAAAATTTGTCCCTTATCATGAAAAGCGGTAACAGATTGACCTGTTATCACATGTACGCCTTTTTCACTTAACTCTGTCTCAATGTACCGAGCCATTTCCAAATCAAAAGTTGGTAAGACATGAGGAGCTTGCTCAACTAGAGTGACTGTCAGTCCTTTTAGGGCCAAGTTTTCAGCCATCTCTAAACCGATAAAACCAGCACCAATTACAACTGCCTTTCCTGAATTTATTTGTTCTAATTTTGCCATAATCTTATCTAAGTCAGGTACATTCCGTAAGGTAAAGAGATTCTCAGCTTCAGCAATCCCTTTTAGTGGCGGGATGACAGGCTTAGCTCCCGGTGACAAAATGAGTTTATCATAGGATTCCATGATTTCACCATTAGGTGTTTGAACGGTAACTGTTTGAAGGTCAGGGTTGATGTTGACTACCTCGTGGTAGGGGCGGACATCTAAGTTAAATCTATTTTGTAAACTTTCTGGCGTTTGAAGTAATAAGCTATCGTGCTCAGCTATTTCTCCAGAGATATGATAGGGTAGACCGCAGTTGGCAAAAGAGACAAATGGCCCTTTTTCAAAAACGATGATCTCTGCATCTTCCATAAGACGACGAAGACGTGTGGCAGCAGACATTCCACCTGCAACACCACCTACAATAATGACTTTCATTTTTTTCCTCCTTTAATTGGTCCATTCCATGCATTCATACCACCCTGAATGTTAGTTGCTTGATAGCCTTGTTCCTTGAGAAAATCTGTCGCACGCTGACTGCGCATACCTGATTGACAGATGATAACATAATGTGTATCTTTATTACCTTTGAAAGAATCAAGTTGGCTTAATGGCATATTTTTCGCCTGTGGTATATGACCATTGATAAATTCGTCCTCTTCACGAACGTCAAGTAAAATGGTGTTATTCTCTGTTAGTGTTTGCTCTAAGGCAGAAATTGGAATGCCCTCTCCTGTTGAAAACATTCCTGAAAAAATTTGTTTAAACATATCTACTCCTTTTCTACTCCTTTTTCATACCCTATAGGGTATATAAAATATAACAATTATATCAGTAGGTGTCAAGTATTATAATTGACATTTTGTAAAACTAACTGTACCATAGTTAGTATGAAAACAGAAAAAAAGAACATGATGAATCGTCTAAAACGAGCAGAAGGTCAACTTCGTGGTATCCAAAAAATGATTGATGAGGAGCAAGAATGTATTGATATCGTGACTCAATTGAGCGCTGTCCGTTCAAGTATTAATAGTATCATGGGGTTAGTGATTGCCCACAAAGTACAAGCTTGTATTGAGCATCCATCTGATAATCCTGAAGAACAGGAAGCTCGGTTACAAGAAGCAATCAACTTGATTGTTAAAAAATAGGGGGTGGGGTATGATAACTGAGAGAGAAAAAATGGTTGCTGGCCAATTTTACATTGCATCGGATCCAGAATTAAGACATATGAGGAAAACCGCCCGTCAACAGATGCAAGTCTTTAATAATGAACTCGATGGAGCTAAACGATCGGAGATTTTGAAGACTTTATTTGGAAAGACTGGCAATCGCATTTACATGGAACCTAATTTCTATTGTGATTACGGAAGCAACATTCATGTCGGAGAGGATTTCTATGCTAATTTCAACTGTACTATGCTTGATGTCTGTCCGATACGAATTGGGAAAAATGCTATGCTCGGTCCCAATGTGCAACTGCTGACTCCTTTACATCCCTTGGACCCTGTCGAACGCAATTCTGGCTTGGAATATGGCGCACCTATTACCATTGGTGATAATTTCTGGGCTGGTGGTGGTGTGACAATCTTACCAGGCGTGACCTTGGGCAACAATGTCGTTGTCGGTGCAGGTAGTGTTGTTACTAAATCTTTTGGCGATAATGTCGTGTTGGCTGGTAATCCTGCGCGTGTTATCAAAGAAATACCTCATCACTAATTCTCCCTTTGGGAGATTTTTTCTTTCCCTTGCGAATAGTATAAGTGAGGTGAAGAAAATGAATAATTTTGAATTGTTTAAATGGAAAAAAGCAGGCTTGTCCAATCTTAATATTAATAAAGTTTTGGCCTATCAAGAAAAACAAGGTAAAAAATTAACTTTACGGAATGTCGCTGTAGTATCTGAATGTAAAAATCCAATTCTTTTCATGGAAAATTATAAGAATTTAGATACTAAGGCTTGCCGGGAGGAATTTAATAAGTATCCATCTTTTTCAATTTTGGATGATATTTATCCCACAGCTTTAAAACAAATTTATAATCCACCAGTTCTCTTATTTTATCAAGGTGATCTTGAATTACTTGAAAAATCAAAATTGGCAGTGGTAGGTACACGCAATGCCAGTGAAAATGGCATTCAATCTGTTCAGAAAATTATCAAAGAACTCAATAATCGCTTTGTCATTGTGAGTGGTATGGCCAGGGGGATTGATACGGTAGCTCATATTGCGAGTTTGAAAAATGGCGGACAAACCATAGCAGTGATTGGAACAGGATTAGATAAGGTATATCCTAAGGAAAACAAGGAGTTACAACACTATATTGGAAAACATCAATTAGTGCTAACAGAGTATGAACCAAATGCCCAGCCTTTAAAATACCATTTCCCCGAACGAAACCGCATTATTGCCGGATTGGCTGAAGGTCTGGTGGTCTGTGAGGCAAAAATACGGTCTGGTAGCTTGATTACTTGCGAACGTGCCTTGGAAGAAGGAAGAGAAGTTTATGCCATTCCTGGTTCTATTGTGGATGGAAAATCAGATGGCTGTCATCATTTGATACAGGAAGGGGCAAAGTGCATTACATCAGGCTTGGACATCCTTTCAGACTATCGATTTTAAAACAAGTTTTCCTATAGGAAAATAAAAATCTTGACACTGACTAAAAAATAGTATATTCTTTGTGAGATTAACAATATCAGTAAGGTAAAAGAATGGCTAAAAAAACAGTTAGTAAGAAAAAATCAACAACCAAGAAAAATCTTGTGATTGTGGAGTCGCCTGCTAAGGCGAAAACAATTGAAAAGTATCTTGGGAAAAATTATAGGGTTGTTGCTTCAGTAGGACATATTCGTGATTTGAAAAAATCGAGTATGTCTATTGACTTTGACAATAATTATGAACCTGAATATATAAATATTCGGGGAAAAGGTCCACTGATTAATTCATTAAAAAAAGAAGCAAAAAACGCCAAACAAGTCTTTTTAGCGAGTGACCCGGACCGTGAAGGGGAGGCTATTTCTTGGCATTTGGCTCACATATTTGGCTTGGATGAAAATGACAAAAACCGTGTTGTCTTCAATGAAATCACAAAAGATGCCGTTAAAAATGCCTTTCAAGAACCGCGTGCTATCAATTTAGATTTAGTAAATGCCCAACAAGCGCGTCGCGTTTTGGACCGAATTGTCGGCTACTCTATTTCTCCCATTCTATGGAAGAAGGTTAAGAAAGGTTTGTCTGCTGGACGTGTCCAATCAGTTGCTCTCAAGCTCATTATTGACCGCGAAAATGAAATTAGTAATTTCAAGCCAGAAGAATACTGGACAATTGACGGAACTTTTAAAAAGGGCAGTAAGAAGTTTCAGGCTTCTTTTTATGGCTTAGATGGTAAGAAGGTCAAAATTGAAACCAACGACCAAGTTAAGGAAATACTTGCTCGTCTGGATGGAAATGACTTCCTTGTCGAGCAGGTTGAACGCAAAGAACGCAAACGAAATGCGCCTTTGCCATACACAACATCCACAATGCAGATGGATGCGGCCAATAAAATCAACTTCCGTACTCGTAAAACCATGATGGTTGCGCAACAATTATACGAAGGGGTAAGTCTTGGTACAGGCGGTACACAAGGTTTGATTACCTATATGCGTACGGATTCAACTCGTATCAGTCCTGTTGCTCAGGCGCAAGCTGCTGAATTTATTACTGAGCGCTTTGGTTCTAAGTATTCAAAACATAGCAATAAAGTCAAAAATGCTAGTGGTGCACAAGATGCCCACGAAGCCATTCGTCCATCAAATGTAAACCTAACACCAGAGTCGATTGCTAAGTACTTGGACAAAGATCAATTACGACTTTATACTCTTATTTGGAATCGTTTTGTTGCTAGTCAGATGGCTGCGGCAGTCTTTGATACCATGAGTGTCCGTTTGGGACAAAATGGCGTTATCTTCGCTGCTAATGGCAGTCAAATCAAGTTTGATGGTTACATGGCTGTTTATAATGATGCTGATAAAAATAAAATGTTACCAGAAATGTCGGAGGGAGACACTGTTGTTAGAACAGCTACAACTCCTGAGCAACATTTCACTCAGCCACCAGCTCGTTATTCAGAAGCCACTTTGATTAAAACCTTGGAAGAAAATGGAGTAGGTCGTCCCTCAACTTATGCACCAACGATTGAAACCATTCAAAAACGGTATTATGTCAAGCTTGCTGCGAAACGATTTGAACCGACAGAGTTGGGTGAAATCGTAAATAAACTGATTGTTGAATTCTTCCCTGATATTGTCAATGTCAAATTTACAGCTGAAATGGAACAAAAATTGGATGATGTAGAAATCGGGAAAGAGCAGTGGCAGAAGGTCATTGATGGTTTCTATCAGCCATTCAAGGTAGAATTATCTAAGGCAGAAGAACAGATGGAAAAAATCCAAATTAAGGATGAACCAGCTGGCTTTGATTGTGATGTCTGTGGACATGAAATGGTTATTAAATTAGGACGTTTTGGAAAATTCTATGCATGTAGCAATTTTCCAGATTGTCGCAATACCAAGCAAATCACTAAAGAAATTGGTGTGACTTGTCCTGTTTGCCAAAAAGGGCAAGTGATTGAACGCAAGAGTAAACGCAATCGTCTTTTCTATGGTTGCGATCGCTACCCAGAGTGTGAATTTACTTCTTGGGACAAGCCAGTCGGGCGTTCTTGTCCGAAGTGTGACCACTATCTCGTAGAGAAAAAAGTTCGTGGTGGTAGTAAACAAGTCGTTTGTCCAAATGGTGATTACGAAGAAGAAAAAGTAAAATAGTATCAGTCTGGTGACCTAGAAGTTTCCAAATTTGTGAAAGCCCTGCATAATAATAGCTTAAGGTCACTGTATTCAACGACAGGATCTTAAGCTTTTTCTATTTTAGAGTGAATGATTAGCTGACTTTAACCACGCCTTTCAGTGAGAAATAGAAATTTAT
>ERZ795062.2559-NODE-2559-length-11864-cov-4.148615_pt1 | contig 11864 bp, 10 predicted proteins | sample MGYA00375146_ERZ795062 | MGnify/ENA primary metagenome ERZ795062 (study PRJEB30191, sample SAMN05720281) | activated sludge metagenome | isolation source: Anaerobic digester | place: USA | collected 2015-07-16 ...
CGCCTCAACATAAATTTTTTTCTAATTTTAATCGCCTTTACATTGTTCGGTTCTTTTTCCTACGCCGAACAAAAAAAACCTATTGAAAAATTAAAATTCACTCCCGATATTTATATAAAAGCTAACAAGTTCAAAGTTATAAAAGCTGAAGAAAAGAAAAAAAATCTGACATTGTGGATAGAAGACGGCTTTTCGACACTACCTTTTCGAGAAAGTACAATAAAAGCCGTATACGACTCTGCCTATAAACAATTGCCCGAGAAATACAAAGATTATACACTTACGATTATTTCTAAAGAAAAAAATATAGAAGAATATGTTCCAAATATCTATCGTTCTACTATGCCAGTAGACAAGACAAGAATTCCTGACCCCGGCAAAAAAACATCTTGTGTAGTCAAAAATACATCAAAACCGTTTGCCATAGAAAAAGGCTTAAATGACAAGAATATCGCTCTTTGGAATAGTCATGGGTGGTACTACAACATTAATATCGACCGATGGGAATGGCAAAGGGCACGCTTTTTCGGAACTGTAGAAGATTTACTCACTACTTCCATCGTTCTTCCCTACCTGATGCCAATGCTCGAAAATGCAGGAGCTAACGTTTTTCTTCCTCGCGAACGTGATGTACAAACGAATGAAGTACTAGTAGATAATGACTTTACTTTAGCACCATCGTCGTACACACAAACACCTAATTGGGAAAAAGAAGATGAAGGTTTCGGATGGCAAAAAAACGTTTTGTACAATAAGGATCATCCTTTTAAAATGGGCTCTTACGTCAAGACTCCTTGTTATGAAAAAGCAACGGATAGTATTGTTTGGAAGGCTAACATACCGGAAAATGGGTACTATTATGTCAGCATCGGTTACAAAACGCTATCCAACAGCACTGATAGTGCACATTACGAAGTATATCACAGTGGAGGAAAAACTTCTTTTATAGTTAACCAACAAATGGGTAGTGGTACATGGATTTATCTCGGAAAATTCTACTTCACCAAAAATACGAATTCTAACACAAATAAAATTGTATTGACCAACCTCGGAAAAACAAGTACGGTGGTGACAGCGGATGTTGCCCGTTGGGGCGGCGGAATGGGCAATAGTTGCCGTCAAGATAATTCGAATATTATAGAAGAGAAAAAAAATCCACCTTTTGTCTCAAAAATTGATTCTTCGGCAAAAACGAGTAACCGACCTCGCTTTGCAGAAGGTGCTCGTTACTACTTGCAATGGGCAGGTGTTCCGGACAGTCTCATTGCTAACCAAAAGAAAGATGTAATTGGAGATTATCAAGACGATATTTATTCTCGTTCCAATTGGGTAAATTATTTAATGGGAGGTTCCGATTTTTATCCTAAATACGATGGACTGAACATTCCTATTAGTGCTTGCATTGCATTGCATACCGATTCAGAGAGTCTTGGCAAAGATTCTATCATAGGAACATTGGGAATTTGTATGACAACCGATGACAAAGGCGTTTACCCCGCCAAATATTCACGGATGTCTGCTCGTGATTTCACGGATATTTTGCAAACGGAAATAGTAAATGATGTTAGCAAAACATTTGGCATCAATTGGACTCGCCGCGGAATTTGGGATAAAACGTATATAGAAGCTCGAGTACCCAAAACACCAACCAGCCTTATCGAATTATTTTCACACCAAAACTTCAACGATATGAAGTTCGGTTTGTCTCCACAATATCGTTTCACGGCTGCAAGGGCTATGTACAAAGGTATTATCAAATTTTTAGCCTTTCAGAATAACACGCCTTATGTAATAACACCACTTCCCGTCCAAGATTTTGCAGTGGAATTATTACCTAACGATTCTGTTTTACTTTCGTGGCAACCACGCATCGATAGTTTAGAAACAACAGCTAATGCTGAAAAATACGTTGTTTATACACGTATCAACGATGAAGGATTCAATAATGGCATTATTTCGTCAACCAATGCAATCAAACTTCCCATCAAACCGGGAATAATTTACAGTTATAAAATTACCGCTGTAAATGAAGGCGGAGAAAGTTTTCCATCAGAAATTTTAGCAGCTTGTAAAGCTCCAAAAGAAAAAGGGAAAGCATTGATTATTAACGCTTTTGACAGAACAAGTGCTCCTGATTTTTTCGATTTTGGAAATACAGGCGGATTTTCTTATTCTACGGATGCCGGTGTTCCCTACCAATACGAAGTGGGATATACCGGAAATCAATTTGAATTTGATAAAAACGTTCCTTACTACGACAATGACTATCCCGGATTTGGTGCCAGTCAGTCTAATTATGAAGGAAAAATACTTGCCGGAAATACATTCGACTATACACTCGTACATGGTAAAGCGTTAGTTACCAATGGATACTCTTTTGCCTCTTGTAGTAAAGATGCCTTGACTCAAAAAACAGTACTTACCCAATATAACATCGTCGATATCATCTTGGGCAACCAAAAAACATTAAAGACAAGTACTTGCTCTTTTGAATTATTTCCTAACCCATTACAAGAAGCCATAACAAAATATGCAAATGGTGATGGAAAAATAATAGTAACCGGTTCATACGTAGCTTCAAGCATGAATAAAACAACAGAAAAAAGCGAAGCCTCTTTCGCTAAAAATATTCTTAAATACAAATTACGTTCACCCTTTGCTTGTGCAAATGGCAAGGTATCAGATGTATATTCATCCGCCCCAGAAAGCAATACGTATTCGTTTTATACTTATCCAAACAGTCAAAACTACCGAGTACAAAATGCAGATGGAGTACAGCCTTCCGATAAAAAAAGTCAGGTACTAATGCGCTATAATGAAAATAATATTGCAGCAGCTATTGGGTATAAAGGTAAATACCGAACAGTTATTTGTGGATTTCCATTTGAATGTTTAACATCAGAAATAGAACAGATTAATTTAATGAAAATGTTTCTTAATTTCTTAACCGAATAAAAAAATCACATAATAGTATGAAAATCAATGCTTTTATACCTTTTCAGAATGACAAACAAGTTGCCAAAACACTAGCCGGCTTACAACAATCAGATACGATACAAAATGTTTTTCTATTGACTCTCCAAGGACAAAAACCTGCCACTGATAAACGATATAAAACCATTGAAATAGACACGTTAACAAGCTGTAAAACGATGCAGCAAATTGCAGAAGAATCGGACTCTGCATTCAGTTTGGTTTACCTCAAATATACACCTTTGGAATTAGGTTCATATGCGTTAGAACGTTTGCTGCAAGTAGCTACGGACACCAAAGCGGGGATGGTATATGCCGATTATTACCAAACTATTGGCGATAAAAAAGCCCGCATTACTGTAAACGACTATCAAATAGGTAGTGTTCGTGATGATTTCAACTTCGGGTCTCTCCTACTTTTTTCGTCGGATTGTTTAAAAAAATCAATAATAGGGAGCAAAGAAAATTACCTATTTGCAGGTTTATATGATACTCGACTAAAAATTTCCGAAAGAGCATCTTTGGTACACATCAATGAATTTCTGTACGCTGAAGTAGAAGACGACACCCGTAAAAGCGATGAAAAACAATTTGATTATGTCGATCCGAAAAACAGAACTGTACAAATAGAAATGGAAAAAGCCTGTACGGAACACCTAAAAAATATTGGTGCGTTTCTGAGTCCAAATTTCGAAAAAATAGATTTGTACGAGATAGAATTTTCTTTCGAAGCATCAGTTATCATTCCTGTAAAAAATAGAGCTAAAACCATTGAAGATGCTATTAAATCAGTATTGAAACAAAAAACAAAATTTCCGTTTAACCTCATTATCATCGACAACTATTCCAACGACGGAACAACAGCCCTAATAAAACGTTATGCACAACAAAACAAACAAATAATTCACATTATACCTTCTCGTACCGACTTAGGCATTGGCGGTTGTTGGAACGAAGGCATTCATCATCCCGAATGTGGAAAATTTGCCGTTCAGCTTGATAGTGACGACCTCTACGAAACGGAAAATACTCTGCAAAAAATCGTCAATGCTTTTTACGAACAACAATGTGGCATGATTGTAGGATCTTACACAATGACGGATTTTAACTTAAACACCATTGCTCCGGGATTGATTGACCACAAAGAATGGACTGTAGAAAACGGAAGAAATAACGCTCTTAGAATAAACGGACTAGGTGCTCCAAGAGCCTTCTTTACACCGTTACTTCGAAAAATAAAAGTACCAAATACAAGCTACGGCGAAGATTATGCACTCGGACTGCAAATTAGTCGCAGATATTCTATTGGTCGCATCTACGATTCGGTATATTTGTGTCGACGTTGGAATGAAAACTCCGATTCGTCTCTTGATATTGATAAAATCAATGCCAATAATGCGTACAAAGACAAGCTACGCACCATCGAAATTCTGGCAAGAATCGAAGCCAATAAAGAAAGAGTATGAATGAATATGTTTTAATGATTGGATCGAATACCGACGCTAAAAAGAATATCGAAAAAGCTATCGATTATTTAAAACAAACCTTCGGTATTGTTTGTCTTTCGCAACAACTACAAACAAAAGCTGAGAATATGTCCAACAAGTTACCATATATCAATGTAGCTGCCAAAATAACATCTCAATCAGATGAAATCGAACTCAAACAAACGCTAAAAAGCATAGAAAGAGAACTGGGAAGAACATCGGAACAAAAAAAAAGAGGTGTCATTGCAATTGATATTGATATCATCAGTAAAAATAAAGAAATTATTCATCAAGACTATGTTGGAAGAAAGTTTGTCAAGATATTGGTGGATGAAGTGATGTAAAGCAACCTAAAAAATAAATCAAATCCAATAATGACTATCAAAGAAATAATAGAAAAAAGACAAAGCAATCGAAGATATAAAGAAGATGTTATTGAACACGAAAAAGTAATACAATGTATTCAAGCAGCTCATTTAGCCCCTTCGGCTTGCAACGCACAAGCCTGGAAATTCGTGGTAGTTGATAAACCGGCTATCAAGGAGCAAGTAGCCATGGCTGCCAACGATATGGGCATGAATAAATTCGTACTTCAAGCTCCTGTTATTATTGCTGTCGTGTTGGAACGAGCCAATTTCACATCGGCTATCGGTTCCACAATTAAACAAAAAGACTATACAATGATTGATATAGGTATTGCGGTAGAAAATATCTGCTTGCAAGCTACTGAACTGGGGTTAGGCAGTTGCATTGTCGGCTGGTTTAACGAGCACAAAGTCAAAAAAATATTACAAATACCTCGCACCAAACGTGTCCCCCTACTCATCACGTTAGGTTATTCCGACGATATGCAACGCACTAAAATCAGAAAAAAAATAGAAGAAATTTATTCTTTCAATAAGTATTAAACGAATATTTAACATGGAAACCCATAAGTATCATACAAAACAAAAGCAGTTCTCGGCAAATTGTTCTATTGGATAAGTTACGTATACTTCCAATGCCGCTACGACAGGTTCGGTTAGGCAAAGATTTCAACAATCTTTCGAAATTTCAGTTGTAACGAGCACTGAAGATGCAAAAAACATTAATCTGATTGTTTCAGCATATCCCAACCCTACAACGGATTTTCTTACCCTAAAAGTTGAAAATTTTTCATTTGATGCCTTAAGTTACCAATTGTATGATTCAAAAGGTTCTCTTTTGGAAAACAATAAACTGAAAGAAACCGAAACTTCTATCATCATGAGCAAATTCGTGCCCAACACTTATTTTCTGAAAGTAACCCAAGAAAAAAAGGAAATTAAGACATTCAAAATCATAAAAAAATAAATGAGTATCGGCAAAACCACATTTCAAAAATAAAACAGTAAAAAAGCACATCTTTTTTTGATAAAAGAACAATAAAAAGTCTCATTCCATTGGCGGTTTTATAAAGTTTTTTATTAATTTTGCCTTAAGCCAATAAGGCAACAAAACTCATGTGCATAACAAGCTAAAAAAAAGATTCTATGTGGAAGTTTGTGTTGTATACGTAACCAAATTGGTGGCTAATATAACGACCGAGTATGGATTCATCTGTTTCATATTTTGAATTACCGCTCTTCACTAATCTGTTGTTGCTTTTAGTCTTTGCGAAGTTTCTTGGCGAAATCTTCGAAAGATTTAAACAACCCGCAATGATTGGTGAAATATTGGCAGGTATTATACTCGGACCTACCGTACTTAACATTATTCACAAAACATCCGAAATAAATACGATCTCTGATTTAGGAGTATTCTTCCTGGTTATTATTGCAGGCTTACAAATTGATTTTGGTGATATTGTAAAATCATTAAAAGGGAAAAAAATCATCATTTCAATAATGGCGTTTTTTGTACCTTTCATTTCTGGTCTTTGTGTAGGTCATTTTTTTGACCTAGCCATAATGCCAACTCTTTTCGTGGGACTATGTATTGCTATAACCGCATTGCCGGTGAGCATCCGAATACTGATGGATTTAGGAAAAATCAATTCAGACATCGGAAAAAAAATCATTTCCGTTTCTATATTCGATGATGTTGTAGCACTAACAATTCTCGGACTTATTCTGAATGTAAATAATACAGACCTCTCAGTCAGCTCAATTGTAAAAACATCGGCATTCTCTCTGCTTAAATTGTCAGGGTTTTTATTGTTATTGGTAATTGCTTACAGAGCTATTAAACGTGCAACAAATAAGGAAAACTACCTAGAACTTAAATTAGACAAGCTACTAAGCGTTTTAAAAGGGAAAGAATCTCTTTTTGCTCTGTTCTTTGTATTTGTTTTAATATTTGCCACCATCACAGAATCGTTGGGCTTCCACTTTGTAATAGGATCATTTTTTGCAGCTATGTTAATTAGTGAAAAGTCCGTTGGAAAGGTGCATTGGGAATCATTTCACAATACAACGAATAGTTTGGCGATGGGATTCCTTTCTCCTATATTTTTTGCGGCTATCGGTTTAGAATTCAATTTTTATTCCATTCAAAATTACTGGTTACTGATAGCTATATTGCTTGTTTCATACTTTTCTAAAATTGTTGGAGGCTTTGCAGGTGCTCGTATTGCAGGATTAAACAACAGAATCTCAATAACTATTGGAATTGGTCTAAATGCGAGAGGAATTATGGAATTAGTAATTGCCAATATTGCCTATACATCAGGTTTAATGAGCCTTGAAATATTTTCCATGTTAGTTATAATGGGTATTATAACAACTCTATCTACACCTTCTATGCTGAAAAGAGGGTTCGCTTTAGCAGAAAAAGGTCGCCCGAAAAGAAAGCATAGAACAAAGAATTCAAAAAAACAGGTACTAAAAACAGAAGCTCATAAATCAACAACAAGCATTTAGAGCTTATTCTTAAAGCTATTTCTCTAAAAGTTTTTTACGAATAAGTAATAGTAATGCGAAAAAACGCTATTTTTACCCACAGACCTTATTTAATAACCCATATTATTTTCTTTCTGAAAAATGTAGAAAATTATAAAGTACCGAATTAGCAAATTTCCCTTTAGATTCCTTTAAAAGACATTAAAAAAAACAGAAAATGGACAGATACAATATCACAAAAAAATACACAAATGAGCAGATAACAGTTGTCTGGCAATCAGGCAAATGCACCCATTCAGGTAATTGTGTGCGATTCTGCTCCGAAGTTTTTCACCCTGCCAATCTTCCTTGGATTACGATGGAAAGTGCTTCGACGGAAAAAATTATTGAAACCGTAAATACATGTCCGTCGGGAGCTTTAACTTATTATAAAAATAAATGAAAAAAATTCTTATACTTTTATTACTTTCTATGAGTAGTAATTTATTCGCAGAACCAAAAGGTATCAAACCGAATCTAACACTTTCAACAGGAACTGTTGAACGGTATGAAAATTTTAATTCCAAATATATCTCTGCTCGCAATGTAGATGTTTGGTTACCGGATAATTATAATCCTAAGAATAAATATTCTGTTTTGTATATGCACGACGGTCAAATGCTTTTTGATGCATCGACAACATGGAACAAGCAAGAATGGGGTGTTGACGAAGTAATAGGCAAACTGATTGCAGAAGGAGCAATAAAACCATGCATAGTAGTGGGCATTTGGAACTCGGGAATAAATAGACACTCCGATTATTTTCCGCAAAAACCTTTCGAACAACTTTCAAAAGAAGAACAAGATTCCCTTATAAGTCGGGGAAAACGCTACAAAGACATTTCTTTATTTGCCAACGGAATTCAATCAGACAATTACTTAAAATTTATTGTATACGAATTAAAACCATTTATTGACAAAACTTATTCAACAAAGAAAAAAGCGAAAGATACATTCATGGCCGGTTCAAGTATGGGCGGATTAATTTCCATGTATGCCATTTGTGAATATCCAAAAGTATTCGGCGGTGCAGCTTGCCTTTCAACGCACTGGATAGGTAGCCACCCAACAGAAAACAACCCAATGCCCGAACAGTTTTGTATTTATTTAAAAAATAATTTGCCAAATCCGAAAAACCATAAGTTGTATTTTGATTATGGAACAAAAACATTAGATGCTCAATATGAACCTTTTCAGAAAAAGGTAGATGCTATTATGGAAGAAAAAAAATTCAAAAAAAATTGGACAACAATAAAATTTAATGGACTAGACCACTCGGAAAAATCATGGAATAAAAGGTTGCATATTCCTATACTATTTTTACTCGGACAATAAGCTAACGAAAAACACTGACAGATAAATCAATACAATATGGAAAATTCAAAAGCAAAATCTTGTTGTATAAGCAAAGACAGCCTGTACAATTGTGGCATACTGCTATTTCGTTGCATTGTTGGGGGATTCATGCTAACACACGGTTGGCAAAAATTACAAAACTTTGATATGTTAAGCACTGTTTTCCCCGATCCTTTAGGAGTAGGTTCTACTATATCATTGGTGCTAATTATTTTGGCTGAATTTGGATGTTCTTTACTTATTATCATAGGATTATTTACACGATTGGCAACCCTTCCGCTTATTTTTGGCATGGCAATTGCGGCCATCTTTGTACATGCCAACGATCCATTTGCAACAAAGGAACTTGCATTTTTATATATGGCTCTTTACGTTGTTGTGAGTATTGTGGGAGGCGGAAAATATTCTCTGGATAACGTTTTTCTCAACTTTTGTTCAAAGAAATATAATAATCGTTGCTGTCATTCCAAAAAGTAGAAACCATTGGATTATTATATGAATTCAAAAAAATAATTAACTTTGTAAATAAACTTTCTTACTGTTAAACATCATTTAAAAATATAACTTATATGAAAAAGTCTCTTATTATTGTTTTAGCCATTGCTGGATTAGTTGCTATTTTATTCTTTTGGGGAATAGGTGTTTACAATAAGTTGGTTACTTTAGACGAAGCTGTACCGGCACAATGGGCACAAGTAGAAAATGCGTACAAACGCCGTTCCGACTTGATTCCTAACTTAGTAAATACAGTTAAAGGATATGCACAACACGAAAGCAGTACATTTGAAGCTGTTATTGCCGCTCGTGCAAAGGCAACTCAAATCACGGTAGATCCGACAAATCTTACTCCCGAAAAATTACAGCAATACCAAGCTGCACAGGGGCAAATTCAAGCAGCTTTAGGAAAATTACTTATGATTCAGGAAAATTATCCCGAATTGAAAGCCAACCAAAACTTTCTTGAACTGCAAGCTCAATTGGAAGGAACCGAAAACCGAATTAGTACGGAAAGACACCGTTTTAATGAAGCTGCACAAAACTTCAATAGCATGATTCGTCGTTTTCCGGGTATGCTTTTCGGTTTTGAAAAAAGAGCATATTTTGAAGCTACTGAAGCAGAAATGGCAACCCCTAAAGTAACATTCTAATGAATCCAAGAAAATTCTTCACTCTTGAGCAACAAAATGCCATTGAACAAGCTATTGAGGATGCTGAAAAACTAACATCCGGTGAAATTCGTTTGCATATCGATAAAGAATGTAAAGGTGATCCTATAGATTGTGCGATTGAAATATTCAAAAAACTGGAGATGGATAAAACAGAACTTCGTAACGGAGTCTTGTTTTATCTTTCAATTGATGATCGTAAATTTGCTATCATTGGCGATAAAGGTATAAATGAAAAAGTCCCCAAAGATTTCTGGGATAATATACACAAAACATCTATAACTTATTTTCAGCAACAAAAATTTACTGAAGGTCTTACTTTCTCTATATTCAAGGCTGGAAGACAATTGGCAAAATATTTTCCTATTCAAAGTAATGACACCAATGAATTGACAAACAAAATTTCGTTTGAAAAAGAAACTGAAAATGAATAAAAGATTTTATATAGTATTTTTATTTGCAGTATTATCTGTAAATATCTTTGCACAAATACCGGATCAACCCAAACCGGCACGTTTGGTAAACGATTTTGCAGGGCTTTTCACACCTCAACAACAAGCTCAATTGGAACAATTTTTAGTAATGGTAGACGATTCAACATCCAATCAAATAGCAGTTGTCACAGTCAATGACTTGGGTGGTTATGACAAAGCACAATTTGCCACTGAATTGGGGCAAAAATGGAAAGTTGGTAACGAAAAATTTGACAATGGAATTGTTTTTTTAATTAAACCTAAAAAAGGCAATCAATCCGGAGAAGTTTTTATTGCAGTAGGCTACGGATTGGAAAGTGCCATACCGGATGCTACTACGAAACGAATAATAGAACAAATCACAATTCCGTATTTTAAACAAAATGATTATTTCAATGGCACAGCTGCCACAGTAGATTACTTGTATAAAATTGCAAAAGGAGAAATTAATGTTTCCAAAGAAAAAGAACGAGGAAATCTTTTAGGCTATATCATTTTAGGTATTGTTCTTTTTGTTATCATTCTTTTATCAAGTAGGTCAAACAACAAACCAAATAAAAATAACAGACATACTACTTACGGATCTGCAGGCCTTCCATGGCTATTCATGGGAAGTGGTCGTGGCATAGGTGGAAGTTCTTCCGGAGGAAGCAGTTTTGGTGGTTTTGGTGGAGGTAGCTTTGGTGGAGGTGGAGCTGGTGGAAGTTGGTAATAAGGCATATCAAATGTCAATATCTTCATTACCAATAATAAAAGCCAATGATGCTCGTAAAAAAATCAATATATTAGCATCTCAAGGGAGTTCATTTTTTTTGCAATTGATTTCAGCATGGAAAATGCTATCGTTTTAACTGAAAATGAACAGGATACTGAGTTTATTCGTTTCAATATAAATGGTTTTACGAACGAAAAAAAAAGTTCGGAAAAAAAAGAAATAGGAAAAATACAATGGGATATTTTTCCTATTTCTTTTGAACAATACCGTCATAAATTCAATTCCGTCATAAAAGAAATTCAATTGGGAAATTCCTTCCTCATTAATCTCACACAACCGACAAAAATCAACCATAATACTTCCCTACTTTCTATCTACAAATACGCCTCAGCTAAATACAAAGTATGGTTGAAAGATACATTTTTGGTACTTTCTCCGGAGCCCTTTATCCGTACTCAAGGTAAAAAAATCAGTTCTTTCCCTATGAAAGGAACAATAGATGCTTCCATTCCAAACGCAGAAAAAATAATTCTTAATAACCCGAAAGAAATGGCTGAACATGCAACTATTGTGGACTTAATACGCAATGATTTAAGTATAGTAGCAAGTAATATATATGTAAAAAAATACCGTTATATAGAAAAGATTACCACATTGCAAAAAGATTTACTACAGGTAAGTTCTGAGATTTCAGGAACACTGCCTGACGAATATAATAAACACATGGGTGATATCTTATTTAAGTTATTACCCGCGGGTTCTATAAGTGGTGCTCCAAAACATAAAACACTGGATAT
>ERZ795062.2572-NODE-2572-length-11831-cov-3.641559_pt1 | contig 11831 bp, 11 predicted proteins | sample MGYA00375146_ERZ795062 | MGnify/ENA primary metagenome ERZ795062 (study PRJEB30191, sample SAMN05720281) | activated sludge metagenome | isolation source: Anaerobic digester | place: USA | collected 2015-07-16 ...
ATCAGCGCGATGGCGTCGAACCCCGCCGCGCGCGCGGGGGCCAGCCGGTCGAGCAGGGGAACATGCCCGAACGGAGGCGCGGCCAGCGCAAGATGTTGGGGGCCGAGCATCGTCAGCCGTTCCGGAAGTTCAGTTCGAGCAGGATGCCGTTGCGTTCCTCCACGAAGATCTGCCGCAGCCCGATCTGGGGAATGTCGCTCACCGCGTAGTCCAGCCCGGCCGCTTCCAGCCGGGCGACGATCCCGGCGTGATCGTCGCACTCCAGCGCGACGTGGTGCACCGAGCCGCCGCCGCGGGCAGGGGTGAAGGGGATCATCGCATCGCTGGGATAAGCGGCATCGAGCGGGCCGATGTGGATGATCGGCCGGTCCGCCGGATCGTAGACCCAGCAGCCCGTTTCGATGGAGGCCGCGCCGGGCGCGATCCCTTTCCTGAGGCCGAGCAGGTCGCAGAAGAAGTCGGCGGTGCCCGGCACGTCCGGCGTGCGGATGTTCACATGGTCGAGCGAAAGGACAGCCATGGCGTCAATCCACGAACTGGCCGGTGTCGACCGCGATGGCGGGGTCGAGCGCGGCATTGCTGCGGGCTTCGAGGTCCGCCAGCGGAACGCGCCAGAGCTTCACCGTCGGGGTCACTTCGGTGCGGATGAAGCGCAGGCCCCACTGGCCCTTGTCATGCCCGAAGCTGTTGACCCAGTTGCCGCCCACGCCCGGATCGCGCTCGGCAATGACGATGCGCACCGTGCCGTCCGGCTCCGCGTTGAAGCCGTAGTTGTTCACCCAGCCGTTGCCGTCCTCGAACGTGTCGAGGTTTTCCTGCCAGATGTTGCAGATCTGGAAATTCCAGTATTCGCATTCGGGCGGCGTGAATTCCAGCACCAGCGCCTCGTCCAGCCGCTTCTCCCAGCCGCCGAACGCCACGTGCCGATCGGGCACGCCGCCGTTGGACAGGTATTGCGCGCGGCTGAAATCGAGCCGGTTGAGCTTGGCCGAGAAATTGCCCTGGTTGCCCTGCCACCAGTTGCGCACCAGTTCGGCATAGCCGAGCACCGCCTGGCCGGACCAGGCGAGACCGTTGGCCATCAGCGCCGGAGTCAGCGGTTCGGGCTCCGCCCCGTCGATCCGTTCGATCCGCAGGTCGGGCGAAATCTCGTTCGCCCGGTCGCTCCAGACGTAGCGGATCAGGATGCAGTTGGTATCGGCGTTGAGCTTGAGCCAGTTCCTGCCTTCGCCCGGATCGTTCTGCGAGAGCACGATCTCGAACGTGCCGTCATCCTCGATATGCAACTGCTGGCTGCCGAGGAAGCCGGTGGTCTTGAGGTTCGACGGATCGAATTCCTTCAGCCCCGCCACGCCCGCCTGCGCCCAATCGCGCGCGCCGGCATCGGCGGGCGCAGGCGCGGTCAGCACCGCCAGCACGAAATAGGGGATCGTGCCGCGCGTGCCCACGATGCGGTAATCGCGCGCCTCGTCGAACTGGCACATCAGGTGATCCTGATCGACCGTCTGGAAATTGATCGACTGGCGCCACACCATGTCGCGCAGGCGCGGGCGGGTCGGCTCGGCATTCTCGATCAGCCGCTCGAAGCTGGAGCGGGTGACGCGGGTGAGGAAGCGATACCATTCGGCGCGGTCGAGGTCCGACGGCTGATCGCCGAATTGGTCGATCATCGTGCCGGCGGCTTTCAGCGTGTCGCAGAAATCCTCCCACGCCCGGCCGGACAGCAGGCGCTCGCTCGCCCTGGCTTCGATCGCGGTCTTGTCCATGTTCAGTCCTCCCACCGCACGGGATAGCGGTCGTAATAGAATTGGAAGCGTTCGCGCAGCTTGGCCACGTCCACTTCGAACACCCCTTCCAGATCGTAGACCACGCGGCCGTGCTGGTGGCGGGGGTTTTCGGTGAGATAGCCGAGCAGCTTGGCTTCGGCGTCCGGGGTCAGTTCCAGCCCGGCGAGATCGTAGACCTGGCGCAGCACGCCTTCCTGATCGGCCATGTATTCGTGGAACAGCACGTCCAGCGATTGCTCCGGCCCCCAGGCATCGCGCTGAGCCACGCATTCGCGCAGCAGCCGCTCGATCCGCGCGGCCCAGTGGCGGGCGCAGCCCGGCGGGTCCACCGGATCGCGGCGGATGCGGTCGCCGTAGCTCAGCATGGTGGTCAGCGAACGGATCACCGCCACCGGATCGCGATGAGTGATGACCAGCGTCGCATCGGGGAACGCGGCTTTCAGCGGCGCGAGGTTTTCCATGTGCTGCGGCGACTTCAGAATCCAGCGGTTCGGCCCGCGGAACCAGGTCAGCACTTGCAGCACTTTCTTTTCGTAGAGGTAGCTGCCGGTGCGGTCGTGCGCGAAATAGTGGTCGATCCAGCGCGGCAGGCGGGTCTGGAACTCCCAGCTATAGCAGTTGAGATCCATGTAGAGCAGCTCGTTGTCCTCGTGGATCGAGCTGGCTTCCATCCCGTGCATCGCCGCCATGTGCGGCAGCATGGATTCGAAATGGCCCCAGAATTCGGCGGAGCGGACTTCGCGCGGATCGGGCTCGCCCGGCGGGGGCGGCGGGGCGGAGGGCACGGGCTCTTCCGATTCCCACAGCGTCAGCGAACGCAGCCGCTCGTCGCGCGCCAGCCAGTTGACCAGATGCGTGGTGCCCGAACGCGGCAGCCCGGCGATGATCAGCGGGCGCTCGATCTTGATGTCGAGGATTTCGGGGTGCTGCTTGACCAACTCCTCGATCCGCAGGCGGTTGGCCATGACCCGCACGGCGTGATCGAGAATGGTGATGCGCCCGCCGCGCGTCAGCCCTTCGTCCTCGGCCAGGGACTGGATGACGACCGCCAGCCGCTCGCGAAAGCCGGTATCCTCGCCTAAATCAGTAAGGCCGCCGGTCATCGCGCTGGCGCGGGCAAGCACGCCGTCCACGTCGATATCGGCGGGGAAATCGGCCGGGCCTTCGCGCGCGGCGGCAATCGCCGGAGTGATGCGGGGATCGGCCAGATCGTCGATTACAATGTCGTTGGGGGCAGTCATGCGGGTTCCTGATCGAACGTCAACATCACCTTGGCGGATTGCACGGCATCGCGGGCGATGGTGAGCGCGTCGGTGAAATGGGAGAAATCGAGGCGGTGGCTGATCAGCGGGGTCAGGTCCTGCCGGCCCCCGGCGATCATTTCCAGCGCTTCGCCGAATTCGGGCTTGCGGTCGTCGGCAATCGATCCGCTGATGAGGATTTCGTTCGCCATGACCTTGAACAGGTCCACGCTGGCGGGCTTCTTGTAGAGCGCGATGATCGCGATCCTCGCCTTGTACTTGGCAATGGCGATCACCTCCTGCAGCACCGCCTCGACCCCGACGCAGTCCACGAAAACGTCGGTTTCGGCAAAGCGCGCGCCGAAGCGGTTGCCTTCCCCGTGGAAGCGGCACAGCGCGTCGCCGAGGCTTTCCTCCGCCGTGTTGACGGCGAGGTCAGCGCCCAGCGCGCGGGCGCGTTCGAGGCGGCTGTCCACCCGGTCGAAAATCGCGATGTCGGTGCAGCCGAGATGGCGCAGCATGGCCACGGCGCACAGGCCGATCGGCCCCGCGCCGAGCACGGCGACCTTGTGATGCGCCTGCACGTCCAGCAGCCGCAGCCCGTGCAGCGCCACCGAAAGCGGTTCGGCCAGCGCGGCTTCGGCATAGCCGACATGATCGGCCAGCGGATAGAGCGTCGAGCCGATTTTCGCCTGGGTGACGCGGATATAATGGGCCATCGCCCCTTCCGGCCCCCCGCCGCCGATATAGGCGTCGTCCGGGTTCACCGCGACGCGCAGGCCCGGCACGATGCGGTCGTCCACCCCCGGTCCGACCGAGACGACTTCGCCCGCGAATTCATGGCCGATGGGCAGCGGATCGCCCAGCGGGCCACCCAGGCCGCCCTGCGCGATATAGCTCAGATCGCTGCCGCAGATGCCGCAGGCGGCCACGCGTACCACCGCTTCGCCCGGCCCCGCTTCGGGCACGGCCACCGTGTCCAGCCTGACATCGCCGGGGCCGTGGATGCGTGCCAGTTGCATGGTCGCGCCCATCATCGTCTCTCCAGTCGTTGCTGTGTTCTGGAGCGCAGAATGCCACCGGCCCCGTCATGCGGCCAGCGCTTGTTCTATCGTATCTGTGCCGTTATCGTCTATCTGTGACACAAAATTCCGTCATCGATCTGCGCATGGGGCCGGAGGCCGAGGGCGCGTCCGTGCCCGCGCTCTGGAAAGTCATGGCCTCGATGACGATTCCCGACGCTCACATCGAATTGCGCCGGTACGACCTGCCGAGTCCCAACGAGATGCTGGAGTTGGACGATGCGCCGATCTTCTCGCTCAGCCTGCCTCGGGCCGAAGGGATGAACGGCAGGATCACGTTCGACGGTGGGGAAACAGGCGGGCACCGCGTGGGGCGGATGATGTTCCGCCCGGCGGGGGTCGCGATGTATTCCACCGGCGACGGCGGGCGGCTGGAGATCATGACCGTGCGGATGGACCCGGACCGGTTCCGCGCGATCACCGGGCTGGAAAGCTGGGACCCGCTCAGCCTGCAACGCTGCGCGATGATCACTTCGTCCACCATGTTCGCGCTGGCGGAGCGGCTGCGGGGGGAGATCGTCACGCCCGGGCATGGCGCGGATGTGGCGGCGGAAGCGCTGGTGCGCCTGCTGATGGTCGATATCGGGCGGCAGATGCGCATGCCCGCGCGCAAGCCCGGATCGCGCGGCGGCCTCGCCCCGTGGCAACTGGGCCGGATCGAGGATGCCTTGCGCGGGGCGCAAGACCGCTGGCCGACCACGGCGGACCTCGCCGCGTTGTGCGGGATCAGCCGCTCGCACCTCTCGCGCAGCTTCATGGAAGCCACCGGCAAGCCGCTGGCCGACCACGCCGCCGCCGTGCGGCTGGAACGCGCGCAGGACATGATCCGCGCCGGGACCATGGCGATGAACGAGATTTCCGGGGCGCTGGGCTATGCCACCGCCAGCGCCTTCAGCGTCGCCTTCCGCCGGATGACCGGCCGCACGCCCAGGCAATTCGCGCGGTTGCTGGGGTAGGGGGGCGCCTTGCTTTCCCAACACCGTCACCCTGAACTCGTTTCAGGGTCCATCTCTCCGCATTGTGCCTCGGTTCGTGGGGAAGGATGGATGCTGAAACAAGTTCAGCATGACGATGGGGGTAATGGTCAGCCCCGCGTACAAAGCTTTCCTACACGCGCCCAATCTGGCTTAACCTGTGGGATGAAGCTCTCCCCCACATCCGCCGCCAAAACACCGTCCGCTGGAAAGTCACACCGGAGCAAGCCGCCGATGTTGCTGCCCGTGCACGATCAGTCCCGCAATTCTGCGGTTGCCGGGGGCATTGTCGGTCAGCACACCGCCGAACCGGCCCCGTACTTTCGGGCCGTTCCGCGTCAACTTCCTTCGTCATTGCTTCGGCCTGCGACCGCGCAATGACGGCCAGCCTCACAATGCCGGATCGATCAGCACCTTGCACTGCGAGGGGTTGTTGCGCAGGCTTTCGAACACTTCCGGCACATCGTCGAGGCCGATCGTCGCGGTGTGCATCGGCTTGGCGTCGATCACGTTCCGGGCGAGCGCATCGATCACCGCTTCGAAATCGCGTTCGTTGTAGGCCTGGCTGTAGATCACCGAGACTTCCTTGCCGAGCGCGGGGACATGCAGGACCTTGTCTTCGGTGAACAGCACGCCGGCCACGACCACGCGGCCGCGAATGGCCGCCATGTTCACCGCCTGCTGCACCAGCCCCGGCATGCCCACGCATTCGAACACCACGCTGGGGCGGGCGCCGGTCAATTCCATGAACCGCTGGCCCGGGTCTTCCTTGCTCGGATCGATCGTGGCGGTGGCGCCCAGCGCCATGCAGCGTTCGCGCCGTTCCACGGCCGGTTCGCTCACCACCACATGCGCCGCGCCGCCCGCGCGGGCGAACAGCGCGACCGCCGCCCCGATCGGGCCGCCGCCCATGATCAGCACCGCTTCGCCCTTGCGCATGTCGGCGCGGCAGAAGGTGTGATGGCCCACGGCGAGCGGCTCGATCATCGCGGCTTCGACATCGCCCACGCCCGCGGGCACTTTCTGCACCATGTCCGCGCGCGCGGCGACGTATTGGGCATAGGCGCCCGGCGTATCCAGCGTTGTCCCGGCGAAGCGGCCGTTGGGGCAGAGTTGCGGCAGATGCGCGTCGCACGCCTCGCAATCCCTGCACGGGAACAGCGGCACCGCCGTCACCCGGTCGCCCACTTTCCAGTCCCCGGCGACGCCGTCTCCCAGCGCGGCGACCGTGCCGGCGAACTCATGGCCGAGAATCAGGCCCGGCGCGGCGAAGCCGGGGTACTGGGTAATATGCAGGTCGGACCCGCAGATGCCCGCGCCGCTCACGGCGATGACGATCTGCCCCGGCTGCGGGCGCGGATCGGCGACGGTTTCGATAGTCAGCGGCTTGCCCGCTTCGTGAAAGACAGCAGCGCGCATGGTTCAATGCTCCAGAAGGTGGCGGGCCTGTTCGGCGACTTGCGGATCGGCCTGTTCCTGGAAGAACCGGACCCGCGCGGCGAGCGATTGTTCGGTCATCTCCGGCTGGCTGGAGACCCAGAACCGGTTGGCGGCGATCTGTTCCATCATCACGCGCGAGCCTTCGGCCAGGTCCATGCCGTAGGCGGCCATCATGTCGTGCATTGCCTTGCGGTGCCCGGCGGCGGCGGCGGGTTCGCCCTGGCCCGCGCCGGCATCGAAAATGCTGGTCTTGATCATGCCGGGGATGACCGAGGAGACATGGATCGGCGCCTGCTTGAGCTGCATTTCGAGGAACAGGCATTCGCTGAACGATTGCACCGCGTGCTTGGTCAGCATGTAGGCGGTCTGCGTGGGCATCATGCCGAACGCGCCGATGGAAGCGAGATTGGCGATCCAGCATTCCTCCCCCGTGGCGAGCATTTTCGGCACGAAGGCGCGCACGCCGTGGATGATGCCGTGAATGTTGATGTTCAGCGTCGCTTCCCACCGCTCCGCCGGGATTTCCCACGTATAACCGATGGTTTCGATGCCCGCGTTGTTGATCAGCAGGCGGACGCTGCCGTGCTTGGCGAAGACTTCTTCCGCCAGCCGGTCAAGTTCGGCGGGCTTGGACACATCGACGACCATGGCTTCCGCCTTGCCGCCCTTGTCGCGGATGTCCTGCGCCACGGCTTCGGCGGCAGCGGCGTTGATATCGGTCACCACCACATACATGCCCAGTTCCCCGGCGCGCCGGGCAAAGCCCGAGCCGATCCCCGCGCCCGCCCCGGTGATGACGGCCACGCCGCCTGCGAACTTTTCTTCGTGCCCAGTCATCGCTCTCTCTGATTCGGTATGCTTTGCCGTTCGATTGCCTTGCCCGCGCCATGCGGGCAAGGCTTATCGGGCAGACCTGTCAGGGCGCCATCCAGTGGCCGCCGTTCACGTCGAGCGAGGCCCCGCTGACCACGGCCGCATAATCGGAAATCATCATCAGCACGGCGCGGGCGCAATCGTCCTGCGGCGGGATCTTGCCGATGGGGATGTCCTTGGTGATGAAGCCGACGATATCCTCGCGCTTCTTGCCCTGCGCCACTTCCGACTGGATGAACCCTTCGACCGGCGCGCCGTGAATCCAGCCCATGCGGCAGGTGTTCACGCGGATGCCGTAGCGGCCCAGATCGGTGGCCATGTATTTGGACAGCACGTTGACGCCGCCCTTGGCCACGGCATAGCCCATTTCCATGCCGTGCTCGGTGCCATAGGGCTTGACCGAAGCCATGGTCGACACGTTGACCACCGCGCCGCCATCCTTGAGATAGGGGATGCAGGCCTTGGTCAGCCGCAGCGTGCCGATGCAGTTGATGTCGAAGATTTTGGCCCAGTCTTCCTCGTCGGCGTTTTCGACGCCGGTCCAATCGCCATGATAGAAGGCGCTGTTGACCAGCCCGTCGATCCGGCCGGAATAGGCATCGGCCGCTGCCTTGGCGAGCGCCTTGCACTGTTCCGGGTCGGTGATGTCGCATGGCACGGCCACGGCCTGCCCGCCTTCGGCGACGATTTCGCCCGCCACCTGATCGAGGAATTCCTTGTTTCGCGCGGCAAGCACGACTTTCGCGCCTTCCTTGGCGGCGATCCGGGCGATTGCCTGGCCCATGCCGGGGCCTACGCCGCTCACCACCACGACTTTGTCTTTCAGCAACATCGGTACATCCTTTCCTTATGGTCTCTGTTTTTGGAGGAAGGCGATCAGGGCCTCGGCCAGCGCCGGGCCCTGCTCTTCCTGTACGAAATGGCCCGCATGCGGGATGCGGACATGATCCTGCCCCGCCGCGCCCAAGGCGCGACGCTGGAACACCTCTTCCCAGCCGATGGTGGCCGGATCGCTGTCGCTGAACGCGGTGAGGAACGGGCGGTCCCAGCTTTCGAGGAAGCGCCATGCCGCGCGGTTGGCGTCCAGCCCCTCGGCCCCTTCGGCAATCGGAATGCCGCAAGTGATTTCCAGCACGCCCGCCTTGTAGCGGGCATCGGGGAAGGGCGCGTCATAGGCGGCGAGCACGGCATCGGCGGGCCGGGTGACGCAGGGACTGGCCACGAACTCGCTCACCGGCAGATCGCTGGCGGTGCGGCACAAGCCGATCCAGGCGGCAATCGCTTCGCCCGGCCAGCCGGCCACGCCCAGCGGCGGCGGATCGCAATTCTGCAGCAGCGTATTGGTGGCCAACACGGCGGCGAAGCGGTCGGGCATGTCGGACAGCACGCGCAGCCCGATCGGGCCGCCCCAGTCGTGGCAGACCAGCGTGATATCCCGCAGGTCCAGCGCGGCGACGAATGCGCGCATCCAGCCCACGAACCGGTCGAAGCCGTAGGCGCCGCGCGCAGCGGGCTTGTCCGATTTGCCGAAGCCGATCATGTCGGGCGCGATCACGCGATAGCCGGCATCAGCCACCGGCCCGATCATATGGCGGTAGAGATAGCTCCACGTCGGGTTGCCGTGCAGCATGAGGACGACGGGCGCATCGCGCGGCCCTTCGTCGACATAGTGCATCCGCAAGGACCCCAGATCCGCATCCGCCACATCGACATGATGCGGAGCGAACGCGTAATCCGGCAGCCCGTCGAAACGGGCGTCCGGCGTGCGCAGCAGCCCGGGGCGGATTTCCATCGCCTGTTTGCCTCAGGCGATGAAGCGGGCGCGGTACTCGGCAAATTCGCGGCGGATGGCGTCCTCGTCGAGACCGAACCGTTCCAGCGAATATTCATGCGCCGGGCGCTGCTCGCGGCGGTTGCCGGCGAGGAATTCGGTCAGCGCCTCTTCCAGTTGCGCGTTGCGTTCGATGCCGATGCGCGACAGCACACGTTCGGCCTGTACCAGCGGTTCCTTGGCGACCTGGCGATAATCGATATCGATGAAGCGATCCTCGCCGATCCGCGCGCGCGCCGCCATGAAGCTGCGCATCCATCCGGCCAGACGCTGGAACCAGAATTCGCCCACTTCCTTGTCGGTGAGATCGGAGCTGAGCTTGTAGAGCGCGGCTTCCATGCTGACGTAGGACGGCACCACGTCCAGCGGATCGCGATGCGTCATGATCAGCAGCGCATCGGGGAAGGCATTGGCCACCAGTTCCGCATAGGGCAGGTTGGACGGGCTTTTCAGAATCCACTTCTTGCCCCGGCGGCTCGGGTCCTGCCACTGGAGATACTTGAGGATCGTCTTGAGTTCCTCGTGCCCCTTCGACTGGTCGTAGGTGTCGAGCCAGCGGGTGAAGCTGGGGCAGAAGGTCATCCCTTCGACCATCGTGCTGACGAACATCTGGCCGAGGATGATGATTTCCTCGTCCGGCGCTTCCGGGTCGAGCGGGTGGATCGAATTGAGTTCGGGCGACAGTTCGAGCCAGCCGTCGATCATCGCCTGGGCATAGGCGCGGCGGTCGGCCGGATTGCCCGGTTCCTCGCCGGGGAACGGCGCGAAGTTCTGCACTTCGTACCAGCGGATCGCGGTCATGCCCGGTGCGGCGGCCAGCAGGCGATGGAAAATCGTGCTGCCGGTGCGCGGCAGGCCGAGGATGACACCGGCCACCTCGACCTTCTCGTCGAGAATTTCGGGGTGCTGCTTGATATCCTCGATCATGCGCAGGCGGCTGGTCAGCCCCTTGACGATGACTTCGGTCTGCCCGGCGAAGCCGATCGGGGTCAGCTTGGCCTCGCGGTTGGCGGATTCGAGGAATTTGTCCATCGGTTCGATGAACCACGTGTCTCCGAAATCGCTGAGTCCCGCCCGCTCACGGGCCTGTTGGAGCAGATTTTCGCGGTCGAAAACAGGTGTTTGGGTGTCGCTAGCGGTACTTGCCATGATCCTCTCTCATTTGTTGAGCGGGAACGTAGAAGCGCGCGCACCCCGCTGCAATACGCTTTTCCGGGCCAAATGATCGCGAGAAGGACATATTTCGGAGATCGCGCCATGCCGCGTTGCGCGATCTCCGATCCGCGCGGCCTCTCCATGGGGCCGAGCGGGCCGGTCAGGCGGCCAGCGCTTCTTCCGGCTCGGGCGGGAACAGGGCCGGCTGGCCGGGATCGTAGACCCGCGTCAGCAGGCCGATGAACCGCTGGTCGGTCAGCGGATCGCTCGGCACGTCGAACGTCTCGCCGCGCTTGCGCAGATCGGCGACGATCGTGTCGAACACCTGCTCGTGCGTGAGATCGTCGGTGTGATCGAGCGCCAGCTTGAGTTCGGCATAGTCGGTGTAGATGTCCGCGCCCCAGTGGATCAGGAAGCGGAACTCCTCCTCCGGGATCTGCTGCACCACCGTGCCGCCAGTGGTGATCCGCCAGCCGCCGGGCGCCGTGGGATCGGCCTCCATCAGCGAATCGATCGTCAGCCCGGCCGGATGGCGCAGGGCGGCGGGGCCGTTGGATTGCGCGGTGTGGAACATCATCTCGTTCTCCACCACCACCGCGCGGCCCCACATCGGGGCCTCGATCTGGCGCGGCGCGGCCTGCGGCCCGTCCGGCCAGCAGGTGAAGCCGCCGCCGACCTTGCCCTTGTAGTACCAGGCGATGACTTGCGCCTTCTTGGCGCGCCACGGCTCGAACAGCCCAGTCTTGGTCATGGTGTTCATCAGCCAGACCGGCGAGTTGTGCATCGAGATCCCGCGATAGCGCGTGGCGTCGAGATGCGGGGAGCGGGTGCCCTCGGTCGGCCCCTGGATGTTGAACAGCATGTTTTCGGGGGTGGCGTAGTCCGCCTGCCAGTAGGCGCGGACGAGATCGAGAAAGGTCTTGTTGAAGAAGCAGTCCTCGATCTCGGGATGCAGCACTGTGCTGGCCTTGGCGAAATAGCCGCGGAACACGGGGCTGAGGAACATGTCCCAGGTCGGGGTGAAGCCTTCGGGCACCATGCCGGAAGTGGTGGCGATCACTTCGTCCGGCGACTGGAAGTGCTGGGCCAGGATCAGCGACCACGGGCCCTCGCGGCGCACCACGTCGAGCATCCGCCGGTGCTGGTCCTCCGTGAAAGCGCCTTCGATGACCTGCGGCGGCGCCACGGGCCGGTACAGGGATGGGGTGGTGCTCACGGGCCTTCTCCTCGATTGCATCGCATTTTTCCGATTAATTACATCAACCGGTTTAATATGCAAGCGCGACCGGCGGGCAGGGCCTCAGTCGAGCGGAAAGCCGGTGGATGCGGTCAGCCCGCCATCGACGACGATTTCGGTGCCGGTGATGTAGCGCGCCTCATCGGAGGCCAGGAACACCACGGCGTTGGCGATGTCCCACGCATCGCCCATCCGGCCCGTCGGCACCTGG
>ERZ795062.2580-NODE-2580-length-11808-cov-88.935165_pt1 | contig 11808 bp, 10 predicted proteins | sample MGYA00375146_ERZ795062 | MGnify/ENA primary metagenome ERZ795062 (study PRJEB30191, sample SAMN05720281) | activated sludge metagenome | isolation source: Anaerobic digester | place: USA | collected 2015-07-16 ...
ACCTGGGCTGGTTCATCCATAGCTAAAGCAGCTTCGTCTCTTTGCTGGCGACCAATAAGGAATTCGCGCCACAACGTAGTTACCGAATTCACTTTACTTTGATGGCCAACCTCAAAACCTTTTAAATTCTGCAAGCTATTGTAAAGAGGAGTTCCTTCTTCTAAGAGAGGTAGGGAGTAGGGGAATTCCTCTTTTTCCCAGATAGAATAGTAAGAAGAGGCTTCAAATTCCTCTGATTCTGTTCCTAATCTCAGAGCTTCAATATAGGTCATGATTTTATTATCTAACAACTCTAATTCTCCCTTAATTTGATCGAGAGTGGCGGTGTCTTCTTCTAAAAGATAGGAAGATACCAGAGAATCTTTTTCTGAAAGGAAGTCTTTAATTCTGGAAGTGGCTAAAAGTAAAGGAGTGTTACTTCTTACCTCCTCTAAAGATGTGCCTATTTCTTGAAAAGCATAAATGGCAAAACCACCTACTACTGCTGCCAGCAGTGCTAGGACAATAAATCCCAAGGGAATCTTGGTTCGGATTTTCAAATTTATCCCTCCTGCTCTTATTTTTTATATACTCTCTGTATTAGTTAATCGGCAAATTTGCCAAAAACTTTATGATGTTTGGTAGCCTGATTAGGAATTTATCCCAAAACAGTGTCCAGAATCATCATAACTATAAACCCTAAAAGAAGGGCATAAGTAGATGAGCGAGCATGGGGAGAATGATGGGTTTCGGGTATTATCTCATCACTGATCACAAAGAGCATTGCTCCTGCGGCAAGAGCCATCCCCAGAGGAAGAAAAGAATACATAATGGTAACGAGAGAAATTCCTAAAAATCCTCCAATAGGCTCCACTAAACCGGTAAGTAAAGCATAAACAAAAGCCTGACGATGATTATACCCTACTCCTAAGAGGGAAACAGCTACTGCCAGTCCTTCGGGGATATTTTGTAGGCCAATGGCTAGAGCTATCGTAATACCATCAGATATATTTCCGCTGCCAAAGCTCACTCCCACCGCTAAGCCTTCCGGGAAATTATGTAAAGTGATAGCCAGGACAAATAACCAGATCTGCTTTAGCTCTGGCCCTAATCCTTCTCTTCCCCTCTCAAAGTGCTCGTGAGGTATTATTTTATCAAAGATATCGAGCAGAACTCCTCCTATGGCTACTCCCAGTGCAGCTATCCAGGCTCCTCCCGTCTCAATCGCCGGGACTAAAAGACTGAAAGCAGTAGCGGCAAGCATTATCCCTGCCGCCATACCTAATAGTTCATCTCGAAATCGGTGGGAAATTTTTTGACCTCTCCCAAAAAGAACCGGTAATGCTCCGATACCGGTAGCCAGCCCGGCTAAAAGACTAGCCAGAGTTCCTAAAATAATAGGATTCATAAGCATCATCCTTTTTTATTTTATTTTCTCTCAATTTCCCGGAGATGACAAGCAATTTTAATGTTTATGTATAGTTAACCGTAAAAATCTCGTTTCCTCTTCTTTCTATGAGGGGCTCCCCTTTTTTGGTCTTTGCGAGAAGGGAGCAATGTGCCAATCTCTTTCTTCTTCCTCTGCTGCTGCGAACATAGTGGCAGAGAGCACAAACTAAAATGCAATGGCTAAAATAATAACACTGTAAAGGCATCCCGGTATTCTGTGGCGGTCTCTCCTTTAGATTTTTGTAATGATGAAAAATCATTTACTTTTACGGGGATGTGGGCTTGACCTTCTACTTTTAATTCGTGTAACATGATTGTAAGTTCGCTTCTTGTTGTTTTGGGGTGAGTTAGTTATGCATGAAGCAAGAGGAGGTGAAGGCTCATGAATGAAACTATTAAATCGATATTGAGCAGAAGGAGCGTAAAAGAGTATCGGTCTGAGCAAATAAAAGCTGAAGAGTTAGAAATGATTCTTTTGGCTGGCAAATATGCTCCCTCGGGCATGAACAGGCAACCGTGGCTTTTTGTGGTAATACAAAACAAAGATGAGCTGATAAAAATCAAGGAAACTCTCCAGAAAAATATGCCCGCTCCTCCAGGAGGAGAAAGAAGACCCCATCTTCTGGAGACAGCTCCTACGCTTATTATTGTTTTCGGGCAAGACGGTGCACCCACCACCATTCACGATTGCACCTTGGCTATGGGCAACATGATGATTGCCGCTGCATCTTTGGGGATAGGATCAAACTGGATACACGCAGTAGTGAAAGATTTATTCCTTTTTGAAGAGGGGAAAGCCTTGAAGAAAGAATGGGGAGTGTCTGATGAATATATTCCTTATGCTGCAGCGGTTTTTGGATACCAGGCCAAAGAGCCCATGTATCGTCCTCTTCGAAAAGAGGGAGTGGTGAAAATCATAAGCTAACCGGGTGGTGTAATTTTATGTCAACTAAAGTTTCCGAGAAAGAGAGATACAGAAATGTGGGGTATTTATTTTCAAGAGGATGCAGCCTCCCAAAAATTGATGTTACTAAAGTTACTCATTTAAATATAGCATTTGGATTAATTTACAACGAAGAGTATAAAGAAATCGGGCCAGAGAAAAACTCCCATGTGGCAGTACCTGCAGATTTTTGTCCCGGGAAACAGCATACAATTTATCTATCACCTGCAGTGGCAAAAATTCTATCTCGAGTGGATAAGCTAAAAGCGGAGAATCCAGACCTCAAGATATTATTATCAATCGGGGGATGGGGAGCGAGAGGATTTTCAGATGCAGCGGCAACTGAAGAAGGAAGAAAAAGATTTGCCCGATCATGTAAAGAAATTATAGACCAGTTCGGCTTACAGGGAATTGACCTGGATTGGGAATATCCGGTAGGGGGAGGAGGGATTATAAAAGCAAGACCTGAGGATAAACATAATTTTACTCTATTATTGCAGGAAGTAAGAGAGGCTATAGGAGAGGATAAAATACTATCGATAGCAGGCGCGGCTATGGTAGAGTTTACCGGTTCGTCAACCAGCCCTGATGATGGTAGGTGGACGGAGTTTGATAAAATCATCCCCATTTTAGACTATATAAACATAATGACCTATGATTTCCAGTTTGGTTCCAATTACTTTGGGTCTGCTCTGTATTGGCCCGAAGATTGGCCTCCCCGGGACGAGACAGAAGGATACTGGGTTAGCAAAGCGGTAGAAAATTATCTCTCCCATGGATGTCCAGCAGATAAAATTAATCTGGGGCTTGCCTTCGCTACGCCCATACCTCAGATAGTTCGGGAAAGCCCCCATTGGGGGGAAATAGAAAAGAAGCTAAAAGCAGCAGGCTGGTATGATTCTCAGGAGCCTCCATTGAAAAAAGTAAAAGACTTATTGGAAGACAAAAATGGGTTCACTAAAGAATGGGATAGAGGCGCAAGAATGGCGTATATAGCAACTGAAATTGATGGGCAAAGACAATTGGTTTTGAGTTATATCGAGCCCCGGGGCCTTACTGAAAAGTTAGATTATGTAAAAGAATTGGGATTGGGAGGGGCGATGTTCTGGGAATTTGGCGCCGATTATGATAATTCTCTGGTAACTCAAATTGCTGAAGAACTCTTTATTGTTTAAAAGGATAGAAACTTTTTCGCCTCCACTACTTTCTTGTCTTTTGGCTAAAGTATAAGATAGCCAGTTTCATATACTCCAATAAAGCTGTTATAATTCAACCAACCTCTCTTTTTTTCTATTAACTTCAAAGAAAGCATGCTCAGGTTAATGGGTATACAAAGCAGAAGTCCTGGCTAACTTCCCTGAGGCTTGGAGGGAACTCTGACTCTTGTGGAATTAGCAAGAAATCAGGGGAAACCGCAAGAGAGTGGAGCTCCTGGTGAGAGTTCCTCACATGTTCCTTTTTGCTTCAACTATTATTTTTGCAAGAGTAGGAAGGAGCTTTCCTCTGATATCAGAAATGTTGTGGTTCCCTTTGAGCTATAAACTGCTGAATCCAGAGATTTTTTTAACCTGTCCCCATAACTTTCTCTGGTCATTTTACCATCTTCTCTTATAACAGTGGATGAAGCCCGAACGACCCACGGATTCTCAAAATCAGGCGACGGCCGGTCTACTATACTCTTTACTATTTATATATCATATTGAACCAGTTAAGATAATCATACTAATAACCGTAAAGGGGGGAACTGGAGAGGTTGCCAGAACTGGAAGGTTGAGATGTTCCCTGTAACTCCTTTTGATAAACAGGTTTTTCCGGGAGGGGATCAATGTTTGACAGGAGGAAGAGAAAGTTATAGAATTTTTGCGGTATCAAGCCGGTGTGGCTCAATGGTAGAGCAGCGCATTCGTAATGCGCAGGTTAGCGGTTCGAATCCGCTCGCCGGCTCCATTTGAAAAATTGTAAGCGCCCCCAAACTTTATCAAACTTTATTTTCGAAAGGGGCGCTTTTTAGTATTCACCTTTATTTTGGCTTGGGTCCTTCTGGTGGGAAAATTACTTTATCCACCATATAGATTATAGCGTTAGAGGCAGCATAAGATCCTACTACGTTGATTTTTCGATTAATCACGATGGGCGGTTTCTCAAAAAATACGTGGATTAAGTGGCCATTCAGTGTTTTATATTTTTCTCCTGCTCGAAAATCGTCTACTGAGAGACGGCGAGGAATTATGTGATAATTGAGTATGTCTTTTAAGGTTTCTTTGTTCTCGGGCTGGAGCAATCTTTCCAGTTTTCCTTCCGGGAGAGCGTCAAAGGCGTCATTTGTGGGAGCAAAAACGGTGTATTCACCTTTGTTAAGGGTCTCCTCTAATCCAGCGGCTTTTACTACCTCGACAAAGGTGCTCAGCTCTTCCACTTGAGATATGGTATCCATAAAGTTGACATAGTGGGTAGGTTGAGATGAAACATCTTGAGCTAATGCGATACCTGCAACAAGAAATGTGCTAAGAATAGCTACAAGTAAAACAAAAATAGAACGTAACCTCTTCATTTTTACCTTCTCCTTTCCTTTTATTTTGCTGGAACTCATTATAGCATAGGATTTGGAAAATAAAACGGTATGGTCTAAAATATACCCTAAACAAAGAAGGATTATATAGTATAATTTTTTCTGGTTTTCTAAACTCAGAAGGAGGAAAGAAAGTGGCAAAGATTCTAAAAAAAGAAGTCCTCACCCCTCAGATTAAACTCATGGTAATTGATGCTCCTTGGGTGGCTCGCAAAGCCAGGCCCGGTCAATTTGTGGTTTTACGCATCAATGAACAGGGGGAGCGTATTCCCTTAACTATTGCTGATTTTGATCTGCAAGAAGAAACAGTTACCATAATTTTTCAAGAGGTAGGTAAAACCACTATGGTGTTAGGGGATTTAGAAGAAGGGGATGAGATTTTAGATTTTATAGGACCTTTAGGAAAAGAAATCGAAGAAAAATATTTTGGTCACGTAGTTTGTGTAGGAGGAGGGGTGGGTATTGCCCCCACTTATCCTAAGGCTCGAGCTTTTAAGGAAAAGGGAAATCGAGTTACCTCTATCATCGGAGCTCGCAGCTCTAATCTTCTTTTCTGGGAAGAGGAAATGCGAAGAGTGAGTGATGAGCTTTTTGTTACTACTGACGATGGGACATATGGGGAGAAAGGATTTGTAACTCAGGTTCTGGAACGAGTTCTAAATAAAGATAAGGTGGATTTGGTAGTAGCGGTGGGGCCGGTAATAATGATGAAGATGACGAGTCTCTTAACTGAAAAGTATTCCATTCCCACTCTGGTGAGTCTTAATCCCATAATGGTAGATGGAACGGGAATGTGCGGTTGCTGTCGGGTAACAGTGGGGGGAAAGTGTAAATTTACTTGTGTGGATGGTCCAGTTTTTGATGGCCACCAGGTAGACTTTGATGAATTGATGGCCCGTCAGCGGATTTATTTAGAGGAAGAAAAACGAGCGTTAGATGCCTGGTTAATGGAAACAGAAAAGGAGGGAGCCCCCTACCATGTCTACTGAACGTCCTTCTCGACCTAAAATGCCTCAACGTCCCCCCGAAGAGCGGATTAAAGATTTTAACGAAGTTCCTCTGGGGCTATCGGAAGAGGTAGCAGTAGCAGAAGCTCGTCGTTGCATTCAGTGCAAAAAACCCACCTGTATCGAAGGGTGTCCGGTGGAAATTGATATTCCTGGTTTTATTAAACTTCTATCGCAGGGTGAATTGGATGGGGCCATTGCTAAAATAAAGGAGAAAAATAGCCTTCCTGCTATATGCGGAAGAGTGTGTCCCCAGGAAGACCAGTGTGAAAGCAAGTGTATACTGGGCAGAAGAGGACAACCCGTTGCCATTGGATACTTAGAGCGTTTTTTAGCTGATTATGAAAGAGAAAAGGGAGTGAAAGCTCCTTCTCTTCCTCCTCCTCGGGATAAGAAAGTGGCGGTGATTGGCTCGGGTCCGGCTGGTTTAACCTGTGCTGGAGATTTAGCCAGAATGGGCTATAAAGTTACCATTTTTGAAGCTCTGCATGCGCCAGGTGGGGTTTTAGTTTACGGCATTCCTGAATTTCGCCTTCCCAAGGCTATTGTGGCGCAAGAAGTCGATTATGTACAGTCTTTGGGGGTAGAGTTAAAAGTAAGCCGGGTAATAGGTAAAACTTTTACTCTGGATGACTTAAAAGATGAAGGGTATCAGGCTTTCTTTATTGGAACAGGAGCGGGTCTTCCTTACTTTTTGGAAGTTCCCGGGGAAAACTTGAATGGTATTTATTCTGCCAACGAATTTCTCACCCGTTCCAACCTGATGAAAGCTTACCTTTTCCCTCGTTATGACACTCCTTTGAAAGTGGGGCAAAGCGTAGCAGTGATTGGAGGAGGGAATGTGGCTATGGATTCTGCACGAACCGCCTTACGTTTGGGAGCAAAAGAGGTGTGCCTGGTATATCGACGTACTAAAAAGGAGATGCCTGCTCGAATTGAAGAAGTAGAAAGAGCAGAAGAAGAGGGAGTGAACTGCATCATTTTGACTAACCCGGTTCGTTTTTTAGGCAATGAAAATGGTTGGGTAACGGGTATTGAGTGTATTCAAATGGAATTGGGAGAGCCGGATGAGTCGGGAAGAAGGAGGCCTGTTCCCATTCCTGGTTCAGAATTTGTTATTCCTATTGACACTGTGGTGGTGGCTATAGGACAGGGTCCTAACCCTCTGCTCTTAGAGACTATTCCTGACTTACAATTGAATAGAAGAGGTTACATCGCCGCTGATGCGGAAACTGGAGCTACTAGTTTAGCGGGAGTTTTCGCCGGCGGAGATATAGTAACTGGGGCGGCTACTGTGATATCGGCTATGGGTGCAGGTAAAAGGTCAGCGCAAGCTATAGACCGTTTTTTTACCGACTCTAATAGTTTTCCTGAATGGAGGCAATAAAATGAAAGAAGCAGAAGTTGTGGTTATTGGAGGAGGTCCAGCAGGTTATGCTGCAGCCACTCGAGCAGGGCGAGAGGGATGGGAAACTATCCTTGTCGAAGGAAGAGAGTTGGGTGGAACGTGTCTTAACCGGGGGTGTATTCCTACCAAGGTCTTTTTTAAATCTCAGGAAGTAGCTAATCTGGTAAAAAAGGCACAGGATTTTGGGATAAAAGCGGATTTTCAAGGAGTTGATTGGGAAAAGGTCCTGAATCGAAAAAATCGGGTAGTAAAACAGCTGACCAGTGGAGTACAATTTCTCCTCCGGAAGGGAAAAGTGGAGGTAATAGAGGGTTTTGCTTCTTTTCTGGATTCTCATACTATAAGGGTAGAAAAAGAAGGAGGAGAAAAAGAAGAAATCCGGGGAAAATATATAGTTCTGGCCAGTGGTTCCCGCTCTGCCACTCTCCCGGTAGAAGGAGCTAATTTAGAGGGGGTAATCGATAGTGATCAGGCACTGGAACTTTCTTCACTTCCTGAGAGTCTGGTAGTTGTCGGAGGGGGAGTTATAGGGATGGAGATGGCCTGCATTTTTAATGCTTTTGGAGTCAAGGTAGAAGTAGTGGAGATGATGCCCAAGATTCTTCCTCCGGTGGATGAGGAGATAGCCAACCTTCTCACTCAGCTCGTAGAAAAAAGAGGGATGAGAGTTCATGTTAATGCTCAGGTGAAAAAGATTCATCGCTCAGGAAACCTGCGAGTAACCTTTATTCAAGAAGGAGAAGAAAAAGAGGTAGAAGGAGATTGTGTTTTAGTGGCTACAGGAAGAGTGCCCCGGGTAGAAAATTTAGGAGTAGAAAATCTGGGTTTAAAAATGGAAAATCGGGGAGTCTGGACCGATGAGTTTTTGCGCACCTCTATCTCTCACATCTATGCCCCGGGAGATGTAAATGGTAAATATCTTTTAGCTCACGTGGCCTACAGAGAGGCAGAGGTAGCGATAAACCACATTAAAGGAGAAAAAAAGGGAATAAGCTATAAGGCAATACCCAATTGCATTTTTTCTTTTCCAGAAATCGCCTCTGTAGGATTAACCGAGAAAGAAGCAGAAGCAAAAGGATATGAAGTTAAAGTGGGGAGATTCCCCTTTCGAGCAAACGGTAAGGCTCTGATTGAGGGGGAAACGGAGGGTCTGGTAAAAATTGTTAGTGAAGCTAAAAATGGAGAGATACTGGGAGTACATATTTTAGGGCCCCACGCTTCAGATTTGATTGGAGAAGCAGTTTTAGCTCTAAACTTAGAATGCACTCCGCAAGAAATAGCCGAGACTATTCATCCTCATCCCACTCTCTCTGAGGCTTTAATGGAAGCAGCTCAAGGAGTTTTTGCCTCTCCCTTACATTTTTCTTAAAGGGAGGATAGATGACACTTAGAGAGCTACCTCTTTCTGATTTTCACCGCTCTTGTGGTGCTCGAATGGGGGTGTTTTGTGGTTGGGAGATGCCCCTTTATTACCGAAGTATCCGAGAGGAATATTTTGCCTGTACTAATAGCTGTGGACTCTTTGATATTTCTCACCTGGGGAAGTTTTTTCTTCGAGGGAAAGAGGCAACTCCTTTTTTAGATTATGCTACCTGTCGCAAAGTTTCTGAAATTAAGGAAGGAAGAGGTAAGTACATTTTTTTTCTCAACTGGCGGGGAGGAATAGTAGATGGGGCAACTCTCTTTAGAGAGAAAGAAGAAGAATGGCTTTTGATTTCCAATGCCGGGGCGCGGGAAAAGCTTTTCCGGTGGCTCGATTATCTGATAAAGACTAATAAATGGGAAGTAGAGATAGAAGACGTAACGGAAAAGAAAGCGCTTTTTGCCATACAGGGTCCTGAAGCGGCAGTAATAGCGAAGGAGTTATTTCAGGTTTCCGGTGATAATTGGCCAAAGTTTTCTTTTCGAAAGTTTCCTCCCGGATTTCAAGTAACACATCTTGCCTTTTCTAAAGAAGATGGCTTTGAGATAATGAGTGATGTCTCTCTGGGTTCAGGACTCTGGGAAAAATTGTTGAAAGAGGTAGAGCGCCGAGGGGGTGCGCTGTGTGGGTTGGGGGCAAGAGACCTTTTGCGTTTTGAAGCTACCTTCCCTCTTTATGGTCAGGAGATAGATGAGACCATTACTCCTCTTGAGCTGGGGAGAGAGGATCTTGTAGACTGGGAGAAAGCCGATTTTATTGGTAAAAAACCTCTTCTTCTGGAGAAAGAAGAAGGTTCTAAAAAGAGATTGGTGGGGTTAGAGATTCTGGGGCGAAGAATACCTCGTTATGGCTACCCCCTCTACACTAAAGAAGGGATGCCCTGCGGTTATGTAACCAGTGGTAACTATTCTTTTTCCTGGCATAAAGTTTTAGCTCTGGGGTTTATTAGCTCTATCTCCGGTGAAAAAGGGGAGACTTTGCTGGTAGCTGCACCCCGGACTCGACTGGAAGCAATAATAGTGAATTTACCTTTTGGGGAAGGAGGTTAATAAATGTGAATATTCCCGATAATTTACTTTATACCCGAGAACATTTCTGGGTAAAAAAAGGAGATTTGGCTACTTGTGGCATTACTGATTACGCTCAAAATGAGCTGGGAGATGTAATATTTGTAGAACTGCCCGAAGAGGGTAAGAAAGTAAAGCAAGGAGATAAAATAGGGGAAGTAGAATCGATAAAAACAGTTTCTTATTTATATGCTCCCCTTTCTGGAGAAGTAATGGAAGTAAACAGAGAGTTGGACAAAAGACCCGAGTTAATTAATCAGAGTCCCTACGGAGAGGGCTGGATTTGTAAAATCCAGCCGGAAAACGAAGAAGAATTTAAGAATTTGATGAATAAAGAGGAGTACGAAGTATTTTTGAAAACTCAATGAAAAAAGTGGTTAGAGTTCTCGTTGATCCTCCCCTCTCTGGCTATGAAAATATGAGCAGAGATGAAGCACTCCTGGAGATGGGTTTTCCCGATGCTCCCCTTACTTTGCGTTTTTTTGAGTGGGAGGAAGAAACTCTCTCGGTGGGGAGATTCCAGAAAACTGCCGAAATGGATTTTAGCTATCTTGAAGCTAAAAATATTCCTTTAGTACGCCGACCTACCGGGGGACGAGCTATTTTGCACGATAAGGAGGTTACTTTCAGTCTCTTTATTCCCACTTCTTCTTTTGAGAAACATACTTTTTATTATAAGGAATTGCAAAAAGTACTGACCCGGATGATGGAAAAGATGGGAATAAAAGTAGACGAAAAAACAGAATCAGGGATTTATACTTCTTCCCCTTATTGTTTTTCTATCAATGTTGCTCATGAGATAACGATCGGAGGAAGGAAAATTATTGGAGTGGCTCAAGCTCGAGGAGAGAGGGGAAATCTCTTTCAAGCTTCCTTTATTTTAGAGGGGAACAGAGAAGAAGTTGCTTCCTGCTTTAAGAAAAAAGAAAAAATTCAGAAAGAATTAGAAAATAGCCTTCTTGCCCTCTGTGAAGTTCTTTCTCCTTTACCCGAGAAAAGGAAAATTTACCGGTTACTTTTAGAAAGTTTAAGAGAAGAGTGGGGCGTAGAGATAGAAGAAGGAGAGTGGAGCGCTGAAGAGTTAGAAAAAGCAGAAGAACTATTTTCCACTAAATATTATCCTGGTTCTTGGTATCACACAGAAAGATGAGCAGGTAATTTAGTTTTTTACCTCTTGCCAAAAATGGTTTTAACTATTAAAATGGAGATGTGCGGGGTCGTGGTGTAGCCTGGCCTAACACGTCAGCCTGTCACGTTGAAGATCGCGGGTTCAAATCCCGTCGACCCCGCCAGAGTTGATTTGTACGCCGAGATAGCTCAGTCGGTAGAGCGAAGGACTGAAAATCCTTGCGTCCCCAGTTCGATTCTGGGTCTCGGCACCACGATGAGCGGAAGTAGCTCAGGTGGTAGAGCATCACCTTGCCAAGGTGGGGGTCGCGGGTTCAAATCCCGTCTTCCGCTCCAGTTAATGGCGGCATAGCCAAGTGGCTAAGGCAGAGGACTGCAAATCCTTCATCCTCGGTTCGAGTCCGAGTGCCGCCTCCAGAAAATGGTTAGTGGGCGACTAGTTCAGAGGGAGAATGCTTCCTTGACGCGGAAGAGGCCACTGGTTCGAGTCCAGTGTCGCCCACCAGAAGTAGATAAAAGAAAAAAGCCTTCCTTAAAAGTTTAAAAAATTTCCCTCCCCTTCTATCAATAGTCCATGGTTCTTTTTCATATTAAGTGTCCATCTATCCTGTAAACGGCAATAAGGGGGCGAAGCCCCCCTTATAACCCCCGAAAAAGCAAAAAACATAAAGACAAAAGAAAAAGATCAAAATAACCCGGAGAAAAAACCTCCGCGTCCGTCATTCCTGAATGCGCTAATCATTCCTTCAGCCGTCATTCCTGAATGTCTCTATCAGGAATCTAAATTGTTTCAGGATGAAAATATCTGGATTCCCGATTGAAGATTTCGGGAATG
>ERZ795062.2583-NODE-2583-length-11801-cov-4.766048_pt1 | contig 11801 bp, 9 predicted proteins | sample MGYA00375146_ERZ795062 | MGnify/ENA primary metagenome ERZ795062 (study PRJEB30191, sample SAMN05720281) | activated sludge metagenome | isolation source: Anaerobic digester | place: USA | collected 2015-07-16 ...
CAGGCCGCACAAAGCCAACAGCAAACCGCCCCGGCCAATAACACGGTTCAAGAAGCGACGCTCAGCCCCATCACCCCGATCACGGTGACCACCGACACGGTAAAAGCCGTGATTGATGAGAAAAGCGGCGACTTGCGCGCGCTGTATTTGCTGAAATACAACGCCAGCAGCGATGAAGGCAAAGATTTTGTGCTGTTTGACGACAGCAAAGCCTACACCTATGTCGCCCAATCCGACCTGCTCAATGCCAACGGCCAGCTGCTTTTGAAAGATGTGCCGTTTCAAGCGCCGCAAAAGCAATACACGCTCTCCGGCGATCAAGTGGAAGTGCGCCTGAGCGCGCCGGAAACCAACGGCCTGAAAATCGACAAGGTTTACACCTTCCATAAAGGCAGCTATTTAATCAATATCCGCTTCGATATCACCAACCAAAGCGGCCAGCCGGTGAAGCTGGATGCGGCCTACCGCATGTTGCGCGACAGCAGCAAACCCGATGGTGAAGGCTATTTCAACCACACCTACACCGGCCCCGTTCTCTACACACCGAGCGGCAAATTTGAAAAAGTGACCTTCAGCGATTTAGACGATGATTTCAAATCCGGCCGCGACCAAGCCGAATATGTGCGTCGCACCGATTCGGGCTGGGTGGGCATGATTCAGCATTATTTTATGTCGACCTGGATTTTGCAGCCGAAAGACGGCACCAGCGTGTGCACCAACGGCGCCTGCCAAATCGACATCAGCCGCCGCAGCGACAATCTTTATTCAGCCGGCGCCCGTGTGCCGCTGCCTGAAATTGCCGCCGGTGCCACGCTGGATTTCCCGATTGAGCTCTATGCCGGCCCGCAAACCACCAGCGTAATCAGCCAAGTCGCCGACCATCTGCAATTGGCCAAAGATTATGGCAAAGTGCATATTTTCGCCTCACCGCTGTTTTGGCTGCTGAACAAGCTGCACGATTATGTCGGCAACTGGGGCTGGGCGATTGTGTTGCTCACCATTATTGTGAAAGCCGTGCTCTATCCGCTCACCAATGCCTCTTACCGCTCGATGGCAAAAATGCGCGCCGTGGCGCCGCGTCTGCAATCACTGAAAGAGAAATACGGCGACGATCGCATGGCGCTGCAACAAGCCATGATGAAGATGTATAAAGATGAAAAAATCAACCCGCTCGGCGGCTGCCTGCCGATGCTGCTGCAAATTCCGGTGTTTATCGGCTTGTATTGGGCGATTTTCACATCGGTAGAGCTGCGCCAAGCGCCGTGGATCGGTTGGATTACCGACCTGAGCCGCCCCGACCCTTGGTTTATCCTGCCGATTATCATGGCCATCACCATGTTTATCCAAACCTCGCTCAACCCGCCGCCAACCGACCCTCTGCAGGCGAAAATGATGAAACTGATGCCGGTGATTTTCTCGGTGATGTTTTTCTTCTTCCCCGCAGGTCTCGTGCTCTACTGGGTGGTCAACAATATTTTGACCATCGCCCAACAATGGTATATCAACAAAACCATTGAAAAACAGCGTAAAAATGGCGTGGTGGTGCCTTAATCTGCATTGCGCAATCACCTAAAAAAGGCCGTCTGAATATTTTTCAGACGGCCTTTTCGTATCATTATGCAGCGGCTTTGTTTCAAGCCGAGCCTCATACCATAAAATAAAGTAAACAGCCACACAGGTTGAAACGGCATCCTGCACAATCCGCACCATTAAAATAAGATTTAATTTCCTTATTTTTCAAACATATAACTAATTTTTCAAAAATCAGCATGCGTATTTTATTTCACAAACCCAAGGCCGTCTGAAACATTTTCAGACGGCCTGTGATATTACAGAAAATACTTTAAGCCCACAAAGCCTGAAAAGCCTTCACCGCAGCGGCCGGATCGGCCGCTTCCGTTACCGCACGCACCACCGCCAGCGAAGCCGCACCGGCGGCCAGCACTTCGGCAGCGTTGTGCAAATCAATCCCGCCGATGGCCACCACAGGCGTGTTGCCGGCTTGTGCCACATAGCGGCGCAGATTGTCCAGCCCTTGCGGCGCAGTCGGCATTTGCTTGGTGGTGGTCGGAAACACCGCACCGCTGGCCACATAGCTCGGCCGCACCGCCAGCGCACGATCCAGCTCGGCCACCGAATGCGTGCTCAAGCCCAAACGCAAGCCTGCACGGGCGATGGCGGCCAAATCGGCATCGTTCATATCTTCCTGCCCCAAATGCACGCCGTAAGCGCCGGCTTCAATGGCTTGCTGCCAATAATCATTGATAAACAGCTGCGTTTGCGTGCCGGCGCAAGCGGCCACGCAACGCTCGATTTCTGCCCGCAAAGCGGCTCCTTGCAAGGTTTTATTGCGCAATTGCACCGTATCGGCACCTGCTTGCGCCATCCGCTCCACCCAATCTGCATCAGGCACCACCGCATAAAAGCGTAAAGGCTGCCGCACCGGTTTAAATGATAATGGTTGCATTGTTTTCCTTTCAGACGGCCTTAGCCGCACAATTTGTGTTTCTATTTTAACGCAAAGCGCACACGGCCGCCCGGATACAGCTTTTTTCTTGCCAAACCTGCTGCAAACACCCTTATTGTTGCGACAGCCGTTCAGCCTTACCGCTATCGCGCCACAAAAGCGCTATTTACAAGGAAATTTTGGTGCCTGTCACATATTTATCATCAAAATGGATTAAAATATAAAAAGAATTTTTAAGCTACTTCATATTATCCATACAAGGAAACACCACATGGCTCAGTCCCAATCCACTGCATCCATGACAAAACTGAATTTTATCTTTGCCGCCCTGCTTATCGGCATGGTCGGCTATTTTATCGTTTGGGGCTTGGGCTACACCGGGAATAACCACACTACACTGTTTTTGCTGGCCACTTTATTCGGCGTGTTTATGGCGTTCAACATCGGCGGCAACGATGTGGCCAACTCATTCGGCACCAGCGTGGGCGCGGGCACTTTAACCATTCCGCAAGCTTTGCTGATTGCCGCAATCTTCGAGGTGAGCGGCGCGGTGATTGCCGGCGGCGAAGTGACCGACACCATCCGCAAAGGCCTGATTGATCTGAACGGGATGAATCTCGAGCCGATTCAGTTTGTGTATATCATGATGTCTGCATTGCTGGCAGCCGCGCTGTGGCTGCTGTTTGCCACCAAACGCGGCTGGCCCGTGTCCACCACACATGCCATTATCGGCGGCATTGTCGGCAGCGCGCTGTGCTTGGGCTTTATCAGCGAAGGCGGCGATGCTTTTGCGCTGATCCAATGGCCGAAAATGGCGGAAATTGCCGCTTCATGGGTGCTTTCTCCCGTGCTTGGCGGCTTGGTTTCTTACTTGCTGTTTAGCCAAATCAAAAAACACGTGCTCGACTACAACACCAGCGCGGAAGAAAATCTGAAAGCCATCAAGCAAGAGAAAAAAGCCTATAAAGAGCAGCACCGTGCGTATTTCGAAGGCTTGAGCGAATCAGAAAAAATCGAATGTGCCTCTGCCATGGCGCGCGATGCACAAATCTACGGCGATGCCGATTTTGACCCAAGCGAGCTGGAATCTTCTTATTATAAAGGCCTTTATGATATCGACCACCGCAAAAGCGGCATCGATGCCTATAAAGCCCTGCATTCCTGGGTGCCGATTATTGCAGCCATCGGCGGCATGATGATTTCCTCTATGCTGATTTTCAAAGGTTTGAAAAATCTGCATTTGGGCATGAGCACACTCTCCAGCTTCCTCACCATTTTCATGATCGGCGCCGCCATTTGGATGGCCACCTTTATCTATGCCAAAACCTTAAAACGCAAAGATCTGGGCAAATCCACGTTTTTGATGTTCAGCTGGATGCAGGTATTTACAGCCGCCGGCTTCGCCTTCAGCCACGGCGCCAACGACATTGCCAATGCCATCGGCCCGTTTGCCGCGATTATGGATGTGTTGCGCACCGGCGACATCAACTCGCAATCACCGATTCCGCCCGTGGCCATGCTCACGTTTGGCGTTGCCTTGATTGTGGGCTTGTGGTTTATCGGCAAAGAAGTGATTCAAACCGTGGGCACCAACTTGGCCAAAATGCACCCCTCTTCAGGCTTTACCGCCGAGCTCTCTGCTGCTGCCGTGGTGATGATGGCTTCGTTGATGGGCTTGCCTGTGTCGAGCACCCACATCTTGGTAGGCGCAGTTTTGGGCATCGGCTTGGTCAACCGCAACGCCAACTGGGCGCTGATGAAGCCGATCGGCTTAGCTTGGGTGATCACCCTGCCGGCAGCCGCCAGCCTTGCCGTTATCTGCTTTCTCGGCCTGCGCGCGGTGTTTTAACCTTATCACCCATTTCAATTCATCTGCAAAAAACCGCCTGTTGCCAAGCGCACAGGCGGTTTTTTCATTTATGCCAAACATAAAAATAAGGCGTAATGCCCATTCAAAAAAAGTAAGCTTACAAGACGGAAGCCTGCGACAGCACAGATAGCACGGCTAGGCGAGCCAACGCAGTTAGCTTATTTTTTCGAATGGGTATGAAACCTTTCAGACGGCCTTTGCCACAGCCTAATCCAACTTACAAATCCGCCGCCACACGTTTGATTTCGCGCCACAAAGCTTCTTCTTGCGTGGCGATTTCACGCAGCTTGGCGGCCACTTCGGCATAGCCGCTGCTTTTGGGCTTGCGGCATTGGCGCACGGCCAAGCTGGCAAAGGTGCGCCATTCATCGCCGATAGCGGTCATTTCTGCCGAGCAGCTTTGCAGCTTGGGCGCATTCAGGCGCTCGGCGGCCTGCTCGAGAAAATAAGCGTAGATATAGCGAAAACCCGCGCCACCGGTGCCGATTTCTTCCTGCATGCGCACAATGTGGCCGAGATAAAGCTTGCCATAAGCTTCGTCGGTGCTGCGGGGCAGCGCCTCGATTTTGGCCGCCAGCGTGCCCATGCCGCGCACGCCGGCAAACCACACCGGCGGCAGCATTTGGCGGGCGTTTTTCAACAAAGCCTGCCGGATGATGCCGCGCATGTCCAGCCCGCTTTCAGACGGCATGTGCGCCGCATCCACGCAATACATCAAGCCCTTGGCCGCCAGCGCGCCTTTGGCAAAACGGGCGCGCTGTAAATCTTGGCGGCTGCACCGCTGCACGTTTTCAAACACCGGGTCGCTGATCAAATAATCATCACCATCGCGGCCATATACCAAAAGATTGTGCGCATTGAAATGAAAACGCATTTCCGCAGGAAAATAAGGCAGCCAATACACCGATGTTTGCAGCCCCACCAGCGCGCCTTCATCCAGCGCCCGATCGAGCGCGGCCATGCCCGCTTCGGGGCGGGCAAATTTCTGCATCTGCAGCCGCAGGCCGAGCGCGCGGCTTGTGCGGCGGATAATGCTTTTGGGCAGCGTGCGGTAGGCAATCAGCGGCATGCCGGCCATTTTCACCAGCGGAATATAGGCAAAGCTAAGCGCCGAAGCGAGGCCGAACACCATGGCTTCGTTGAAATCCAGGCCGTGGTGGCGCAAAAGTGCCGACATCACGCCGCTTTCGCAATGAGCGGTTTGCCGGTGGTTAAAATGCGGTGTGTTCATGGCGGGGTTGGCGGATTTCATCGGGGGTTAATTGGAAAGCTTCGGCATATTTGGCCAGCGTTTTGGCGCTGATTTTGGCAAACACGGCCACGCGGAAATGGCGGCGCAGCTGCCAGCGGAATTGGCCGGTGGCGGCGGCCAGGCTGGCTTCATCGTGGCGGTAGCGCCACATTAGATAATAAAGCGCCGAATGCGTGCCGGCCTGATAAGCCTGCCAAGCCGCTTCGGTTTGCGCGTCAAACGCCTGCACCGCCTGCTCGGTGGCAAATGATTCATCATCCCAGCCGCTGCTCTGCCCTGCTACATAATGGCCGTTGCGGGTGGCATACACCACTTTTTTCTGGCCGGCAAAAATTTTGCTGCCGTGCTGGGGAATGTCTTTTTCATCCATTTCAGACGGCCTCGAGCAACATAAAACAAGATGAAAAGCGCCCGCTCTCGGGGATATAGCACAAAATTTTCTCGCCTTTTTGCGCGCGGCCGCTGCGGATAAATTCATCAAGCATGATATAAATCGAAGCCGAGCCGGTGTTGCCTTTTTCGGGCAGATTGGTAAACCATTTCTCAAAGCCCAGCTCAAAGCCCACATTTTTCAGCCCCGCATACACTTTGTCGCGGAAATAGCCCGAAGAATAATGCGGCAGAAACCAAGCCACTTCTTCGGCGTTTAGCGGGTGGCGCGCGCGCGTGTGGTGCAGCGCTTTTTCCACCGTGTAGCCGACAATATGCTCATTGAGCAGCTTCACATCCTGCTTGATGCTCATCAGGCTGTGCGCATCGCAATAGGCTTGCCGGTGCGCTTTCCAGCCGCTGAACACGCCGTTTTGCATTTGGCCGCCGGCATACATGCAGGGCGGCATTTCGTTGGCATACGACACCAACTCTATCCAATGCACTTTAAACGATGGGCCGTCTGAAAGCGGCGCGTTGCTCAAACACACAGCTCCGGCACCATCAGAGAGCATCCAGCGCAGAAAATCTTTTTCAAACGCAATATCGGGCTTGGCATCGGCCAGCTTTTTCACATCGATTTCCGGCTGAAACGCTTCTTTGCGCATAATCGCCGAGGCCGCTTCCGCCGCACAGGCCACAGCGCGGCGGTGTTCGCCGGTGCGCACGGCATGATAGGCATACTTCATCGCCGCCATACCGGCCACACACACACCCGCCGCGCTCAACACCTCATAAGGCGGCGCATCGTGCAAAAGGCCGTGCACCATCACGCCATGCCCGGGCAGAATCTGGTCGGGATAAGACGTGCCGCAGGCCAGCGCGCCCACTTCGTTTTTCGGCAAACCTTGTGCAAACAAAGCCTCCACCGCAGCGGCGGCCAGCTCTGCCGTGGTGTGGGTGGCGGCGCGGCTGGCCGGATCGATGGCGTAATGACGGCTGCGGATGGCGTTTGAGCGCAAAATCATCTGCCGCACGCGCGAGGGCGTGTCACCCACCATGCCCAGCACCGCTTCCATTTCATCATTGCCCACCGGCGCATTGGGCAGGAAAGCGGCGCTGTGGGTGAGGTAAACTTCTGATAATGTGTTCATTTTATGGCTCTTGATGCAAAGTTATCATTCGCCCGAAGGCTGGCTGAAATAGACTTTCTGGCGGCGGATTTTATCGGCCAGCAAAGGCGCAAACAAGCGCTTGAGCAGCGCGCTCACCGGCACCACCGTGAGAATAATCGCCACCAAAAACACCACATAAAGCGCCAACACCACACGCCGCAGCAGCGGCGACACCCGCCCTGATGCCATCAGCAATTTGCCCCACAAATAAAAGCTGCGCGCGGCGGCGGTTTCGCTGAAAATCAGCCGCTCGTTGATTGTCACCGCGCCCATGCCGCGCAACATCGGCTGATCGCTTTCAGACGGCCTGTGCAAACATTCGGCCACGCGCGCGCCGAAGCGGCCGCAATCGGCGATTTCCGCTTCGGCAATGCCCGCTTTGGGCAGCCACTCAGCGCCCTGCTGCTTGCCGGTGAGCAGCCACAAAGGCGTGGTAACAAAGCTCCAGGCGCTACTGCAGGCATCGATTTTCACCACATTATCGATGAGCTTTGCGCCGGCATCGGCCAGCAAGGCTTTCATTTTTTCCTGCGCCATCAACCACATGTTGCGGCAGCCGATCAGCGTCATCACCGAAGCGCCGCGCAAAATCGGCTGCGCGGCCGGATGCTGCACAAAAGCCGTTATCGGCTGCGCAGGCGACAAAAACCACACCGTGTAGGCAATCACCACCAAATCATAGCGCTCATGAGCAAATTGCGGCGCTTCAATCGGCGCCGGCTGCAAATGCACGGTTTCGGGAAAAGTGTTGAAAAAGCGCCAAAAAGGCCAAGGAAAAGGATAAGCCTGCTGCGGCAGGATGGCGCAATATTCCACTTCGGCGCCGCTTTGGCGCAAGGGTGCGGCAAACGCTTCCACCATGCGCGAGAGCTGGCCGGTTTGGGAATAGTAAACGATGAGCACTTTGGGCGCGTGCGTGTGTTCGGCATTCATGTTGCATACATTTGTTAAAATTTGTTGCGATTATACCCGAAGCCATACCAAACCCTGCTGCAAATTTTTCAGACGGCCTTGAATGAAGATTCAAGGCCGTCTGAAAAATGGCTGCATCGTTCAATAAAACCCGGCCTCGCCTTCGGGCCGCGTTTTGAAGCGCTTGTGCAGCCAGAAATATTGCGCCGGCTGCTCGCGCACACGCGCTTCGATAAAGTCGTTCATGCGCTGTGTGTCGACGGCGGCATCGTTGCCGGGGAAATGTTCCCAAGCCGGATAAAAGCGCAGGCTCACCGTGTTGTCGGCTTCGCGGGTGGGAATGGCGGGTATCACTTTGGCGCCGGTCATCGCGGCGATGCGGCTCAAGCCGGCAATGGTGGCGGTGGGAATGCCGAAAAAGTCCACAAAAATCGAATCGGCGCGGCCGAAATCCTGGTCGGGCAGATAAAGAAACGGCGCATCGCTTTTGCGCAAATGCTTGATAATCGCGCGCAAGCCTTCGGTGCGGCCGATGAGAAACACATTATTGTAGCGGTGGCGGCCTTTTAAAATCTGCTCGTCCATGGCTTTGTTTTTCTGATGCGAATACATGCTCACCAGCGGCACATCTTGATTGAGCGTGTACACCGCCATTTCAAAAGCGGTGAAATGCGGGTAGAGCAAAATCACTTTTTCGCCCACAGCCAGCGCCTCATCGAGATAATGTTTATCCTGATAGCGCACCAGCTTTTTCAAGCGGGCCGCATCTGCATACCAATAAAGCCCGTATTCGCACAATAATTTGGCCATGTGCTGAAAATGGCGCTTGAGCACTTTTTTGCGCTCGGCTTCATTCCATTCGGGATAACACAGGCGCAGATTCACCTCGCCCACTCTGCGGCGCGGCGCCACAGCATAATAAGCCAGCGTGCCGATAAAATCGGCCAGCTTGTGGATGGCGGCAAAAGGCAGCAGCTGAATCAGATAAAGAATAAAAAAAGCAAATTTCATAAGCAACTTTTCAGATGGCCTAACATATCAGCGGCTTATTATAGATGAACTTAAGGCCGTCTGAACAATCCGCCTCAAAATGCGCCTTTCAGACGGCCTCAATCAAACTGCGCACGCCGATAAACACCAACACCAAGCCAAACCCTGCCGACATCAAGCGGCGGCAGAGCGGCGCGGCCAAATATTTGCGGGCGGCATGGGCGGCAAAGGTATAAGCCGCCATCACCGCCGCCACCGCCAACACAAACCATGCCGACAACACCAGCAGCTGCCCCTGCGGCCCGATAGCAGCGGAATCGCGCACGAATTGGGGCAGAAAAGCCAGCAGAAAAATAATCGTTTTCGGATTGATGAGCGTGATGAAAAAGCCTTCTTTCGCCGCTGCCACCTGCCGGCCTGTATCAACTTTCAAGCCGCCGGGAAAACGGCGCGCATCCGCCAACGTGCGCAGCCCCAAATAAAGCAGATAGAGCGCCGCCGCTATATTCAACACCGCCACCAGCCGCGGCGATGCGGCCATGATTTCGCCCAAACCGATGCACACCAGCAGCAGTAAAACCACATCAGCGAGCAAAATGCCCGCTGTCACCTTTATGCCCTGCTGCCAGCCGCCGGCCACCGCACTCTGTATGGTCAGCATCATGGCAGGGCCCGGCAGCGCAGCCACCATGATGCTGGCCAGCAGGAAATAAAACATCAGGCTTAAGCTCATTTATCATTTCCTTTAAAACAGATAAATGCAAAACAAATAAATGAAGATCTTTGCACAACTTCCTTTCCGTCGCTCCTGTGCAGGCAGAAGCCCAGCCTGAGGCGCAGCTTCAGTTGTCGAGCAGGTAGCCGCCATCAAAATATGATGAATCAATTATTTGATGTTATAGTGGAATGCAAGAAAAAGTGATACAAAACTACGCTCTATAACGGAGTAGCTTGGGTTGAAAACCCAACGTTTCAGATGGCCTGTGGGCTTGTTGGGTTTTCAACCCAAGCTACTCCGTTATGCCACTTTATTTGTGTGAGACAAGCAAAGCGCTGCTCTGCACTGGGCGCCCGCCTGCGCGGGTGCGGCAGCTATCTGGTTTTGCAAAGTTCTCAAATGGCCTGTTTAAATCTTGTTTAAAATCTGCATGATTTCCGAATGCTGCGCTTTCACACATTCCGTATCCGTTATGAAAACGATGGATACCGGCGCTGCGCAGGTTGGATGCTTGAATCCGGCCTGCGGCGGCCAAACATAACCATCATATTTTGTGCCCGCCAAAAAATCAACTCATTAACATCATTTCAATAATAGATTCAAAAAATAATCGGATAAAAGGCCGTCTGAAATATTTCAGACGGCCTTTAACATTTAAATTATTTTTAATTTACAAAGCCTTGCGCCATCAGCTAGGCCGACATGCCGGCTTTCATATAACGGTTTTTGTGCGCCATCATGCAAACCAAGTCCCACTTTTCAGACGGCCTACGCTATTGCCCGCACCAGCCCCGCTAAAAAGCCTTCTCCACGCTCACAAACCATTGCGCGCTCGAGCGCGAATAAAAGCTCGGCATATTGCTGTCGATTTTCAGATAGCGGAAATTGAGCTTCGGCACCAAGCCTTGCCAAGCCAATTTATTGTGCCACAGCGCCGCGCCGGCGTGATATTCCTTGTCGCGGCGCGGGTAGCCGTAGAAATCGTTATCCGCTTCAAAATCGCGCAACACATAGCGCAGATTGGTGCGCGCGCCCCAATTTTTGCCGGCATACACCGCGCCGATGCGGCCGCCCTTGCGCTCGGAAGATTCGGCCTTGTCGCGCGTGTGGTCGCGGCTGTAATCCGCGCCGCCAAAGAGCAGCCATTGCGGTGCAGCCTGCCAAATCAGCGTGCCCGAAAGCTGGTTGAACGCACCATTATGGCGCTTGGCCACCTCTTCTTCGGCATAGCGGCGCTGCATATGCGTGTAGGCGGCCGAAGCCTGCCAGCGTGCATTCAGGCGGCGGCTGTAATCGAGCGTGGCGCCGAATTGGCGGCTGTAGCGCGCACTGCCGAGCCAGTTTTGCTCCACAAAAGGCGCCACGCCCGCATTTTGGTGGAAATCTCGCCAACGGTAAGCGCCGCCCAAGCGCAGGCTTTGCTCGTTATAAGCCTGGTTATCCCAATAATGCACGCCGTCAAAGCCCGCATCTGCGCCGATAAAATGATTGCCGCCCACATTCATTTCGCGCCCCAGCCCCACGCCGTAGCGCAAACCGTGTGCCGATTGCGGCAGCGATTCTTCGTTTTTCACAAAGCGCACACCATTGAGCACAATATCGCGTTCGGCCGAAGCATTGTTCACATTATCGGTTTGCTCGTATTGCAGATTGATTTGCGGCTGCCAGCGCTGCTGCCGCGCAATTTCCGCCTGATAGCGCTCAACCAGCTGCTGCATCGGCTCTGCCAAATCAGGCTTGGCACGCGCAAGCTCGGCATCGGCTTCGCGGTATTGACGGTTTTCAAACAGCATCACGCCCAAATCAAAGCGCGGGTAAGCCAAATCGGGCTGCTGCGCCAAAATGCCGCGATAAAGCGCAATCGCCTCGGGATAGCGCTGCTGCGAACGCAGCCATGCCCCGCGCGCATAATCATAAAGCACCGCATCATAGCCCTCGGCCTGCGCATAAAGCGCCAGCAATTCGGCCAGCAAATCCCATTGCTGCGCCATCAAGGCCCGATTAATCAGTGCCGTGGCCAGCGCCGCATTGCCGCGCACTTCTTCCGC
>ERZ795062.2585-NODE-2585-length-11796-cov-94.592539_pt1 | contig 11796 bp, 9 predicted proteins | sample MGYA00375146_ERZ795062 | MGnify/ENA primary metagenome ERZ795062 (study PRJEB30191, sample SAMN05720281) | activated sludge metagenome | isolation source: Anaerobic digester | place: USA | collected 2015-07-16 ...
ACTCCTCCCAGAGCTAAAATAGCCCAGTGTACCTCGTGAGTGAAGTTTAGAAAAAAGAGAAAAATTAAGCTCAAAAAGGAAGAAAAACGTAAAATAACGGGATAGGAGAGAGAGCGAGAGAGAAAAGCAAAAACAAATCTTCCTATGGTTAAGGCACTCCAGAAAACTGCCACAGCTATCCCCCCTGAGGACAAGCTACCTCCCAGGTCTTTAACCAAATAGGTAGCTATCCAGGAGGAAGAGCTAATTTCTGCTCCCACATAAAGAAACATGGCCAAGAAACTCGCTATTATAAAACCATTGCCTTCTCTCCTCCTAAGCGGAGACTTTCCTCCTCTTTCCATTCCTTTTTCCTCCAGAAGTTTTTCCCCGCTCAGAAGGGCAAAAATCACGAGAGAAACCATTCCCGGGACAAGATAAAATAACCTCCAGGAAAACCCTTTCTCTAATAAAAATCCGGCAAGAAATGGAGCAGTGGCTGCCCCCAGACCAAAAGAAATCTGGGATAAATTAAGAGCATAGCCTTCTTCTCCCGGGAATATTTGAGAAAGAAGAGAAGTAAAAGGAGCTTCAGAAAATCCCCCTCCCACTCCCATAAGAAACAGTCCCACTTCTATCAAGGAAAAGGAAGGAGAAGTACTGACGGAGAAAAATCCCCCGGCCAAAAAAGCCTGCCCTAAAAGTAAAACCACTTTTTTGCCCCACCGTTGAGAAAGCAAGCCACTGCAAAAAGTAACTATAGTGTAGGGAAGATAATAAAAGGCAAAGAGCCGGCCGGCCCGGCCGGCTGATATCGAAAACTCGTCCATCCACTGAGGAATCACTGCTCCAGTTACGATCATAGAAACAGCCAGAAGGTAAAAGGCTAAGAAAATGATTAAATATAACCGAGTTTTACTTTCCATAGAAACGAACCAGGGCTTCTCTCCAGTAATCCACGCTCTTTTTCATACCATCTAAAGCGCTTTCATCGCTTAAGGCATGGGCAGAGAAGAAAAATTCAAACACTAAAATTACTTCTTCAGCACCTGAAGCTTCAATGGCCTCCAGAACTCGCTCGGGAACGATTACTCCTTGAGCATTATTTTCTTCGGTAAAAGTCCAGTGCCGGCTCCCCTTTCGGTCGGTCTGCTGCATGTGAATAGAAGGAGAAAGATGGGCCAGCTCTTGCAGCCAGGAATAATAATCCAGATCTCGAGGGTCTGAGGAGCGATAATAACCATGCCCTACATCGAGACATAAAAGCACCGGAATGTGAGATTTTTCATTCACTCGCTCCCACAATTCTTTAGTCTCATCAATGGTAGAAGGCATCTCCCGGGGAAGAGACATAGGTTCCCACAAAAAATAACTCTGTCCCGCTTCTCGAGCAACAAAAGTCAAATAAGCAATTTCTTCTATAAGCACCTCAGTTAGATATGCTTTCCTCTCGGGATCATTTACGTCTTTGTTGCTCAAACTCCCCATATAAATACCTGAGCCCTCGGCTCCTAAAAGAGAAGCCGCCCGCACCATTTTTTCATACCACCGCAGATACGCACGACGCATACCCGGGTCAGGGTCTAAAAGTAAATTGAACTTGTGAGCCACTTCCCCGGTAACCGCCGTATCTATTTTCACTTCCCCCTCATCAGCTAATCGGCGAATAAAAGCGCACTTTTCTTTTACTATTTCCTCATCAATTATCACCGGGTCTAAAAGGTCAAAAGAAAACTGTACATGTTGTAAACCCAGCTCTTCTTTAACTATCCGGAGCCACTCCTCAGGCTCCGGATAACGGCCTATGGCAAAACAATTGTTAATGCCCAGTTCTACTTTAGCCATACCCTACCTCCTTAACAAATTTCTTACTGCCTCAGCTATAGTCTCTGGTCGAGGAATAGAGTTATCCTCTAAATATCTGCTGCAAGGGACCGGAGCGTCAGCCGCCCCTAAGCGAACTATAGGGGCATCTAAGTAGTCGAAAACTTCTTCCTGAATTTTCATTCCTATTTCTGCCCCTGCTCCTCCGGTTTTACATCCCTCATGAACGATAACTACCCGATTGGTTTTCCGAACTGATTCAGTGATAGTGTCTATATCAAGAGGCAAAAGGGTACGAGGGTCTATCACTTCTGCTTCAATCCCTTCCTGGGAGAGCATTTCTGCTGCCTGAAGGGCAAAAAGGAGCATTCGAGAATAGGCAATGATAGTTACATCCTTTCCTTCTCTTTTCACATCTGCTACCCCTAAAGGAATTATATATTCTTCAGGAGGAACAGGGCCTTGACTGTTATAAATCATCTTGTGCTCAATGAAAAGTACCGGATTATCTTCCCGAATGGCAGCTTTAAGCAACCCTTTGGCGTCAAAAGGAGTGGCAGGCATCACCACTTTGAGCCCCGGAGTATGTAAAAACCAGGATTCCAGACTTTGGGCATGATGAGCGCCTGAAGAGCGACCGCATCCGCCTTCAGTGCGGATAACCATAGGAACCCGAGCCTTTCCTCCAAACATATACCGGATTTTGGCTCCTTGATTCACCAATTGGTCCATACATAAACCAACAAAATCGATATACATGATTTCTCCTACCGGTCGCAATCCAGTGATGGAAGACCCCACACAGCAACCCACAATGGCTGCTTCTGATATAGGAGTATTACGGACTCTTTCTCCTCCAAATTCTTGCCATAGCCCTCGAGTTACCCCGTAAGCTCCCCCATAAAGAGCAATGTCTTCTCCCATCAATACCACGTTTTCATCTCGCTTTAACTCTTCTCGCAACGCTTCGTTGAGCGCTTCTCGATAGGTTATGGTTCTCATTTCTCCGTCCCACTCATCTATCCCGTTAACTACTTTAGTTCCTTTCTTTCTCTCTAATTCGGCAAAATCTTCTTCTACATATACGTCTTTGGTGATTTCCTCCAGTGGTGGATAGGGACTTTTTTCGGCAAAGTCCACCGCCTCTTCTATCTCTTTTTCCACCTCTTCATCAATCTTTTTTATCTCCTCTTCCGTTACCCCATTTCCCAGGAGCCACTGTTTATATCGTTTAATAGGGTCTCTCTCTTTCCATTGACTTTCTTCTTCTTTAGTTCGGTAAGCCCGGGGGTCACTTTTGGAGTGCCCTAAATAACGATAGGTTTTGCATTCAATTAAAGTAGGACCATCCCCTCGCCGGGCTCTTTTGGCTGCTTCTTCCACGGCCTCTTTTACCGCTAAAACATCCATGCCGTCTACTATCACTCCCGGCATTCCATAAGCCGGGGCTCTTTCCACAATATCCTGAATGGGAAAAGCCTCCTTAACCGGCACCGACATAGCATAAAGGTTATTTTCGCAGACAAAAATTACCGGCAGTTTCCATACTCCGGCCAAATTCAAGGCTTCGTGAAAAGCCCCGGTATTAGCTGCTCCATCACCAAAAAAGCACACTGTTACTTTTCCCGTATTTTTATATTTAGCAGTCAACCCCGAGCCCACAGCAATGGGAATCCCTCCACCCACAATGCCATTAGCTCCTAAGTTTCCAGCAGTAAGGTCAGCAATATGCAATGACCCACCTTTGCCTTTGCAATAGCCGGTAATTTTACCAAAGAGTTCAGCCATCATTTTATCTAAGGTAGCCCCTTTAGCAATACAGTGCCCGTGACCCCGGTGAGTAGAAGTAATGTAGTCATCGGGGTTAATAGCATTACAGGCTCCTACTGCCACTGCTTCTTCTCCAATATAAAGATGAGTGGTGCCCCGAATCCTGTCCTGACTGAAGAGATCACTCACTGTCTCTTCAAAGCGGCGAATTCGCACCATATCCCGATACATATTAAGAAACTTATCCTTGGATTCCATGTCTATCCTCCTATTCCAGGTTTTACCACTATTTTTAAATAATCTCCACTTTCTGCTTCCTCAAGAGCCTGAGGAAGTTCATCTAAACTTACCACTTTACTGATCAATTTTTTCCCCTCCACCCTACCTGCCGCCATCATCTCTAAAGCCCAGGCATTATGAAGGGGAGTAGAACCAGAAGTTCCATGAACAAAAAGTTCTTTATAATGAATGAGGTTACTATCTAATTGAGCTATCTTGTTATCCCCGGGAAGACCTCCAAAAAAGTTAATTCGCCCCCGGGAAGCAGCCAGATCCAGAGCTTCCTCCTGAGCTTTCCGAGCTGGAGCAGCAACGATTACCACAGTAGGACCGATGCCTTCGGTAATTTGGAGAAGCTTTTCTTTTAGGTTTTCTTTCTCCGGATTAATATAATAGTCAGCGCCAAACTCCCGGGACAAATTTAATCTCTTTTCTTGAATTTCCGAAACTATTACTTTACTTGCCCCTAAAGCCCGAGATAGCGTTATATGCATGCAGCCTACAGGACCTGCCCCCACCACCAAAACATAGTCTCCCACTCCTACCCGAGAGAGTAGCTCCCCATTCAAAGCGCAAGCCAGAGGTTCAGCTAAGCTGGCTTCCTCAAAAGATAAGTTATCGGGAATACGGTTGATGTTCCCTCCTCGCAGCGCTCGCTCCGGAATTATCATGTATTCAGCAAATGCCCCGGGATGATGATACCCCAGAGCTTCAAAATTCAAACACAGATTAGGTAACCCTCTCCGACAGTAAAAACATTCTCCACAGTGTAATATAGGAGCTACAGCCACTCTTTCTCCCTCTTTATATCCCCGTACCCCTTTTCCTATATCGGCAATCACTCCGGCGATTTCATGCCCGGTAATCTGGGGAGGATGAACGTTATGGTGGCCATGGCGGAAAATACGCACATCAGTTCCGCAAATAGCACAAGCTCCCACCCGGAGAAGAATCTCCCCTTCCCCGGGAGAAGGCATAGATCGTTCTTCTATCCTTATATCACCGGGCCCATAAAATACCGCTGCTTTCATTTTTTCCACTCCTTTCTTTTTCAAGAAAAATTTTCATAAGCAGAAAGAATGGCCTGACCTAACCTGCTCTCTGCTTTTATTCCACATATCTCCTCTATAGCCTTTTCTACCCCCTTCTCCTGAATCATTTTCTGCAACTTCACCGCTTCTTCATCCCGAGGGCAGTCGTAGGAAAGAGCTGCTCCGCAAACTATAGCTATATAGTGAGGGAAAATTCCTTGCGAAAGACACAGGTTCGCTCCCCCTATCAGGCGGTCTTCAAGTGCTAATTTCCGCAAAGGCTCTCTCCCTACTCGCTCTAACGTATCTAAAAGTAAGGGGTTGGCAAATCTCTCTCGCAAATCCTCCACCAACTTCTCGTGCTCTTGAGAGTCTAAATCAGGGTGTTTCCGCAAAAGAGCCTGAGAAACTTCCTCCCACGCCCCATCGAGAATTTTTCTTATCTCTTCATCTTTTATAGCTTCGTGAATATAGGTGTAACCTTCGCGATATCCTAAATAAGCTAAAGCAGCATGACCTAAATTGTGAATGAATAACTTTCTTTCCACTTCCGCTGGAAAATTGCTCACCGCTCTCAGCCCGGCTATTTTCGGCACTTCTCCTTTTACTGCCTGAGCATCAAAAGGCAAGTGATGGTAAGATTCCGCCACCACAAAAAGAGGGTCTTCTACCCCATAGCGCTCTCCCATAACCGGCACCATTCGAGCCACTACTGTTCCCACTAACCCCACTTTTTCTTCTAAAAAATTTTTACCGGAAGGAGTGAGGTATTTTTCTATCTCCTCCTTCAATAGCTGAGGAGCATCTTTTAAGTTCTCACAGAGAAAAATGTTTAAAAAATCGGCCCTCCCCTGCAAGCGAAGCTCCAGCCCTTGAGCTAAAAGAGGAGCAATGGCAGGAAGATTCTTCACTCCTACGGCAGTAAATACCACATCTCCTTCTTCTATTTCTTTAGCTACTTTGTCCTCTTCTTGAGTAGAAAGGGCTCTCAGGTTATCTATGATTAAATCTTCTTCTTTCCCCTCGCGGTGGAGAAGACGCAAGGGATAGCATCCCCGCTCATTCAATAACCGGACCAGGTCTTCCCTGGCTTCTACAAAAATAATCTCCAATCCCGATTCCCAGAGCAAGTGACCAATGAATCCTCGTCCGATGTTACCCGCTCCAAATTGTATCCCTTTTTTCACCTACTGCTTCCTTTTCCTTCGGCCTCTTCAATAAAAGCCAGAGTTTCTTCCAAGCTTCCCACTCCTTCGGTGGCTCCCATTTTTCTAACACACATAGCTCCACAAGCATTGGCAAAGCGCCCAGTTTCATAGAGGTCCCAGCCTCGTAGATACCCCACCAAAAATCCGGCACAAAAAGCATCACCCGCCCCTGTTCCATCTACTGCTATTACCGAAAAAGGAGGAACTAAAACCTTTTCTTCTTCAGTCATGATAAAACTTCCCTCTTCCCCCATTTTGATGGCCACCACTTTTATCCCGTAATCCATAAAAAACCGAGCAATATCGGGAAGATTGGTTTTCCCGGATATATGGTGAGCCTCATCACGATTGGAGAGAAAAATATCGATATAAGAAAGAGCGGGTTCAATAGTGGAGAGCCACTTTCCCGTGTCATCCCAGGCAGTATCCAAAGAAGTAAGAGCTCCCAGATTTTTTGCTCTCTCGAGGACTCGGGCAGTTTCTGCTCCATCAAATCCGGGCATGAGAAAGCTTCCCGCTATGTGCACTATTTGTGAACCACTTAAAAAACTATCTTCTATATCTTTTTCTCGCAAGCCCCGATTGGCCCCTGGATAGTGAAGGAAAGTTCTCTCCCCCTGGCCATCCACTATTACCATGGTGGCTGAGGTATGATGCTCATCGTCTTCTGAGATTCCCCCGGCATCAATCCCATGCGCCCGCAGAGAATTTATCATAAATTCTCCCAGACCATCTCTTCCCACCTTTCCCACTACCTTAACCTTTTCTCCCAGCTTTTTTAAATCTACTCCGGTGTTGTGAGCGCATCCCCCGGCATGGAGTTCCATCTCCGGAACCAGCATTAATTTTCCCTTTTCCGGGAAACGGTCAATTGGACGTCCTACTAAATCAGCTACCAATATTCCTATGCAGGTTATCTCACTCATTTTTTTCCCCTCTTTCTATTATTTTTAAAGCGGTTTCTTCATCGGTAATAAGAATATTTATAAAACCACCCCGCAAAGCCCCCAGGATGGCTTCCACCTTATTATCCCCTCCGGCAATACCGATTACACGGGGCATATGGCGAATATCTTCTAAGGGGATAGCCACAGTTCTTCGGTGCAGAGGAGTGTCAATAATTTCTCCCTCCCGGTTATAAAATTGACCCACCATATCTCCTACTGCTCCTTTTTGAAGCAAGAGCTCCCACTCATGATAGTCAATGAAGCCAGTTAGAGCATAAATAGAGTAGCGAGGGTCCACCGCCCCGATACCTAAAAGAGACCACTTAGCCTGGCGAGCCAAGTCGAGAGTCTTCTGGTTAATTCGCTCTCGCAGATAAAAATCACGAATTTCTTCTGATTCCACCACTGCTGGAGCGTAAAGATAGTAGCATTCTCCCTCAAAAATAGAAGCCAATCTCTCTCCGATGGTATAAGGATTGAGCGAAGCTGATGCTGTCAGCCCCCCTACTAAAGTAACAAACTTGAGGTTTTTAACGGGAGCTGATTTAATAGACAAAGCCACCTGTTTTAATGTCCTACCCCAGGCAATACCCACCAAATCTCCATCGCTTAGAACCCTCTCCAGATACCAAGCTCCCGCTCGCCCTAAAGTCTCTAACAAGTCTTGCCGGGGGGATGCAGGAACAACCAGACTATCTTCGAGAGAAGGAAAAAGCTCTTGCAGTTTTTTCTCTATCGTAAGGCAGTTAGCCAGAGGAGATTCAATAGAAATTTTTACTATCCCGCTTTTCTGTGCCCGGTCAAGGAGACGAGCTACTTTGGGTTGCGAAATGTTTAGATGGCGAGCGATTTCTCGCTGAGTCATTCCTTCCATAAAATGAAGCCAGGCAACGCGGGTTATCAGTTCTAAATCGGAGTTATTCATTTCTTTCCTTTTTTGAATTGATATTCAAAAATAGAATAATCTTTCAATAACATTGTATAACAAATTTAAATTTAATCAAGAATTTTATTAATATTTAAAATGAATTCCTCATTTCAAATTCATCAGGAAACATATTGTAACTAACCGTCAAGCGCAAACCTTCCGATGGTAACCTAACGGTGCTCCTCATCTTGTCATCGGAAGAAGCGAACGGTCTACGACGTAAGATTAAAGCAGAAAAGATTAAAAAAATTGAGATAATTACGCTGGGGAAAAGAATCCCAGTGACCTTGCAATCTCCAGAGGTTGACAAGTGGAGATGTTCCCCCCCCTTCTATAGTCTTACAGGTTCTGCGGCATACTATAATCGATGTACTCTATAATTGAGATGAGATTCCCAAAAACCAAAATATATTTGCTTTTGAAGAATAAAAATTCACTTTCCGGAAGCCAGAGCCAGAACTAAAACTTCTTTTGCCCCTCCTTTTTTTAAGGTTTGACTTAAACTATCCACCGTAGAGCGAGAAGTGAGGACATCATCTACTATGAGAACCCTTTTGTTCTGAAAAAGGTTATTTTCCTTTATCTCAAAAGCCCCTCGCATGTTCTTTCTTCTTTCCCTGAAGTGTAAGCCCACCTGGGGTAAAGTAGGTTTAACTCTCCGGACTTCTTTAGACACAAGAGGAAGGGAAAAGCATTTTTTAATTTCCTCCGCCAGAATAAGCGATTGATTAAACCCTCGCTCGATGAAGCGAGCAGGATGAAGAGGAACAGGTAAAAGAAAATCCACTTCTCTTAAAAAGGGATTTTTTTCCAGATATTCGCAAAGGAGCTCACCAAAAAGAGAGCGAAAAGAGGTAAAGCCTTGATATTTAAAAGCGTGAATGCATTCTCGAAAAGGAGAAGTGTAAAGCGCCACTGCCCGGGCACTATCAAAATGGAAAGAAAAAGCTCGACAGTGGTGACACAAAAGAGCAGAAGAGCTAGGTAGGGGTCTGCCACACTTCACACATAAAGGACTGCGAAGATACTCAATCTGGGAAAAACACGCAGAACACAGAGGAAAACCCCGGGAGCGAGAAAGGTATGAGCCACAAATCAGGCAATGTTGAGGAAGAAAAAAATTAAAGATACCTTCTAAAATTCCTCCACCTTCTTCATTTTTCATATATTTTCTTCCCGGAGAAAAACTAAAGTTATTTTTTGAATTATAGCAGAAATTGCCCTTCTTTAACCACTTTTTGGACTTATCTTAAAATTACTTTATAATAAAAGAAATCAAGCTGGAAAGGAGAACAAGATGTCCACCGAAAAACCGTATAACCTTCCCTCGGAAAACAGGGAAGAAACTCTTCTTCGTCGATATGAGAAAAACCCCATCTTGAAGCCCGAAGATTGGCCTTATGAGGTTAATTCCACTTTCAATCCTGGAGCCTGTATCTTTCAGGATAAAGTCCTCCTCCTTGTGCGGGTAGAAGACCGCCGGGGGTTTTCTCATCTAACAGTGGCCACGAGTGATAACGGTAGAGATAGCTGGGTTATAGAAAAAGAACCCTGTCTTTTTCCTGAAGACTATGCCCACGAGGAGCAGTGGGGAATAGAAGACCCCCGTATTGTTTTTTTAGAAGAAGAAAAAAGATATGCCGTTACTTATGTCTCTTTCAGCAAAGGAGGGCCGGTGGTTTCCCTGGCACTTACCGACGACTTCAAGCATTTTGAAAAAAAAGGAGGGCTTCTCCCTCCCGAAGATAAAGATGCCTCCCTTTTTCCCAGAAAGTTCAAGGTGGGCTCATCTTCACCTCGCTATGCTCTGATTCATCGCCCCATCATTCGAGGAGAAGCACATATCTGGCTTTCTTTTTCTCCCGATCTCCGACACTGGGGCGACCACCAAATCCTCATTCCCACCCGGGGAGGATTGTGGGATCAACACCGGGTAGGACTTGGTGCTCAACCAATCGAAACTCCTGAAGGCTGGCTTATCTTCTACCATGGAGTGAGAGCCACCGCTTCAGGAAACCTCTATCGAGCAGGAGCTGCTCTTCTGGACTTAGAAGACCCCACCCGGGTGCTTTACCGAACCAGCGAGTGGCTACTGAGTCCTAAAGAACCTTTTGAGTGGTTGGGCGATGTTCCTGGTGTGGTTTTCCCTTCCGGAGCCATACTGAACGAGGAAAAGAATGAAATCTTGCTCTACTATGGAGCCGCCGATAAATGCGTGGGGCTGGCCATTGGTGATTATCAAGAAATCATGGAAAACCTTAAAGCCAACCCGGTATAGCATTCTACCAGGATGCGGGAATTTTCCATTTTAATCCTGATTTAAGCTAATCCTTTTTATCCTGTAAAAGTGGATGGTCGCTTTTCTTTACTTCTTATGTGAAAAGATGGCCTACCATGTGACCATCCACTTTTTGTTTTACGAAAACATCGAATACAACCACAGAGAAGCTTTCTGAAAGTGACACTGTAATCAGGGGTTTGCTCGTTTAAGGAATAAAACAGAAAAAAAATCATTACACAACGATAAAAGAAGAATCACAAATAATGAACGAGGTGGCAAGACATGAAAGGGATTGCGCTTACCTTATTAATCTTTTCTTCTTTTATTCTGGAAAACTATGCCTCGGCACAAGAATCCACTAAAAATGTTTCAAGGGTAGAAAAAGCTACTCTGGCAGGCGGTTGTTTCTGGTGTTTAGAGAGTGCTATGGAGAAGCTTAGCGGGGTAATAGAAGCCATATCGGGTTATACCGGAGGTCATATCGAAAACCCTACTTATGAAGAAGTATGCTCGGGAACTACCGGACACTACGAAGCCGTTGAGGTTACCTTTGATCCGGAAAAAATTACCTACCAGGAAATTCTGGATGCTTTTTGGAAGAGCATAAATCCCACGGACCCCTCGGGGCAATTCAACGACAGAGGTCCACAATACCGTACTGCAATCTTTTACCACAATGAGAAGCAGAAAATCATTGCCGAACAGTCAAAAGAAACCCTGGAGAAATCGGGAAGGTTTAGTAGCCCTATCGTAACCAAGATTCTACCAGCTGCGGCTTTCTACCCTGCCGAAGAATATCACCAGGATTACTACAAAAAGTCCAGAGAGCGCTATGAAATCTATCATTTTCACTCCGGACGCGATCGGTTTCAAGAAAGGCACTGGAAAGAGAGCGAAGCTCAAAAATAAATTCGCCAATTTTCAGAAACCACCAGAAGAGTTTCGCAAAAAACTTACTCCTCCACAATATGAGGTCACCCAGAAAAATGGCACCGAAATGCCTCTTCATAATGAATATTGGAGCAACCAAAAAGAAGGCATATACGTTGACATCATTTCCAGTGAGCATCTATTCAAGCTCTCCCAATAAGCTCGATTCTGGAACCGGATGGCCCAGCTTTACTCAACCCCCTCATACTTAAGAATACCGTCTAACTTCTCGACAACAGTCTCTCTATGAGAGAGTTGAAGTTCGCAGCAAAAACGCCGATTTATATCTGAGCCATGTCTTCGATAGTAGTCCATTGCCCACAGAGCGCCGCTTTTGCATTAATTCAGCCGTCTTACCCTTTATCCCGAGAGAGGATCTAGGGAAAGAAGGGTGCGGAGAAATCCTGAGTCTCTTTGAAAAACAAGCATTCCCTTATTCACCTCTTTCTGAGTTCTCAAAAAACCGATAAAGATGAGAAATATTTACTAAAGTGGCCATAAAAGGGAGGGATGTTGCGCTACCACAGGTGTCTCCAGGGATTCTTTTGCTTCTTGAATGGTTATTTGAGTGCCTTCTTTGCGAGAGAAGAAAAAAGGTGGACAATGCTTGAGAAGTTGC
>ERZ795062.2587-NODE-2587-length-11796-cov-5.340601_pt1 | contig 11796 bp, 13 predicted proteins | sample MGYA00375146_ERZ795062 | MGnify/ENA primary metagenome ERZ795062 (study PRJEB30191, sample SAMN05720281) | activated sludge metagenome | isolation source: Anaerobic digester | place: USA | collected 2015-07-16 ...
ACTTCCGGCTGTGGGTGTGTGTGCACGAGCAGACCCACCGCATCCAGTTCGCCGCTGCCCCGTGGCTCACCGACTACCTGCTGACGAACATCCACGAGTACATGCGGATGGCGGACATGACCACCGGCGAGCTCCTGGGCCGGCTGACCTCCGCAGTGCGTTCGATCCGCTCCGAGGAGAACCCCGACGGCATCATCGGCGCGCTGCAGACGCCGGAACAGAAGGCGGTCTTCGACAGACTCACCGCGATCATGAGCCTGCTGGAGGGGCACGCCGACGTCGTGATGGACGAGGTCGGGCCGCAGGCGATCCCGACTGTGCGTAGCATCCGGGCGGCTTTCCAGCAGCGTCGCGCCGACGGCACCACTGGGTGGGAGGGCCTGTTGCGACGGCTGCTCGGCATGGACCTCAAGGCCCGGCAGTACGCGCAGGGCGCGACGTTCGTCCGAGCTGTGCTGGGCGACGGCGGGATGAAGCGCCTGAACCAGGTCTGGGAAGGGCCGGACAACCTTCCCAGCCGCGCCGAGATCGAGGACCCGGGGTTGTGGCTGCGGCGTCTGTGAGCCGCGAGCTGCTCGCAGTCCGCAAGGCCGTGGTCGATCTGCTGGGTGAACAGCCCGCTCTGGTCGCGTGTTCGGGGGGCGCGGACTCCCTGGCCCTGGCAGCTGGGGCCGCATTGCTGCCGCAGTCGATCGAGGCCGCCGTCATCGACCACGGGTTGCAGGCCGGCTCGGCGCAGGTCGCTGAGCAGGCCGCGACCAGTTGCCGCGAGTTCGGCCTGCCCGTTCAGGTGCGCCGCGTCGAAGTGACCGGCGCGGGTGGTCCCGAGGCAGCCGCCCGGAATGCGCGGTACGCGGCACTGCGGGAGATCGCCGACGGCCGCCCGATCCTGCTGGCCCACACCCTTGACGATCAAGCGGAAACGGTGCTGCTGCGGCTGGCCCGGGGGTCCGGGGCTCGCAGCCTGTCTGCGATGGCACCGGTGGACGGCGATCTCTACCGGCCTTTGCTGCATTTGCGCCGCAGCCTGGTCCGGGCGGCATGTCCGGCGCCTGCCCATGAGGACCCGCACAACTCCGACGACCGTTTCGCGCGGGCCCGCTTGCGCGGTCACGGCTTACCCGCGCTGGTCGAGGATCTCGGAGACGGGGTCGTTTTCGGGCTTGCCCGGTCGGCGGCCTTGCTGCGGGAGGACAGTGCGGCGCTGGACCTGTGGGCGGAGCAGGCGCTGACCAGCGATGTGGCCGAGCTCGCCGCCCTGCCCCGGGCTGTCCGGTTGCGGATGCTGCGGCGGCTGGCGCTGGGGGCGGGCTGCCGGGCGCTGAGCCGGGAGCATGTACTGGCAATGGCGGGGTTGATCGAGGACTGGCGCGGACAGGGTCCCATCGATCTGCCGGGCGGGGTTCGCGCAGCGCGTAAGTCTGGCAGGCTAGTCCTGCACTGATCACCCGGAGGCAGCGTGCGCATCGAGGATCTTGATGGGGACATGGAAGGCGTTCTCATCACCGCGGAGGAACTGCAGACCCGCCTGCGGCAGCTGGCAACGCAAGTGGACTCCGATTACGCGGGCCACAACCTGCTGATCGTGGGCGTGCTGAAGGGCGCCGTCATGGTGGTCGCCGACTTCGTCCGGGCGCTGTCCATCCCGGTCGAGATGGACTGGATGGCGGTCAGTTCCTACGGGTCGAGCACGAAGAGTTCCGGTGTCGTGCGAATCCTCAAGGACCTCGATGCCGACCTGGCCGGGCGCGACGTGCTGATCGTGGAGGACATCCTGGACTCCGGGCTCACCCTGTCCTGGCTGTTGCGCAACCTGCGCTCGCGCGGCGCCGCCAGCGTCGAGGTGCTGACGCTGCTGCGCAAACCCGACGCCATGCGCACCGAAGTGGACGTGCGGTACCTGGGCTTCGACATCCCCAACGACTTCGTCGTGGGGTATGGCCTGGACTACGCCGAGAAGTACCGCAACCTGGACTGCGTGGCCAAGCTGTCGCCGCACGTCTACGAGGGCTGAGCCGGACGGATTTGTTGCGACGTTGGTCTCGCTGTCGCGCTGTTGGGGTTTCTGATCGCGTTTTTCACCAACAACGCAACAATCAGCCCAACAACGCGACAAGAACTGAGTAAGGCGACGGTACGGGAATGCGCGCGAGCCGCACGCACGTTCTATCCTCAAGATGATGAATATGAAGCGGCTCGCACGTGGGCCATTGCTCTGGATCCTGCTGGCAGTGCTGTTGGTACTGCTCGGCAGTTCCTTGGTGTCCAGTGTCGGGGGGACGAAGGACATCGACACGTGGCAGGCCGTCGACTACATCGAGCAGAACCAGGCCAAGTCCGCGACTCTGATCGACCGGGAGCAGCGGATCGAGATCATGCTGCAGGACGGCAGCAAGGTCCGCTCGGAGTACATCACTGGTCAGGGGCTCGAGCTGCAGAACCAGCTGCAGGCCAAGAAGGACGCCGGGCAACTTCCCGACGGCTACACCGTCGAGGTGCCTCGCGACAACATCTTCATCACCCTGATCGTCTCGCTGCTGCCCGTTGTGCTGATCGTGCTGTTGTTGTTCTTCTTCATGAGCCAGATGCAGGGCGGCGGCTCCCGGATCATGAACTTCGGCAAGTCGAAGGCCAAGGTCATCACCAAGGACATGCCGCAGACCACGTTCGCCGACGTCGCCGGGGCCGATGAAGCCGTCGAAGAACTCCAGGAGATCAAGGAGTTCCTCGCCCAACCCGCAAAGTTCCAGGCCGTGGGCGCCAAGATCCCCAAGGGCGTGCTGCTGTATGGCCCACCTGGTACGGGTAAGACGCTGCTGGCCCGCGCGGTCGCTGGTGAGGCCGGCGTCCCGTTCTACTCGATTTCAGGGTCCGACTTCGTCGAGATGTTCGTCGGTGTCGGTGCCTCCCGTGTCCGCGACTTGTTCGAGCAGGCCAAGGCCAACGCGCCTGCCATCATCTTCGTCGACGAGATCGACGCTGTGGGCCGCCACCGTGGCGCGGGCTTGGGCGGCGGGCACGACGAGCGCGAGCAGACGCTGAACCAGCTGCTGGTCGAGATGGATGGGTTCGACGTCTCCGGCGGGGTCATCCTGATTGCCGCGACGAACCGCCCGGACATCCTGGATCCGGCCTTGCTGCGGCCCGGCCGCTTCGACCGGCAGATCGCCGTGGAACGCCCCGACCTCAAGGGCCGCGAGGAGATCCTCAAGGTCCACATCAAGGGCAAGCCGATCGCGCCTGGCATCGACTTGATGAACATCGCCCGCCGGACGCCAGGCTTCACCGGTGCGGATCTGGCCAACGTGCTCAACGAGGCCGCGCTGCTCACCGCCCGCACGAACCAGACGCTGATCACCAACGAGACCCTCGACGAGGCGATCGACCGGGTCGTGGCCGGGCCGCAGAAGCGTACCCGCTTGATGAACGAGCACGAGAAGATGATCACCGCGTACCACGAGGGCGGCCACGCGCTGGTAGCTGCGGCGCTGCCGAACAGCGACCCGGTGCACAAGATCACGATTCTGCCCCGCGGCCGGGCCCTGGGTTACACCATGGTGCTGCCCGACGAGGAGAAGTACTCCACGACGCGCAACGAAATGCTCGACCAGCTCGCCTACATGCTCGGCGGCCGGGCTGCCGAAGAGATGGTCTTCCACGACCCGACCACGGGCGCGAGCAACGACATCGAGAAGGCCACGACCGTGGCGCGTGCGATGGTCACCCAGTACGGCATGACCGAACGCCTCGGCGCGATCCGCTACGGCCAGGAGAACAACGAGGTCTTCCTGGGCCGGGACATGGGCCACGTCCGCGACTACTCCGAGGAGATCGCCGCAGCCATCGACGAGGAGGTGCGCGCGCTGATCGAGCAGGCGCACCAGGAGGCCTACGAGATCCTCTTCGCCAACCGCGACATCCTCGACCGGCTCGTGGTGGAGTTGCTGGAGAAGGAGACGCTGGACAAGGAGCAAGTGGCTCAGATCTTCTCCGACATGCGCCGCCGCGACGCCCGCCCCGCCTGGACCGGTTCGGCGCGCCGCCGCCCGCATGAGCGCGGTCCGGTGGACTTCCCGGCTGGCTCCAACGGCAACGGGAGCGGTTCGGGCGTGCAACTGCCCGACCAGCCGGTCTGACGCGGGCATTGTTGCGAAGTTGACCGCGCTGTCGCGTTGTGGTCGCGACACGCCGAGATTAGTGGTGACAACACGACAAAACGCCCGGGCGAGCGCCTCGCGGCCGTCTGCTTCACACTTGTCTGGTGACCGACCCGATCAGCCTGCCTGAGCGCACGATCCCGGACTTCGACCAGCAGCGCGCAGAAGCCGCCATCCGCGAACTCCTGCTTGCTGTAGGCGAGGACCCCAACCGCGACGGGCTCAAGGACACCCCAGCCCGGGTTGCGCGCATGTACGCCGAGGTCTTCGCCGGGATGCGCATGGATCCCGAGGATGTGCTGACCACCACGTTCGATCTGGCCCACGACGAACTGGTCCTGGTCCGCGACATCGAGCTGTGGAGCCACTGCGAGCACCATCTGGTTCCGTTCTTCGGCAAGGCCCACGTGGGGTACATCCCCGCGCAAGACGGCCGGATCACGGGCCTGAGCAAACTGGCCAGACTGGTCGATGTCTACGCGAAGCGTCCGCAGGTGCAGGAGCGGCTCACCACGCAGATCGCCGATGCGCTGCAGGCCATCCTGCAGCCGCGCGGGGTCATCGTCGTCATCGAGGCCGAGCACCTTTGCATGGCTATGCGGGGCATTCACAAGCCCGGCGCGACGACCACCACCAGCGCCGTGCGCGGACAATTGCGCGACTCGGCCACGCGTTCGGAAGCGATGTCTCTGATACTGGGTCGGTGACCATCGTCATGGGCGTGCTCAACGTCACGCCCGACTCGTTCAGCGATGGCGGCCGCTATAGCGACGTCTCGGACGCGGTGGCCGCCGGCGCTGCAATGGCGGCGGACGGTGCGGCATGGATCGATGTGGGTGGCGAATCCACCCGGCCGGGCGCTGAACGGGTGCCGCTGGAGGTGGAACTCGAGCGCGTCGTCCCGGTTGTCGAGGGGCTGTCGGCGCAAGGCATCGCGGTCAGCATCGACACCACCCGCGCAGCCGTCGCCCGGACGTGCGTGGCGGCCGGTGCTCAGATGGTCAACGACGTCAGCGGCGGTTTGGCCGACGAGGAGATGCTCAGCGCCATAGCCGAGCTGGGTGTGGACTACATCGCCATGCACTGGCGCGCCCACTCGGTGGACATGCAGGCGTTCGCCCAATACACCGATGTGGTGGCAGAGGTCGCGGCGGCGCTGCAGGAACGGCTGGCCGCCTGCATTCTGGCCGGCATCGATCCCGCCCGCGTGATCCTGGATCCCGGGCTCGGGTTCGCCAAGGAGGCCAAGCACAACTGGGCGTTGCTCGCAGCATTGCCGCAGATCCAGGCGATCGGGCCGCGGGTACTGCTCGGTGCGTCGCGCAAGCGGTTCCTCGGTGTGCTGCTGGACGGACGCCCCGTCGCGCAGCGGGATGCGGCGACCGCGGCGATCACGGCCTTGGCCGCGTGGCAGGGAGTGTGGGGAGTGCGGGTGCACGACGTGGCGTCCTCGGTGGACGCGGTGACAGTGGTGAGGGCTTGGCAGGAGGCACGATGACCGACCGGATCAGCCTGCGCGGGATTCGAGCCCGCGGCTTCCATGGCGTGCTCGACTTCGAGCGAGAGCTGGGCCAGACGTTCGTCGTGGATGTCGACATGGTGGTGGACGTCGGGCCTGCCGCGGCGGCCGACGACCTCACCCTGACGGTCGACTACGGCGCTGTGGCCACCGAAGTCGCAGCGATCGTGACCGGACCGCCGTTCCAGCTCATCGAGACGCTGGCCGTGCGGATCGCCGAGCGAGTCAAGCAGTTCGAAGGTGTGCAGGAGGTGACGGTGGCCGTGCACAAGCCCTACGCGCCGGTCACCGAGCTGTTCGACGACGTGGTGGTGCAGGTGACCCGATGAGGGTCGCGCTATCGATCGGGGCCAACCTGGGCAAGCGGCTGGAGGCTCTGCAGTACGCGGTCGACACGCTCGCCGAGGTGGGAACCGTGGTTGCGATCTCCGACGTGTACGAGACGGATCCTGTCGGCGGCCCCGAGCAGCCCGAGTACTACAACGCCGTCGTCGTGCTCGAAACCGACGCGCAGCCGCTCGAGGTGCTGGCTGCGGCACATCGGGCCGAGCAGGGCCGGGGGCGGACGCGGGAGATCCGATGGGGGGCCCGCACGCTCGACGTCGACGTGCTCGCTTACGGACAGCAGGTCAGTGACGACCCGGTGCTGACGCTGCCCCACCCGCGCGCACTCGAGCGGGCGTTCGTCCTCGTGCCGTGGGCGCAGGTGGACCCGGGCTTCCCGCTTCCGGACGGTCGCACCGTGGCACAGGTGTGCGCGACCGTACCGGCGGACGGCATTCGTCGGTTGGGCGGATTCCTGCGTAAGGTTGAGCCGTGACCCCGACCAGCCTTCGCCTGCTGGTGAGCCTGGCAGTGGTGAGTGCTGTTGGGGGCTGGGTCCTCGCCGATCTCGTCGACGAACTGGCCGGCCGCGGCATGCCAGTGCCGTGGACCGCACCAGCGACCTTGGGAATCCTGGCGCTGGCGTTGTTCTTCTGGGCCATCGGAATGCGTAAACGGATCCGGGATGGCCGGGTGGACCCCTTCGTGGCTGCCCGCACAGCCGCTTTGGCGATGGCCGCGTCGCGTACCGGTGCGATCGCCACTGGTGTCTACGCGGGGTTCCTGGTGTGGTTCGTCGGGCAGTGGTTCGTCGAAGCAGCCCGCATGCGCGGCATCGCCTCGGCCGCGGCGGTTGTCTGCGGCCTGCTCATGGTCGTCGCCGCGTTGTGGCTGGAGCGGGTCTGCCGGATCACCGGCGACGGTGACGATGACGACGACGGGCACACAGACACCGACAGTTCCGCCGATTGGGTGCACCCGCGAGTCCTGCGCTAGCGGTGGATAAGGTCGGATCATGGCTGAACTCGAGGATCTGCCGTACGAGGAATTGCGCCACCGGGCGTTCAAACTCGCGGAGAAGCGGCGCGACGTGGGCTTCTTCTTGGACCTGTTCAACCACACGCCCGCCATGTACGACGTGTCCGAAGAGGGCGGGTCGCTGGGTGACATCTCGGGCTCGCTGATCGGTGTCATCGACGCCGCCAAGGAAGCCTTCGGGCACGACAAGGTCGGCGATTTGGAGCCGTTGTTCGTCGCCCGGTACGCGACCTACATCCGCGAGCACGAAGGCTGAACCGGAATCCGTTAGACCTTCGAACATCGGTTAGAGGGCAAAACGGACATTTGGTCTAACGGATGGTCCAAGGTCTAACGGATGCTGACTTAGGCCTGTGCGGCCCGCAGTAGTGCATCGATGTCGCCGAGCCGGACCGCCTGCCCGCCCGGCGTGACCCGCGCCGTGCTGACCGGTGACTGCAGGACCGCGGCGAGCAGGTCGTAGAGCGTGGCGTCGGCAGCCACTTCCAGCACACCCTCCCCGCCCGGCACGGTCTCGGCCAGCGCCGAAACGTCGATCGGACTCACCCGCAGCCGCTTGACAGCCCGGTCCGAACCCACAAAGTCCGCGACGAAGTCGCTGGTCGGAAAGCCCAGCACCGCCGCGGGTCGGTCGAACTGCTCGAGATAGCCCCCCTGCCTCATCACCGCGATCCGATCACCGAGTTTGACGGCCTCGTCGATGTCGTGGGTCACCAGCACCACGGTCTTGCGGACCCGCGCGTGCAAGGCGAGGAACTCGTCCTGCAGTCGTTCCCGCGCGATCGGGTCGACCGCGCCGAACGGCTCGTCCATCAGCAAGACCGGGGGATCAGCCGCCAACGCGCGAGCCACCCCGACTCGCTGTTGCTGGCCACCGGAGAGTTGATGCGGGTACCGGTCACCGAACTTGCCCGGATCCAAGTCGACGAGTTCCAGCATCTCGTCCACTCGACTGGCGACCTTGGCCTTGTCCCAGCCGAGCAATCGGCAGACCGTAGCCACGTTGCGCCGCACCGTGTAGTGCGGGAACAACCCGGCGGCCTGGATCACGTATCCGATGCGGCGACGCAGTTGCTGGACGTCCAGTCCTTTGATGTCCTCGCCGTCCACTTTGATCGTGCCGCTGGTCGGCTCGATCAGCCGGTTGATCATGCGCATGGTGGTCGTCTTGCCGCAGCCCGACGGCCCCACCAGGGCGCAGATCACCCCCTCGTCGATCTCCAGCGTCAGGTCGTGCACCGCGACGGTCCCGTCGGGGTACTGCTTGGTCACGTCCTGCAACGAGATCATGCGGCACCCTACCAAAGGAAACCAAAAGCCTACCGATCCGGTAGACAAAGCCTGGTCGGAGTCGATCAGGTGCGCTACGGTGACGCTCATGGCTGCTGCGACGCTCGCCGACGCGAGCAATCCGTGGCTCTCCTGGACCTACATTCAGGACTACTGGCCGGAACTCGTGGCAGCCGGTAAGGAGCACATCTACCTGACCGTTGCGTCCGTCGTGCTCGCCATCATCGTGGCCATCCCGCTGGCCATGCTGATCCGCCGGCTGCCAGTGCTCAACGGCCCGATCCTGGGGCTGTCCGGGGTGCTGTACACCATTCCGTCGCTGGCGTTGATCTCGCTTTTGTGGCCGGTGTTCGGCCTGAGCCCCTGGACCGTCATCGTCGCGCTGGCCGTCTACGGACTACTCGTGGTTCTGCGCAACATCGTGGTCGGGCTGCAGGAAGTGCCTGGTGACGTTCTCGACGCTGCTGACGGCATGGGTTTGACGAACCGCCAGATCCTTACGCGCGTCTCGCTGCCACTGGCCCTGCCCACGATCCTGGCCGGCATCCGGATCGCGACAGTCAGCACGGTCGGCATGGTGACGATCGGCGCTTTGGTCGGGTACGGCGGTTTCGGCACGTTGATCCTCTCCGGCTTCCAGAACAACTTCTGGCACGCACAGATCCTCACCGCCACGCTCGGCTGTGTGCTGCTCGCCTCGTTCTTCGAACTGGTGCTGCTGGTTCTGGAAAAGGTGCTCGCGCCATGGACCCGGCGGAGGCCGGCATGAGTCTGTGGCAGTGGTTCACCGACCCCGCGAACTGGACCGGGGAGAACGGCATCCCAGTGCGGACGTGGGAGCAGATCCAGATCAGCCTGCTGGCCATGGCTATAGCGCTGGCCATCTCGCTGCCGGTGGCGCTGGTCCTCGGGCACTTGCGCAAGGGCATGTTCCTGGCCACGAACATCGGCAACGTCGGCCGGGCGGTGCCCACCCTGGGTGTGCTGACCATCCTCGCGTCGATCCCGTCCATCGGAATCGGGAACACCGCGGCCGTGCTGGCGCTGGCCCTGTTCGCAATCCCGCCGGTTCTGACCAACACTTACACGGGCGTTGCCGGCGTCGATGACGAGGTGCGGGATGCCGCTAGGGGCATGGGGATGAGCGGGCTGGGGATTCTGTCCCGGGTGGAGATGCCGCTCGCCGTCCCGCTGATCGCAGCCGGTATCCGTACCGCCACCGTCCAGGTCGTGGCCACTGCCTCACTGGCCGCGCTGGTCGGAAGCGGTGGCTTGGGCCGCTACGTCGTCGACGGATTCGCCCTGCAGGACAACACGCTGATTCTGGCCGGAGCCATCCTCACCGCCGCCCTCGCGGTCCTTGCCGAACTCCTGCTGTCAACCGGGCAGCGGTGGGTGACGCCGAGGGGTTTGCGCCACGCCGGGCGGGCAGAAGTCGAAATTCAAGAGATCCCTACTGCGAAAGGTGTGGTTTGATGAGCCGCATGACTCGAAGCCTGACCCGGATTGCCGCTGTTCTCGCCGGAGCCGTGATGCTTGCAGCCTGTTCCTCTGGAGGCGGTGACACCGGTTCCAGTGCTTCGCCGGGCGGTGGCGGCGGGCCGATCACGATCGCCACGACGAACTTTTCCGAGACCAAGATTCTCGCCTCGATGTACCAGCAGGTGCTGCAGGCCAACGGCGTGGACGCTTCGATCAAAGAACTGACCACGCGCGAGGTGATCGTGCCGGCGCTGGAGAAGGGTGAGATCCAGCTGACCCCCGAGTATCTGGGCAGCTTCACCGAGTTCATCAACAAGCAGGTGAACGGGGCCGATGCCGAGCAGTTGGCGACCGGTGACGAGCAGGCGACTTACGACGCCGTGCAGCCCCTAGCCGAGCAGAAGCAGCTCACGCTGCTCACGCCTTCGGCCGCCCAGGACCAGAACGCATTCGCCGTGACCAGTGACTTCGCGACCCAGAACAACCTGCAGACGCTGACCCAGCTCGGCGAGTACTCGCAAGCCAACCCGATCACCCTGGGCGGCCCGCCAGAGTGCCCGAAGCGACCCTTCTGCCAGCCGGGTCTGGAGAAGACCTACAACGTGAAGGTCGGTTCCTTCGTGCCTCTGGACGCGGGTGGTCCGTTGACCATCCAGGCGCTCAAGCAGGGCAAGGTCAACGTGGGTCTGGTGTTCTCGTCGTCGGGTTCGGTGCAGGCCAACGACCTGGTGGTTCTGCAGGACGACAAGGGGCTGCAGACCGCGGAGAACATTCTGCCCGCGCTGTACACCCCGGCTGTGACGGACACGATCACGCAGTCGCTGGACAAGGTCTCGGCGGCTTTGACGACCGAGGAATTGCAGCAGCTCAACGCCCAGGTCGAGATCGACCGGCGCTCGCCGGAGAAGGTGGCCACGGAGTGGCTGCAGTCGAAGGGCCTGATCTAGCCGGTTTGTTGCGAAGTTGCCCTCGCTGTCGCGCTGTTGTCGCGACACGCCGAAGTTAGCGACGACAACGCGACATTACTTGTCCATGTCGCCGGTGACCAGCATGAAGCTCGTCACGGCCAGGGGCAGCTCCTCGACGCGCGTGCCGGGCAGTGCGGCTTCCAGGGCGCGGGCGTTGTTGAAACTCGCCGTGCGCATCTTCATCCGCCACGGCACCACGTCGCCCTTGGACACGATCCAGTACCCGTTGATACCCGTGCCGGTCTCGCTGGCGCCGTAGTACTCGCCTTCGGGCAGCCGGATGGTGCGCGGCAGTTTGGTGCTGACCGGGCCTTGCGGCAATTGGACCGCTCGCAGGAAGTCCACCGACGCCTGGATCTCGTCGAGCAGGCACTGAAACCGGGCCTGCGCGTCGCCCGCGGGCCGGACCACGGGCTCGACGTAAGTGCGCAGTTCCCGCGCCCAGCCCGAGGCCCGGGCGACGACGCCGGAAGTTGCATACGCGATCGCCTGCTCGCGGCTCAGCGCTGCAACACCCGCGCCGGGCGGTTCGAGGTTCAGCTCCGGCAGCGGCAGCGTGTCGATCCACTCCTGACTGATATCGACGCTCAACCCCCCGATCCGCGTGATCATCAGGTGCATCCGGGACCCGGTCGCGCGGTCCAGGGCATCGGTGAGTACGGCCCGTTCGTGCGTGGCGCCCAGCCAGTACAGGTGGTGGTTGATCCGGCACACCTCACTGATCGCCAGGCGCAGGGCGTGGGCGCGCTCCGGGACGACGATGCCCAGCGCATCCTCGATGACTCGGGCCGCTGACACTTCCCCGTCGAAGCTGCTGAGCCAGTCGTGCCGGTTGGCCAGCGACAGGATCTGCCGGTAGTCCCGCGATTCGAAAAGCTTCTCGACGCCGCGGTGCATGAGGCCGGTGACCACCTCGGCCTCTTGCACGACGCCGTCCTCGACGTGCCCGCGCAATCGCAGGATTCCCGGGCCGGCCGGCAGCGGGATGTCGAGGAGTTCCACGCAAGGCATGCTGTCA
>ERZ795062.2589-NODE-2589-length-11793-cov-11.840092_pt1 | contig 11793 bp, 10 predicted proteins | sample MGYA00375146_ERZ795062 | MGnify/ENA primary metagenome ERZ795062 (study PRJEB30191, sample SAMN05720281) | activated sludge metagenome | isolation source: Anaerobic digester | place: USA | collected 2015-07-16 ...
TGCTGATCCTGGGCGTGACCAACCCCCAGGGCAAGAAGTACCACGTCGCCGCCGCTTTCCCCAGCGCCTGCGGCAAGACCAATTTCTCGATGCTGGTGCCGCCCGAGGCCGGCTTCGCGGGCTGGAAAGTCACCACGATCGGCGACGACATCGCCTGGATCAAGCCTCATGCCGACGGCAAGATGTATGCGATCAACCCGGAAGCAGGCTACTTTGGCGTGGCACCGGGCACCAACATGCACACCAACCCGAACTGCATGCGCTCGCTGGACCGCGACGTGATTTTCACCAACGTCGCGCTGACCGACGACGGCGATGTCTGGTGGGAAGGCATGGAAAAGGACACGGGCAGCCTGCCCTCGCACCTGATCGACTGGCAAGGCAAGGACTGGACGCCCGAGATCGCCAAGCAGACCGGCGCCAAAGCTGCGCACCCGAACTCGCGTTTCACGGTGGCCGCCACCAACAACCCGGCGCTCGACCCGCAATGGGATGATGCCGATGGCGTGGCCATCGATGCGTTCATCTTCGGCGGCCGGCGCTCGACCACGGTGCCGCTGGTGACCGAAGCCCGCACCTGGATGGAAGGCGTCTACATGGCCGCCACCATGGGTTCCGAGACCACGGCCGCGGCCTTTGGTGCGCAGGGCGTGGTGCGGCGCGACCCGTTCGCGATGCTGCCGTTCTGCGGCTACAACATGAGCGACTATTTCCGGCACTGGCTGGACATGGAGCACAAGCTGGAGAGCCTGGGCCACACCCTGCCGAAGATCTTCTGCGTCAACTGGTTCCGCAAGGACGAGGCCGGCAAGTTCGTCTGGCCCGGCTACGGCGAGAACATGCGCGTGCTGAAGTGGATGATCGACCGGATCGAAGGCCAGGCCAAGGGCGAAGAGACCATGTTCGGCGTGGCCCCTTCGTACGGCGAACTGAACTGGACCGGCCTGGACTTCTCGTCTGAACAGTTCAAGACCGTGACCCACATTGACAAGGCGGCCTGGCTGGAGGAGCTGAAGCTGCACGCCGCCCACTTCGAGCAGCTGGCCTACCACCTGCCGAAGGAGCTGCTGGACACCAAGGGCGAACTGGAAAAGCGCCTGGCCGCTGCTTGAGGTTCGCCCGTCCCGAATGAAGGATTGATGGCCTTATCCGGCCATTGAACCCTGCGCCGCCCCGGCCACAAACCAGGGTGGCTTTTTTTTGGTCAGACGTAAGGCAAGGGGACAGCGCGAATGGCTTCCGAGTAGGCACGGGCGCGGGAGACCACCACCGGGGACAAGGTGGCGGCTGCGTCATCGCGTGCCAGCGCCGACTGCAGGTCCGCCATCAGGCGCGCGTCTTTCAGGGCAATCGCCCACAGCCGCTCGTCGGCGCGCGCCATGGCCTTGCGCGCAGCCCAGGCGTCCAGCGCGGCGAATACCCGCGCGGAAAAGCGCCGCACGGTTCCCGCCAGGAAGGCGAGCGCCACAAATCCAACCGCCCACAAGGCCACCCATGCGGCCATCAGGTGGCCATCAGCCCATGTGTCGAGCAATTGATCGGCCACGACCAGCAGGGCCGAAACGATGGCTGCCAGCAACACGGCTGCCATGCCTTTGGAGCCGTCAAAGCCCCGGTGCAGGTCGCGCGCCGTCAGCAGCGCCGCCTCCAGCTGCTCGTCGCTGGGATGTCGGGTCGAGAATCCGGATGAGGCATAACTTGACATGATCATTTCCCTTCGTGCTTGGGCCCCGGTCGGCATGACCGGGGCATGGCGAAATACTAGGGTTAATACCAATGTCGTCCAACTTTATATTCATGATGTGTTGCATTCACAATGGTGATATAAAGTGAACGCCTCAACGCTTGATCCTGCCCGATGCCCACTGGCCCGTTCCAGCCCAACTTCCGCACGCTCGACCTGAACCTGCTGCGCGTGTTTGATGAAGTGATGGCTGAACGCAGCCTGACCCGCGCCGCACGCAACCTGTCGCTGACCCAACCGGCGGTCAGCAATGCCTTGCGCCGCCTTCGTGAGGCCTTGGGCGACGAACTCGTGCGACGGGGTGGCGCCGGCATCGAGCCCACCGTGCGCGCCCTCGCACTGTGGCCCAGCGTTCGCGACGCCCTGCGCTCGCTGCAGGCTTCGCTGGCGCCCGGCACCTTCGATCCGTCCATCGCCACCACCACCTTCGTGCTGGCGATGGCCGATGCGACGGCCGCGACGCTGGTGCCCGGGTTGCTACAGATCGCCGAAGCCGATGCGCCGGGCGTCTCCTTGCGCGTGGTGCCGCTGACCACGCGCGATCCCAGAGCCTTGCTGGATGCCGCCGCAGCCGATCTGGCAGTGGGCTATTTCCCGGCGGCGCTGGCCGACATGACCGCACGCGAGCAGGCGGGCGAATCGGTCTCTTTTTCGCACCAACGGCTGTATGGGGGCGAGTACGTCTGCGTCATGCGGCGCAAGCACCCACTGGCCAGCGGTCGCCTCTCCATGGACCGCTATTGCGGTGCCCGCCACCTGCTGGTCAGCTTTTCGGGACGTCCCTGGGGCTTCATCGACGAAGCGCTGGCCTCGCTGGACCGCCAGCGCCGCGTGGTATTGACCGTGAACCAGTTTTTCACGGCCGGCCGGGTCGTCGCGCACTCCAATCTGCTGAGTGTCATGCCCCGACACTTCGTGCGGGAGACAGGCATGGCCCAGGAATTGGTGTTGCGCAAGCTGCCTTTCGAGGCCCCGGCGGTGCACGTCGAGGCGCTCTGGCACCGCCGCACCCAGCACAGCAGCGCGCACCAGTGGCTGCGCCAGGCCCTGCTTCGTGTGGCCAGCCAATCCTTCGGCGCGTAAGGCTCACGGCCGGCGGGTGCCCGGCGCATCAACAAAGCGCACTGGCCCGCGTACAGTGACGGCCAGCCCTTGAAGACCCCATGAACATCCAGCTCCTGTCCGACCTGCACCTGGAAACCCACCCCGATTTCAAACCGATGCCAGCCCCGGGGGCAGACGTGCTGGTGCTGGCGGGGGATATCGGTTCCTATCAGGCGGGGTCCGCGCTGTCAGCCCGGGGCGAGCCGGATTTCGGGTTGGACCGCTTTTCGCCCTTGCGCGGCTGGCCGGTGCCGGTGCTGTTCGTGCCAGGCAATCACGAATACGACGGCATGGATTTCGACCAGGCCCACGATCGGCTTCGTGGGTCCTGCCAGCGCCTGGGGATCATCTGGCTGGAGCGGGAAACGGTGGTGCTTGGCGGTGTCCGATTCGTCGGCACCACCCTGTGGAGCGACTTCGATGCGCTCGGCCCCAGCCCAGGCGACGAAGGCGCGACCCTCGCGCAACAGCTGCGCGCGCGCGACAAGGCCTTTCGCGCCGCCAACTTCTACCTGCGCAAAACCGGCGGCACGCGGGGCGGCAGGCCCTTCCTGGCCGACGCCGTGCGCGAGCAGGCGCTGGTCTGCCAGCACTGGCTGCGGGCCAAGCTGACCGAGCGCTTCGATGGTCCGACAGTGGTGGTGACGCATTTCGCGCCCAGTCTGAAAAGCGCCGACCCGCGTTATGGCCAGGTGCCCGGCACGGCCGGCTTCTGCAACGCACTCGACGACCTGCTGCCGCGCGCCCGGCTCTGGCTGCATGGCCACCTTCATGCGCCCAGTGACTACCACCTTGACGGTTGCCACGTGGTCGCCAACCCCCTGGGTTACCTGCGCAAGGGTGAGCAGTCCGCCTTCAGACCGAACATGACCGTACGGACCTGAATTGATACCACTCAGTATCTTTTTATAACCGTACAGTCACAATGGGTACCGATTGGTCTTAGTATCGGAGCTCCTTGATTCCTCAACCCTTGCCAGACCCACACACGATCTGGCAAACAACCTGGAGAACCCCCATGCGCCCAATGCCCAAACGCCAGTTCCTGAAGCTGTCCCTCGCTGCCACCGCAACGGCCGCACTGGCCGCCTGCGGTGGCGGAGACGATGGCCCTTCCACGCCCGACATCGTCGGCGTCGCGCTGACCGACCCCCAGTTCAGCATCCTGGTTGAAGCAGTCGTGGCGGCCGGCCTGGTGGAAACGCTCAAGAGCCCGGGCCCGTTCACCGTCTTTGCACCGACCAATGCGGCCTTCGCCGCGCTGCTGACCGAGCTCGGTGTGACCAAAGACGCCCTGCTGGCCAACAAGCCGCTGCTGACCGCCGTGCTGACCTACCACGTGATCGCGGCCAAAGTGCCTGCCGCCAGCGTGCCCGTGGGCAAGGCGATCACCACGGTGCAAGGTGGCGTCTTCAAGATCGAGACCGCAGGCGGCCTGAAGATCACCGATGGCCGCAACCGCGTGGCCAACATCACGGCCACCGACGTCGCGGCCAGCAATGGCGTGATCCATGTCATCGACAAGGTCATCCTGCCGGCCAACAAGGACATCGTGGCCACCGCACAAAGCCTGCCGGACTTCAGCATCCTCGTGGAAGCCGTCGTCGCAGCGGGCCTGGTCTCCACGCTTCAGGGGGCGGGTCCATTCACCGTGTTCGCGCCCACCAACGCGGCGTTCGCCGCACTGCTTGCCGAGCTGGGTGTGAGCAAGGAGGCCTTGCTGGCCAACAAGCCGCTGCTGACCAAGGTCCTGACCTACCACGTGGTACCGGGCCGTGTGCTCAAGGCCGATGTGCCCGTGGGTCCGACCATCACCACCGTTCAGGGTGAGACCTTCACGGTCAATGCGTCACTGAAGATCACCGACCGCCGCGGCCGCCTGGCTGGCATCGTCGCCACCGACGTGTTCACCAGCAATGGCGTGATCCACGTGATCGACAAGGTCATCCTGCCAGCAGCGTAACGCCGACGAGACCTGCCCGCACCGGCGGGCAGGTGAATCCCGCTGTGGCTTCCGGGATTCGGGGACTACACTTGCACCATTGACCATCGAACAGGAGACCCCCCATGAAGATCCTTCTGGCTGTTGACGGCAGCAAGTACACCAAGAAGATGCTGGCCTATCTGACCGTGCATGCCGAACTGTTTGCGACCGTCGATGACTACACGGTGTTCACGGCCCAAGCCCCGCTGCCGCCCCGTGCTCGCGCCGCAGTCGGCAAGGAAGTCGCCGATGGGTACCACGCCGAGGAGGCGGAGAAAATCGTGGCGCCCGTGTGCAAATTCCTGGCCCGACACGGCATCAACGCCAACAGCGCCTGGAAGGTCGGCCACGCGGGCGAGGCCATCGCCAAGTTCGCGGCTGCCGGCAAGTTCGACCTCGTGATCATGGGCTCCCATGGCCACAGCGCGCTGACGAACCTGGTGATGGGTTCGGTCGCCACGCAAGTGCTGGCGCACTGCCAGGTGCCGGTGCTGCTGGTGCGCTGATTCAAGCCCTCGCCGGGGTCGCCCACGTGGGCGGTAACCGCCCACCGAGGCGTCGGGCGCATTCAGTCCAATCCTGTTTCGATAGCACCTACTGACCATTTGGCGCCGGGAAGCGGCAAATTTGTCCAATAAATTCGCGCCGGTGGGCGCTTCAGGCCGCTAGCGGGCCCGCAAGCCGTCAAAACAGGTCGCCATGACCAGTTCGACAATCTGCTCGTCGGTGTGCTGGCCGGCCATCTTCAGGAACTCCAGCACCGGATCGCACGCCCGCGCGTACAGCGTGTAGAGCACGACCAGCGCCGGCAGGCCCGGGTTCAGGCTGCCCTGGGCCTGCGCGGCCTCGATCCAGCCGCCGAGCTGGTCGCTGATGTCGATCAGTCCGTCCATGTAGTCCCGGCTCTTCATCAAGGTGGTGCGCAGGCTGGAGTTCTGGCTGGGCAGCGACGGCATTTCACCGGCCAGCTGTACCTGCATGGTCCAGCGGGCCACGGCCCGGATGTTGTCCAGCGGCGTGGCGTCTGCCGGAAGTTCCTTCAGGAAAGCCTGGGCACGCTGCATCACCCGCACCATGGCGGCGCAGGCGAGGTCTTCCTTGCTGGGAAAGTGCTTGTACAGACTCGCCTTGGCAATGCCCACGTCGGCGGCCACTTCGTCCACCGTCATGGCATCAAAGCCTTTTTCGGCCAGCAGCCGGTTGACCGACTGGATGATGGCGGCCTCCCGGGCCTGCAGCATCTGGGCTTTGAATGACAGTTTGACAGGCTTGGTTGCGTTCATGCCCGAATTTTATCCGCTTCAGTATTCACTGTGCACACTCAGGTCAAATGCATACTTAGTCGTCGCAACACAGGCGGTGCGTGCAGCCCCGGCGTGCCCGCCGGCCCTTCAGTCCGGCACGCGCGCACCCAGTTCGACGTGGAAGGTCGCACCCTGTTCAGGCGCGGCCTCGGCCCAGATGCGCCCACCGTGGCGCGCCACGATGCGCTGCACCGTCGCCAGGCCGATGCCGGTGCCGGGAAAGTCGTGGTCGCCGTGCAGGCGCTCGAAGGGCAGAAACAGCCGGCCGGCGAATTTCATGTCGAAGCCGGCCCCGTTGTCCTGCACAAAAAACGCGGCGGCAGCGCCCGCGGCCCCAGGCTCACGGCCGACGCGGATCCTGGGCTGCGGCGTGCGGGCGGTGAACTTCCAGGCGTTGCCGAGCAGGTTGACCAGCAGCTGGCGCAACAGCCCGGCGTCGCCGGTGCACTGCAAGCCTTCCTCAAGGGACACTTCGACCACACGCTGCGGCTCGGTCAGGCGCAAGCCGTCGATCACTTCGCGGCACAGGGCCGTCAGGTCCACCGGCGCCATGACCAGTTGTGCACGCGCCACCTGCGCCAGGGTCAGCAGATCGTCGATCAGCGCTTCCATGCCACGCACGCCCTGTTCGATGCGCGCCAGGTACAGCTGGGACTGCTCGTCCGCGCCATCGCCCAGGTGCGCCGCCAGCATCTGCCCGAACATGCCCACCGCCCCCAGCGGGTTGCGCAGGTCGTGCGAGACCGAATACGAGAACGCCTCCAGCTCGCGGATGGACAGCTCCAGCTCGCGCGTGCGCTCAGCCACCCGCTGCTCCAGCCGCTCGGCGCCTTCGCGCACCCGCGCCTGCGTCGCGAGCCGCTCAGTGACGTCGGTGACCATCACCAGCTCCGCCGGATAGCCCTCGAACACCGTGGGAGACACGATCACCTCCACCAGCCGGGTTTCACCACTTTTCTTTCGATGGACGACGGCAGGCGCCGGCCCATTGCCCGGTACCGGGTCCAGCGCGGACGCCTGGGCCTGTCCGGGCCAGATATCGGGCAGCGCCAGCTTCAGCATGTCATCGTGGGTGTAGCCGTAGTAGGCCGTCGCCGCCTCGTTGACGGCCAGAAAGCGCAGGGATTCGACTTCATACACATACATGACCTGCGGGTTGGCCTTGAACAGTTCCCGGTAGCGCGTCTCGCGATCGCTGAGCGCGCCCAGCGCCTGGTCGCGTTCGAACCGCTGCGCCTCCAGTGTCATGACCAGGCTGGCCAGCGACCGCTGCAATTCACCCAGCTCGCGCAGCGGGGTTCCGGGCTGGTGCAGGGCCCGGGCATAGTCACCGGTTTCGACATGGCGCAGCCCCGCGATCAGGCGCTCAACGGGGCGCACGATCAGGCGATGGCCGACGCCCCAGACCGCCGCCGCCACGGCCAGTGCGATGGCCAGGATGCCGGCCAACCGCCCGCGCAGATTGCTCTGCAACGGGGCGGTGATCTGTTGCGTGGGCACCGCCACCGCCACATACATGACGGGCTCGCCCCGTACCTTGACCGGGTGCAGGGTGCGCAGCAGGGCAGGCTCCTCGCCTTGCGGGCCGATCAGGCGACCCGTGCGCCGGGCCCCCACCGCCTGGCGCAAGACCGGATCCGTCAATGGTGCGCCGACGAAGCTGGCGTCACCATCACCCGAAGCCAGCACCGCCCCGGCCGTATCCACCAGCTGCACACAGGCACCGGGCACGGCGTTGCCGCCTCGCACGCTGCCCCCTAGCGCGCCGAGGTCAAGGGCCACATGCAGCACGCCCTTGATCCGGCCCGTCTCTGCCTCGACCGGCCGCGCAAAGACAATTGAATGGCGGCCGGTGACACGGCCCACCTGAAACGCACTGACCGTCAGCTGGCCACTGCTGAGTGCGCGGGTGAAGAAGTCCCTGTCGCCAAGATCGACGTTGTGGCCCTTGCCGGTGGCTTCGCAGCCCAGCCGCCCATCCAGGCCGATGAGCCCGATGTTGAGGTAGCTGGGCTCCAGCGACAGCAGCCTACGGAGATAACGGGCACAGCCTTCTCGGTCTTCCCCTGCCACCACCGGTGCGGCCGCCACCGCGATGAGGAACTGGCCAACCCCCTCCACCGTCCGGGCATTGCTGCCCGCAATAACCTCGGCCAGCGCGTCCATGCTGTCGCGGGCCCGTTCGATCTGACCTTCCTGATCCCGCTCGTTGCTGATGAGTTCGACCACCATCAGCGGCACGGCCGCCATCAGCACCAGCAGCACCAGCAGCTTGCGCAGGCTCAGCCAGGCACGTCGCCGGTCAATATCGGCCGCCTCCAGCGAATAGGTCGGCTGAAACTGGGTCTCGTTCAAGCGGTCCTCCGGCATCGCTGGAACCGGGCGGTGCGTTTGGGAGGGATCGGTCTGGAGCAGGCCATGCGAGCGCCGACGATTCAGTGCAAGGCCTGCGCGGCCGCCGTGGTGAGCGCCGAACTGAGCGCATCCAACACGTCGGACTCGAGGTTCCAGCAATGCCAGTACAGCTGGATCGGCAACGTGTGACCAGGCGCCAGGTCCACCAGCTGACCCTGCTCGATCAGACCGCGTACCAGCAGCTCGGGCAGCACGCTGGCCCCCCATCCCGCGAGCACGGCGCGCACCTGGCCCTCCGAACTGGGCACAAACATCTGGCTCAGCGCCACCCGCTTCAGGCCAAACGCCTTGCTGACGAATTTCCCCTGCATGTCGTCTTTTCGGTTGAAGGCCATGAAGGGAATGCGACTGAAGTTGTGGGGCGTCAGACCGCGCGACGCATGGGTCTGGGCGTAGAGGGGCGACGCCACCGCAATGTAGTCCATCGCCCCCAGCGGCACCAGCCTGCAGCCCCGCAGCGGCTGCTTGAGCGTCGTCACGCAGCCCAGCACCTGCCCGGAACGCAGCCACTCCTGGGTGAAATCCTGGTCATCGGCGATGATCTCCAGCGGCAGGCCCTGGCGCACCAGTTCGCCCAGCGCGCCGAGCGCCCAGGTGGCGATGCTGTCAGCGTTGATGGCGATGGATATGCGCTCCTCCTCACGCCCGCTGCCGGTGGAACTGGGCGCCAGCTCCCTCAGATCGCGCTCGAGGTCGGCGCGCAGCAGGCGCAGCTGCTTGGTGTGCTTGAGCAGCAGCAGCCCCGCGGCCGTGGCCTTCAGCGGGCGGCTGCGCACGATCAGCACCGTGCCCACCTGCGCCTCCAGCGCGCGCAGGCGTTGTGACACGGCCGACTGCGTGATGTTCAGCCGCTGCGCGGCGCGCTCGAAGCCGGTCTCTTCGACGATGGCCGCCAGGCATTCGAGGGCGTCGGGATCGTAGGTGCTCATCAAAGGGCGGGGCGTTGGGGGTGGCGCACAGTTTAATTCGCCCATGGCCCCTGCGATACCATGGTTGGCATGAGCAACACCCGTCAATTTCTCTTTCTGGTGGCATCGGCGCGTGAGGCCGGCCACGTGGGCAACACCGAATGGCTGGCACGCCAGGCCGCTGCCGCGCTGCCGGTCAATACACCTCAGCAGTGGCTGCATCTGGCGCGGATGAACCTGGCACCGTTCACCGACCTGCGCCACACCGCCGGCCACTACCCGATGCCCGAGGGCGACCTGAAGACACTGCTGGACGCCACGATGGCGGCCACCGACATCGTGCTGGTCGCACCGGTGTACTGGTACAGCCTGCCCTCGACGGTGAAGACCTACCTCGACCACTGGAGCGGCTGGCTGCGCATCCCCGGCGTGCCGTTCAAGGAACAGATGACGAAAAAGACGTTGCGCCTGATCACCACCAGCGGCGACCGCGCCAAGGCCCAGCCCACGATGGACTCGGTGCGCCTGTGCGCGGCGTTCTTTCCGATGGCCTGGGGTGGCGCGGGCGGCCCGGTGCTGTGGGGCAAGGGCGGCCCGCCCGGGGCAGTCGAAGCCGACGCCCAGGCCGTCGCGGCAGCCGAAAGCTTTCTGCTTTGACGTCCCATCCGGCCGGCGGGCGGGGCCCGCTCACTTGCCGATGCAGAAGCTGGAAAAAATAACGCCGAGCAGGTCGTCGGAGGTGAACTCCCCGGTGATCTGATCCAGCGCGTGCTGCGCCAGGCGCAGCTCCTCGGCCAGCAGGTCCAGCGACGGCCGCGCCGCGCCAAGATGCGCCGCAGCCGCCAGCAGGTGCTCCTGCACCCGGCGCAAGGCCTGCACGTGGCGCTCACGGGCCATGAACACGCCCTCCGGTGCTGCCTGCCAGCCGGCGACCTGCAGCAGCTGGCGGCGCAGTTCGTCCAGCCCCTGGCCGCTGCGGGCCGACAGCATCACACCGGGGCGGGGCGCGACGGGGTTTGCCACGTCCCGTTTGTTCCAGACGTCGATCACCGGGATGTTTTTCGGGAGTTTTTGCCTTAATCCCAGCGTGATCCGGTCTTCTTCTGCTATGTATTCAGGAGTATCCAGGCGGGTGAGGTCGTGCAGGAACAACACTGCATCAGCAGTCTCGATGTGGCCCCAGGCGCGTTCGATGCCGATTTTCTCCACCTCGTCCTCGCTGTGGCGCAAGCCGGCGGTGTCCATCACGTGCAGGGGCACGCCTTCGATCTGGATGGTCTGCGCCACCACGTCGCGCGTGGTGCCGGCCACAGGCGTGACAATGGCCAGCTCGGCGCCGGCCAGCGCGTTGAGCAGCGAGCTCTTGCCCGCGTTGGGCTGCCCGGCGATCACGACCTTGATGCCTTCTCGCAGCAATGCGCCTTGGCGGGCGCGCGCCATCACCCGCGCCAGGGCCTGCTGGAGCCGCTCGAGTTGCCCCTGCGCGTCGTCCCGCTGCAGGAAATCAATGTCTTCCTCGGGGAAATCCAGCGTCGCCTCCACCAGCATGCGCAGGTGGATCAACGCATCCCGCAGCCCATGGATTTCGCCCGAAAACTCGCCCGAGAGCGAGCGGCTCGCACTGCGCGCCGCGGCCTCGGTGCTGGCATCGATCAGGTCGGCGATGGCCTCGGCCTGTGCCAGATCGATCTTGTCGTTGTGAAAAGCACGTTCGGTGAACTCGCCGGGCCGCGCCACTCGCAGCCCCGCCAGACGCAGCTGGCCGCTGACCGGATCGATTTCGGCTGCGGCGGCAAGACAGCGCGCCAGCAGCAACTGCAGCACCACAGGCCCACCATGCGCCTGCAGCTCCAGCACGTCCTCTCCGGTGAAGGAATGTGGCGCGGGAAAAAAAAGCGCCAGCCCATGGTCGATGGGCGAGCCATCGGCATCCCGAAACGCGCCGTAGCTCGCCTCGCGCGGCTTCAGGCTGCGCCCGGTCAGCGCCAGGGCGAGACAGGCAAGCCCCTGCCCGGATACCCGCACGATGCCCACCGCCCCGCGCCCGGGCGCGGTGGCGATGGCGGCAATCGGATCTCGGTCGTTCGGGAGCATGGGGTGCTGGAGGCTCCTGCATCAGGGACACCGTGCAGCCGGCTACGCCGGGCCACGGGTGTCGCCCCCCTTCCCAAGGGGGCAGGCGCGCCGCGCCTCGGGGGGTTACTAGAACTTCGGCAGGTTGAACTGTGGTGGCACGCCCATCCGGGTATTGATGACCCACTGCTGGGCAATCGACAGGATGTTGTTGGTGAGCCAGTACAGCACCAGGCCGGCCGGGAAGAAGAAGAACATCAC
>ERZ795062.2593-NODE-2593-length-11784-cov-5.487680_pt1 | contig 11784 bp, 13 predicted proteins | sample MGYA00375146_ERZ795062 | MGnify/ENA primary metagenome ERZ795062 (study PRJEB30191, sample SAMN05720281) | activated sludge metagenome | isolation source: Anaerobic digester | place: USA | collected 2015-07-16 ...
TACCGGTGTTAAGCCGTTGGCAAACGGGCCGTGCTTGATGTGGTTGACGAGGGTAATCGGCTCGCTGAAAACGGTTTTCAGGTTGTCGGGCAGGTATTGCTGGGTATTGCTCAACAGGGTGGGCTTCAGGCGCACCACCAGTGTTTCGGTGGAACTGAACCAGCCGCGCTCGTATTGATGCGATTCAACCGTGAGGAAGCTCGAACGGGCGAGTATCGCTTGCTGCTCGGTGAGGGCTTTTTCGGCCTGCAAACCAAGGAAATAAGGGGCGACGGTTAAAAAGCCGGCTACGGCCACGGCGCCGCCGGCCAAGCCGGCGATAAGCTGTTTCTTCATAAAGCGGGTTCAGATTTCTGGATAAGACAAAGGTTAAAAGCATAGCATTTTTTGCTTGTTTTGTCGTTAAAACGTCAAGGAAAAACGCGAAAATGCCTGTCTGAAAAAGCTTTTCTCGCCGGGAAAAGCTTTTTCAGACAGGCATTTTGAGTGGTGCGGCGCGGCTTAATGCAATTCGCGGATATCACGCCAGCCGGTATTGGTTTGAATCAGGGTGGTGAATTTCTCACGTGGCTCTTGTAGGTCTTTCCAGCCTTCTGTTTTTAAAAGTTTCTTCGCCCATTTTTCCGGTACAAATTCGGCTTGGTAGGAAACTTTGGCAACCGTTACGCCGTTGGCCGGGGTAGGTTGAGTGAACCAATTGATTTTTTCCACTTTTTCGCGACCGATACAGAAAACCGGCCCGTCGGTGGTGGTTTGTACCTGTTGTGCACCTTTCTCGGTTAATAGATAAGAAACGGTGCGGATGGTGGCCTCTTCAGTTTTGGTGGTTTCTTTGCCATTTTGCTGATACATATCGGCATCCACCAGCGCTTCCATTTTGGCTAAAGCATCTTTATTGATTTTGTCGTTATTTTTGTCTTTATCAGCAATTTGAATCTGGGTTTCACCTATTGCTACTTTGCGTGCGGGCGAGCCGTCGGGGTTTTGGATTTCCAATATCAGCGGCAGGCAGACGCTTTGCTGTTCTGCTATTTTGCTGATGCTTTTCTTGAAGTTGGATTCGCTGGCTTCGTTGTTATCGCCACAGGCGGCAAGCATCAAGACGGGGGCAACAAGCAGAAGGGTTTTTTTCATAACAGACTCCAAAACGATAGAAGGGGATGCAACGGTTTGCGACCAAGATATCCAAACAATTTGATGTCGCCGGGATGTCGTTGCTTCAATTTTGATGCCCTATTTTATACCTGCAATAGCCGATTTTGCTATATTTTTTATCCGACGACTTGTTACAATAGGCCTGTCTGAATTCTAAAACAAGTAGGAGTGAGCAAAATATGGCGGTGATTTACGGCATTCCCAATTGCGATACGGTTAAAAAAGCACGCAGCTGGTTAACAGCGGCAGGGGTGGATTATCAGTTTGTCGATTTCAAAAAAACGCCGCCGGATGAGGCTTTAATCCGCCGTTGGTTGCAGGATATTCCACTGGAAACTCTGCTGAACCGCCGCGGTACCACTTGGCGGAAACTGAGTGAGCAAGAGCAGGCAGCTGCGGAAAACGAGGAGGGTGCGGTACGTTTGATGGCGGCTCATCCCAGTATGATCAAACGGCCGGTATTGGATAATGGCAAACAGTGTTATGCCGGATTTCAGCCTGAATTATATGAAACGGTTTTGGCCGGAAAATAAGTGATTGAGAATAAAAAAACGACACTGCATGATACGGTGTCGTTTTTTTATAGTAAACCGGTTGCGTTCCCAATCAGATAATTTCCAAATCAATGCCCTGATTGCGACCACGACGGCTGCGCAATTGAATATCAAGGCGCAAATCGTTGGCCGAGTCGGCGTTTTTGATGGCTTCCTGATAGGAAATATGGCCGTTTTCATACAGGTTATACAAAGCTTGGTCGAAGGTTTGCATGCCGATGTCGGTGGATTTCTTCATGATTTCTTTGATGCCGTGGATATCGCCGCGGTGAATCAAGTCGGAAATCAGTGGGGAATTTAATAGTACTTCGACGGCAGCCACTCGGCCTTTGCCGTGTTCTTTGGGAACCAGACGCTGAGAAACAAAGGCTTGCAGGTTGAGCGAGAGGTCGGTCAACAGCTGGTGACGGCGTTCTTCCGGGAAGAAGTTGATGATGCGGTCGAGTGCCTGGTTGGTACTGTTGGCGTGCAAAGTGGCCATACAGAGGTGGCCGGTTTCGGCAAACGCCATCGCATATTCCATAGTATCTCGGTCGCGAATCTCACCAATCAGAATCACATCCGGGGCTTGGCGCAAGGTGTTTTTCAGTGCGGCAAACCAGTTATCAGTATCTACACCGACTTCGCGCTGGGTGATGATGCTGTTTTTGTGCTGGTGTACGAATTCAATCGGGTCTTCGATGGTGATGATGTGGTCTTGGCTGTTTTCGTTGCGGTAGTCGATCATCGCAGCCAGTGAAGTGGATTTACCGGAGCCTGTGCCGCCGACAAAAATTACCAAGCCACGTTTGCGTAGGGCAACTTTTTCCAGAATGGGTGGTAAATCAAGCGCTTCAAATGAAGGAATTTCGCTGCTGATCATCCGCAATACCAAGGCGGTAGCACCGCGTTGTACCATGGCGTTGACACGGAATCGGGCGGAGCCGGGCAATTGAATAGCAAAATTGCATTCGTTAGTCGACATGAATTCCTCAATTTGCTTGGTATTCATGATGGAAACGGCAATTTCGGTACATTTTTCTGCACTCAGCGTTTCTTGTTCGATTTTTTGAATTTTACCGTCCAGTTTAACGGCGGCGGGGAAACCGGAAGTGAGAAAGAGGTCGGAAGCTTTGTGCTCGACCATAAAACGGAGCCAGCCGAACAGTTGTTCGCGAGCATCGGGAGAGTGTAATGAGTCGTCCATAATGTATAATTTTTTTAAATGATTTAACTATTGAGTTAGATTATATAATTATAGCATAATTATACAGTGTTGCTGCTTTTATCAGGCGGATGGTTATAAGGGTAACAGAGTCTGTATTTTATTGATTAAAATAGCTGCTTAGCTGAATGGTTTATTGGGTAGGCGGTTGAAATTTTGGGTAAAACGTTAACTAAAGAACGGGCACATTTGTAATTATGAAAGCGAAAACAATCGTTATTATTGGGGCAATGGAGCAGGAAATCAGCCTGTTGAAAAATCTGATGCACCATCCGAAAGAAGAGAAATTCGGTAAATTTTCCTTTTTTCGCGGCAAATTGTTTAATAAAGATGTAATTTTGACACAAAGCGGCATTGGTAAAGTGAATGCGGCGATTGCTACCACGTTGGCGGTGCAGCAATACCGGCCGGATTGTGTGATCAATACAGGCAGCGCCGGCGGCATTGGACAAGGTTTACGGGTGGGTGATGTGGTAATTGGTACGCTGATTGCTCATCATGATGTGGATGCCACGGCGTTTGGCTATGCTTACGGCCAAGTACCGGCGATGCGGCCAGCGTTTGAATGTAATGAAGAATTGGTTGGCGTGGCGCGCACGGCGGCACGTGAATTTACCGATGCGAAGATTTTGAAGGGCTTGATTGTGAGCGGCGATCAGTTTGTTCACACTGCTGAGCAGGCGGCGAAAATCCGCGAACGCTTTTTTGGCGCACAGGCAGTAGAAATGGAAGCGGCAGCGATTGCGCAGACTTGTGAGCAGTTTGAGGTGCCTTTTGTGATTATCCGGGCGATTTCGGATTTGGCCGATGAGAAGGCTTCAATCAGCTTTGAGGAGTTTTTGGAAAAAGCTTCGGTGAATTCGGCGAGGATGGTGAACAGTATTATCGGCTCGCTGTAAGTTGTTGGGTTTTAAAACAAACTGCCTGTCTGAAAGATTTTTTTCAGACAGGCATTTTGTTTGTATGGCTTTATTGAGGCTTGCGCGGAAAGTGAAAATAGCTGAGCAAGTCTTGCCACATTTTCGGCTCCAGCTTCACTAAATAATAAAGTATCGCCAGATTGCTGACGGCGGCGGCCAGATACAGCAGGCTGATGCTGTTGAATAAAAACAACACTAAGGCGCTAAACAGGGCGGCGGCCACCATAAACAGGCCGTTGATAATATTGTTGGCGGCAATGGCGTGGGCGCGGAATTCTTCGCTGCTGGCGATTTGTAGCCAAGTGTAGAGCGGTACCGAGAAGAAACCGCCGAAGAAGCCGATTAAGGTCATGCAAGCCATTACCGGCCAGGCATAGCCATGCGAGAGGAAGGTGGTGATGCCGCTCAATTGGGTGAATTGGTTGGCATAAGTGAGCCATACCAGCAGTGTGCCGAATAAGGTTAAGCCCAAGGTGCCGATGATTACCAGCCCCAGCCGCAGATTTTCATGGCTGAGTTTGGCACACAATACCGAACCGGTGGCGATGCCGATGGAGAACAGTGCAAGCATTAGGTTGAACACATTGTCGTTGCCGCCCAAATGCAGTTGGGTGAAGGTGGGCAGCTGGGTGGTGTAAATCGCGCCGATGAGCCAGAACCAGGAAATGCCGATGATGGCGGTATAGAGTTCGCGCTGGACAAAGGTTTCTTTCAGCAGGTTTTTGGTGCTGCGGGCGATGTTGGGGTCGATGCGGGTGTTCGGGTTTTTCGGCGGTACTTTGGGCATCAGTATGCTGCTCACCAGGCCGATAACGGCAATCAGCAAAATCGAGCTGCCGACCACATAAGGGCTGCTACCGGCCATCATGGTGCCGAGGATTTGGCCGAATAAAATCGCCAGAAAAGTGCCGGATTCAATCAGGCTGTTGCCCATAATCAGCTCTTTGCGGTTGAGGTAATCGGGCAGGATGGCGTATTTCAAGGGGCCGAATAGGGTGGATTGGGCGCCCATCAAGAACAGGCAAACAAATAATAGCGGTGCCGACTGAATATAAAAACCATAAGCGGCACCCAGCATAATCAGCACTTCCAGCGCTTTGATCACCCGCGCCAATTTGGCTTTATCGTATTTGGTGCTCAATTCGCCGGAAATGGCGGAAAACAGGAAATAGGGCAGGATAAACAACAGCGCGCCGAGGTTGAGAATCTGGTTGGCCGGCAGCCATTCGTTTTGCCCCAAACCGTAAAAGCTGATGGCAACAAACAGGGCGGTTTTGAATAGATTGTCGTTGAACGCGCCGAGAAATTGGGTACCGAACAGCGGTGCAAAGCGGCGGCTGGTAGCGAAATTGAGGTTGTCGTTAATCATAAAAGTATAGGGTGTGGCGGATTAAGATTTAGGCTGGTCGGAATTGTTTGCTTCCGCATCGTTTGGCTCTTCGGCGTGATAATCGTCGTCATCCATCAGGATGCGGTGTGCCGGGCCTTCTAAGTCGTCAAACTGGCCGTTTCTGCCCGACCACCAGAAAAAGTAGCCGATTAGAAAGGCGAGAATGATGCTGATGGGAATCAGGATGTATACGCTTTCCATGGTTAAATCATTCCGCTGATGTCGTTAATCAGCAGCGTTTGGCCGCTGATGGTCAAAAATTCCTGCCGCAACCTGCCGATGTTTTCTTGTTCGCTAAACAGGTTGATGCCGTCTTTTGCCAGCGCCCAATAAAGCGCCTGTTCGCTGTCTTGATATTCCGCAAGGGCGCGCACGGCGGCGGTGTCTTGCGGCAGGGCTTCGCTTTGCAGTTTTATCGCGAAACGGCCGCTTTGCGGCGGTTGCTCGTTTTCATCGTCTGCCAGCATAATCAGAAAGCCCAGATGTTCACCGGCTTGGGTGTGGATGCTGAAATAGTGCATGGTGTGAAAGTTTGGGATAACAGTAGTGTAATGATACGGGATAAAACCATGCCTGTCTGAAAAAAACTAAACGGTTCTTTCAGACAGGCATGGTTTGTTTTTTACCAGCTTATGCAGTTTGGAAAATTAAGACGACAAACCTGCCAAGCGGCTGGTATCCATCGCAATCATCAATTCTTCGTTGGTCGGTACCACCAATACGGCAGGTTTTTTACCGGCCGGGCTGATGATGCCTTCGGCACCGAAGCGGGTGGCTTCGTTGGCTTTCTCGTCGATTTCCAAGCCGAGGAAGTTCAGGTAAGCAACGGTTTTGCTGCGCACCGCCATTGAGTTTTCGCCGATGCCGCCGGTGAATACGAGCGCATCGATGCCGCCGGTGGCAACCGCCATAGAAGCGATGTATTTGGCCAAGCGGTAAGTCATCACTTCCATCGCCAGTTTGGCACCTTCGTGGCCTTCGGCAGCGCCTTCTTCGATGGCGCGGCAGTCGTTAGACAATTCGGAAATGCCCAACAGGCCGGATTTTTTGTTCAGCATATCGGTAACCGCTTCTGCGCTCATGCCGGCGTTGGCGGCCAAGAACGAGTACACGCTCGGATCAACGTCGCCGCTGCGGGTGCCCATCACCAAACCTTCCAACGGGGTCACGCCCATGCTGGTGTCCATCGATTCGCCGTTTTTCACCGCGCAAATAGAAGCGCCGTTACCCAAGTGGGCAATCACCAGGCGGCAATGGTTGACATCGGTGCCCAGCAGTTTGGCGGCAGTCGGCGCTACATAGCGGTAGCTGGTGCCGTGGAAGCCGTAGCGGCGGAAACCGTGTTGGCGGTAGAGTTCGCGCGGCACGGCATAAGTGTAGGCGTGCTCGGGCATGGTTTGGTGGAAGGCGGTGTCGAATACGCCGATATTGGGCAGATTCGGGAAAATGGTTTGCGCGGCGCGGATGCCGGTGAGGTTGGCCGGGTTGTGCAGCGGTGCCAACGGAATGCAAGCTTCCAAGGTGGCGATCACGTCGTCGGTGATCACTACCGAGCCGCTGTATTTTTCACCGCCGTGTACCACGCGGTGGCCGATGGCTTTCACGTGCTCTTGCAGACCGAGTGATTTCATTTCGTCTAACAACGCGCCTACTGCGCCGGTGTGGTCGTGGCGGTCGGCCAAGGTAACGGTGTGTTTTTCACCGTCTTTTTTGAAGGTGATGTAGGCATCTTGAGTGGTCAGTTTTTCTGCCAGGCAGCTCAATACTATCTCGCCGCTTTCGTTATCGATCAGCGCACCTTTGAGAGAGGAGCTGCCGCAGTTTAAAACCAAAATCAGATTGTGTGCCATGTGAATTCCTTGTTGAAGTATTCAATAATCAATAGGTTTTCAGACAGGCATTGCCTGTCTGAAAACAGAAAACCCCAGCAGTATAATGTTTTTTCACTGTTGTTTAAAAGGGCTTTGTTGATTCACTGAGTTTATATTTAGAAAGTATCGCCGGGAATGCGAACAAAACCTTCCATAATCACACGGGCGCTGCGACCCATTGAAGCTTTGGTGGCGGTCCATTTGCCGTTTTGCTGTTCCGCCGCCGCGCCCACGCGCAACGTGCCGGAAGGATGGCCGAACACCACTTGATTGCGTTCGCCGTCGCCGGCAGCCAGATTCACCAAAGTGCCCGGAATAGCGGCAGCGGTGGCAATGGCTACCGAAGCGGTGCCCATCATGGCATGGTGCAGTTTGCCCATGCTCATAGCACGTACCAACACATCGATGTCGGTGGCTTTAACCGCTTTGCCGCTGGAAGATACATAGTCTTTCGGCGCGGCTACCCAAGCGATTTTCGGGGTATGCTGGCGGGTGGCGGCTTCGGATAAGTCTTTAATCAAACCCATTTTCAAAGCGCCGTGGGCACGGATGGCTTCCAATTTTTCCAGCGCGGCGGCATCGTTGTTGATATCGTCTTGCAACTCGGTACCGGTGTAGCCGATGTCGGCGGCGTTCACAAAAATGGTGGGAATGCCGGAATTGATCATGGTGGCTTTTAATACGCCGATGCCGGGCACTTCCAAGTCGTCCACCAGATTGCCGGTGGGGAACATATCGCCTTCGCCGTCGGCCGGGTCGAGAAATTCGATTTGTACTTCGGCCGCGGGGAAGGTGACGCCGTCGAGCTCGAAATCGCCGGTTTCCTGCACTTCGCCGTTGGTGATCGGAATGTGGGCGATGATGGTTTTGCTGATGTTTTTCTGCCAGATGCGCACGGTGCAGATACCGTTTTGCGGTATTTTGGCGGGATCAACCAAGCCGTTGGAAATGGCAAACGCGCCGACAGCGGCGGTGAGGTTGCCGCAGTTGCCGCTCCAGTCTACAAAAGGTTTGTCGATGGAAACCTGGCCGAACAAATAATCGACATCGTGATCAGGGCTGCTGCTTTTATCGAGAATCACCGCTTTACTGGTGGATGAGCTGGCATTGCCCAGGCCGTCGATTTGTTTGCCGTAAGGGTCGGGGCTGCCGATGACGCGCAACAGGATTTTATCGCGCGCTTCACCCGGCTGTTGGGCGGCGGCGGGCAGGTCGCTGAGTTTGAAAAATACGCCTTTGGAGGTGCCGCCACGATAGTAAACGGCGGGGATTTTGATTTGCGCGGGGAAGTTAGCCATGGTATTTCCTTTGTAGAACAGTTTGTTGTGTTGTGAAAGGATGCGGATTTTCATTAAACCATCTTTTGCAGTGCATAAGAAGAAACAGGATTGTTGAATGGCAGAAGAGCCGTGCTACGTTTGTTTAGATGGTAATGAAATATGCTTATTGTAGCGCATTGTAGTCGGATGTGAAGATTTTTTTCTCCACATCCGGCCTGCTGCTGAAAAGCTTTATAAATCCAAGGCTTCGGCGTGGAATTCAATGTGGCTTTCGATAAAACTGGCAATGAAATAATAGCTGTGATCGTAGCCTTCGCACAGTTGGTAGCGCACGTTGTAGCCGTGGCCGCGGGCGGCGTTGACAAAGGTATCGGGCTGCAATTCTTTCGGATAAAACTCGTCGCCGCTGCCTTGATCAATCAGAATCGGCAGTTTGCGGCTGCCGGCAAGGCCTGTCTGAATGATTTCGGTGCTGTCATATTGTGCCCAAGCGGCGGGGTTGTTGCCGAGATAGGCGGTGAGTGCGTTTTGCCCCCATGGAGTGTGGCTGGGGTTCACAATCGGGGCGAAGGCGGAAACGGCGGCGTAGCGTTCGGGATTTTTCAGCGCGATTTGCAAAGCGCCGTGGCCGCCCATGCTGTGCCCCATGATGCTGCGTTTATCGGTTACCGGAAAGTGCGCTTCAATCAGCGCAGGCAGTTCGTTTACCACATAGTCATACATCTGATAATGAGCCGCCCACGGCTCTTCGGTGGCGTTTACATAAAAACCGGCGCCTTGCCCCAAATCGTAACGCGGCGCATCGGCCACTGCTTCGCCACGCGGGCTGGTGTCGGGCATCACCAAGGCCACGCCCCAGTGAGCGGCATAGCGCTGGGCACCGGCTTTGGTGGAAAAATTTTCATCGGTGCAGGTGAGGCCTGAGAGCCAGTAAATCACCGGCACCCGATAACCTTGCAGCGCTTGCGGCGGCAGGTACACGGCAAACGTCATCTCGCATTGGCAGCTTTCGGAGAAATGGCGGTGGCGCTCGTGGTGGCCGTTGAACATTTTGTTGCGCGAAATCAGGGTGGGGGTTTGGCTCATGATGTTCTCTCTCAATTAAATAGTATTAAAAGACGGTTTTATCATAGCACAATGCCTGTCTGAAAAATGTTTCAGACAGGCATTGCTGTTTATTCGGGGGAATACACCGTTAACGGTATTAAGCGGATACTTTAATACCGGCAGTAATGGTGTTTTGAGTTTGTGCGCCGGCAGCAGTGAGGTAGGAAGCAGCCAAATCACTGCAACAGCCACAACAAGTCGCCACGCCCAATTGTGCCTGTAAATCGCTCAGGCTGCTGGCGCCGGCGGCGACGGTTTCTTGGATTTGGCGGTCGGTAATCGCATTGCAAATACAGACAAACATAATGGTGATCTCCGGTTGTGATGTTGCTTTATCTTTAAATATCAACTGGGTCAAAGCAGGTTTTCAGACAGGCATACCGGCTTTATTTCGATTTATCGATAATATAAATGCAAACCATTATTATTTCAAGCGCTAAATCATGTTTTTTACATTGGTGGAAACGGGTGGGAAGAAAAGGGATGGTTTGGGGAGGATAGAATAGGGCTAAACAGATATTTACGCTGAAAAAAATCATATGGGCAATAGCTGTATGGAAAACACTTTATCAGCGTTTAGTAAAAAGAATCAACCGCCGTATACTATTGAACAGCATACGGCGGTCGATGATGTAAGCAGCTTAGTCTACCAGCTTAACATCACCCTGCATCAGGCCAAAGTGGCCGGGGAAGGTGCAGAAAAATTTATATTGGCTGTTTGCATCCAGTTTGCTGGTATCCAGCACAATGCTGTCCTCTTCGCCGCCGCCCAGCATTTTGGTATGTGCCACAATACGGCTGTCGGAAACTTTCAGGAAATCTTTGCTTGCCCCTTCGCCGGTGCCTTCCGAGGCAACGCTGGAAGCATCGTCGGCTTTGCTGATCACTAAGTTATGCCCCATTGAAGTTTTTGGCATTTGGCCGGTATGTTTGAGCACGATTTTAAATGAGGTGCAGGATTTTTTAATATCGATTTGGCTGACGTTGTATTTCATTTGGTCGTTGCTTTCGACTACCGTGCTGCATTCGGCAGCCACTTCAGCAGGCTGCGCAGCAGAAGCCGCAGAGTTGGTGGCAGAAGAAGCGGTAGCAGACGCTGTTTCGGCAGGCGCACTGGCGGTAGCCGCAGCAGAAGCTTGGGAGGCAGGAGCCGCCGGTTGGGCGGTTTCTTGTTGCGAGCAGGCAGCCAGTGAGAGAGCGGCAGCGGAAATTAAGGCAAGATAAGCTTTCATTTAAAGTTTTCCTTTTGTTGAGGATAGGGAAATTTTACAAAGTATAAGAATACCTGATAATGAATGTTTAAGAAACCGTAAATGCCTGTCTGAAAGAGGATGGTTTGACCGCTATCAATGTTAATAATTGTCTTATTTACGGTGTTTTTGCACTAAGCGCGTGAGCGCGGCGGCCAGCTCGGGGTGGTGAGCCAGATTGTCGGCGGTGTGGCTCAGCTCATTTAGCGCGGTTTCGCTGAGGGTGTGCGGATTGTTTTTCTCCGGTGCGCTGCTTTGTGGAACAAGCTTGATGCGGATGTCCTGAATTTCCGGCAACAGTGCCTGAAAGCGCGGCAACAAACCAGCCGCTAGCATACGGATGCGGGAGGCGGCCATATTGTTGTGCGCCAGCACCACTAGGCAGCCGTTTTCAATGTGTGCCACGCGGATATACGGGCGCAGATTGGGGGGCAGCGCCAGTTTGATGTCGTTCTCTATCCGCTGCCAGTGCTGGGATTGCGCCCAGAGTTTGGCGAGTAAACGGTCGCGTTTGGCCAGTTGGTCGGGGTTCATAAAAGAATGGCTCGGGTGTTAAAAATCTTGAAATTAATTAAATCATCATCATATCGACACGCGGTATCCCTTTAAAGACAAGCTGTGTGATAAAATGCACGGTTATTGCCTACCATTTTATCAGGCACAGGAATTTTATCTATTATGCTCACCAATTTAGCTAAAAAAATGTTCGGCAGCCGCAATGATCGTCTGCTGAAACAATACCGTAAAAATGTTACCCGCATCAACGCGCTTGAGTCGCAAATGGAAGCCTTGGACGATGCGGCTTTACAGGCGAAAACCGCCGAATTGAAGCAACGCGTAGCCGACGGCAGCTCGCTGGACGATATCTTAGTAGAAGCGTTTGCCGTTTGCCGCGAAGCTTCGCGCCGCGTGCTGGGTATGCGCCATTTCGATGTGCAGTTGATCGGCGGTATGGTATTGCATTACGGCAAAATCGCCGAGATGCGCACCGGTGAAGGTAAAACCTTGGTGGGTACACTACCGGTTTACCTGAATGCCTTGTCCGGCAAAGGC
>ERZ795062.2606-NODE-2606-length-11750-cov-7.717230_pt1 | contig 11750 bp, 10 predicted proteins | sample MGYA00375146_ERZ795062 | MGnify/ENA primary metagenome ERZ795062 (study PRJEB30191, sample SAMN05720281) | activated sludge metagenome | isolation source: Anaerobic digester | place: USA | collected 2015-07-16 ...
GCTCATAGATCAGAACTTGCCTGTGAGCACTGAGTTGGTTGTTATCTTGGCGTGCGGAAAGCAGCTTGGCTTGGAGGTGTTGCTCCCGGGCTGCCAGCGTTTCTGCCAAATGCTCTGCGCGGGCTTCCAGCATCTGAGCCCGATGAACAGAGGTTGCCAGTAACTCCTGCGTGGCCTGAACCGTTTCTTTGAGATGCTTGTTTTCTGTCTGCAGTGGAAGTACCTGCGACGACAGGCTGAGATAGTCCGCAGACATTGGCCAGCCCATGTCCAAAGACAGACTAGTCGTGCCCTGGGTTGTAGCCTCAGCCAGTAACTCCTGGGGAATACCAAGCTGAAACCAGGGATCGTCCCCGGTTAGCAGTAGCAGCAAGGCACCGTGTAATCCAGGCAGCCATGGTTGCCAGACGATTTCCCGGGAAAACATATCTCCCTGGGAGGCGGGTTGTCCATGGCCAGGATTCCAACTCCACAGCGTCTTGCCCTGGGCGTCATGCAGTTTGATCCCATAAAGATGCACAAAGCCAGGTCTGTCTGCCGGATCAAGGCGAAGTCGTGTGATGGCCTCTTGAGGGGATGTGCTGGAAGGGAGCGTGAACGTCAGAGTCTGGCGCCCTTCACCCATGGCACCTGTCGCTGTCAGTTTTTTGTCTTCGTCATAGCCTTGTGCATTGCCCAGATAGAGCTGACTGGTGAATAAGGCCCTGGCTGTCTGGATGGGCGGCTCATGCTCTGGATTGGCGCAGGCTTCCAAGCCGGGGCGAGCTACGCCAATGAATTGGTAAACAAGTGCATCAGGTGTCCCCAGCATGTACCTGGCTACTGCGGGAGGCAAATGGTCGAAGCGTGCCTTGAATTCAGATTCAGGCAGCTCTCGTTGAATGGTATCGAGCGCTTCAATACCCCAGCCATGCTCGCGCAGGAAACGCTGCAACGAGCGGCGCGTGAAGAACCTCAAGTGCGTTTTGTCTAGCAAGCCTTCTTCCCGGTACAGGAACTCGCCCTGCATCAGTTCTGCGACTAGGCCGCAATAGCCTGCGTTTGGCACTGATATGAGCAATTGGCCCGTAGGAGAAAGCAGTTGCCGACAGGCGTCCAAGATGCGCTCAGGCTTGCGCAAATGCTCTAAAACATCGGCACATACGATGTAATCGTATGTGTGATTTGAAAACTGGGCCGATAGGTCACAAGTTTCCAAGTCGCTGACATGGACGTGGCGGTAGTAGGGCCGAGCGTGTCCAGCTTCGACCTCACTGAGGGTGAGCCCATCTATGACACAGTCGTGATAGGTCGCGAGGTGCTGCCCCAATGCTCCACTACCGCAACCCAGGTCAAGAACCAAGGTCGAAGGTTTCACTAGGCTGGACAGTACGGATAACGATGTGCGTTCGTCTGCGCTAATGCTGCGCAAATAAACATGCAAGTCCTCGATTGAATGCGTCATGCGGAGATTATCGCCGCCCTGTTTGACGCACTGCAGTTGGCTAACCTGGCTTTGTTACAGCCCTCAAAGCTGTAACAATGGCGCAGCATGCTAGAAAAAAATCCCAATTCGTTGGTCCTGTCCGTGGTGAGCCATGGGCACCTGCATTTGGTGCAGAGTCTGCTCGATGATCTAGCCCGTGAATGCGCTGGAACTGTGACGCGTGTGGTGTTGACCCTGAATATTCCTGAAGAGGAGCCTTCACAACCACAGCAGGGCTGGCCTTTTGTGCTGCAAATACGAAGAAACGTGTGCCCTCTAGGATTTGGAGCAAATCACAATCAAGCGCTCTTCGGTGCTACAGAGTCCTTCGTGGCTGTGGTCAATCCCGACATCAGATTGAAAGATGGAGATTCTTTTCGCTCATTGGTGAGTATCGCGAGAGCACAAGGTGCATGCGCCTACCCAGTGCAATTGGACGTTAACGGCTTACTACAAAATTTCGAACGTGAGATTCCGACCCCCATCTCCTTGCTGAAAAGACGGTTGCTCGGCCTCAAAGAGACCTACACCGATTGGGTTAATGCCGCATGTCTTGTGATGCCTTTGAGCGTCTGGAAGGCTCTAAATGGTTTCGACCAGGCGTATTTCATGTACTGCGAAGATGTGGACTTCTGTTTGAGAGCCCGCCTAGCTGGTTATCCGTTGGTTCGTGCGGAGACTGTGGTTGAGCATGCTGCGCAGCGAGCTAGTTCGCGGAGTTGGCGCCATTTGTATTGGCACATTCGCAGTTTGGTCAGATTGTGGGCATCCTCTGCATTTTGGCGTGCACGCCATTTGTTACAAGAAGGGCGAGTTGGCAAGAGTAGGATCGGCCGCCAATGATTTGGTTATCGCTTGTCGGTTTTTTCGTTTCTGCTATTGCAGCTGCAGGAGTTGTGCGCTGGGCTCGTGATCACGCCGCCCACTACGGTGAGGAGATGCCTCAGCGATTTCATTTGGGGCATGTTCCCCGGTTGGGTGGCTTTGCAGTTTTGCTCGGTGTGACATTCAGCTGGCTATTGGGCGCTGCGCAGTCGATGTGGGGCGATCCAGGTTCTTTGCGGCTTCAGGGTGGTTTGGTGCTTTGGTGGCTGGCAGTCGTATTCCCCGCAGCGTTGGGCGGCATCGCCGAGGACATGACCCAGCGTTTGCGGGTGAGCTACCGGCTTTTTCTCACTGGGCTGTCGGGGGCTGTCGCTGTATGGGGCTTGGGGCTGCATCTGCCGCGGTTGGGATTGCCCTGGCTGGATGCATTGCTGGCAATGGCTCCTTGGCTGGGTTTGGCCATCGTGCTGCTGGCGGTCACAGGCCTGCCCCACGCGTTCAACATCATTGACGGCTATAACGGCTTGGCGGGCATGGTGGCGTTGATTGTCTGCCTGGCGCTGGCCCATGTGGCTTTGCAAGTGGGGGACCGCGCCATGGCGGCGCTTTTGGTATCCACTGCAGCGGCTACAGCGGGCTTTCTGGTGTGGAACTATCCACGCGGCATGCTGTTTGCCGGGGACGGCGGCGCTTATATCTGGGGGGTGGTGATTGCGTTGGCTAGCATCTCCCTGGTGCAGCGCAACGCAGAGGTCTCACCGTGGTTTCCCATGCTGCTGCTGATTTACCCGGTATGGGAAACGATTTTTTCCATTTACCGCAAGGCGGTGCGTGGCGTCTCTCCCGGCGTGGCTGATGCTTTGCACTTCCATCAACTCATCTATCGCCGCATTGTCCGAGGCGTTTTTCACGATGACGAGTCCCGCCGGGTGTTGATGCGCAACAACCGAACCTCGCCGTACCTTTGGGGATTCACGCTGTTGACCGTGGTGCCTGCGGTGCTGTTCTGGAACAACACGTGGCTGTTGATGGGCTTTTGCTGCCTGTTCGTGATCAGCTATGTATCCGCGTACCTGGCCATCGTGCGCTTCAAGGTGCCTTCCTGGCTACGCCATTGAAAGCGTTTTCCGGGACCGCCGTTGGTTATCTGGTGAGTGTGGTCCAGGCCTGCGTGAGGTGTTTGACCAGATCCTGAGGGCGGTGCACCAGCGCATAGCCTTGTGCCCCAAACAGCATGGGCAGGTACTGGTGGGCTTCGTGGTCAATGGTGACGCAAAACGGAATCAGCCCTGCGGCCCGTGCTTCCTGAATGGCGTGGCGGGTGTCTTCCAGGCCGTAACGTCCTTCGTACACATCAATGTCGTTGGGCTTGCCATCCGTCAGCACCAGAAGCAGGCGCTGGCGTTCAGGGCGGGCCGATAGCCGTTGGGTTGCATCGCGCACCGCTGCGCCCATGCGGGTGTAGAAGCCGGGTTTCAAGGCGCCAATGCGGGTGTGTATCGCGTCGCTCCAAGGTTCATGGAAGCCCTTGATGTGCTGGATGCGCACATGCTGTCTGCGCACGGAGCTGAACCCCAAAATCTCAAAAGCGTCGCCTGTGCCTGACAGTGCTGAGCCAAAAACGTACAGAGCTTCGCGGATGACGTCGATCACTCGGGCGTTTGACGTTGCGTAAGCGTCCGTGGACAGCGAAAGATCCGCCAGCAGCAGGGTCGCCAAGCTCCGTTCCGTTCGTTGACGATGGGCGTACACCGGAGGCGTGTCGCTGTGGATGTTGCCGCCGCAGGCTTCGCTTTGGAAGCGTACCCATGCATCGATATCGATCTCGTCTCCACTGACCTGGGCTTTATGCCAGCGGGGTGCTGCTTGCAATATCTCCAGACGTCGGCGCACGCGGCGTGCCGTGGCTTGCAGATGCGCTGGGGGGCGATAGGGTTCTCCGGTGCGGGCCACCACGCACTGCAGCGCGCAGTAGTCGGGCCGCAGTTCGTTGCGGCGCCAGTCCCATTCTGGGGTTTTGGTCCCCGGCCCCAAGGGCAGGTCGTCCGCGCTGGCGCTGGGCAAATCCAGGTCAAAGCGTACGCGAGATGCAGTGGTTTGTTCCGACCGGGCCAGAGACAAGGTGTCCATGTCGTTGGCTGCGGCCGAAGCGTTGTCATCCGCAGAGTCGTCCGTGCCGCGATCCAGGCGTACCAGTTCACTCCAGCTCGTCAGAGAGTCCGTCTTGGCGGCCAGAAGCATGGAGTTGCGCGATGGCTGGTGCTTGACATTGCGAGCGCGGCGGCGGTGCGCATCCAGAGGGGAGGGGGCGGGCTCTTCTTCCGATGTGCCGTTGGATGGTGTGGGCGTGGCGGCTGGCTCTGCTCCTTCCCCCGTTTCGCAGGCGTTCAGCCACAGCCACACGGGCGCGACTTCGCGCGGAGTCACGAACAAGGCCGTGTGTTCTTCCCCGCGCAGGGCAGCCTGTACTGCTGCTTCCCAGGGGACATCCTTGGCGCGCAGGCTGCTGAGCAAAGGGCGCTGCGCCAAGTGCGCGGCCGTCAAGCGGTGGTGGCGTTCACGTAGCCCTGCGAACCGCTGCAGTGCGCGTGCGGTAGCAGCACGGTTATCGGCAATCCAGTCGCCCGTAGGTTCAAAAACAGAGGCCAGTGCAGCAAGCCAGAGGTACAGGTCGCGGTTCAGCTCTACAGAGTCGAATACGCTGATGACGGCGGGCAGCGCGAGTGTCTGTGCATCCAGTTCTGGCATGGCACTGCGCAGGCCCGAGCCTGCCACTTTTTGAAGCCAATGCCGGGGGCCACCGTGACGGCTGGCCGCCACCGGTGTTACCCGCACGGCTGCGTCGCCACCGCCTGCACGGTAGAGCAGCGATATGCTGCGCTGCATGTCTTTCAGGGCCACTTGCACATGCGTGCGCTGCGGCTCTGCCAGATGGGTGATGGCGCGGTGCCACCATTGGCCAATCCACTCTTCCATCAAGAGGCTCCATCGCGCCGTTGGCGCAGCGTTTCTTTCACGGCATCCAGTCCAATCTTCCACTCCAGGGTGGGCGTGCGTCCTTGCTGCCCTTGGGTGGTATCGCAGGCAGTGAGGCACTGGCCACACTGCACGCAAGAAAACATCATGCGCTTGATATTGCGCGGATGCAGGCGCATGGGGCATCCGTGGTCGCAGGCGCTGCCACGGGGGCTGTCGCAAGTACGGCATTCACGGGCCCGGTCTCTGGCGAACGAGACGACCATGCCCTTGGGGTTGGCCATCCAGGCCAGGCTTTGAAACAGGCCCACCGCGCAGCCAAATCGGCAAAACAGGTGCCGCGCCAGGGTGAACTCCAGCGTGAAGACCAGCGTGCCTATCGCCAGAAACCGCATCTGGTTGGCGGTGAGCGTGCCGTGCCAGAGATTGCCCCAGATTTCGGCTGGTGGCAGCAGGTAAGTGAGCAGGGTGATCGCCCAGGCAAAGCCACAGACGAGGCAGGCGGTCAGAAAAAGAGGCCACCAGCGCGCGTTGGGTTGGCGTGTAGCGTGGGGGGTGGGGGAGTTGTCCCAGATGCTGAACTTGCCCGTTGCGCGGTGCAGCAGGTCGTTCAGAGTTTCCACCATCGAAAAGTGGGGGCACAGCCAGCCGCAATACAAGCGACCATAGCGGTAGGCAATGCCCAGGAAGATGGCGATCAAACCCAGGGCGGGCAGAAAGCCGCGCCAAAGAATGGCCCAGCCCGTCTGCACTGCCGTGGCTTCACCGCGCAGGAAGGCATCAATGCCCAAAGACCAGCGCATGCCAAGAACCCACAACTGCGTTTCGTTGAGATCGAAGCGCAAAAGGTTCAGGGCTGGCGCCAACAAGAAAAGCGCCATGAAGGAGCCTTGCAGCCACCTTCTGCGGCGCTGAAGGGGAATCCCGCTCCACAGCGCATGCAGTCCGGCAGGCGCTGTGTGGCACTCCATGGGAGTGCCGCCGGGAGGCTCGGTTTCAGTCCTCATCACCCACCACCGCACGCACCACCTCATCCAGTGCGAGGACGGTGTCCAGGTCATCGCTCAGCGCATCGACGACAGCGGCACGGCAGGCCTGGCGCAAGCCCATTCCGGCAGAAGCCAGCCGGGCTGCCATGACCAGCAGGCGGGTGCTGGCAGTCTCTTCCAGGTCGTGATCCGTCAGCCTGCGCAGCGCTTGGGCCAGTTGCACCAGCCGCGCCGCCACGGCGGGCGACGCATGTCCTTCTTTTTCAAGAATGCTGCGCTCCACGGCGGGGGCAGGGTAGTTCAGCGTCAGCGCGGTGAAGCGCTGGCGTGTGCTGGGCTTCAGCCCCTTGAGCAGGTTTTGATAGCCTGGGTTGTAGGAGATGACCAGCATGAATTCTGGCGGCGCCTTGAGCTGCTCACCCGTACGCTCGATGGGCAGAATGCGCCGGTCGTCTGCCAGCGGATGCAGCACCACCGTGGTGTCCTTGCGGGCCTCCACCACCTCGTCCAGATAGACGATGGCGCCCTCGCGCACAGCCCGTGTGAGCGGGCCATCCGCCCACACGGTGCTGCCGTTGCCAATCAGGTGACGCCCCACCAGGTCGGCGGCGCTCAGATCATCGTGGCATGACACAGTGATCAAAGGCCGCCCCAGGCGCGCCGCCATGTGCTCGACGAACCGCGTTTTACCGCAGCCTGTAGGGCCCTTGATGAGCAGAGGCAGCTGCTGTGCGTGGCACTGTGCAAACAGGGCGCACTCGTCGCCTTGCTCCGCATAGAACGGCAGGCTGCTGCTTGCAGCTTGGGCTGCCGTGGCGGCTTCGCGCTGGAGGGTGGGGGTCGTCGTCATGGTCAGGCCCGTTGCAAGCGTGTGCTCACGCCAAGGGACAGGCTTTCTTCATCTGCGGCAGGGCCGATAAAGAAGCTGCTCAGGTAGGCCAGCAGGCCCAGCAGGAACATCACGCCGCCTGCCACACGCACCCAGTAGAAGAACACCAGCTGGTCTTGCGTGGCCATGAAAGGCATGGCACCGGTGGTGGGCATGCGTTGCAGCCACACTTGCAGGATGCCAGCGCCGCTCAGGGCCAGCACCATCACAGCCATACCAATGCTCATGATCCAGAAGCTCCACATTTCCACACGCTGTGCACGCAGGGGGTTGGCTTCACGGCCACGCAGAATGGGCATGGCGTAGCTGATGATGGCAAGCACCACCAGAACATAGGCGCCGTAGAAGGCCAGGTGCCCGTGGGCTGCGGTGACTTGCGAGCCGTGGGTGTAGTAGTTGACGGTGCTGAGGGTGTGGATGAAGCCCCACACGCCAGCGCCCAGGAAGCCGATCACTGCAGTGCCCACTGCCCACAGCACAGCGGCCTGGTTGGGGTGTTCACGGCGGCGGCGTTGCACCATGTTGAAGGCGAACAACGTCATCATGAAGAAGGGGATGGGCTCCATGGCTGAGAACACGCTACCCACCCAGTGCCAGTAGCCTGGCAGACCGATGAAGTAGAAGTGGTGGCCTGTGCCCAGGATGCCGGTGATCAGTGCAAAGGCCACGATCATGTACATCCACTTGTCGATCACTTCACGGTCCACACCGGTGGTCTTGACCAGCACGAAGGCCAGCAAAGAGGCCATGATCAGCTCCCAGGTGCCTTCCACCCAGAGGTGAACCACAAACCACCAGTACATCTTGTCGCGCACCAGGTTGCTGGGGTTCACAAAGCTGAACAGGAACATCAGCGCCAAGCCCCACAGGCCCATGAGCAGCACCATGGAGATGGCGGTCTTGCGGCCCTTGAGCACAGTCATGCTGATGTTGAACAGGAAGCCCAGCGCCACCACCACAATGCCGAGCTTGGTCGGCAGGGGTTGCTCCAGGAACTCCCGGCCCATGGTGGCCAGCAGGTCGTTGCCCGTCATTTCGGCCAGCTTGGCGTAAGGCACCAGCAGGTAGCCGAGGATGGTGGCCGCGCCAGCTGCCAGGAAGACCCAGAACAGCACTTTGGCGAACAAGGGGCTGTACAGCTCGGTCTCGCTCTCTTCGGGCACCATGTAATAGGCAGCGCCCATGAAGCCGAACAGCAGCCACACGATCAACAAGTTCGTGTGAACCATGCGGGCGATGTTGAAGGGGATCGCCGGGAACAAGAAGTCACCGATGACGTATTGCAGGCCCAGCGACAGACCGAAGACGATCTGGCCGGTGAACAGGCCCAGTGCGGCAATGAAGTAGAGCTTGGCTACCGCCTGCGACTGGTATTTGATGGTTGCGGGTTGCATAGGATGATCCTGAAGGGTTGGATATGACATCGCGTGAGGCGCAGGCGCTCACCCTTCGATGTTGGGAGGCCACTTCTCGGTGTTGATACCGTTCGACCAGCGCAGGAACTCCACGAGATCGTTCAGTTGATCGTCGGTGAAGTTGAACTGCGGCATCTGGCGGCGACCGGGGGTGTTGGTCGGCATGGCCTTGATCCATCCCTTGATGAAGTCGGGGCCGCGGCGCTCATACACATTGCCCAGCTCTGGGGCGAAGTAGGCGCCTTCGCCCAGCAGCGTGTGGCAGCCGATGCAGTTGCGCGTTTCCCAAAGGTGCTTGCCGCGCACGACGGCCGGGGTCAGTTCCGCGGATTTGGATCGCTCGGGAATCTTGGTTTCGGTGTGAAAGATCAGCGCCGCAAAAAGCAGTACGAAGAACGTGGTGCCTCCGTAGAAGATGTTGCGCGCCATCTGGCTGGTGAAGCCTTGGCTCATGGTGGGTTACCTCTCTGTAGTGGGACGAGGGATACGGTACTGATCTCTCACAGGTCCGGGGTTGATTTCTCTCAATAAGATTCATTTTGTGTGAATCTTTGTTTATCATACCCACACTCGAACGCCAAATCCAGCCTCTGTTACTTCTTCAACGTGGCTGGCTGGCGCGTCACCAAGCGGGTTACGCACCTTCTGTTGCGCAGAAGCGTGACCCATCCATGGGGAGTTCCCGGTGCCATCCATTCCATTGCCGCACGCTCCAGAGTCCGCGCCGCGCTTGCGTGGCGACCTGGGGGTGTGGTTGATCATCCTGGCCGAGCTGTTGACCTTCGGCATCTTCTTTGTGTCGTACGCGTTTGCGCGCAGTCGCGATGTGGCGGGCTTCAACGCAGCGCAGGCCACGCTCGACCTGCATTCCGGTGCGTTCAACACCGTGCTGCTGATCACGGGCAGCTGGTGCGTGGCCCGTGCCGTGCAGGCGGTGCGCAGCGATGCGCGCAGTGTTGGCCTGCGCTGGTTGCTGGCTGCGATGGCTTGCGGCGCAGGCTTTGGCGTGGTGAAGCTGGCTGAATACGCGGCCAAGCTGAACCAGGGCATCGACCTGACTTCCAACACCTTCTACACGTTGTATTTGATGCTCACCGCATTCCACTTCCTGCACGTGGTGGTGGCCATGCTGGCGCTGGGCTACCTGGCGGTGCGCTTGCAACGCGGGGCCTACGGCAGCCACGACAGCCATGCCATGGAGACCGGCGCTGCGTTCTGGCACATGGTCGATTTGCTGTGGATCGTGCTGTTTCCGCTGGTCTATGTATTGCGCTGAGATGGCTGCGAAGGAGAAAGCTGTGCACGAAACCCGCTGGTTGAACGCTGCCTGGGTGCTGCTGTTGGCCGCCACCGCCATCACCTATGTTCTGGGGGAGATGGGCCTCGTGTCGCAAGCAGGAGGCTGGTTCCTGGCAGGTCTGGGTGTTTTGACCGTGGTCAAGGGCGTCGTAGTCATCCAGGTGTTTTTGGAGATGCGCCATGCCCCCGCGCTGTGGCGCTGGCTGTTGCTGGGGTGGCTGGCGTTGGTGATCGCGCTGGTAGCGCTGGCCTATTTGTTGGGGCGGGCGTGAGGTTCTTGGACGAAGCCCCTGCCGCCGCATAGATTTGCTGGCGATTTTTGGGGCGCTGGCCAGATCAGCCCCTGGGTGGATGGGCTTGCGCGCGCCAGCCTTCCGGGCGGGCGTGAATGCGGCACAATTTGCGCCTCATTGTTTTCACCGGATGGCACGCCTCCATGACCGACCTTCTTTCGATTGCCCCCCGCGACAAGGCTGAAATTCTGGCCCAGGCGCTGCCCTACATTCGCAAGTTCCATGGCAAGACCATGGTCATCAAGTACGGCGGCAACGCCATGACCGACCCCGCCCTGCAGGCCGACTTTGCCGAAGACGTGGTGCTGCTCAAGCTGGTGGGCATGAACCCGGTGGTGGTGCACGGCGGCGGGCCGCAGATCGAGAATGCGCTCAAGCGCCTGGGCAAGACAGGCACCTTCATCCAGGGCATGCGCGTGACCGATGCCGAAACCATGGAAGTGGTGGAATGGGTGCTGGCCGGTGAAGTGCAGCAAGACATCGTGGGCCTGATCAACCAGGCGGGCGGCAAGGCCGTGGGCCTGACCGGGCGTGACGGCGGCATGATCCGCGCGCGCAAGCTCAAGATGGTGGACAGCAAGGACCCCAACATTGAACACGATGTGGGCCAGGTGGGCGATATTGTCTCCATCGACCCCAGCGTGGTGAAGGCGCTGCAAGACGACGCCTTCATCCCCGTCATCAGCCCCATTGGCTTTGGCGAAAACAACGAGAGCTACAACATCAACGCCGACGTGGTGGCCAGCAAGCTGGCCGAAGTGCTCAAGGCCGAAAAGCTGATGCTGCTGACAAACACGCCCGGCGTGCTCGACAAGGCCGGCAACCTGCTGACTGACCTGACAGCCCGCCGCATCGACGAGCTGTTTGCCGACGGCACCATCTCGGGCGGCATGTTGCCCAAGATTGCGGGCGCGCTGGACGCCGCCAAGGCCGGTGTGAACGCCGTGCACATCATTGATGGCCGCGTGCCGCACGCCATGCTGCTCGAAATTCTGACCGAGCAGGCCTACGGCACCATGATCCGGTCGCACTGAGCGCGGACGCACCATGCGCCTGCTTCTGGTCGAAGACGATGTGATGGTGGCCAGCGGCATCAAGCTGGGGCTCACCGACGCGGGCTATGCCGTGGACTGGGTGGGCAGTGGCGAGCGGGCTGAGGATGTGCTGCGCAACGAATCGTTCGATGCGGCCATCATCGACATTGGCCTGCCGGGCATGGATGGGCTGGAGCTGACCCGGCGCTTGCGCCGCCCCGATATGCCCAGCCGCAGCATGCCGGTGCTCATCCTTACCGCGCGCGATGCCCTGCATGACCGGGTGCAGGGGCTGGACCTGGGGGCCGACGACTACATGGTCAAGCCCTTCGAGCTGCCCGAACTGCTTGCACGCCTGCGCGCGCTGCTGCGGCGCTCACAGGCCGCCACCACGGCGGTGCTCAGTTTTGGACCGCTGGAGCTGGACACTGCAGGCCGCCGTGCCTGCGCCCGCGTGGACGGGGTGGAGCACGTCATTGAGCTCGGGCCGCGCGAATGGACGGTGCTGGAGTACCTGCTCATCCACGCCCCCAAGCCCGCCAGCAAAGACAAGCTCTTGCAGGCC
>ERZ795062.2609-NODE-2609-length-11739-cov-27.210116_pt1 | contig 11739 bp, 6 predicted proteins | sample MGYA00375146_ERZ795062 | MGnify/ENA primary metagenome ERZ795062 (study PRJEB30191, sample SAMN05720281) | activated sludge metagenome | isolation source: Anaerobic digester | place: USA | collected 2015-07-16 ...
AAACTGATAGCATGAAACTTACCCTTTGGCAGACGAAAAACCGAGGGAACCTCATTCGATGCCCTTATCCAGCTCGGAGAACAGCTCCTCGATTTTGGCGACGATGCGGAGTTGTTCCTGAAGCGGCGGAAGATAAAATCCAAATGCCTCAATATCTTTTGGTCTTACTGCGGGATACAGCGCCCCTTGAACGCAAGCACTCATCGACTGTATGAATTCTCGCGTTTGAACGAGATAAAAGAGAAATTTTGGCTCGGTTTGCTTCGCCCGCAGCACATGGAAACCTGTGGAGCCAATCGCACCATCATATTCCACCGTAACTAGAGCAACGGCATTCAAATTGGGGCGCGTCATCGAAACAAGGACGTCGCCGGTGTTTAGCCGTTGCCTTGCCCTGCTAGGTGCCGCATTCGCCAGCAATGTTTTTGCATCCGAAATCAGTTTTGACTCTCGGTCTACGCTGCTTATATCGACGTAAACAAATTCACTATTGCCCGGTCCGGAGCGATTTATCTGCTCAGTTGTAACGTCGCCAAGAGTAACGAACTCGGCACTTCCCAAGCTTTGAGGCTTATCCATCACGCCACCAGCACTTCATTCAATTCATCCAGCAGCGTGTCCATCTTCGCCCCAAACAACTGAACCATTTTTCCAAGCCCGCCCTGCCCATCGAAGGGCGACATTTCAAGATCGTCGCGTTCGATGTGGAAGGAGTTGGCGACGTGGTCGCGAATCATGCGCAACCAGTCCATTTGTTCCTCGTTGAATTTCTCGCTGCCGCCGGAGTGGTGCTTCATCACCCAGTTCTGGAAGTTGCGGCGGACGCTGTCGTCGAAGGTGGAAAGTTTTTCATCCATGCCGCAGACGCGGCGAATCAGGGCGACGAGCGCGGTGAGTTCGCCGATCGGTTGATCGCCCTTGTAGTCATCCAGTTGGCTGTAGGCGTGCCAGATGCGCAGGGGCGCGAGCTTGGGTTTGTCAGCCTTCAGCTTGTCCAGCACTTGTCGGATCAGGTCGAAGCTCAGTTCGCGCCGCCGGTAGGGCTGACTGAAGAAGATGGTCAGCGCGGTGATGTTGTCCTGATTGGCCTTCAGGTAATCGACAAACTCGCAGGTTAAAGCTTGAGCGTTGCTGGCCGCGTCCTTGTCCCACTCGGCGCGCAGGACGCTGTCGAGGTTGTCGTGATCGATGGTCTGCTCTTTGTCGCGGCGGATGGCGTCGATGAGTTCAACGAGTTCGCCGTTGAAGACGCTGGCCGCGGCCTGGACCAGCAGTTCCTGCGCTTGCTGGCGCTTGGTGTCGCCGGGATCGCTGCCCGCATCTGGCCCAAATGCAAGGCCGGCGAGTTCCAGCGCCTTGGCTTCGATGACGTCGGCGTCGATGGCGTTGAACAGCCGACCGACGATCTGCTTGAGTTCGATGCCGCCGGCCGCGTCGCGGATTCGTCGCTGGTCATCGGGGTCGAGCTGTTTGTTGAGGCGGGCCAGCCGCCCGGCCAGTGAGGAGACGGTGTCGTCGTCGGTGGCGCCCATCATCACGGCCATGGCCAAATCCTTGAGCGGCACCGAGGGCTTGGTGATGAGCGGCTGGCTGGCGGTCTTGAGCGACTTGGTGACGCCGATGGCGTCGACGATGACGTAGTGGGTCTTGGCGCCGACGGCGGAAGGGGTGACCTTGCGCAGCTCGTCCATGTCCAGCGTGCGGGTGCCGCGCCCTTTCATCTGCTCGAAGTAGTTGCGGCTCTTCACGTCGCGCATGAAGAGCAGGCATTCGAGGGGCTTGACGTCGGTGCCGGTGGCGATCATGTCCACGGTGACGGCGATGCGCGGATAGTAGTCGTTGCGGAACTGGGCGAGGACGGACTTGGGGTCTTCCTCGATCTTGTAGGTGAGCTTCTTGCAGAAGGCGTTTCCTTCGCCGAATTCCTCGCGCACGGTCTGGATGATGTCGTCGGCGTGGCTGTCGGTCTTGGCGAAGATCAGCGTCTTTGGCACTTCCCTGCGACCGGGGAAGATCTCGGGCAGCTTGTCGCGGAAGGCGCGGATGACGGTGCGAATCTGGTCGGGGTTGACGATGGCGCGGTCGAGCTGGGTGGCGGAATAGGCTTCGTCCTCGTCCTGCATTTCCCAGCGCTTCTTGCGCGTGAGTTTTTCGCGACGCTCGACTTGTTGTTGCGCCTTGATCTCGCCGCCGGCCTTGGTGACCTGCGTTTCGATGACGTAGATTTCGTTGCCGACGTTGACGCCATCGGCGACGGCTTTTTCGTGGCTGTAATCGCTGACGACGTTCTTCTTGAAGAAACCGTGGGTGCGGTTATCCGGCGTGGCGGTGAGGCCGATCAGGCTGGCGTCGAAGTAGTCGAGCACCTGTTGCCACAGGTTGTAGATCGAGCGGTGGCATTCGTCGATGTAGATGAAGTCGAAGAACTCCGGCGGCGCCTTCTCGTTGTAGACGACGGGCATCGGCGCCTTGGGAAGGGTAAGTACAGCGGCCAGTTCGGCCGGATTGATTTCGTCGGCGGCATCATCGAGCGGCGTGTCCTTCAGGATCGAATACAGGCGCTGGATGGTGCTGATGCAGACCTGGCTATCCTTGGCGACGTAGGAGGACTTCAGGCGCTGGACGTTGTAAAGCTCGGTGAACTTGCGGTTATCGTTGATCGGCACATAGGACATCATTTCCTGCTCGGCTTGCTCGCCGAGGTTCTTGGTATCGACGAGAAACAGGACGCGCTTGGCGTTGGCGTGCTTGAGCAGGCGGTAGATGGAGGTGATGGCGGTGTAGGTCTTGCCGGCGCCGGTGGCCATCTGGATCAGGGCGCGGGGTCGGTCGGCCTTGAAGGATTCTTCCAGGTTGGTGATGGCGATTTCCTGGCAATCGCGCAGGCGCAATTCGTGGGCGGGGCGATGTTCCGGGTTGAGCAGCGGCATGTGCGGCAAGCGGGCGCGCAGGCTGGCGCCTTGGGCGAGCCATTCCGTGATCGTTTCCGGGCGGTGGACGTTGAAGATTTCACGCGAGCGCGGCTTCGGGTCGCGGCCATCGGTGAAGCGGGTGAGGATGCCGGTGCTCTCGTAGAGGAAGGGCAGCGGTTCCTTGTTATCGACCCATTTCAGCTTGGCGGCGGCATAGGCTTCGGTTTGCTCCTCGACCTCGGTGATCTTGTGGCCAAGCTCTTCCTTCTTGGCTTCGATGACGCCGACGGCTTTCTTGTCGACGAACAGGACGTAATCGGCGGGGCCGACATCGGTGCGGTATTCGCGGACGGCGACGCCGAGACCGGCGCTGAAGTCGATTTTCTTGGCCGATTGCACGACCCAGCCGGCGCGTTTGAGTTGCGCGTCGATGTTGTCGCGGGCTTTTTGTTCGGGGTTTTGGTTTTCTGTCATTCGCGTGGGCGTGAATGGCCGCGGCTGGGTTCCGGGAATGATATAAGAACCAAATGAGCCAGGATGACGCAATAGCCAACGGATAAAAAAGCCGGCCAGAAAACGGGCCGGCTGAATCTTTCCATCCGATGAGTTCGCGCTAAAACGGGATGTCGTCGTCCATGTCCTCGAAACTCGGTGTTTTCTTGGCGGGGGCCGAGCGCGAGCCGCCGGTGGCCGGTCCGCCGGCCGAAGGCATGCTGCCGCCGTATTCGTTTTCGCTCGAGGCTGGCGAACCCATGCCTTCGCGACTGCCGAGCATTTTCATTTCGTTGCCGACAATCTCGGTGGTGTAGCGCTCGTTGCCTTCCTTGTCCTGCCACTTGTTGGTCCGGATGCGCCCTTCGACATACACCTGCCGGCCTTTCTTGAGGTATTGCCCGGCCGTTTCAGCCGTTTTGCCGAAGAAGACGATCCGGTGCCACTCGGTGTTTTCCTTGTACTCGCCAGACGATTTGTCGCGGACGCGATCGGTGGTGGCCAGCCGGATATTGCAGACCGCGTCGCCGCTTGGCAGATAGCGAATTTCCGGGTCGGCGCCAAGGTTGCCGACCAGAATGACTTTATTGACCGAAGCCATGTTGCCTCCCTGAAGGTGTAGAAAGATCCGCGCGATTATAGCGGGGCTTGGGTTGCCGCCGGCTTGCCGCGCGGCAGCGACGGCATGGTCAGCCCAAGCCAGAGCCAAACGGCTGTCAGCGCGCCGCCGGTCAGCCAGACGGCGCCAGGTCCGGCGTATTTGACCAGCGTGCCGCCGAAAACGCCGCCAAGAAACAGTCCTAGCGCCTGAGTGGTGTTGTACACGCCGAGAGCGGCGCCCTTGGCGTGTGGCGGCGCGATGCGCGCGATCAGCGACGGCTGTGTCGCTTCGAGAATGTTGAAGGCGACGAAGAACAGCGTCAGCCAGAAGGCCAAGCCGTAAAGACCGTGCGCCAGGAGGCCGAAGCCGGCCTGCACCGCCAGCAGCACGACGATGGCGGCATTGAAGATCAATTTCATGCGCGCGAAGCGTTCCGCGACGATGATGGCCGGCACCATGATCAAAAAAGAGAGCAGCAGCGCCGGCAGATAGACCTTCCAGTGTTCGGCCACCGGCAGCGCGCCGGTCTTGATCAGTTCGCCCGGCAGCAGCACCCACATCGCGGTCAGCAGCAGGTGCAGGGAAAAGACGCCAAAATTCAGGCGCTGTAACTGGCGATCGGCAAGGACTTCGACAAAGCTTTGCCATGTCGGCTGCCTTGGCGTGGCGGGCGCGGCGGGTACCACCTTGAGCACGACGAAAATGGCGAGCAGCGCCAGAATGCCGGTCAGCGCGAAGGTGCCCGGCATGCCGATGCCGACATAGAGCACTGGCCCGGCGACCATCGAGACGGCAAATACCAGACCGATCGACGAACCGATCATGGCCATCACCTTGGTCAGATGCCGTTCGCGGGTCAGGTCGGCGGCCAGGGCGGTGACGGCCGCCGAAATGGCGCCGGCGCCTTGCAGGACGCGCCCGGCGATGACCAGGTAAATGTCGTCGGCGCTGGCCGCGACGAAGCTGCCGATGGCGAAGAGAAGGAGTCCGAAGACGATCACCGGTTTGCGACCGAAGCGATCGGACGCGGCGCCATAGGCGATTTGCAGGCAGGCTTGCGTCAGTCCGTAAGCGCCAAGGGCGATGCCGACCAGCGCCACGTCGTTGCCGGATGGCAGCGTTTTGGCGTAAATCGCGAAAACCGGCAGGATCAGGAACAGTCCGAGCATGCGCAGGGCGAAAACCGCGGCCAGACTGGCGCCGGCGCGTTTTTCCTCATGGCTCATGCGGTCGGAAGGTGTGGTGGCTGGCATGAAGGTTTGCGGCGGGAAGGCGGAATTGCGTATATTAGCAGGTTTGCCGACGCCACCCGGAGCGAGCCGCCAATGGACGCCATGGACGAAACCAGAGAGATTCGCGACATTCGGATTCGCGGTGCGCGCACGCATAACCTCAAGGACATCAATCTCGACCTGCCGCGCAACCGGCTGATCGTCATCACCGGGCTGTCCGGTTCCGGCAAGTCGTCGCTGGCCTTCGACACGCTTTACGCCGAGGGGCAGCGCCGGTACGTCGAGTCGCTGTCGGCCTATGCCCGGCAGTTTCTGCAGCGCATGGAAAAGCCCGATGTCGATCTGATCGAGGGCCTGTCGCCGGCGATTTCCATCGAGCAGAAAGCGACCAGCCACAACCCGCGCTCGACGGTCGGCACGGTCACCGAAATCCACGATTATCTGCGTCTGTTGTTCGCTCGCGCCGGCACGCCGTATTGCGCGGAACATCAGCGGCCTCTCGAGGCGCAGACCGTGTCGCAGATGGTCGATCAGGTGTTGGCCCTGCCCGAAGGCACGCGATTGATGATCCTGGCGCCGGTGGTTGCCAATCGCAAGGGCGAGCAACTCGAACTTTTCACCGAATTGCGCGCGCAGGGTTTTGTCAGATTGCGCGTCGACGGTCAGATTCACGAGATCGATGCCCTGCCCAAACTGGCGAAAACACACAAGCACACCGTCGATGTGGTCGTTGACCGGCTGCGCGTGCGCGACGATCTGCGCCAGCGGTTGGCCGAATCCTTTGAAACCGCGCTCCGGCATGCCGACGGGCGGGCGATCGCTTGCGAGATGGATGGCGGGCGCGAGCATTTCTTTTCCGCCAAATTCGCCTGCCCGGTGTGTTCCTACGCCCTGTCGGAACTCGAACCGCGAATTTTCTCCTTCAACAGCCCGCTTGGCGCGTGCCAGAAATGCGACGGTTTGGGCGTCATTCAGTTCTTCGATCCCAGGCGCGTCGTCGCCCGGCCGGATTTGTCGCTGGCCGGCGGCGCGATTCGCGGCTGGGACCGGCGCACGCCGTTTTATTTTCAGATGCTGTGCTCGCTGGCCACGCATTACGGTTTCGATGTCGAGACTCCTTTCGGCGAGTTGCCGGAAAACATTCGGCAGGTCATTCTCCACGGCTCCGGTCGCGAGCCGGTGCCGTTCAATTATGTCAACGAGCGCGGGCGACTGACGCTGCGCGAGCACGCCTTTGAAGGGGTCATCGTCAATCTGGAACGGCGCTACAAGGAAACCGATTCGCAGGCGGTGCGCGAGGAACTGTCGCGATTGATCAGCCATCGCACCTGCCCGTCGTGTCTGGGCAGCCGCCTACGCGAGGAGGCGCGCAATGTGCGCGTCGGCGTCGACGGACAGGCGCGCACGCTGCACGAGATCAACCGGCAGCCGCTGGCGCTGGCGCGCGACTATTTCCTTGGGCTGCGATTGCCCGGCAACAAGGCCAAGGTGGCCGAGAAAGTGCTCAAGGAGATCGTCAGCCGTCTGCAGTTCCTGATCAATGTCGGACTCGATTACCTGTCGCTGGATCGCTCGGCGGAGACGCTTTCCGGCGGCGAGGCGCAACGCATCCGCCTGGCGTCGCAGATCGGTTCCGGCCTGACCGGCGTGATGTACGTTCTCGACGAGCCGTCGATCGGCTTACATCAGCGCGATAACGAGCGGCTGCTGAAAACCTTGCAGCAACTGCGGGACATCGGCAACACCGTCATCGTCGTCGAACACGACGAGGAGGCGATTCGTGGCGCCGACCATGTGGTCGATATCGGTCCCGGCGCCGGCGTTCATGGCGGCTACGTGGTTGCCGAGGGCGCGCCGGCGGCGATCGTCGCCAATCCGGCATCGCTGACTGGCGATTACCTGGCCGGCCGGCGGCGGATCGCCGTGCGCGCGCCGCGTCGCCGGCCGGACCCCGCGCGTCTGCTGCGGATCGTCGGCGCGCGCGGCAACAATCTCAAGGATATCAGTGTCGATTTGCCGGTCGGCTTGTTCATCGGAATCACCGGCGTTTCCGGTTCGGGAAAATCGACGTTGATCAACGATACCCTGTATGCGGCGGCGGCCCGGCACCTGTACGGATCGAGCGTCGAACCGGCCGAGCACCGGCAAATCGACGGTCTGGCGCATTTCGATAAGGTGATCAACGTCGATCAAAGCCCGATCGGCCGCACGCCGCGCTCCAACCCCGCCACCTATACCGGCTTGTTGACGCCGATTCGCGAGTTGTTTTCGGGGGTGCCGGAAGCGCGTTCGCGCGGTTACGGTCCCGGCCGATTTTCGTTCAACGTCAAGGGCGGGCGTTGCGAGGCCTGTCAGGGCGATGGCGTGATCAAGGTCGAAATGCATTTTCTGCCGGATATCTATGTCGCTTGCGACGTCTGTCACGGCAAGCGCTACAACCGCGAAACGCTGGAGATTCAGTACAAGGGCAAGACCATCCACGAGATCCTGCGGATGACCGTCGAGGCGGCGCGGGCGTTTTTCGACGCCGTGCCGGTGGTGGCGAGAAAGTTGCAAACGCTGGTCGATGTCGGCTTGAGTTATATCACCCTCGGTCAGGCGGCGACCACGCTGTCGGGCGGCGAGGCGCAACGTGTCAAGCTGGCGCTGGAGTTATCGAAGCGCGATACCGGCAGAACACTTTATATCCTCGACGAACCGACCACCGGCCTGCATTTTCAGGATATCGAAATGCTGCTGGCCGTCTTGCACCGGCTGGTCGATCACGGCAACACGGTGGTGGTGATCGAACACAATCTCGATGTGATCAAGACCGCCGACTGGCTGATCGATCTGGGTCCGGAAGGCGGAGCCGGCGGTGGCTGTATTCTTGCCGTCGGCACGCCGGAAGAGATTGTCGGCGTGCCGGCGAGTCACAGCGGCCGTTATCTGGCACCGCTGCTGGCGCGTTAGTGCATCAGCGATTTGCCGGGCGACGGGAAGGCGCTGTTCCTGAGAAAATCCTCGAAGGCCGTGGCGGTCAAGGGTTTGCTGAACAAAAAGCCTTGCATGTCGTCACAGGCCAGGGCGCTGAGCAGTCGCCGCTGCGTTTCCGTTTCGACGCCCTCGGCCAGGGTGCGCAATCCGAAACTGCGGGCGATGCTGGTGATCGCGTGAATGATCGACGTCGAACTGTGGTTGTACGGCGTTAGATCGCGGACGAAAGACTGGTCGATCTTGATGCTGTTGATGGGGAAGCGGCGGAGATAGTTCAGCGACGAGTAGCGCGTGCCGAAATCGTCGATGGACACCCGCAGGCCGTTTTGGCGCAATTGCTTGACCAGGTCGATGTTCTTTTCGGCGTCGTTCATCAACAGATTTTCGGTGATCTCGATTTCGAGCGCTTCCGGCGGAACGGCGTGCGTGCCAAGACATCTGCCAAGCCTTTCCGGTAGATCGTTGCGGTCGAACTCCTTGGGCGAGACGTTTACCGCCAGTTGCAAGTGGTTGAATCCCATGCGGCGCCAGTTCGCCAACTGGCGCAGGGCGTGTTCGAGCACCCAGTCGCTGAGGTCGACGATCATGCCGGTTTCCTCGGCCAACGGGATGAAGGCGTCGGGCGTCATCAACCCGTGTCGTGGATGATGCCAGCGCAAAAGCGCCTCCATGCCCAAGGTCAGGCGCCGGTTGTAGCAAATTTGCGGTTGGTAGCGGAGCTCGAATTGGTCACCGCTTTCCAGCGCGCCGCGCAGATCGTTTTCCAGCGTGATGCGCACGGAGTGGCCGTTGTGCATTTGCGAGGTGTATTGGATGAAACCGTTCTTGCCGCGTCCTTTGATCTGATACATCGCGATATCGGCGTTGCGCAACAGCACTTCCGGGGTTTCTCCGTCGTCCGGATACAGCGCGATACCGATGCTGATGGTGGTGAAGAAGTCGACGCCGGCGATCTTGAAGGGTTTCTTGAGCGCTGAAATCATTTTGGCGGCGATGGTCGTGGCGTCTTCGATCGTTGTCAGGTCAGGCAGCAGCACGGTGAATTCATCGCCGCCCTGCCGCGCCAGGGTGTCGCCCGAACGCAGGCAGTTGGCGGCGCGTTGCGCGAAGCATTTCAGCAACTCATCGCCTTCATGGTGGCCATAGGTGTCGTTGACCAGCTTGAAACGGTCGATGTCGATGAACATCACGCCGACCCTTTTGTGCGTTCTTTTTGCCTGGGCGAGCGTCATGCCGAGGCGGTCCTTGAACAGGATGCGGTTTGGCAGACCGGTGAGCAAATCGTGAAAGGCCTGGAAAGCGATGGTTTCTTCGGCCTTCTTGCGATCGGTGATGTCGCGAACGACGCCGGAGGTGCCGAGGAAGTGGGTGGCGCTCGGTCCTTCGCGGGAGGTGTAGATTCCTTGGGCCGAGAGGATGGTGACGATCGAACGGTTCTCGACGTGGCGAGTCCCCGCTGTTTTAGCGAGCAGGCGGATTTCGATGTTGGTGCTGGCGCGGTCGCCGATCCGCCTTTCGTTGAATGCATAACGGGCATGCTCCATGTCGTCCGGGTGGACGATGGCGGCATAGTGTTGACCGACAAGTTCGTCGCTGCTGTAGCCAAGCAGAATCTGGACGCGACAGTTGACGAAAATAAACCGGCCGCTCCTGTCCAGGGTGTAGATGATGTCCGGCGATTGTTCCACCAGGAAGCGATGCAGGCGCTCGGAATGTTCGAGTTGAACAGTCATCAGAGCATGCTCGCGCTCGATTCGGCGCCGACGCAGCACCCGATCCACGGTATCGAGCAGTTCCTGCGGATCGCCTTGCTTGCGAATGAATTCGAGAGCGCCGTGTCGCAGTGCGCGAATGGCGGAATCGATGGAGTCGTCGCCACTGAACACGATCACCGAGGTCGGGATTTTCTTGAGAATCATCCACTCCATGATCCCCAGTCCGTTGACGTCCGGCAGATCGAGGTCGAGGATCACGATATCGACATCGCGATGCTCAAGACGAAGCATTGCTTCGGTGCCGGTGCCGCACTCCATGATCGTTCGCCCCGCGGCGGCCAGCAGGTGGCGGTAGGCGGTCCGGATGCGCTTCTCGTCATCGACGATCAGGATGTGGCTGGAAGATTCGTTAAGTTTTTGAAGTTGCGGGGAAAGATCGACGCTTGGCAAAGCCTTCATCGCTGTTCCTGATTGTTGGCTTGCGAGATCGTGGATGGAGTGCCGGCCGCTGCCGCACGCCGATTCCTTCCGTCCGCCGGTTCACGCATCGGTAGCAGCAGCGAAATGGTTGTTCCCTGGCCGGGCTGGCTACGGCAGGTGACCGGGATGCCGAGCCGCCGCGTCAGGGTGCCGACGATCGACAGACCGAGGCCGCGCGTTCCGCCGTCGCCACGCCCGTCGGCGGCTGGACGATGCAGCACGCTCATCGCGGCGTCGCTCATGCCCGGTCCGTTGTCTTCCATCCGCAATTCCGCATAACGGTTGCCTTGATGAAAGAGGTCGCCGGTCAGCGACAGCCGGATGTTCTGCCCGCGGACGAGGGCCTCCGCGGCGTTTTTCAAAAGATTGAGCAGGATCTGTTTGATGCCGTCGCGATCGCAATTGACCTGGATAGTTTCCGTCGGAAAGACGGTTGCAATAGTGATGCCTCGCGAGTCGAACAGGGCGCCGCGGTAGAGCAGCAACAGTTCGCGAAGCTGATCGCCGATGTCCAGCGTGCCCGGTTCGTCTCGCTCTTGCGGGATCTCGCTCATGCGCTGCACGATGTTGGAAACGCGTTCGATTTCTTCGGCCAGCACCGACAGTTCGCGACGAACATCGGTTTCTTTCGGCAACTTGCCGTCAAGTATCCGCAGATAGCCCTTGAGAATGCCGAGCGGATTGCCGGCTTCATGGACGATGCGCTTGGTCTGACGGGTAAAGCGTGCGGCCACGGCTTCTTCCGTCTGTTCGCGAATCGCCTGCGCTTGGCGTCCGTCGTCCAGGCTGATGCCGGCGATTCGACCGAAATTGGCCAGTGCCGGCTGACGTCGAGAAAGGCGGGCGTGCTGCGTGGCGGTCAGTCCGGCGACGATGAAGCCGACGGTGCGGGTGTTGCCGATCATCGGAATGCACAGTAGGCCGGAGCTGGCGAGCGCCCGGGAAAACTGCTGGTCGGCAAGTGTCGGGCTGATGGGTTGCCGGTCGTAGCTGGTGCACACCTGCTGACTGCGTGCCGCCGTTGCGACAACGCCCGGGAACTGATCCGGGTGCTTGCTGATCTGTGCGAAAAGAGGCAGTTGTCCTGGTACGCCCCGGCCGCTCAGCAGACCGTCGCGCGGGTCGCAGAGCACGATGGTGAGCGAGCCGAGATCAAAAAGGATCCGCGCCGATTCCCGCAGGGCAAGCAACAGTTCGTCCTGATCCTCGATCACGAAAAGATCTTGTTGCAGCGCTTGCAAAAGAGCTTTGTTGCCGACGATCGACGTGAGCCGGGCATAGTGGTCGGGTTCGGCCGCTGTTCGGACGGGGCGAATTCTCGGCAGGCTAGT
>ERZ795062.2613-NODE-2613-length-11726-cov-5.372547_pt1 | contig 11726 bp, 12 predicted proteins | sample MGYA00375146_ERZ795062 | MGnify/ENA primary metagenome ERZ795062 (study PRJEB30191, sample SAMN05720281) | activated sludge metagenome | isolation source: Anaerobic digester | place: USA | collected 2015-07-16 ...
CTTGGGCCGGTCGCGGCGCTATACGATCGGACTGCACGGCGTCTGGACGCCTGAGACCGCCCGCAAGGAGGCGCTGATCCAGCTTGGCCGCGTGGCGAAGGGCGAAAATCCAGCCGAAGAACGCGAGCTGGATCACAGGGCCATCACGATGAAGCAGTTGTGCCAGCGCTACCTCGAAGACCTCGGCAACGGCCTGATCCTAGGCAAGGGCAACCGACCCAAGCGGCCATCGACAAAGATTACCGACACGGGCCGAATCAATCGCCATATCATTCCACTGGTCGGCACCCGCCGGGTGAAGGATCTCACCCAGCCCGAGATCATCAAGATCATGATGGACATCATGGCCGGCCGGACCCGGGTCAATGTCAAGACTGCGAACTTGCGCGGACGCTCAATTGTTACCGGCGGGGTCGGCACAGCCGCGCGAACCATCGGGCTGCTCAGCGGCATCCTGACCTACGCTGTCAATCTGGGGATCATCGAGAAGAACCCTGCGCATGGCATCAAGCGGCCCAAAGACCATGCCTGCCGCCGGCGCCTCTCCGAGAACGAGTATCGCGCGCTCGGACAACTGCTGCAAAATGCCGAAGTCAAGGCCGAGGCCGAACTGGACACAGCCCTCCTGACGGCCACCAGGATCATTCGCCAGATCGCACTAACCGGTTGCCGCCGCGGTGAGATCATCGGCCTCAAATGGGCCGAGGCCGATACCGAGGGAAGCGCCTTTCGGTTTACCGACACCAAGACCGGCGAATCGATCCGGCCGATCGGGCTGCCGGTGGTGGATTTCCTCGAGTCAGTTCGCCCCGAAGAACCGGGGATCTACGTCTTCCCCGGGGAGCGGCAAAAGGGCCGTCCCTTTGGGAGCTTTCCCAAACAGTGGAACAAGCTCCTCAAAGGCACCGCGCTCGAAGGCGTGACGGCACACGTGCTGCGACACAGCTTCGCCAGCATCGCCAATGACCTCGGCTTTACCGAGGTGACCATCGCTGCGCTGCTCGGCCATTCAAAAGGGACGATGACGAGCAAGTACATCCACACCATGGATACCGCGCTGATCATGGCCGCCGACACGATCTCCAGCTATATCGAGGCCCTGCTCAACGGCGTTGAATTCAAGCGGACGATTTACGCCTTTGATCGCAGCTCTCGTCGCAAGGCCGCGCATCGCTTCCTGGAACAGCAACACGACCCCGATGATGTCGAGACGGTTGACCGGGCGGCGTAGCCAGCCCTGGATGCCGCTCGCAGCGAAGTGAACGCGCTAGACAAGTGGTAACGTATATGTTACTTACGGCGATGTACCGTGACTGTTGAGGAGTATGTCCGCGAGGATGGTACCTGCCCGTTCCGGAGCTGGTTCGACGATCTTGATGTCCAGGCTGCGGCCAAGGTGGCGACCGCCATCGTCCGTATGGAACTTGGCAACCTGTCAAACGTCAAATGGATCGGTGGCGGGCTTGGGGAATACCGGATCGTCTGGGGACCGGGATACCGACTCTAGCTTTCCCGGGATGGCAACCAACTGATCATCCTCTTCGTGGGCGGAACCAAGAAGCGGCAACATTCGGATATCAAGCAGGCTGGCGCATTGCTCAATGAATACAAGAGCCGGAAGGCCAAGGCGAAGAAGGCAAGGAGTTAGGCAAAATGGTGCTGACACGCGATTTCAAGGAGACGGTGAAGGAACGCCTTGCGCACGATCCGGCCTTCGCCAAAGCTATGCTCGACGAAGCCGCGAATGCATTGCTCAATGGCGAGCCACATGTTGCCCGGCTGATTCTGCGCGATCTAGTTAATGCATCGGTTGGCTTCGAGGGCCTTGCCGTCGAAACCAGGCGCCCAAGCAAAAGTCTTCACCGCATGCTCTCGGAGAAGGGCAATCCTAGCATGGATAACCTTGCGGCCATTTTCGGTGCTGTCCGCAAGCGGCTTGGGGGTGGCCTTTGAGGCGCACGGGGTCGAGGCTGCATGATGCGCAAGGTTCGCCCCCTTTTTGCTTCGTCAGTGCGAGGCTGCACTGGGGTTAGTTCGTGATTGGAAATTACCTCACATATCGACGCATTGCTTCGATGAGCTCATCAGCTCCCTCGGCGCGTTCGACGTCTCGCAAATCAGGGTGGGCAACCTTCTCACGCAAATGTGCCTCGACCAGCTGGTCGATGAGCCTTGCGACTGAACCCCTGACCGCCGCAGCCTGATGAAGTAGTGCCGTGCATCCTGCGCCTTCGGTTATGGCACGCTCGATTGCTGATACTTGACCTGACATCCGCCGCACTCGGGCAATCAGCCTCTTCTTGACCGTTGGTTCATACGTCACTGGACTTTCCTCCTATGCCGAACGGACCGAAACCAGCGCTGGTCCATTTGCATCTTCACTGGCGGCCGATGCCACCTATGAAAGGCCTACGGGCTCGCCGGGTCTGGGGAGCGTGCATCGACCAACAGGGGCGATGTCTGTCCAGACTGACTGCGGCAAGTATGCTCACGCTTCACACCTTTCTCGCCTCCGCCCAACATACGCCGAGCGCTAGAGACTTCTGGCAATCGACCTGATGGCCTTCATCCCGGTGCCAAAGCGGGCAATCTGCTCGCGATGGGACGTCAGTTCGCTGTAAGGCAGGTAGGCGATGTTGAGGTCGGCGATCCGGCTGAATGCGGGGCGTGCCATTTGCGCCCGCACATCCTTCTCGCGGCCATCGGGAGCGACGAGGAACATGTCCGCCACGCCATCGAGATCACCGCCGCTGAGCGCCAGGTCGAGCATTCGCACGATGCCCGAGTAGATCGAGGTTGAATGTTCGACCTCAAACGCCGCGCAGACACGGGGCTCCTCCGGGTCGATCCACAAGACGTCAATCAATCGGACGGCATCTGCGCCGGGCGCTGTCGCCAGTTTTTCCGGCAGGTGTTCAAGGCAGCCCCGGCTGAGCGGAGCGCCTTCGTGGAAACGCCCCCGATCGTTGGCCGCAATCCAAATGCGAAACCCCAAAGCGATTCCGAGATCGCGCAGCCAGGCCTGAATTTCGCTGTGGCTTCGGTCCTCCTCGTTCCGGACCATCTGGGCGTTGGTTAGTTGGCGGGCTTCCTCGCGCACGGCGTCGAGCCGGGCCGACCAATCGGCGCCGGCATCGTCCGCTGGCGGCGGAGCCGGATATCGCCCGGAGCCGATGTCGAACAACAGCCCACCAACTGCGCCAAGATCGTTCGACAGGAGGTCGCGGAACTCGTCATTCAAATCCAGAATGCCGCCGCGCATGGCAAGGAACTGATCCCAACTCCCCAGCTTCAGCTTCGAGGAGGTTAGCGCGTTGTAGCCGTTGACGATGGCGGTATTGAACGGAGGAATGAGCGTGGGATGCAGGAAATAGAGCATGTTGGCGACCGCGGGCCCGAGGCCCTTGATCTTGAGGCTGTCGATTTCCCGGATATGGCTGATTACATCCTCGGCGGTGTCACAGCAGACACAGTTATGCAGCAGTCTGCCGAAGGCGCGCTGGTTCACGGGGTTTTCGTAGATGTCAGGAATGCGCAGCTTGGGTTTCCAAAGGAACGCATGATCCGCCCCCTTGAAGATCTGGCGCTGCTCGGCGATCGAATGAACCACCGTCTCGAGCGAGGAGCCGCGATAGGCGACACCGAAGGTGCCAGCCTCGATTTCGGCGACAACCTGCTGAATACCGCGCCTGATCGAGCGGAAGTTCTTGATTCGCTCGTCCCACAAAAACCAGCTTTGGTAAGTTGCTCCAGGATCGTCACGCCAGGTTTCGATCAGCTTGCGGACTCGTGCGGAACGCTCGGCCCCCTCTATCACTTGGTGGGGGCTTTCGGTTTGCGGGAGGAGCTGTGCATCGAGACGATCTGCCACGCTTGACCATTCCACTTCAGAACGCTGCTGGCGACGCCGAGCCGGTCAACGACCTCGTCCGACTTGGTGACAATGCGGTAACTGTAGGTTTCGGTTGCGACCGCGATCGGCCCTTCGAGCCGGATCTGCGCTTGGTAGTTTTCGAATGTGAAGGATTTGAATTCGGCGAGTTCCGGCCCAAGATGATGGTCGCGGTATGCCTCATAGGTTCCTTCGACCTTTCCCGATTCGATGACAACCGCATCGCGCGCGAAGAGCGCGTCGACACCGGAAAGATCCCGCCGCTCGAGCGCCAATTTGTAGGAGGCCAGCACTGCGGCGGCCCCTTCGCGGTCTGCATTCCGGGCGGCTGACGCGGTCGATAGCGAGAGCAGGATGGCGGCGGCCATTAGTGGAGTCGCGAACGACGGTAAGCGCATGAACTAATCCCCCTGAAGTCTGGTATGGCGATAATGGTCAGGGCTTATCCCCCGAATGGCCGTGTCCATGCGAGCCGTGAAACAGGTGCATGAGCGGGCAAATGAGCAAGATGGCATAGGGCAGGAAGCCGAACGCGTGCGCCCAGTGTTCTCGCAACACGAAGAAGGCTGCTATCACCCCGAGCGACGCAAGAGCGAAGATGAACCCGCGATTGAGGCGCATTGCTAGATCTCCACCCTCTTGAGCCTGATTGCATTGCCGATGACGCTGACCGATGACAGCGCCATTGCCGCAGCAGCTATGATCGGCGAGAGCAGAATGCCGAACAGCGGATAAAGCGCTCCGGCCGCGATCGGAATCCCGGCGACATTATAGCCAAAGGCAAACAAAAGGTTCTGGCGGATGTTGCGCATCGTCGCGCGGCTGAGATGCCGTGCTCGCACGATCCCGGTGAGATCGCCCTTGAGCAGCGTCACACCAGCGCTCTCGATCGCGACATCGGTACCGGAGCCCATCGCGATCCCCACGTCGGCAGCGGCAAGCGCGGGTGCGTCGTTGACACCGTCTCCAGCCATGGCGACAACACGCCCTTCGCTGCGCAGGCGCTTGACAACCGCGCTTTTCTGGTCGGGCATGACGTCGGCTTCGATGTCAGCGATGCCGAGACGCCGGGCGATCGCTTCTGCGGTGATGCGATTATCTCCGGTGAGCATGATGACCCGAACGCCGGCGGCTGCCAACTCCTTCAATGCCATGGGTGTCGATGGCTTGATCGGGTCTGCGATCGCGATCACGCCGGCTACGTTTCCGTCGATCCCGAGGAAAATCGCCGTCGCACCGTCCGCGCGCCATTCGTCGGCCCGCGCTGAAAGCGCGCCAACCGACAGACCCAACTCGTCGAAGAAGCCTGCCTTGCCGACGACGATGGCGTGACCATCGACAGTTCCGGTGATGCCCTTGCCGACGGGTTGATCGACATTTGTGGGATTGCCGAGCGCAAGGCCCTTGTCCTCTGCGGCTTTGACTACCGCAGCAGCAAGCGGATGCTCGCTCGTCCGTTCGAGGCTGGCGGCGATCCGCAGCACTTCGTCCGCTGAGTAACCCGGGGCTACCTCTATCCCAACCACTGCGGGCTTTCCTTCGGTGAGCGTGCCGGTCTTGTCGACGACAAGCGTGTCGACCTTTTCCATTCGCTCGAGCGCTTCGGCGTTCTTGATCAGAATGCCGGCCTGCGCGCCGCGGCCAACTCCAACCATGATCGACATCGGGGTAGCAAGACCGAGCGCGCAGGGGCAGGCAATAATCAGGACTGCGACGGCGGCAATCAGGCCATAGCCCATCGCCGGGGACGGGCCGACCAGTGACCAGATCAGGAATGCCGCTAAAGCCACCAGGATGACCGCAGGGACGAACCAGCCAGAGACCGCGTCGGCCAGCCGCTGGATAGGCGCCCGGCTGCGCTGGGCATCGGCGACCATCTGGACGATCCGGGCGAGCATCGTGTCCCGTCCGATCCGCTCCGCGCGCATAACGAACGCACCGGTCTGGTTGATCGTTCCGCCGATCAGCGCGGCACCCATCGCCTTGGAGACCGGCATCGACTCCCCGGTGATCATCGCTTCGTCGACGCTGCCCTGGCCTTCGAGGATCGTGCCGTCGACCGGAACCTTCTCGCCGGGCCGAATCCGCAGGGTGTCGCCGACCAAGATATCCTCGAGCGCAACTTCTTCGTCTTCGCCATCGGGCCTGACCCGCCGCGCGCGTTTCGGTGACAGGTCGAGCAGCGCGCGGATCGCGCCGCTCGTCGTCTCGCGAGCACGCAGCTCGAGAACCTGACCAAGCAGCACGAGCACCGTGATGACAGCCGCCGCTTCGAAATAGACCGCAACCGAACCGTCGGCCGCGCGGAAGGCGGCCGGAAAGATCGACGGGGCCAGCACCGCGACCATGCTGTAGGCCCAGGCAACGCCGGTTCCCATGGCGATCAGCGTGAACATGTTGAGACTTCGGGTCTTGAGCGACAGCCACGCCCGTTCGAAGAATGGCCATCCGGCCCACAGCACCACAGGCGTCGCGAGCAACATCTGGACCCAATTGCTCGTCTGACGGGCAAGCAATTGATGGAGCCCGGTCAGATGGCCGCCCATCTCGAGTGCGAGCACCGGCAATGCAAGTATCAGCCCGATCCGGAACCGGCGGAGCATGTCGCGATATTCGGCGCTCGGCCCGGTCTCCGCGCTTGGCATGGCAGGCTCAAGCGCCATGCCACAGATCGGACAGCTGCCCGGGCCATCCCGCACGATTTCGGGATGCATCGGACAGGTCCAGATCGCACCGTCCGGAGCTTCAGCCGCAGTCGTCGCGACCTGGGGCTTGTCATGCAGGAAGCTGTCAGGGTTGGCCGTGAATTTCCTATGGCAGCCGGCGCTGCAGAAATAGTAAGTCCGGCCCGCATGCTCGGCGTGCCGGGTTGCCGGGCCCGGCTTGACTGTCATGCCGCATACCGGATCGGTTACAGCGAGCTCGTCCTGGTCAGCGCGCTCGGACATCTGTTTCTCCAACGCCAAGGTTCTCTAAATTAGCACCTTCAATTGAGCGCATCCCAGCCAGAAAAAGCTCGAACGACAATGTGACTGGCAAGGTATGGAGGCGGGAGGCCATGTGTTTTCTCCATGGTTCTCCTCCCGCCTCCAGCCCGCAGGCGGGGCGACCCGACGGGCAGGGCATGCAAGAGGAACGATATTTTCATCAGACTATACGCACGGCTGCCTTCGATCCCTCGTCCCGGGTTCAACTATTTGCTGCCGGAGTTGCCGATCTCATCGCTTGCGCTGCGTTTCGTGCCGCTCAGGATCGAGATAGATCCCGTGATCGTATTGAATTGCGCGAGCTCGCAAATATCCGTGAACCCCGCTTGAAGCATCAGCGGCGTGAGCACGCCATCGGCATTGGGCTGGGTATCGGTGTAACCATCGAGCTTCTGGATGGTCGCCCGGAACAGCTTGCGCATCAACCATGACCTCTGCTCACTATAATCGGCGATGTACAGACGCCCGGCTGGTTGGAGCACCATATGGATCTCCTCGAGCAAGCGAAGCTTCTCGCTGAGCGGGACCTGATGCAGGACAAGGCACAGGGTCGCCACGCTCGGCGCCGGCCAGGTCGCCGCAGCTTCTGCCGAGAAATGCGCCTGAACGAATTCAGCGGAAATGTGGGCGGCGCACGCCTTCCTGCGCGCGATGGCGATCGCCGAGGCATCAGGATCGACCCCAAGATAGCGGGTCGCGGGGTTCTTGCGTGCGAGTAAGGTTGCAAGACTGCCGGTGCCTGCTCCGATATCGAGGAGTAAGTCGCTGTCTCGAGGTGCGATGAGGTCGACCAACGCCGTGCGCCAGAGCTTTTCCCGGGTTGAGAGGCGCACACCCACATCATAAAGCGGTGTAAGAAAATGATGCCCGGCGGGAGGCGTGTAGGGCTGCGTTTCGGGCATTAGACAAGTCTCTCGTGCCGACCTTGCACCGTATCGGATTGCGGCGGCCATTGTTTGAAGGGTTCGCCAAGCTGCGCGAGATAGGTATCCGGATAGTCCGGACGGCCCGTAATGCCTAGCTTTCCGGCGCGGATATGGCTGCTCGAGCTGAACCGGGCGGTGCCCAGGATCATGTCCCAGACCGTCAGGAACAGTCCGAAATTGACATCGCCGTCGGTCTCCGAAGCGAGATGGTGGTGGCGATGCACCGGTGCGACTGCCCATAGATATGTCAGCGGCCCCAACCGCATGTCGACATTCGAATGCTGCAGTTGGAGTTGAATTGCGACGGCGAAGGAGCCGACCAGTGCGATGTCCTGCGGTATGCCCATCACGAGCCAGGGAAGCGTCCCAACCGAGATCTCGATCAGTTGATGAACGGGATGCTTCAGCAAACCGTTGAAGCCGTACATGCGGCGCACCGAATGGTGCACCGCATGGAAGCGCCACAAAAGCGGGATGCGGTGACTGGCGAAATGGGCGAGACTTATGCCAGCATCGAGGAGGAGGATCGCAAGAAGCAACTGAGCCCAGAAGGGTAGCGCAGCCGGCCACATCGAAGGCCAGGGAACCAGGCTGGCGAATAACGGCAGGAGCAGGACCAGGATCAGGATCGATCCTTCATTGACCAAGGCATGGGCTATGTCTCGCGGGGTGTCGCCGTGGTTCTGGTTCCAATGGCGTTCAAAAGGGGCAACCCGTTCGGCCACTAACGATATCGCGATCGCCGCAAGCAGCAGGATTACCAACCAGATTGGCGCAGCGCCGCTTGAAACAAGCATGGCCACTCCGCCGACGAATAACAGGAAATAGGCAGGGGCGTAGGCAATACGAAAGAGGACCATGGGCGCACTCCGGGAAAATCTGAGGTGTTCATGCGCACCCGTGGCGTTCCGGTCTTGAACGATTCGCTGGTCCGATCAGCGAATTACAGAAATTTCGAGGCGGGCCAAACCTTGCGCGGGTGTGACGCCAAACCATTCGACCAGCCTTCGCGTGAAATGCGCCTGATCCGCAAAGCCGCCCGCCGCAGCCGCGTCGGCCAGGTTTTGCGACTGCTGGAGCGCTTCGATCGCTTGTTGCAGTTGAAGCCACTGGAGCAGCTTCGCAGTTGGCACCCCAAAATCGCGCACAGCAACCTCTCGCAGGCGCGCGGGCGAAAAGCCCAATCGTTGGGCCAGCGCAGCCGGGCCGATGCCCGGCTCCAAGCCGACAAGGCCGACCTGGAGACGCCGGTCGATAGCGCGCGCCGCCTCGGTGCCGAGATAGTCCTCGATCCACTGTCTCGCCGAGTGGCCGCACTTAACCGCTTTCAAGGCGGTCGCTTGGCCCGCGCGCAACCGCGAAATTTCCAGTGATTGCACCGCGCTGCGCATCCCCCGAAATAGCGGATCCACATAGATGGTCCTGAGAACTGTGCCGGCAGGGGCCAGACAGTGGCTTATGCCCGCAGGAATGAGTGCCGCTTCGCCCGCAGCCAAATGCGTTCGGGCGGCACCGCCGATCTCGCACGGGTCGTCAAGCGCAAGGCAGATCTGATGGGCGATATGACGGTGGGGCCGATTGTCGCCAACGCGGGCATCGAGCAGCGCCCAACCGATGCCAAGGAGCATCGTTCCCGACCAGGAAGCGGATTTCCCGCTCAAGACATCGCCATGCTGGCCGTCGGCTCGAGTGTGCCAAGCCAGGCGACCAGCGCCAGAATGGTCACCGCCGCCCCAGCTTCAAGCAGCAAGCTTGTTCGCAGCGCCGCAGTGGCTGAACCGGTCTCGCCCTCTTCGATCGCAGTTCCAAGTGCCGGCGTGAGACGCCACCGGTTCTTGGCGGCCAGCAGCAGCATTGCGCCGACCAACGCCAGCTTCACGGCCAACAGTCGTCCATAATCGGAACCGAGCGCCTGTGTCAGATTCTCATAGCCGACCAGGATCTGGGCGTTGACCAACCCGGTTCCCGTAATAATCAAGACGCAGACGCTGCCGACACGCGAAAATTCGCCAAGCGCTCTGTGGCCGACCATCATGCGGGTTTCCTCATCTCGGCCCGACGCTAACCGCAGCAACAGCAGAAAGGCGGCAATGCCGCCGATCCCGGCCCCGATCGCATGGACTGTGTTCGCCGGGATATAAAAGTAGTCCCCCGCCTTGACCGGATGCCATTCGAGCAGATGCTCGATCGAGCCGTCGAGCGCGGCAGCGCGCATCGCGTCAGCTTCCAGAGGCTTGGTAAAGCCGATCCCCAAAGCCGCCCCGGGCTCGGCATCAATCACCAGCCAGCATTCTTCCTTGCCTTGGCGGCCGAGCCCGGCAGCCAGCGTCTGGGCATCCGAAGGATGGACCTGGACCGAGAGTGCCTCTGACGTGAAGATATACTTGACCAGAAGCCCGTCGAGTTCGGCAGGGGGCTCGAACCACACTTCGCCGATCCTCGCGCCCGATGGGTTAATGAACGGCGGTGGCAGGCGATCTCTGCCCCATGGCTTGGCAACCATCCGCGTGGCCCGCCGAGCGCTCACTGGTTGGCCGCTCCGGGCTGCTTGCCGACCTGCTGCGTGCCGCTGCGGCTCGCGACCAGAACCTCGTCGCCGTCAACCGCCACGATCACGTCGTCGAGCGCGATGACCGAGACGCGCGGGCCATCGCTGCTGACCAGCACATTGCGGCAATTGCGCTGGTCGATCCGGCCCTGGAAGCTGTCACTGCGGCATCTCGACATGGCCACCGAAACCGAAGCGCATCGCCGACAGCACCTGGTCGCCAAAGGTATGGTCAACCCGGCTGCGATAGCGCGCGAACAGCGCTGCGGACAGGACATGTACTGGAACGCACTCTTCCATTGCCGCCTCGATCGTCCAATGCCCCTCGCCAGAGTCCGCTACCCGACCCGAAAACTCGCAGAGCATCTGATCCTTGGCGAGCGCAGCCGCAGTGAGATCGAGCAGCCAGGAGGAAATGACGCTGCCGCGCCGCCACACCTCGGCGATATCGGTCAGGTTGAGATCGAAGCGTTCGCCTTCGGGCAGCTTGTCGGAACTTTTGCCCTTTAAGATGTCAAACCCCTCAGCATACGCCTGCATCAACCCATATTCGATACCGTTGTGGACCATCTTCACGAAATGGCCGGCACCGGCTGGCCCGGCATGGATATAGCCTTTCTCGGCACGGGGATCCTCGCCTTCCTGTTCCATCCGGTTGGGGGTGCGGGCGATCGTGCCAATTCCAGGCGCCAGCGCATCAAAGAGGGGATCGAGCAGGTCGACCACGGCCTTGTCGCCGCCGATCATCATGCAGTAGCCGCGCTCGAGCCCCCACACGCCCCCCGAGGTGCCGACATCGACATAAGCAATACCCAATTCGGCGAGTTCTTGCGCGCGCCGGACATCGTCCTTGTAGAAGCTATTGCCCCCGTCGATGATGATGTCACCCGTTTTCGCTTCTGCTTTGAGCAGGTCAACCGTCGTCTCGGTGGGTTCCCCTGCGGGCAGCATCACCCAGAAGATGCGGGGCGTCGGCAGTTGGCTAGCCGCCGCAGCGAGCGAAGTGGCGGCCCGCGCGCCTTCTTCGACCAGCGCATCGACAGCTCTCGCATTGCGGTCGAAAACGACCACCTCGTGGCCACCGCGCATCAAGCGCCGGGTAATATTCGCACCCATCCGGCCGAGGCCGATCATTGCAAGTTTCATGTGAATCTCCTTTGTGTCACGAGGGCGGCGTTGACCACTGCCTGCAGCGCCGAAATGCCGTAGCCGCCGTGCTTCAGATGGACACGCAGGACGCGCCGTTCGCGGCTGCCGAGCACCGCCGTGTCGCCGTGGTCCTGGCCGACCGCGTGCATCAAGCGGTCAATTTTGAGCCAGTTCGGCACGAACGGATCGTACCGCAAGAAATTGCGCCAAAGGGTATGGACAGG
>ERZ795062.2615-NODE-2615-length-11709-cov-4.368800_pt1 | contig 11709 bp, 11 predicted proteins | sample MGYA00375146_ERZ795062 | MGnify/ENA primary metagenome ERZ795062 (study PRJEB30191, sample SAMN05720281) | activated sludge metagenome | isolation source: Anaerobic digester | place: USA | collected 2015-07-16 ...
TCGACGAACTCCTCGATATCGGGGTGGTCGACGTCGAGCACGACCATCTTCGCTGCGCGCCGAGTTGCGCCACCGGACTTGATGGTTCCGGCTGACGCATCTGCGCCGCGCATGAACGAAACGGGACCGCTCGCCGTTCCGCCAGATGAACGAAGTAGTTCTTTGCTTGAGCGGATCCGCGAAATGTTCAGACCAGCGCCTGAACCGCCCTTGAAGATCAGCCCCTCCTCGCGATACCAGTTAAGGATCGAGTCCATCGTGTCGTCAACCGCCAGGATGAAGCACGCAGAAACCTGCTGCGGCGAGTTGGTACCGACGTTGAACCAGACAGGCGAATTGAATGAGAACACCTGGTGCAACAGCATCCATGTCAGTTCATGTTCGAAGATCTCCGCGTCAGCTGGCGTCGAGAAGTAACCATTCTCTGTGCCAGCGCGCACATAGGTCAGCACCACGCGGTCGATGAGCTGACGCAGACTGTTTTCGCGCGACTCAGTTCCAACCGCACCGCGGAAGTACTTCGTGGTAACGATGGTGGAGGCATTCACCGACCAATCGGTTGGGAATTCGACGCCACGCTGCTCGAAAACGGTCTCGCCGGTCTTCCAGTTGGTCTGAACGACGTCGCGTCGTTCCCATTCAACGCCGTCATAGGGATGAACGCCCGGGGTCGTGAAGAGACGATCGATGGTGAGGCCATCACGAGTCACAGATACCTCCGGGGTCCGTGCCGATTCCGAAACGGATGGGCCGTGACCCGCCGGGTCGGCCAGGGAATCAGTTGCGCCGATTCCGTCTGCGGGGTTCGAACGTTCAGCCATCTTGCGTCTCCTTCAGGGGGCGTTTGCCACGCCTGGGGGTTGGCGATGGCGAATTTCTTAGTGGACGTTGCTAATTCGTTGTTCTGGTCTGTCGGTCTTGTTCGGTGGTGGCGCGGGGTGTTGCAGCTAGTGAGACCGCGATCGGTTGTGAATCGCTGAGGTCTGCTTGCGATTCGCGCTCCATCCGGAGTAGTGCGACTTCGGCCTCAAAGTCTTCGAGGCTTTCAAAGCTCCGATACACCGATGCGAACCGCAGATACGCGACCTCATCGAGCTTGCGGAGTGGTCCAAGGATTGCCAGGCCGACCTCATGCGCAGGAAGTTCCGGGTTTCCGACTGCCCTGACTGCATCTTCAACAGTCTGAGCAAGCTTCGCGAGGTCGTCCTCGCTGACCGGGCGACCTTGGCATGCCTTGCGGACACCGGAAGCGACCTTTGCGCGACTGAACGGCTCGAGAACACCGCTGCGCTTTTGAACCTGTAGCGCAGCAGTCTCGACCGTCGTAAATCGTTTCGAGCACTCCGGGCACTGGCGGCGGCGACGAATCGCGGCACCATCGTCAGCTGTTCTGCTGTCAACGACCCGTGAATCATCGTTATGGCAGTAAGGACAGTGCATCTCTAACCGCCTCTCAACCCTCAAAATGGACGAAATTGGGGATAACGGTGGGGACTCCCTGAGGAGAACCTGTGGACCGCCATCCACAACCTGTGGATGAATTACACCAGTGTGAGCACTAGATGTGGTGGAAGATTAGGTCGGCAGACACAAGATGGCAAGCACTTTCCAATCATCCGTTCGGCCGACAACCCGTCAACCGAACCGTCTTCGCAGGTCAGGCGCCCGAAAACGAACGAACTAAGCGAACCCTCGCGTGCGTGTCGCATTTCTAGCGACCCGGAACCACGAGCTTTTGACCCGTGACCAGGTTCGGGCTGTTCAGGGCGTTGGCTTTGCGCAATTCAATGACTGCACTGCGGGTGTCCATTTCAGGCATCGTTCGCTTCGCCACGGACCACAAGCTGTCGCCAGGACGGACCGTGACCACAGACTGAGCCGGAGATTCCGGAACTCCTCGGGATGCTTGTGCACTCAAACCAGGAAGGAACAAAACGACGCCCGCGAGCAGAAAGCCCAGCGCCGCAATGAATATGTACCGAACCTTCGAACGTGGCCGAACCGCATCAACTCGAGCTCGCGCAGCGTTCTCCCGCATCCGCTGCTCTCGCGCGGCGCGCGACGATCGTGGCAAACCAGAGTCGGTCGCGGCCGCGGGGCGGGTAGAGCGCCCAGTACCTGTGCCACCACGTCGCGAACTGACCTGCGAGCGACTGGTGCGCCGTTGCGGTGATTGCCTGGTCTGTGCCCCCCAGGCTGGAACTGTGACTGCCATCTTGACCTCCGAAGTATTCGTCGTACACGTGTTCGATTCGAACGCGTGTACTAGAAATAGCACGGTGCCCCGACATTTTGCGAGTCACTTTCGAACATATGTTTGATTCGGGCGATATTTGTCGCTATGGTCTGGGCAACGAAAGCCAGTCATCACCTTGGGAGGCACCGTGTCAGTCGGAGACCGCACCAGTCAGAAGTCCCCTCGTCGTGCACCAGCTACGGGCGCCACAACGCCGGAAGCAGGCACTACAGACGTGGCGCAGTTGGACGCCCAAACGGGTCGGGCACTGACTAGTCGCCAGACCAGAATCCTTGACGTAATCCGGGAAGCCGTTGAGGCGCGGGGCTACCCCCCGAGCGTGCGGGAGATCGGGGACGCGGTAGGACTCACGAGTCCTTCCAGCGTCGCGCACCAGCTTCGAGTTCTAGAGCAGAAGGGCTACCTCCGGCGTGACCCCAACCGTCCCCGAGCACTAGAAGTCACAGGTCCGAAAGCCCGAACCAGCAGCGGGTCGACAACCGCCGCCGCAGCCTCCAGCAAGCCTTCGGCTCCGGACAACACCGCACTGGTGCCTGTTCTCGGTCGGATCGCAGCAGGTGGGCCCATCCTTGCCGAAGAATCGGTTGAAGCCGTGTTCCCGCTCCCCCGCGAACTTACGGGTCAGGGTGACCTCTTCCTGCTGCACGTTTCGGGTGATTCGATGATTGATGCGGCAATTTGCGATGGCGACTACGTCGTGGTGCGCAAGCAAGAGACAGCCGAACAGGGCGAGATCGTCGCGGCACTGCTAGGCGACGAAGCTACTGTCAAGACGCTCAAGAAGAAGGATGGGCATACCTGGCTCATGCCTCACAACCCCAGCTACGAACCAATCCCCGGAGATGATGCACGGATCCTCGGCAAGGTTGTCTCAGTGCTACGGAGCCTCTGAAGCAGAAGACGCAAGCAATTGCTCGGCTAGCTGTGGGTGAACTCTGGCGTGGACTCTCGTTCCTTCATCGAGATGAGCGATCTCGATGATTTCAGCCTCCCTATGAACCTGGGCCACGAGGTCTGCTCGGTCGTATCCAACAACCACGTCAACCTCGACGGCGGGACGGGGTAGATCGTCTTCTAGCGCCTTGAGCAGCTCATCGATGCCCTCACCAGTGAGGGCAGACACAGCGACAACGTGCCGGTGGGACCGGCGGATATCTGCGAGCACCTCCGGATCCGCAACATCGGACTTGTTCACGACAATCAGTTCGGGTACATCGGCTGCACCGACTTCATCGAGCACCTCACGTACCGCGGCAATTTGCTCCGCAGGGGCTTGCGAGGATCCATCGACCACATGCAGCAGGAGGTCGGCCTCGGCTGCCTCTTCAATCGTGCTTCGGAAAGACTCGACCAATTGATGAGGCAGGTGACGAACAAACCCGACGGTGTCAGACAGCGTGAACTCGCGTCCTCCCGGTGTCCGCGCCTTTCGCACCGTCGGATCCACTGTTGCGAATAGTTCGTCTTGGACCAGGACACCGGCTCTGGTCAAACGGTTCAGCAGGCTCGACTTTCCGGCATTCGTATAACCAACGATCGCAACCGAGGAAACGTTCGATCGGCGACGAGAGGCCCGCGCGACTTCGCGTGCGGTACCCATGGCTGCCAACTCACGCCGCAACTTGGCGATCCGTGCGCGAATCCGCCGCCGGTCTGTTTCGATCTTCGTTTCGCCGGGACCACGGGTGCCGATGCCGCCCGCCTGGCGGCTCATCGCGTCTCCCCAACCGCGCAGGCGAGGGAGCATGTAGTTCATCTGGGCAAGCGCCACTTGTGCTTTGCCTTCACGACTGCGCGCGTGTTGGGCGAAAATGTCCAGGATCAGCCACGTGCGGTCAACAACCTTGACCCCGAGCACCTTCTCTAACTGCTGGAGCTGACCTGGCGTCAACTCACCGTCACAGATCACAGTGTCAGCACCCAGCGCTGCCACCGTTTGCTTAAGTTCGGCCGCCTTACCCGATCCAACAAATGTCGCAGCGTCGGGTTTGTCGCGACGCTGTACGAAGCCCTCTAGCACCTGCGAACCAGCCGTCTCGGCCAAGCGTGCGAGCTCTGCCATTGACCGCTGGGCCTGCTCTGCCGTGCCGGTCGTCCACACTCCCACGAGAACGACTTGCTCAAGGCGCAGCTGCCGGTATTCGACCTCGGAGATATCGGTGAGCTCGGTTGACAGCCCAGCAACACGTCGCAGCGCGTTTCGTTCTTCGCGCTCGGTCAGGACAGCATCGTCAAACTCGCCGACGTCGCTCACGACAATCAGTTCGCCTGAACTGCCGCTGCGCCGAGCTCAGCACTTTCCGAGCGATCGGGAAATGCAATCGCAACGGCTCGGTCCAGCAGGGTTGCAAATTCGGCGCGGTCCCCGAGGTTGAGCGTCTGCCAGCTTGCTGTGAGCATGCGGTCAGTCTTGCGTTCCGCCTCTGCGCGCGCGGACTGAATGAAGTCGTAGCGGTCTTCTGCGATCTCGACGTCTGCCCAGCCGAAGAACGAAGCGTTTGCGCCGCCACCTGGACCTGAGACGATCGCCTCTCGCGGGGTCAGACCTGATGCCATCACCGCGGCAAGGTGCATCGCTCCACGCAGTTCCCGCAGGGTTGTCATGACCTGAGCGAGGCGCGCTGGCGCATCCTGTGCCCGTGGCAAGGTTCGCCATCCAGCAAACAGTGGCGCACCAATTGACGGCGTTTGGTCGACCACTTGTTCAGCCAACTCAGACAGTCGCTCGACGTCATCAAATCCCGATAGGTGGGCGCGTCCCCACTCTTGGCAAGCCTGCAGGTAGACCTCCACGGCGAGGGTGAGGTCGACCTCACGGCCCTCATTCCATGCCTTCTCGACAAATGACTCAGGAAAGAACCCACACACGGCGGTGACGACGTCGGCCTCGACGGGCCCGAGAACTCCACATCGCCCGACGAAGTAGGTCGGCCAGCCTCGAAGCCCGAGGTCTTTGCCCGCCTGGCGTGCCTGTGCGGAAAGGAAGAAGGCTCCACCGAGGCTGCCAACTCCACCGCGCACTCGGGCTGCGTAAGCCACGTCATCGTCAGCGGCAAAGATTTCAGTCATTCGGCATTCTCCCACCAATCGGGATCGAAGGTCCCGCGTCCAACTAGTTCCGCAGGACCTATGAGATTAATTCGACCATCGGCGGTGTGATGAACCCTCAACCGCCCCCCGGGTACGTCAATTGCGGATGTCCCGGGCGCTTCGACGCCATGGCGCTTTCGGACAGACAATGAGACGGCACAGGCTCCCGTTCCACATGACAGGGTCTCCCCGACCCCACGTTCGTGCACCCGCATCTCGGCATGCAGCTGGCCGGGAATGCTGACGTCGTGCACGAACTCAACGTTCTGCCCCGTGGGGAAGCGACGGTGATCAACGACCTCAGGTTCTGGCAACGGAGTGTCAAAGGCTTCGAGATCCTCAACAAAGACAACTGCGTGGGGGTTGGGCAACCACCACGCGTCGGCCTGGTAGGAACGGCCTCCGAGCGAAACAATCGGATCCCGCCCAGCTACTCCGTCGGCAGGTGCACCCATCCCAACGCTGATTTCGCCATCTGAACCGATGACGACATCGTGGCGGCCAGCTCGCGTCGCAATCGTAAACTCGGGCCCATCTTCCCAGCCCTCGTCAACGAGGAAATGAGCGAAAACCCTCGCACCGTTGCCGCACATTTCGGCGATCGACCCGTCTGCGTTTCGGTAGTCCATGAACCAGCGAGCAGAGCTTGACTGCGTCGCATCCGCAACGGCATCGGTCGGCACAACTCGCAGGACTCCATCGGCGCCAATACCGGACCGCCTGTCGCAGATCCTGGCGACTTGGCGCGCAGACAATTCCAGCGTGGCATCCCGGTCAGGGATGATCACGAAGTCGTTCTTCGTGCCGTGCCCCTTGAGGAAGCGCACATCAGACGAGTCGGCCATTGACTCAGCGTACGCAGGAGGCCACCGCTGCGGTCACGAAATAAGCGAAAGTGCGGCGTTCAGCACGTTCGTGGGCTGTTGATCGCCCCCGACAATCTCGAGCCAGTTGATGCGTTCATCACGATCGAACCAAGAATGTTGGCGCCTGACAAAACGACGGGTGGCAGTGGTCGTCACCTCGCGGGCAGTCTCTTCGTCGCATTCGCCCGCCAGGTACGCGGCAATCTGCGCGTAACCAAGAGCTCGTGAGGCAGTCGGCGCTTGAGCCAATCCGCGCTCAAGCAGCTCACGAACCTCGTCGACCCAGCCCTGCTGCCACATGCGATCGACCCGGTTCGCAATGAGCTCATCGAGTTCCGCTCTCGGACGTCTCAAGCCGATCCTGACGGTCGGGATGAAGGCCTCGGGCACGCCCAGGCCTGCGTTGTAAGGCTCACCGGTGATCTCGATGACCTCCAGCGCGCGCACGATCCGGCGGCCGTTGCGGGGTTCCATACGCGCTGCCGCTACGGGATCACGAGATGACAGAACATCATGCAATGCCTCGGGTCCGATCCGATCGAGTTCGGATTCCCAGCGTTGCCGGATCCTAGGATCGGTCCCAGGGAAGTTCAGGTCGTCAACCGCGGAGTTGACATACAAACCGGATCCGCCAACCAATATTGGAACCCGTCCTCGCGCCTGAATCTCGGCAATCGCGGTGCGTGCAAGCTTCTGGTATTCGGCAACAGTCGCAACATGGTCGAGGTCCCAGACATCGATCACGTGATGCCTAACGCCCTCGCGCTGAGATGGCAAGAGCTTTGCCGTGCCGATGTCCATCCCTCGATACAGCTGCATCGAGTCAGCGTTCACAACCTCGCCATTCAACTCGTGTGCCAAGGCGAGCGACAGCTCGCTCTTGCCCACCCCCGTCGGACCTAACACCACGATGACCGAGTTGGAGTCGTCGGGGACGGTGAGTGAGTTCACTGCGCAATCTGAGCACACGAGTCGTTTCTGACGGCCACCCTGGGCTAGCGTCGCAGGGTGATCAACGCGATCGGGTTCGCTCCACATCCCCCGCTACTCGTCCCTGAGGTTGCCAGCGGGGCCGCCGTCGAACTTGACGATCTGCGTGTGGCATGTGACCAACTTGTTGCAGACCTCGTGTCCTCGTCAGATTCAATGATCCTGCTCGGCAGTGGTCAGGGCATCGAACTTGGCCGCTGGCTGCTGCGCCGAAACGATTGGTCGGGCCCACTCGTCGAGCTAGTGGCACCGGAACATGGCGAGCCCTTACCAGACCACATCGCCGCAGCCATCGCATCCGAAGATCGCGTGGCCGTGTTGGCGATGGGTGACGGCTCAGCCTGTCGTACAGAGAAGGCGCCGGGGTACCTCGACGACCGCTCGATCGACTTCGACAATTCGGTCGCCGACGCTTTGACCGCGGTCGATGCGGCAACTCTCATGAACCTTGATCAGCAGCTCGCGACCGAACTACTCGTCGCGGGCCGCTACGTATGGCCGATCGCCGCGCGCATTGTGGAAACGGACTCCGGAAATTGGCGTGGAGAACTTCGGTACCGCGACGACCCGTACGGCGTCAGCTACTTCGTGGCGTTGTGGACCAGTGTCGGCATCCCGAGCACTACCGGACCTTGAGCGCCCCCTCCGGTTCCGCATGAGTCCTGCCAGGCATCGCCAGCACGAGTTCTCTCAATGCGGATCGGCTGCCCATCGGCGACCAGGTGGAATGGGGCGGCATAACTCACCTGCGTGGTCACCAAATCGCCCGGGCGTGGGTCTAGATCGCCGGGGACGAAGTGAACGAGTCGGTTATCTTGCGCCCGACCGCTGAGGCGATGAGTCTGCGCATCCTTCTTGCCTTCGCCTTCGGCCACCATGACCTCGATCTCGGCACCCTCAAGCTTCTGATTTTCTTGCCAGGCGATCTTGTTAACGAGCTCAACGAGCCGTTCGTACCGCGCTGAGACGACCTCTGGCGGCACTTGATCGGGCATATCTGCGGCTGGAGTTCCCGGCCGCTTCGAATACTGAAATGTGAAAGCGCTAGAGAATCTCGCCTGTTCGACAACATCGAGAGTCGCCTGGAAGTCTTCTTCCGTCTCCCCCGGGAATCCAACAATGATGTCTGTGGTGATCGCAGCATCCGGAATCTGTGCTCGTACCCTGTCAATGATCCCGAGGAAACGCCTCGCACGGTAACTGCGACGCATTCGAGCCAACACGGCATCACTGCCCGACTGCAGGGGCATATGCAGCGAAGGCATGACATTGGGAGTCTGCGCCATTGCCTCAATGACGTCGTCAGTGAAGTCCCTCGGGTGCGGGCTTGTGAAGCGCACCCGTCGTAGTCCGTCGATCTGACCGCATGCCTGCAGCAACCTTGCGAATGCAGTTCGATCGCCGAACTCGACTCCGTATGCATTGACGTTCTGCCCTAGCAGCGTCACTTCTGCCACCCCGTCGGCAACCAACGCCTCAACCTCGGCGAGCACGTCGCCTGGCCGCCGATCGCGTTCCTGTCCACGCAAACTGGGGACGATGCAGAACGTGCACGTGTTATTGCAGCCAACGGAAATCGCGACCCACGCGGAATATGCAGATTCTCGGCGCGCAGGCAGCACCGATGGGAACTGTTCGAGGTAGTCGACGATCTCGACCTGGCTTTCAGCCTGTACCCGCGCGCGCTCCAACAGCACAGGCAGCGCTCCCACATTGTGAGTCCCGAAGACCACATCAACCCATGGCGCACGCCGGACGATCTCGTCACGGTCCTTCTGGGCCAGACAACCGCCGACGGCTATCTGCAGGTTGGGGTTCTGATCCTTCACCGGCTTGAGGTAGCCGAGGTTTCCGTAGAGTCTGTTGTCTGCGTTCTCGCGCACTGCGCAGGTATTGAAGACGATGATGTCGGCATCGTCCCCGGCTACAACTCGGCGATGACCAGCAGCTTCGAGAAGTCCGGCAATCCGCTCGGAATCGTGCACGTTCATCTGACACCCGTAGGTGCGAACTTCGTACGTGCGGTCTGCTGAACTCACCAGGTAAGGGTAAGCCCGCTACCAAACACCCTCGTCGCAGCCGTCGCCAACTAACACCTCGGACACCACAGCGGTCGCCACCGATCCGCTGTAGCCGCGCCGCATCAGCACCCCCATGAGTCTTCGGCGTTGAGCTGGTTCGTCGTATCGACTCAGGCTCCTGAGCTTGCGCGTCGCCAACTCCAACGCCGCAGCGTGCTCACTTGCGTCGTCTATCTGCTCAAGCGCAACTTCTGCATCGATATCCGAGATCCCCTTCTGCCGAAGTTCCTGTCGCAGGACTCTGCGCGTGAGACCTCGAACTGCATGCCGCGAGCGGACCCAGTTCTCAGCGAATTCACGGTCGTTGACAAGACCCACCTCAACGAAACGATCTAAGACCTCGTTGGAGACGTCAGCTGATACGAGCCTCTTGTCGAGGAGGTCCGCCAACTGCTTACGCGTTCGTGGCGCCTGATTGAGAGAGCGAAGGACGATGGTGCGTGCCACCTCCGCTGGGATTGCATCCGGAATGTCGTCTGCAATCCCAGCGGGTGGCTCTACCTCTGCTCTTGTGCCGCGATGACGGCCCGCCATCGGCGTTACAGATCAATCGGAGCGGGCTCCGCTGGGAGCACGACATCAATCGGTGCATCAACGTCAAGTCGAGCACCAATCCCCAACTCCTCCTTGATCCGCTTCTCCAGTTCATTCGCGAGATCAGGGTTGTCCTTCAAGAAGTTGCGCGAGTTCTCCTTACCCTGGCCGAGCTGATCACCCTCGTAGGTGTACCAAGCCCCAGCCTTGCGAACGAAACCGTGCTCGACACCCATATCGATCAGGCTTCCTTCGCGCGAAATCCCCTCGCCATACACGATGTCGAACTCAGCCTGTTTGAACGGCGGGGCCATCTTGTTCTTCACTACCTTGACCCTGGTCCGTGAACCAACTGCGTCCGTGCCGTCCTTGAGAGTTTCAATCCGTCGGACATCAAGGCGCACTGACGAGTAGAACTTCAGCGCCTTACCGCCCGTTGTTGTCTCTGGGCTGCCGAACATCACACCAATCTTCTCGCGTAGCTGGTTGATAAAGATTGCCGTCGTCCCGGATCCGCTGAGCGCGCCCGTCATCTTCCTCAGTGCCTGGCTCATCAACCGCGCTTGCAGACCAACGTGACTATCGCCCATGTCGCCTTCAATTTCGGCGCGAGGCACCAGTGCTGCCACGGAGTCAATCACCAGGATGTCGAGTGCACCGGATCGCACCAACATGTCAGCGATCTCAAGAGCCTGCTCACCGGTGTCCGGCTGACTGACGAGCAGTGCGTCAATGTCGACACCCAGCTGCGCGGCATACACAGGATCGAGAGCGTGTTCAGCATCGATGAATGCCGCCACTCCACCTTGCGCCTGTGCTGAAGCAATCGCGTGAAGTGCAACTGTCGTCTTACCTGACGATTCAGGTCCGTAAATTTCGACGATCCGGCCGCGGGGCAACCCGCCAATACCGAGAGCAACGTCCAATGCGATGGCTCCAGTCGGGATGACCTCCACCGGCGGGCGGTTCTCGTCGCCGAGTCGCATGACGGAACCCTTACCGAACTGCTTCTCGATCTGGGCTAGCGCTGAGTCGAGCGCGTTGTCACGATTGGCGTGATCGCGATTTCCTTCTCGAAGGTTTGCGATGTCGCGGTTAGTCGGGGTGTTGCTGCTCGCTCTGGCCATGATGGACCCCTCGTGCTCTGGAGGGGTCGTTCCCCTCGCGGTTGTGGTGTGTAGCTGACGCTAACCACCGCGGCCGACAATTCTCACCAAAGATCAGCAAACTGTGGAAGCCATTGCGCATCCACATGGGCGTTGCGGTCAATCTTGCGACTGACCGACTACCTGCCTACTTGATTTCTGCTGCATCGTCGCGAGACAGACTAGAACGAACATGTGTTCGAATGCGCTTCAGACACGCCGCGAATCGCAATTTTTGAGAAGTTTTCAGTCTGTTGGCGGCTTTCGGAAGCGCAACCAGGAACCGATGAACACCGCCATCGCAATCAGAAGTGCGAGTTCAACCCAGTAGAAGATCGCCACATCGAGCCACGCACCAATTGGTGGGGCCCCTGGCATGTTGGTGCGCAACGGAACCAACGCAAACAGCAATGCCGCAAACCACCCTGCCATCGTCGCCTCAATGGGCCGACGTTTTCGCGCCACCGATCGAGCAACAAGGGCCGACAAGACTGCGGTGACAACCATTAGCCCGAGGACAACCAGAACAAATGCCAGCACTCCCCCGCCACGTTTGACCACCAGCTGCAGCATGAGGGTGTCGCCAGCAGCGGCTTGCCCAACCGGCTGCTCTGACAGCGAGTATTGCCAGTCCTCTTTCCAACCCTGAAGTCCACCGGACGGGTACACCCCAATTGGAATTTGGGCAACGAGCGGCTGATTGTCTGGCCCGAGCTCTACGACTGACACCAACGGCGCTGGATCTG
>ERZ795062.2617-NODE-2617-length-11707-cov-9.709835_pt1 | contig 11707 bp, 10 predicted proteins | sample MGYA00375146_ERZ795062 | MGnify/ENA primary metagenome ERZ795062 (study PRJEB30191, sample SAMN05720281) | activated sludge metagenome | isolation source: Anaerobic digester | place: USA | collected 2015-07-16 ...
GTGGCGACTTCATTGAAGTAGATGCGGGTCATGAGGATGTGTCTCTGGAAGCGATGCAGGCCGGTTCAGGCGCCGGCCACGATGCCCTGGTCCTTCAGCGCCTGGATCTGCGCGGGCGTGAGCCCGATCTCGCGCAGCACGGCATCGGTGTCCTGCCCGATGGCCGGCGCATTGCGGCGGTGGCCGCCGGGGGTGCGCGAGAGCTTGGGCGTGATGCCGGGCACGGCCAGTTCGGTGCCGTCGTCCATGTGCACGTGTTCGATCATGCCGCGCGCCTGGTAATGCGGGTCCTTGGCGATATCAGCCACGGTGTAGATGCGCCCGGCCGGCACGGCGGCGGCATCCAGGGCCGCCAGAACTTCGTCCACCGTGCGCTGCGCGGCCCAGGCGCCGATAGCGGCATCAATCTCCACCACGCGCGCCACGCGGCCGGCGTTGTCGGCCAGCGCCGGATCACGGCCCAGGTCGTCCCGTCCGATGGTGGCCATCAGCCGCTTGAAGATGCTGTCGCCGTTGCCGGCAATCAGCGCATAGCCCCCGTCGCTGCAGCGGTAGGCATTGCTCGGCGCGATGCCGGGCAACGCACTGCCGGCGGGCTCGCGCACCGCGCCGAACGCGCTGTACTCGGGCAGCAGGCTTTCCATGCAATTGAAGACAGCTTCGTACAAGGCCACGTCGATCACCTGGCCCTGGCCGCTGCGGTGGCGCTCCTGCAGCGCCAGCAGGATGCCGATCACGCCGTGCAGCGCGGCCAGCGTGTCGCCGATGCTCACGCCCACGCGCACCGGCACGCGGCCGGGCTCGGCGGTGAGGTGGCGCAGGCCGCTCATGGCCTCGGCCACCACACCAAAGCCAGGCTTGTCACGATAAGGGCCGGTCTGGCCGTAGCCGCTGATGCGCAGCATGATCAGGCGCGGGTTGAGCTTCAATAATTCATCCGGCCCGAGCCCCCAGCCCTCCATGGCGCCGGGGCGGAAGTTCTCGATCAGCACGTCGGCGTCGGCCGCCAGTCGGCGCACGATGTCCTGCGCGGCCGGGTCTTTCAGGTCCAGCGCCACCGAGCGCTTGTTGCGGGACTGCACCTGCCACCAGACCGAGGTGCCGTCTTTGAGCAGCCGCCATTTGCGCAGCGGGTCGCCCGCGCCGGGGGTTTCGATCTTGACCACATCGGCGCCGAAATCGGCCAGCGTCTTGGCCGCGAACGGCCCGGCGATCAGCTGCCCGAGTTCGAGGACCTTGAGGCCGGCAAGCGGGCCGGCGGCCGGGGCGGACGGTTCAACATTTGGGGCTTGCATGGCGGCGCAGTGTGCCGCGGCCCCTTTGGCGCGTCCATTACCGTTTGCGGGGGCTAGGTTTCGCCGTTGGCGAAGGCTCGACCATGAAGTTCACCAGCGACGCCACACCGGCGTCGTCCCGCCCCGTCACCGTGGCGACCAGCAGCCGTCGCCGCGCCCACTCATCGGCCAACGGTCTCGAGGTGAGTTTGACGGCGCGCACGATCGGCAGCGCCGCGGCCGCCGGCAGCACGGCAATGCCCAGGCCCGACGCCACCAGATGGCAAACCGCGTCAAAGCTGCGCACCTGCATGCGCAGTCGAAGCGGCTTGCCCGCCGCCAGCGCGGCTTGCTGTTGCTTCTGCAGCATGGCAGCACCCGGGTTGAGGCCGATCCAGTCCTCGTCCAGCGCCTCGGAAAACGGCAGCGGCGTGCGGGCGCCGGCCAGGCGATGGCCGCGTGGCAGCACCAGTACCAATTGATCGTGGCGAAACACCCGAGCCGACAGCCCGGCGATATCGGGCCCCTCGACAAACACGCCGATGTCGGCCCGTCCCTCGCGCAACGAGGTCACCACGGCCTCCGACACCTGTTCCTCCAGATCCACGCGCAGCAGCGGATGCAACTCGGCATAGCGCGCCAGCAGCGGCGGCAGGAACTGGTTGATCGCCGCGGTGCTGGCGCACAGCCGGATGTGGCGGGCGATGCCCTGCTGGAGATCGGCCAGTTCGGCGCCGACCTGATCCAGCGTCTGCAACAACGTCAGCCCGTGCTTGACGAACACCCGCCCCGCCGCGGTGGGCAACAGGCCGCGCGCGTGACGTTCAAACAGGATGCATCCCATGGCCTCTTCCAGTTCGCGGATGCGCCGGCTGGCGGCGGCCAGTGCCAGATGCGACGCCCGCGCCGCGCCGGTCAGACTGCCGGTCTGCGCGCAGGCCACCGCCAGACGGACCGACACGAAGTCAAAGCGGGCAAGGTTCACCATGGGGTGCGCCAGCGTCACGACGCCGCGGGACCAGGGGACCTCAGGCCTTTGGCTTTCGCCCGGCCGGCTTCTTGGCCAGCAGGGTGTCGAGGTTCTTGACAATCTCGCGCTCGATCTTGTCGCGGAAAGCGCCCAGCAGGAAGCCAAGTTTGGCGTCGAGCTCGAACGCGTGGGGCATCACCTTGAGCGTGCCAGAGACGCCCGAGCGCTTGAAGGTGACTTCATCCACGCTGGCGCCTTCCTCATAGGTACATTCCATGCCGAACTCGTCTTCGACCTGCTCGGCCCAGGCGTATGCCACCTTGCGCGCGGCGGCATGGCCGAGATGGTGCTCGCGGTGGATGTGGATGTGGGACATGGGTTCACTCCTTCAGCGCGCGCCGGCGCTCTTCACGGGACAGGCCCGCCAATTGGTTGACCGCATCATAAAACCGACGCCACCCTTGCGGGGTGTCGCCGCCTTCGCGCTCGAAGAGCCGCATGAATCCGGGAACCAGTTCATCGTACGTGGCCTGCGAGACAAAGCTCGCATTGTTGGCGCCAGAAACCCAGGCATCCAGCCGGCGGTAGGCGGCCGGATCGCCACCCCAGCCCGCGCGCAGCGCCGCGTAACGCGCGCGGAAACCGGCCATGACTTCAGTTTTCATAGCAAGGTATGACCGATCCATGCTGGGATCTGCCGACTTTTTCTCAAAAATGGCGGCCAGCTCGCCGCGTGTCTGGCGAACCAGCCCACGAAAGGCCTGCCGCCGGGCCTCCAGCGCCGCGTCCGCCTCGCGCGCGGCTGCGCTGCCGTGAAGGGCCAGCCAGCGCCGGCCGCCCAGGCGCTCCACGGCGGTGGCGAACGCTTCGTTGAACGAGGAGTCGTCCCTTACGTAGATCAGCTGATGCGACAGCTCATGGAACACCAGCCGCGCCAGTTCGCCATCCGGGTAGTTGATAAAGGTGTTCAGCAACGGGTCGCCGCCGGCCCAGTTCAGCCAGCCCAGCGTCGAATACGCCGGAACGCCCTGCACGATCACCTCCAGCCCCTCGGCCTGCAAGGCCTGCGCCTCGGCGCGCGCCTCGGCCTCGCTGAAATAGCCGCGGTAGCTGGCACAGCCAATCACCGGATAGCACCAGGTCTTTGCCACCAGCGCGTCGGGAGGTGCCGCCACCACGCTCCAGACGGCAGACGGCCGGTGCAGGTCGGCATAGCGGTGGTAGCTGGCGTTGTCGGGCAAGAGAAGTTCGTTGACCGCGAAGCGGCGAATGTCCTGGCTCTGCGCCAGCCGCTGTCGCAAGGCGTCGGAGGTCTGCGGGTCGGCGATCACCTCCGTCACTGGGCGAGCGGCGGCCATCAGCGACAGGTGGCCGTTGACCGCTTGTGCGTAATAGCCTGCCGAGGTGCAACCCGTCAGCAGGGCGCTGAGCAATGTCAGCCCGGCCACGCGACGGGCGCGCTCCCGCCACCCCCCCTTTTCAGGGGATGGCCGAACGCGCGGGGCGATCTTAGACTGGGGCGGTTTCAAACTGTCACACCAAATCAACAAGGGATTCCTCATGAAAAAATCGACCCGCCATCTCGCTACTTGGGCAGCCGTGGCTGGCCTCGGCCTGCTGTTGAGCGCTTGCGGCGACGGCGCCGACCCGGCGACCACCGACATCACAACCACCCCGACCGCACCCACCACCCCCACAAATCCGACTGCCCCCACGGCGACCGGCGCCAGCGGGACGCTGACGATTTCCTCGGCGTCGCCCGCCGCACAGAACGGCACCATCGATTTTGGCGCCTCCAACGTGCTGGCGGCCAATACCGCTCTCACTACCGTCTCGCCGGCCGGCATCGACTACTGCGACATCACCTACGCGGCCACTTCGTCGTCTGGATCTCGTTATGAAATCAAAGTGTATTTCCGCCGCAGCGACCAGAAGGTATTGAACGCCAGTTTCTTCAAGACGGACTTCAGCTGGGGCATCGGTGAGAGCAATCTGGCCGCCGGCATCACGGCTGGCGTGTCGGTCAACCTGGCTGCGCGCAGCATCACGTTTGCCAACAAGGTCCTGAATGGCTTCTCGGGTACCGATGTGGGCACCGTGAACGGCACGGTGACCTTCCCGGCCAATACGACGGTGGCGGCCTGCGGCACCTGATCAGAGCCCGGCCACCTCCACCAGGCAGTCGTAGAACACCGGCGCGCGCCCAAGGTCGGTGAGCTTCTGGCTCGTGACTTCGTTGACATTGGTGCCATTCAGGCCCAGCTTGCGCCACCAGATGCCCAGGCCATTGACAACGCCGGAGCGGGCGCGGGACGAGACAGTCGCCTTGCAGTGGTAGCAGCCCCGGTCGTTGAACACCCGCACCACATCGCCGGTGGCAATGCCCCGCGCGACGGCGTCGGCCTCGCTGATCTCCAGCACGGGCTCGCCCTCGATGTCGCGCAGGCTTTGCACGTTGACGAAGGTGGAATTCAGGAAGTTGCGCGCCGGTGGCGAGATCATCGCAAGCGGATAGCGGTGGTCGCTGCCGGCCGGCTCGTGGTTGGGCACGTGGTCCGGCAGCCCGTCCAGGCCCTGCGCGGCCAGTCGCGCGCTGAAGAACTCGCAGCGACCGGATGGCGTGGGAAAGCCTCCCTGCGCAAACGGCGCGTCAGGGATCGGCAGCGTGGCAAACCCCTTTTCCAGCAATTCATCGAACGGCACCGCGTCGCCGAACGCGAGGCGGCACAAGGTTTCGTCGTCTTCGGAAAAGCACGGATCGGCAAAACCCATCCGAGCGGCCAGTGCGCGGAAGATGTCGGTGTTGGTTCGGGCCAGCCCCACCGGCGCGACCGCTGGCCGGTTCAGCAGCACGTCGGTGTGGCCATAGCTGAGGTGGATATCCCAGTGCTCCAGCTGGGTGGTGGCCGGCAGGATGTAGTCGGCATAGTCGGCGGTATCGGTCTGGAAATGCTCCAGCACCACGGTGAAGAGGTCTTCGCGCGCAAAACCCTGCACCACCTTGGCGGATTCGGGCGCCACCGCCACCGGGTTGCTGTTGTAGACGATCAGCGCCTCGATCTTCGGTCCGAAGCCGCTTGAGGCCTCGCGCAGCAGGTCATCACCGATCGTCACCATGTTGATCGTGCGCGGTCGGCGCGCGCCCAGCAGGTCCGGCCGGTGCAGGGCTGCGCGGTCCAGCGGAAAGGACCCGGAGCTGCTGAGCAGCAGGCCGCCGGCGCGATGCCGCCACGCGCCGATGAGCGCAGGCAGGCAGGCGACGAGGCGTGCCGCGTTGCCCCCGCCACGCACCCTCTGCATGCCGTAGTTCAGGCGGATGGCGGCAGGGCCCAAAGTGCCATAGTCGCGCGCCAGCGCAATGATCTGCTGCACCGGGATGCCGCAGACCTGCGCCGCGCGCTCAGGCGACCATTGCAGCGCGCGCTCGCGAAGCGCCTCCCAGCCCAGCGTGTGGGCGGCGAGGTAATCGGTGTCGAGCCAGCCGTTGCGCACCAGCTCATGCATCAGTGCCAGCGCCAGCGCACCGTCGGTGCCTGGGCGCAGGGCGATGTGTTCGTGGCACTTGTCGACCGTTTCGGTGCGGCGCGGGTCGATGCAGACGATGCGCGCGCCGTCTCGCTTGGCCTGCTGCACCTGGCGCCAGAAATGCAGGTTGCTGGCAATCGAGTTGCTGCCCCAGATCAGGATCAGCTTCGACTCGGCAAAGAACTCCACTTTCATGCCGACCTTGCCGCCAAGCGTCTGCACCAACGCCTCGCCGCCGGCAGCGGCGCAAATGGTGCGATCCAGCTGCGCCGCACCCAACCGGTGGAAGAAGCGCGCTGCCATGCCCTCGCTCTGCACCAGTCCCATGGTGCCGGCATAGCTGTAGGGCAGTATCGCTTCGGGCTCGCGTGCGGCAATGGCGTTGAGGCGCGCGGCAATGTCGTCCAGCGCTTCGCTCCAGCTGACCGGATCGAACTGCCCGCTCCCCTTGGGCCCCACCCGCTTGAGCGGTTGAAGAATGCGCTCGGGGTGGTAGGTTCGCTCGGTGTAGCGCGACACCTTGGTGCACAGCACGCCGCCCGTTTGGGCGTGGTCCGGATTGCCTTGCACACGGATGGCGCGGCCCTCCTGCACAGTGGTCAGCAGTGCGCAGGTATCGGGGCAATCGTGGGGGCAGGCGCCGCGCACGACGTGCGATTCAGCCGGTGGCAGGATGGCGTGGGTCATGAATGGCCTAAAGTACGGGGGTGAATTCTTTCACAGTGGCACGTTTTCGTGCGACCACCACCTTGAACCTATCCCGTGCCATGACCCCAACTCCCCTCAACCGTCGCCAGTTCTCCATCGCCACCGGTGCTGCCTTGGTGGCCGGCTTCCACACCGCGCAGGCGCAGGAAGAACGCATCGTGCTCGGCCAGTCTGCGGCTTTCACCGGGCCCGCCGCACAGCTCGGCATCCAGTTTCACGCGGGTGCCAAGCTCTACTTCGACCTGCTCAATGCCCAAGGGGGCGTGGGCCGGCGCGCCATCGAAATCCGCCAGCTCGACGACGGCTACGAGCCCGACCGCTGCGTGGCCAATACGAAAAAGCTGATCGACGACGACGTGTTTGCCCTGTTCGGTTACATCGGCACACCGACCAGCGTGGCCGCGCTGCCGCTGGCCACCAAGGCGCGCATGCCCTTCTTCGCGCCGTTCACCGGCGCAATGGCCCTGCGCGACCCGTTCAGCAAGACGACCTTTCACCTGCGAGCGTCCTACAACGACGAAACCGCGCTGATCGTCAAGCAGCTCACCAACCTGGGCCTGAAGAAGATCGCCGTGTTCTACCAGAACGACGCCTACGGCAAGGCCGGCCTGGACGGCGTGACCCTGGCGCTGGCCGCACAGAACCTCAAGCCGGTGGCGCTGGCGACGGTGGAGCGCAACTCGGTCGACGTGGCCGCCGCCGTGGCGACGATCAACGCGGCCGCGCCCGACGCCGTGGTCCAGGTCAGCGCGTACAAGTCCTGCGCCGCCTATATCCGCGCTGCGCGCAAGGCCGGCTTCGGCGGCACCTTCTACAACGTGTCCTTCGTCGGCACGCAAGCCCTGGCCGACGAGCTGGGCAAGGACGGCGCCGGCGTGGTGGTGTCGCAAGTGGTGCCCTCACCCTACAACGCGGCGCGACCGATCGCGCGCGAATTCGTCGACGCGGCCAAGAAGGCCGGCAACGTGCAGCCCAACTTCTCCAGCATGGAGGGTTACCTGGCCGCCAAGGTGTTTGCCGAAGGGCTTCGCCGCGGCGGCAAGCCCAATCGGGAGTCGCTCATCGTCGGACTGGAGTCCATCAACGACCAGTCGTTCGGCGGCTTTGCCGTGACCTTCTCGCCGACCAACCACGTGGCCTCGAAGTTCGTCGAACTCTCCATGCTGACCGGCGACGGACGCGTGCGCACCTGACGAGCCACGCAGGCGAAGGATCCCGGCCCGCGCAGGGCCATCAGGCTCAGGCGATGGAGCGGCTGGCCGCCAGACCTCGCATGAAGGCCTCGCAGCGCGCCAGCTGGTCCAGGCTCGCGTACTCATCCGGCTGGTGCGCCTGCGCGATGTGACCGGGGCCGCACACCACGGTGGGAATCCCTGCGTTCTTGAACAAACCGGCTTCGGTGCCGAATGCCACCAGCGTCGTGCCCTTTTCGCCGCTGAGGCGCTGCGCCAGGCGCGTCACCGGGTCGTCCACCGAGCCCAGAAAGCTGGGGATCTCACAGATCGTCTCGAAACGGAAGCCCGTATCGGATGCCACGCGCTGCATCCCCGGCTCCAGCGCGCGCGCCTGGTCCAGCACGGCCTGCTGCATGGTCCGCACATCGGCGGTGGGCAGGTCGCGGAACTCGTAGCGGAACTCGGCATCGCGCGGCACCACGTTGTCGGCGATGCCGCCATGGAACTGGCCCACGCTGGCGGTGGAGAACGGCACGTCGAAACCCTCGTAGCGTGGCTCGTTGTCCTCAAAGCCCTCGGCCATGTCGCGGATTTTTCCGATCAACCGGGCCGCCATCTCGATCGCGTTGACCGACTGCGGCGTGAGCGAGGAGTGCGCCTCCTTGCCACGCACGCAGCACTTGTAGCGGTACACGCCCTTGTGGGCGATCGCTGGCACCATGCCGGTGGGCTCACCGATGATGCAGGCCAGCGGCCGTATCCCCGCGTCGCGAAGGTCGGCGATCAGTTCGCGCACACCGAAGCAGCCGACCTCTTCGTCGTAACTGAACGCGAAGTGGATGGCGAACGGCGCCGCGCTGTCCAGAAACGCCTGCGCGTTGGCCAGGGCCAGGGCGATGAAACTCTTCATGTCGGCCGACCCGCGGCCATACAGGCGCCCGTCCTGCACCGCGGCGGACAGGGGATCGACTGTCCAGTCCTGGCCGTCCCACGGCACAGTGTCGGTGTGGCCCGAAAGGATCACCCCTGCCGGCTTGCCTTCGCCGAGCGTGGCGAAAAGGTTGGCCTTGGTCTTGTCGGCATTGAAGGTCAACCGGCTGGCGACGCCGAGTGTGCGCAACGCGTCGCGCACAAAATGGATGAGCTCCAGGTTGGAGTTGGCGCTGACCGTGTTCATGCGAACCAGTTCCTGGGCGAGAGCGAGTGCTTGCGGGGAGATCATTCACGGATTTTCAGGGAAATCCCTGTGACGCGCAGGCGGCATGCACAAGGACCGCAGTCTGGCTAGACTGTGGTCATGAAAATCATCGACTCCCTCGTGACCGAAGCGGCCGGCATTGCCGCCATCCGCCGTGACATCCACGCGCACCCCGAACTCTGCTTCGAGGAACGGCGAACCGCCGATATCGTCGCAAGGAAACTGACCGAATGGGGCATCCCGATCCACCGGGGCCTGGGCAAGACGGGCGTGGTGGGCATCGTGCAAGGTCGCGATGGCGGGGCCTGCGGGCGTGCCGTGGGACTGCGGGCCGACATGGACGCCCTGCCGATGCAGGAGTTCAACACCTTCGACCACGCCAGCCGGCATGCGGGAAAGATGCACGCCTGCGGCCATGACGGCCACACCGCCATGCTGCTGGCTGCAGCGCAGCATTTCTCGAAGAATCGCCATTTCGACGGCACGGTGTACCTCATCTTCCAGCCGGCCGAGGAGGGCGGCGGCGGCGCCCGCGAGATGATCCGTGACGGTCTGTTCAAGCAGTTTCCGGTGGAAGCCGTCTTCGGCATGCACAACTGGCCCGGCGAAAAAGTGGGCAAATTCGCGATCGCGCCCGGTCCGGTGATGGCGTCGAGCAACGAGTTCAAGATCACCATCCGCGGCAAGGGCAGCCACGCCGCCCTCCCGCACAACGGCATCGACCCGGTGCCGATCGCCTGCCAGATGGTGCTGGGCTTCCAGACCATCATCAGCCGCAACAAGAAGCCGATCGACGCGGGCGTGGTCAGTGTGACCATGATCCACGCCGGCGAAGCCACCAACGTGGTGCCCGATTTCTGCGAGCTGCAAGGCACGGTGCGCACCTTCAGCATCGAGGTGCTCGACCTGATCGAAGCCCGCATGAAACAGATCGCCGAGCACACCTGCGCGGCCTATGACGCCACCTGCGAGTTCGAATTCGTGCGCAATTACCCGCCCACCATCAATTCCGCGCCCGAGGCAGAGTTTGCCCGCCAGGTGATGAACGACATCGTGGGGGCGGATCATGTGATGGTGCAGGAGCCGACCATGGGCGCCGAGGACTTCGCCTACATGCTGCAGGCCAAGCCCGGCGCTTACTGCTTCATCGCCAATGGCGACGGCAGTCACCGCGAGATGGGCCATGGCGCGGGACCTTGCATGCTGCACAACCCGAGCTACGACTTCAATGACGACCTGATCCCGCTGGGGGCCACCTACTGGGTGCGCCTGGCCGAGCAGTGGCTGGCTTCGCCGCGCCCCCACCGCAGCGGAGGTGCCGCATGATCCCCATCCCCGCCGCCTTCTCGGGCAGCTACGCCGAGGCGCGCACCAAGTTCCTGGAGGGCGCCGCTTCGCTGGGACTTCGCATCCACTCCCATCTGCATCCGCTGAAAGGGCGCGACGGCGAGACCCTGGCCATGGACGTGGTGCGTGACGGCCCCGCCGACGCCGACCGCCTGCTCATTGTCAGCAGCGCCTGCCATGGCGTGGAAGGCTATTGCGGCAGCGGCGTCCAGGTGGCCGCATTGGCTGACGCCGAGTGGCGCGAAAAAGCCCGCACCCAGGGCGTGGCCGTGCTCTACATCCACGCGCTGAACCCGTACGGTTTCTCGCACATCCGGCGCGTGACCCAGGAAAACGTGGATCTGAACCGCAACTTTCACGACTTTTCGCAGGCCTTGCCGGTCAATACCGCGTACCGGGACGTGCAGCCGCTGCTGCTGCCCGAATACTGGCCGCCCGGGCAGGAAAACCTGGCGGCAACTGCGGCTTTCATCGCCGAGCGCGGCATGCCGGCATTCCAGGCCGCCGTGTCCGGAGGACAGCATGAATTCCCCGACGGCCTGTTTTTTGGCGGCACCGCGCCCACCTGGAGCAACCAGACTGTGCGCACCGTGCTGCGACAGCACGCGGCGGGCGTGAAGCGTCTGGGCTGGATCGATCTGCATACCGGGCTGGGTCCGAGCGGCCACGGCGAGCGCATCTTCGCGGCGCGTGACGATGCCGCCACGCTGGCGCGGGCGCGGGCCTGGTGGGGCGATGCGGTCACCTCGATGTACGACGGCTCGTCCACCTCGGCGCGCCTGACGGGCCTGATGTGCTTTGCTGCGTACGACGAATTCCCGCAGGCCGAATACACCGCGATCGCGATGGAATACGGCACCCAACCGCTTCCCGAGGTGATGGATGCGCTGCGCGGCGACCACTGGCTGCACCTGCACCCCGAGGCTTCGCCCGAGTTGGCCAGGCAGATCAAGCAGAGGATGATGGATGCCTTCTACACGGACACCGATGCCTGGAAGGGGCAGATCGTCAGCCAGGCGCGGCAGGCGATGTTCCAGGCGGTGGACGGCTTGAGTTCCTGATCTTCCTGGACGTTTCCCAGCGCCAGGAACGCACCCCCTTCAGTCCGCGCTCTGCTGCAGCGCCCACATGGAGGCGTAGCGACCCTGCCTCGCCAGCAGTTCGGCGTGCGTGCCGCGCTCGATGATGCGCCCGGCCTCCATCACCAGGATTTCGTGGGCATCCACCACCGTGGACAGCCGGTGCGCGATCACCAGGGTGGTCTTGTTCTGGGCCACGCTCTGCAGTTCGGTCTGGATGGCGCGTTCGTTGGCCGAGTCGAGCGCCGAGGTGGCCTCGTCGAAGATCAGGATCGGCGGGTTCTTCAGCAGGGTGCGGGCGATGGCCACGCGCTGCTTCTCGCCGCCGGAGAGCTTCAGGCCGCGCTCACCCACGATGGCATCGTAGCCCTTGGGCGTGGAGACGATGAAGTCGTGGATGTGCGCGGCGCGGGCGGCGGCCTCGACCTCGG
>ERZ795062.2624-NODE-2624-length-11692-cov-4.911060_pt1 | contig 11692 bp, 8 predicted proteins | sample MGYA00375146_ERZ795062 | MGnify/ENA primary metagenome ERZ795062 (study PRJEB30191, sample SAMN05720281) | activated sludge metagenome | isolation source: Anaerobic digester | place: USA | collected 2015-07-16 ...
ACCTTTGGCTCAAAAAGTATACTCAGCTTATACACCGCAAACACTGTCCGATAATGGCTCTTCACGGACAGTACAAAATCGGCTATCAAAGTTCAAGTTTGGCCCGGTGTTAAGCTGGGAAGGGGAGGCTTTCCGCAATGTCGGGCGATGAGGATGCCGCTGCTGCAAATGGCAGGATCGCCGGAGCTTTGGCAGCGAATGCCTCCCTGTCCGCGCTGGACGAACCGGGAGGCCTGGTCGCCGAGATAGCGGCGGCACATGGCTACCGCGTCAATGCGAGGTCCGCAAACACGCTGCGGGCCTACGCCAGTGACTGGAAACAGTTCGCACGCTGGTGCGACGAACGTGGGGCCGAGCCGCTTCCCGCGCGTCCTGAGGCCGTGGCGACCTGGCTCGCGGCCCTTGCCTTGGCCGGCAAGGCCGGCAGCACGATCAGCCGTCATGCCGCGGCGATCGCCTGGTACCACAGGAGGGCAGGGCAGGTCGCCCCGCAGCATCGCGATTCTCGCGGGGTGATTACTGACACGCTTGCGGGCATTCGCCGCACGCAGTGCTTCCGCCCTTCCGCGAAGAAGTCGGCCATCACAGCCGAGGACCTCGGGCGGATGATCGCGGCTGCAGAAGGGCAGGGGACTCGCGCGGTCCGCGACCGCGCGGTGCTCGCGCTCGGGATGGCGGCCGCGCTGCGGCGCTCCGAACTCGTTGCACTGCAGCTGGCTGACGTGGAATTGGTCAAGGAGGGCCTCAAGCTTACCATTCGCCAATCCAAGACCGACCAGGAGGGAACAGGGCAGGTGATCGCGGTTCCGTCCGGCAAGCTGCTCAAGCCGGTTGACTTGCTGAAAGCCTGGCTCGACCTGCGGGGAGGGGGGGTGGGGCCGCTGTTCCTGCAGATCGACCCGCAAGGGCGGCTGACCAAAAAACCGATGTCCGATCGCTCGGTGGCCCGGATGATCCAACGATATGCCGGGAAGATCGGGCTCGATCCAGCGATGGTGGGCGGACACTCCCTGCGCGCCGGGTTCCTGACCGAGGCGGCACGCAATAAGGCCTCGCTGTCCAAGATGCAGGAGGTGTCGCGGCAGAAAAAAGTCGAGGTGCTCCTGGGCTACGTTCGCTCAGCAGCGCTGTTCGAGGACCACGCCGGAACAGATTTTCTCTGACGCCCGATATGGCGTCACCCCAATAGCCCCGAGCAGGACTGCGACCGTCTAGCTGAACCTGCTGCCACAAGAAGAGAGGGCTTTGTCGCACCGGCAACAAATTACAACAATTGAAAACTCATGGGCACTACAATTGCCTGATGTCGCACTGGAAGTATCACCCTCCCCTAATACCTTGGAAAATCTGGAGGGCGCAGCACATGAAAACCAAGCTCGCTGCAGCCATTGCTTGCGGAGCAAGCCTGGCTGCCCTCTCGTCCGCTGCCGCTGCGCAGGACAGCGAAGCGTCAAGCGCCATCGGCAATGAGATTGTCGTAACGGCGACAAAGCGTGAGGAGAGCCTGCAGAAGGTTCCCTTCTCGATCAATGCCCAGACCGCGAAGGATATCCAGCGATCGGGTGCGGCGACCCTCGAGGATCTGTCCCGCAATGTTGCCGGGCTCAATATCCAGAACCTGGGTCCGGGCCAGAGCCAGGTTTCCGTTCGCGGCGTCTCCGCCGGGCAGGTCGTGCGCGATCAGCCCGGCGTGAAGGAGCAGGTCGGCGTTTACCTGGACGAATCGGCCATATCGCTGTCGCTGTTCACACCGGACCTTGACCTGTTCGATCTCAATCGCGTTGAAACGTTGCGCGGGCCGCAGGGTACCTTGTTCGGTTCGGGCTCGATGGGCGGAACGATCCGTTACATTACCAACCAGCCAAGGCTGGGGCGCACCGAGGGGACTGTCGAGGGCGGGCTCAGCCAGATTGATGGCGGCGGCATGGGCGGCGAACTCAAGGGGGCGCTCAATCTTTCGGTCGGCGAAGGGGCGGCCTTGCGGGCGGTTGGCTACTGGACCCACTATGCCGGGTTCATCGATGCGATCGGGCCTGCTGCCGGCAAGAACATCAACGAAGGCGACCGCATTGGCGGGCGCTTGTCCTTGCTTGTGGAACCGGTCCCCGGGGTCCGAATCACCCCGCGGTTCGTCTACCAGAAGGTTACCAGCAACGGTTTCAACCGTGCCGAGATCTGGAACCTGTTCGCCAATCCGCAGACGACTGAGGTGCCAGCCTATACGTTCGGCAGGAACCAGCAATACCTCAAGCTGCGCGAGCGGTTTCGCGACGAGACGCTGATCGCGGACCTCAAGGTCGAAGCCGACCTGTCGGACAGCGTCGCCCTGACCGGCGTCAGTTCATACTCGCACCGCAACATTCTCGTCAGCCGCGATGCCAGCACATTGACAGGATCGGTTTCTGTCGATCTTGGCCTTCCGGCAACCGGCGCCGAATTGGCCTCCAGGCTGCGCGATACGACGAGGCTCGACACGTTCAGCCAGGAGCTGCGCCTTGCCTCGACCGGGAATGGTCCGTTGCAGTGGGTGATCGGCGGGTTCTATTCCAACATTCGCCGCACCTACGATCAGCGTTTGCCGACACCGGGCTACGACGCGATTGCCGATGCGACGCTGGGCGCAGGTTCGTCTGCTGCGGCTGCCAACGGTTTCCCGGCCGATTCTCCCTACAATTCCCACCTGCCCTACAGGATCAGGCAGTATGCCCTGTTCGGTGAGGCGACGCTGCATCTGAACGACCGCCTCAAGGCCACTGCAGGTGCCCGGTATTACAATTTCAGCGAGGAGCGCACCTTCAAGTCGGGCGGCCTGTTTTCCAATGGTGACAACCAGACCGACCGGACCCGGTCGGACGGTGTCTCGCCGCGTTTCATCCTGAGTTATGAAATGAGCGATCGCGTGACCGTGAACGCCCAGGCTGCAAAGGGTTTTCGCTTGGGCGGGGTGAACGATCCGCTCAATGCCGGCCTGTGCTCGGCCGCCGATCGTGCCCTGTTCGGCGGGTTCCAGTCCTACGATGACGAAACGTTGTGGGATTACGAGGTGGGGATGAAGGCCAGGGGCCGGGGTTTCACCATCAACGCTGCGGGCTTCTACAACAAGATCAGCAATCTGCAGGTTACGCTTGATGCGGGCAGCTGCTCGTCGCGAATCGTGTTCAACGTCGCGAAGGCGCATTCGGCCGGCGTCGAGGTCGAACTCGGTTTCAACCCGGCTGATGGCCTGAACCTCTCGCTTTCCGGAAGCGTGATGGACTCGCAGTTCGACACAACCCTGCCAGGTGCCCTGACTGTCGCGACGGGGATCCGCAGCGGCAATCGGCTTCCCAGTGTACCCATGTTCCAGATTACCGCTTCGGGCAGCTACGAATTTCCGGTTGCCGCGGGGACCAAGGGCTTTGTGGGAGGCTCCATCCAGCATGTCGGCAACCGTTACACCCAGCCCGCTGACCAGGAGAACAACCCGCGCACGTTCGTGCACGGCCTGCCCTTCCTCGGAGCTCCTGCAACGGGAGCAACATCGGTCAATCTGAAGCTGCCCGGCTATGAACTGGTGAATCTGAGCGCCGGCCTGGAGATGGACCATGGCCTGACCATCACGGCCTACGTCAACAACCTGCTCGACGAATACGCGCTGCTCTCGTTCGACCGCGAACGCGGTGGACGGGCGCGCCTGGGTTACCAGGTCAGCCAGCCACGCACATTCGGAATGAGCGTCCGCAAGACGTTCTAGCCCCGGGGGTCCACGGTCCTCGTCGGGAAGCGTCTGCGGCGAGGATTTGGGGCGTTCTGAAGGGTTTGTCCGGCCTTTTTCTGCAGTTTCCAGCGAGGAAGTAAGATGAACAAGTTGGTGATCGCCCTGGTTTCGTTCGGGGTCCTGACGCTCGGCGGATGCGATTCCGCGGGCCCGGACAAAAAGGGCGATGCCATGGCAGCGACCAAGGATTCCCTGATCCTCGCTGCGCGCGAGCAGTTCAAGCCGCTCCCCGATGGAGCGGGGCCGATGGCAGAGGTCAAGGCAACGGCAGAACTCGTGGCGCTCGGCAACATGCTCTACTTCGATCCGCGGCTGTCCGCGAGCCACGCGATTGCCTGTGCGGCCTGTCATTCCCCCGGCCTTGGCGGCGCGGATGCCAGATCCACGTCACTGGGCCACCGCTGGCAGCATGGCGGGCGCAATGCACCCACTGTGTTCAACGCGGTGTATAACGCCTCGCAGTTCTGGGACGGACGGGCCAAGGACCTGATCGAACAGGCTGGTGGTCCGGTCTCGAACCCAATCGAGATGGCCATGCCGGCAGACCAGATCATCCCGACACTCAAGAGCATTGCCGGATATGCTGATCTGTTCGCCAAGGCATTTCCGGGCGACAAGGATCCTATCCGGATGGCGAACGTGCAAGCGGCGATCGCCGCATATGAGGCGACGCTGGTCACGCCGAATGCCCCCTTCGATCGTTTCCTCAAGGGAGATGCCCAGGCCCTCGGTCAAGTGGAGCGCCGCGGCCTCAAGTCGTTCATGGATAGCGGCTGCGCCGCCTGCCACAACGGGACCAACATGGGCGGCGGCATGTACGCTAAATTCGGCGTCGCCTCGGCCCCGCCGGCTGACCTGCTCCCACCGGAAGATCTTGGTCGTTACGCGGTGACCAAGGATGAGGCTGACCGCTATTCCTACAAGGTCCCAAGCTTGCGCAATATCGCGCTCACTGCCCCCTATTTCCACACGGGCAAGGTCTGGAGCCTTGATGAAGCCGTGACAGTCATGGCCAAGACCCAGCTTGGCAAGACCCTCGCCCCGCAGGAAGTTTCCGATATCACAGCCTTCCTCAAGACGCTTACGGGCGATCAACCCAAGTCCAGTGTTCCCGCTCTTCCACCCGTCACCGGCACTTCGGCACGTCCAATTGACTGATGAGTGCACCACCGGGCTGTGTACGGCGGCCACGCCATTCTTATCGAATGAAAGCAGGCCAGGTGCCCGGCGACGGTGTCACCTTGGCCCGACCAGCATTGTTTGCAATTGTTCAAAATTGCGATCTTGGGGGTCGGGCCCCGGAAGCTTTACGACCACTAGCCTCTCTTATTCACGACGCTCGGTTTCGGGCCCGCTCTGGGCATTTGCTGCGGCTGGCTGTATTGCGCGGACGACCGGCATCGCTGGCGTTTGTTTCACCGCATTCGGATTGATGGGCTTTTCGGGTTGAAGGGCTGGGCTCGGAGTTCTGCGGCGCTGCCGCATGGGCTACGTCGGCGCAGGCTTCAGCCGGAGAACGAGGGCGCGGAACAGGTCGGCATCCGGACAGGCGGAAGCGAAGGCAATGCGGATGCGGCTAGCACTTTCTACGACGCGCGCAGCGACCTTGAGCAGCCGCAGGCGCAAGGTGGTAAACTCCGCGCTTGCCAGAGCAGCGGTCCTGGGCATCGCCTGCTGGATGCGCCATAGCAGCCAGTATGCGGCAGTGTGCAGTATCAGGCGCATCTGATTGGCATTGGCCGAGCGGCACGAGGTTCGGTCGCTGGCGAGCTGGGACTTGTGGCGCTTGATCAGGTTCTCGGCCTGACCACGCGCGCAGTAGAGCGTGTCGTAGATGTGCTCGGCCGATCCTGTTGCCAACGAGGTGACGACATAGCGGATGTCCATGCCCAGCGTGCTGGCCTCGATCCGTGCAACGACGCGACGCTGGCACTTCCAGGTCTTTGCCCCATAGCGGGTCTCGGCATAGTTGCGCAGGACGGGACACTGACGCTGGGCGCGCTTGACCGCGCAGGCATCGGCGACCGCAACAATGGCGGGATCGGCGCGCAGCGCTGAATTGGTGGGCAGGCCGAACACGTAATCGACGCGGGCCGCATCGCAGTAGGCCATGACCTCGGGTCGACCATAGTGCCCGTCGCCGCGGATAGTGATGTGGGTATCGGGCCAATTACGGCGCAGGTGACGCACCAGGCGTCGGATGTGCCCCGCCGCCTCCTTTCCAGAAGGCGTCTTGCCTGTGCGCAGCAGCATGGCCACCGGCCTGCCGGTCGCGGTGTCGTAGATATGGATCGGTAGGAAGCAGCGCTCCCCATGATGCCCGTTCCAGAACGAGAGCTGTTGATAGCCATGCACGACGTCGCACGTGTCGTCGATATCCAGCGTGACCGCTGTCGGAGGGGCGGGATAGCTGGCGCAGTAGATGTCGATCATCGCGGCCATCATGCTGGCCAGTTCGCGCGTAGTCGGTGCATTTTCCCACCGGCTCATCGTCGGTTGGCTGGCCAGCCCCGCGCCCGATTCCGGCAGCTTGCCGAGCGCCAGGCGGAAGCCTGGATCGTCGCGCAGAGCATCGAGATCATCGGCATCCTCATAGCCGCACGCAATCGCGAACACACGGGCACGCAGAATGTCATCCAGGCGATGGATCACCCGCGCTGGATCGCGCGGATCGGCAATACAAGCCGCCAGGCGCTGGCAAATCCCCATCGCGCGCTCGGCCTGTGCAAGCAGTAGAACACCGCCATCCGAGGTAAGCCGGCCACCGTCGAACGCAGCTGTGATTTTCTTGCGGCCGACTGCTGGGAATCCAAATGAGCTTGCGATATCATCGTTCATGGCGGGTGTGGCCCGTGGCATTTTCTGCCCTGCGGCAGGTTCGGCTTAGACACCCAGTTCCTAATTCAGATCAGAGGCTTACGCCACTCCCGCCAACCCTTCAGGACACTTTTGGTGAATAAGGCGGGCTAGAGTCATGTTGGTTCCATCCGGCGTAACCACACATCCATCACCACGATGGCCCATCACACCGCTGCCGCCTTGTCGGCCGGACGACCCCCGGCTGCAGGCGGTTTGCGGTATGCGGGCGCTATACGAATACCTTATGGCCGCCCTCGTCGTCGTTGCGCAAAAGAGCGATGACCCCCGCAGCGCCGGCCTCGGGGTAGTACCGGCCGCACCCGACGCTGTCAGTTAGGGGCGTGGCGGGCGCGGCGAAGCATGCAGGTTTGCGCCGGCAGTGGCTGGAGCTGAGATTACTGTGCCGTCCTGGCATTGGTCTGGCGGCGATTGCACCGCAGCTGTGCCGTCTTGCGCGCGAGATTGTGGGCGCTGAGGCGGCCTCGCTGTTCTGGCTGGACCGGGAAGGCATGCCGCTGGGGTTCTTCCACGAGGACTCGCCCGAGGCGGCGTGCGACCTGTTCATCAACGAGTTCGACCGGCTGTTCGTGGGACCGGACGAGATCAACGTCTTTGCGCTGGCGCAGCGACAGGACGCGGCCTGCGGTCACCTGCTGGCGCCGCCGGCGAGTTATTTCCGGTCGAACACCTATAACCTGCTGGTCCGGGCTTCGGGCCATCATCATTGCCTTGACCTGCGGATTGATGATGCGGAGGGCGCGCGCGCCGTGCTGCTGCTGTTTCGCGGACAGACGCCGGCCTTCACGGATCAGGATGTCGGGACGGTGCTGCAGTTCATGGCGCCGCTGCGGCGGGCGGGCATGGCGGGCGACATTGCGCACTGGCATGCGAGCGAGGGGCCTGCGGGACATGTCCTGATCGATCCGGAGGATCTGCGGATCCTGGCGATGTCCGATGCGGCGGACGCGCTGCTGCGGGCGAGCAACCTTGTGGGGCAGGGGCTGACGCTGGTCGGCCCGCTGGTGCGGGCGCCGGCGTTCCTGGCGGAGCTGTGCGGTCCGGCCATGGCCACCGGCCGGGCAAGCGCCGATCTCGAGGTCCCGGGCGGACGCCTCGTGCTCGAGGCCTCGGTCATCCGCTCGCCGTTGCCCGATCAACTCGTGCCGGCACAGGTTCTGGTGCAGATGAGCCGGAAAGCCCCGGCCGATGTCGCATTGCTCGATCCCATCCTGGATCTTCGCCTGTCGCCGCTGCGCAGCGAAATCCTGTTCTACGCCGCGTCGGGGGGGCGCCGCGACCTGCTCTCGCGCAACTTCGCGATCAGCAAGGAATCGGCCAAGAAGCATCTCGCCGAAATCTATCGGGCGATGAACGTCGGGCACTGGGATGAGCTGGCTACGATCCTGCGCCGGGATTCGGGAGGTGGACCAACATGAGATACGAGGTCATCCATCGGCGGTGTTCGGTTTTGCGTAGGGATAGGCTTGGAGGCTTGCCTAAACCGGGCACATGGCTGCACCGCCTCGCCGTAATGCCCCTGACGGGGCTCGCGCTTTTCGGTGCTGCACAGACGCAGGCATATGCCGGGACACTGCAGCTTGTTCCGCGCCCTGGTGAAGTCGTTAACTTCAGGACACCGACCAACAACATCCTGTGCATGGCAGAGAGGGTCCAGGTTGTCGATGGACGTCGCTCGGCCGAGCATTTGACCTGTGAACGTTTCGAGCCTGAACTTCTACTTGCAACGCTCGATTCTAGTGGGGCAGGCTACAAAGAACCTAACCGGCCGTTCAATGCGACAGGCTCCAACGTGCCGGTGTTGCGTTATGGGGACCGCTGGGTCTGGGGTTCTCTCGAGACGCGAGCTGCACGTCCTGCAGGGGCTCGCCTGGGGGCTGACCGACGGCGAGCTTGGCCTCGTATTGGGAATGGATTGCTGTGCGGTTGAAGGTCACCGGGCAGAGGCGCTTGCCAAGCTTGGCGCGCGCAGTTCGGCTGACGCTGTCCGCCTTATGATCATGGCGGGTGCCGATTTGGATAGTTGCCCCATTTTGGCGGTGGCCCGGGCCGGCTGAACAACCTTGCCGGAGTGGCTGGGCGTGGGGCGATGATGCTTGCGTAGTAGCGGAAACGCCCGCTTCCACGGCTTGCGAATAGCCGCAGCGGCTCGTTCGGAACCCCCGTCTTTCAAGGCGGGGTAATACACCCGAATCAGGGGCGCCGCTGTCGAACTCGAGATCTCGCCGCCATGCGAGCGGATGGCGATAAGGACGTTCATGGCGTCCAATTGGTCATGGCCTGATCAGCCAAGCTTGGTAACAGGCGACGTGCCTGTCACGTGCACGGACTGCACGTGGGGAAACCACACGCGTGCGCCTGTGCGTCCGCGCCTGTGGTGCTGGGTAGGTGTTGCGTACAGCGAATGTCCCGTGGCGTGTGATTACTGGCCGGGTTGTCAAGCGCGCGGGCCTCCACTTTCGCCTTGGCCGTTGTGCCGACGAGAGAGCAGGCGCACAGTGGCCAAAGCCTCAAGCATTTGCGCCAGCCCGAGCAGACTTCCCTCGGCGGGGAATATATTCCCGGAACGTCGCGGTGCATCGCAGCCGGGGCTTGCAGTGGTCACTTCTGATCACGAGGGCGCGTTGGTGAGGCGATTTCGAACACGCCCACCGCGATGTCCCCGCCGCCAAGTGTCTGGGGGATGGATGAACGCTGAACCGACCAATGCAGTGATGGCAAACGAGGGATCCGCGAGGCTGACCGGCTACGGCCAGTCTGGCGGGCTGGTCGCCTTGCTGGCGCGGCTTGGCGTGAGGCGTAAATTGCAAGTGATAGCGACGGCGCTGCTGGCGGGTTGTTCGATCAATGCAACTGCGCGCGCACCGGTGATCGATATGCACGTTCATGCACTGACAGCCGATGATCAGGGCCCGCCGCCGATGGCCATGTGCACCCCGATCAATCCTATGCCCAGCTGGGATCCAGCCAAGCCGCTGCTGGAGAACTTCATCGGGCCGTTCAAGCAGCCGGCATGTGCCGATCCGATCTGGTCGCCGCTTACCGATGCCGAGTTGATGAGGCGCTCGCTCGACGTGATGGAGCGCAACAACGTCTACGGCGTGGTCAGTGGTCGATCCCGCATCGTATCGGAATGGCGCAAGGCATCGCCCGACCGGGTCATCCCCAGTCTGATGCCGGATCTCCCCCCCAAACGCGGTCTGGCGGAAGAGCTCAAAGGCGCCAAGGAAAGCGGGACATTGGCCGTGATTGGTGAACTGGGCTTCCAGTATGAAGGGGTTGCGGTGACCGATCCCGCGCTTGAGCCACTGTGGGCTGCCGCTGAAGCCAACGACATTCCGGTTGCAGTGCACTTTGGCCCTGGCCCGCCAGGAGTGGCCTACATGCCAGGGTCTGGCTACCGTGCCAAACTCTCTAATCCGCTGGCTCTGGAAGACGTGCTGGTCAAGCACCCCAAGCTGCGCGTCAACGTGATGCACGCCGGCTTCCCGATGCTGGATGACACGCTGGCGCTGCTTTACGCGCACCCGCAGGTCTATGTGGACACCGGAGTGATCGTTTACACGCAGCCTCGGGCGACGTTTTACCGCTATCTGCAGGGATTGGTCGATGGCGGGTTCGAGAAGCGAGTGATGTTCGGATCGGATCAGATGGTCTGGCCGGAAGCGATCGAACGTTCGATCAAGGTCATCGAAGAGGCACCGTTTCTAAGTCCAGAACAGAAGCGCGATATCCTCTACAACAATGCAGCCCGCTTCCTGCGACTGGATGCGGCAACGATTGCCAAGCACCACGCTGGGTAGGGCGGTGTCACGCAGCAAGCATTCGCTGCTGCTGGCCAAGGTGGCCAACCGGTTTCCTCCGCAGTGACACCTGTTTGGCCAACTTGAGGGGCCTCCCTGTGCTGTTCGTGCGGGTCCACCTCGCGGCCGTCAGGTTACGAGTGGTATGTGGCGGCCCCCGTGTGCGATATACCGGGGCCAAGGTAAGCATTGACGGCATAGCCTGCCTCGCGAACGCGCCGACAGAAGCTGATGTCTTCGCTCAGATATTGGGTTGGCGTGGAGATATTGTCGAAGAAGCCGTACCGTGTCCCGGAAAATCCAGGTTGCTCGGCTGGCTGAAGGATCGCGATGCCTTTGTCGATCATGGCCTTCAGAACCGATCGTCGCAGGAGAAAGAAGCCGGTTCCAATCCACTCGACTTCGCGGATACCCGGGCGGCCCACATCCTTAGCTGCAATCAGCGGGCCAACGAGCGCGGCCGCGCGAAGTTGCGCTTCGCGTCCGCGCAGTCCTTCGAGAATGGCCGCTTCGAAGGCTTCGAGCGAGAGAACCCGCTGCGGAAGATAGGTGCCGACAAAATTAAGCCCCGAGGACAGGAACAGATCGATGACCTCACGAGACACGCCGACGTCGTCGTCGATCCCGATGAAGGTGTCGAAGTCTCCTTGAAGAAAGCGTGCGGCGAGAACGTTGCGCGCCACTGATACCTCGGCGTGCGCGGCACAAACGAACGAATAGGCCATGCGGCGGCCACCAAGGGCCTTCGTGAGCTCGACCAGAGTCGCGGCTGTAGTGCTCGAGATCTCACCGCGATGGGAGGGGATGCCAATAAGAACGTTCATGGTGTCCGATAGCGCATAGCCTGATTAGCCAAGCCTAATGAGAGGTGAAGTGCTTGTCACGTTAACGAACTGCACCCGAGACACTACACGCCTACGGCTGTGCGTCTGCGCCTGTGGTGCTGGATGGGTGTTGCTTACAGTGAATATCCGGCGGCTTGAGATCACTGGCCTTGGTTGCCAGGCGCCCGGTGCCCCGGTTCGGGTTTGGCTGTTGTGTCGGTGAAAGGGCAGCCGGGCGCAACTTGCCGACCTGCAGTGGCGCAATGACCAACACCTCAAACGTCTGACCGAGCGGACGAAGACTTCCCCCGGTGGGGAATATTTTCCCGCAATGCGACGGGGCATCGCCGTCGATGCTGGCAGGTGGTCACTCCTGAGTTAGCGTCCGCGCTCGTGGTGTAATTTCCGGTGTAGGCGATGGTGTATTCCGG
>ERZ795062.2627-NODE-2627-length-11681-cov-5.312317_pt1 | contig 11681 bp, 13 predicted proteins | sample MGYA00375146_ERZ795062 | MGnify/ENA primary metagenome ERZ795062 (study PRJEB30191, sample SAMN05720281) | activated sludge metagenome | isolation source: Anaerobic digester | place: USA | collected 2015-07-16 ...
AAGGCCGCGGACCACCCGGCAAACGCACGGGCTAGGGCCGACGAGACTCTCACACCCGATCGAATCGGATGACGGTGCTGGCGTAATCCCCTAATAGCCATAGCCGCAGTCCCCGGTTCATCAGGTAGTCGCCGCGAGCCTCATGATCCTGCCATTCGTACCGGAACCGGTAGCGAGCGTCAGGATCCAGACCTCGCAGCCTCACGGACGTCGCCGTGTGCCCGATCCGGCTGCTGGGCAGGAATGCGAAGAGCACTGCGCCAGCGTCGCTGGAGTACTGGAACAACCGATAGTCGTTGGTGCTGGGATCCTCCAGCCGGTGCAGCCTGAGCATCAGGGGCCGCAGGTCCTTGTACTCCTGCACGTATTTCGCATACGCGGTCAATTCGTCGTCGGTGCACTTGGTCAGATCGGACCCGATCCCCAGCGATCCCGTCATCGCACTGTGGAACCGGAATTCCAGCGGAATGCTGCGCTGGGACAGGAAGTTCGGCACATCGGTGACCCATGCCCGCATGGCCTGCGGAGGATAGACCAGCGAGTAGCCACGGTGGATGTCCAGCCGGTCGCGGGCGTCGGTGTTATCGCTGGTCCAGAAATCGTCGAAGATGCGCAGGGTGCCGAAGTCGACCCGGCCACCACCCGACGCACACGCCTCGATCAGAAGACCGGGGTGCCGGACCTTCAGTTCGGCGGCGATGTCGTAGACGGCTTCGATATGCCGGTACCAGACGTCGCGGGCCGCCCCGACCTGGGACATCGGGCGGTTCGCGTCCCACTTCAGGTAGGCGATGTCGTAGTCGTTGAGCAGGCTGTCGAGGGCGCCCAGCACGTAGCTGCGCACCTCCGGGCGCGTCAGATTGAGGACGTACTGTCCGCGCGCGAGGTCGCTCTCGCGGCCAGCCTCGTGATAGATCCAGTCGGGGTGCGCGGCGAACAGATCGGACTGCGGGTTCACCATCTCGGGTTCCACCCAGATGCCGAACTGCATGCCCAACCCGTGCACCTCGTCGATCAGCGGCGCGAGCCCATCCGGGAACTTGCCGGGATCTACCCACCAGTCCCCCAGTCCGTCCAGGATTCCACCGTCCTCACCCGGTGTGCGGCGGCCGAACCAGCCATCGTCGACGACGAACAACTCAGCACCTATCCGCGCAGCGCGCTGGGCCAGCGCGATCTGGCCATCGCAGGTCACCGCGAAGTTGGTCGCCTCCCAGGAGTTGTAGAGCACGCGGCGGGGCAGCCCGGACATCAGACTGCGTCCGTAGTCGTGGAAGACCTGGCTCATCGCGTCTAAGCCGCCAACGGTCGTGGCCATGGCGACAGCCGGCGTGGTGAACGATTCGCCAGCCAGCAGGGACAAGCCCAGGTCGGCGTCGTTGATCCCGAGTTGCAGCAGGGTCTGTCCGTACTGGGTCAACTCCGCGACCACCTTGGTGTTTCCGCCCCATTCCAGCGCGGCCCCCCAAACCCGGCCCGCGGTCTCCGTGGCGTCCCGGGACAGGATCGCGAACGGGTTGTGGTGATGGGTGGAGATTCCCCGCCGTGATTCCAGAACCGTCTTGGCCCGTACGGGCGCGGTCATTTCCTGGAACTCCGCGCCCCAGCGACCTGTCACGTTGCGCAAGGTCAGATCCGAGAACGGAAGCGGCACCTGGGCGGAGGCGACCGACTCGATCAGCACGTCCGTTTCGGCATCCACGACCACCCAGCGCCGGATCACGTCCTCGAGAACCTCGTAGTGCAGGTCGACGCGCACACCCTTCGGATCCGCGAGTCGCACCACGAGTTCGTTGCCGGTTGCGTAGTGCGCTGCATAGCGCAGGTCCAGTTCCCGCCCGCCGTCCGGGAAGCACACACGTAGACACGCCTCGCTATAGCGGCAGCGTCCGTGAGCTGGGTACTCCTGGGGGACGATGTCTTGGATCAGGTCGTTGGTCGACAACTCCCACAGGGGTTCGACGATCACATCGTCCAGAGCAATCGGGCCGCCCCAGTGCAGGTGCCGCAGGAGGCCCGCATCGGTCACACAGAACACGTAGGAACTGCTCCGGGTGTGCAGGCCGAACCGCTCGCCGATCACCTCGATGCTCATGCTCTGAGGCTAGGGACGGTCACGCTCGCGATGCGCGTGGAAGCTGATCAGTAGCGTGTGCTTGTGCATCCCGAGATCCGCGACCTGTACCGCATGGGCTACGGCTTCGGCATCGGCTCGGTGCTGTTTGCCGCCGGAGCCGTTCTGTCCGCCCTGCAGGTCGACGCGATCATCCCGTCCGTCATCTTTGTCGTGGGTGCGGTTTGCTTCACGTTCGCTGCTGGTGTGCAGCTACTCGCTGCTGAACACAGGCATCCCGAACGCCGCATGCGCGACCCGGACTGGATGGCGGCTGCCGTGCAGTTCCCCGGGACTCTCGCCTTCAACGTCATGACTGTGCGAGCTCTGGTAATGGCGCTCCAGCCCGATCAGGTTGCCTACGGCCAGGTGTGGAGTCCGGACGTGGTGGGCTCAGCCCTCTTCCTCATCTCCAGCTGGATTGCGTGGCATCCGATCGCCCGCGCGAAACGTCATCACCTGATCGAAGGCCGCAGCAACGTGATCACCTTGTCAAACATGCTGGGGTCGGTCTTCTTCGCCGCATCCGCGTGGGGCGCGGCGTTGCTGCCCAGCGGAGAGTTCCGCAGCCCGTTCTGGAACAACCTCGGCACGTTCATCGGTGCCGCGTTCTTCCTCCTAGGCGCCGCGTGCCTGCTTCCGCACAAGGCCGAACGGCATTGATCTCGGCGCGGGACGTTCAGCCGCGATCCCAGTCCTTGGCCTGTTCGGGTGCCGGTTTCGGCTCACCTTCGTGCTCGCGATCGAGGTTCTCGACAGGATCCCGTACTGGATCCAACTGGGCGGATCCGTAGACCATCTGCAGGCCCTTCTTCACACGGTTACCCAGATCACCGAAGAAACTCATGGCACCTCCTGAACAGTGGGGACCGGTGCCAGCGGCACCTCCCGCAGACCTTCGATTGGCAAATCCGCTTCGGCCCTTCGCCTCACGACGACCATGGCAGCCAGCGCGGCCAGGGCCAATACGACCACGTACGTGAACAACTTCTTCATCCGTCTTCTCCGATCTCCTCCGGCGCCGGTTGCTCGGTCGCCGGTCTCCCCTGTTCTGGTTGCTGTTCTTGGCCAGGCGGCGGATCCTTCGTCTCCCGCTCAGGCTGGGCTGGTGTGCCGGCAGCGGCGGCACGGTGTTCTCCGCCCTGCCGCTCTGGCCGCGGATCTGCGGTCTCCGACGGGGACTGGGGCATCGCCGGCGTTCCCGCGACCTGGCCGGGCTGATTGCTGGCGGCACCCATTAGTGGCCCCGGAGTTCGTCGATGAGTTGCTTCTTCGTCAGGCGCGAATACCCATGCAGACCCAGTTCCTTGGCGCGCTTCTTCAAATCATCGAGAGTCCAGTCCGCGTACGATCCGGACTCCCCGCCTTTGCGCCCCACTTCGGAACGACCGTGCGCGGCTGCGGCGTTCGAGATGCGGGCAGCCTTCTGTTTCGAGGCGCCATCCTTGCGCAACTCCTCATAGAGGTCGGGGTCCTTGATACTGCTTCGTGGCATACCAAACTTGTTCCCCGCTAGGCGCCGTGTAACCCCACCGTCTAGGTCGCAGGGGGGCGGGTATCCGTTGACATCCGCTACCAGAAAGGAACTGGCAAATGGGTTTCACTGACCGCGTTAAGGACACCGTTGAGGACCTCGGGGACAAGGCCAAGGAGGCCGTCGAGGGCGTCAAGGATGACCACAAGGACAGCGGCGAGACGCTGAAGGACAAGGGCCAGGAAGCCGCGGAGAGCATCGGCGACCGCGCCGACGACGCCAAGGACAACCTGTCCGACGCCGCGGACGACGTGAAGGACGACCTGGACTAAGGTCCATCGCGCAGTGCCCGCCCGTGCCGTCATGGGCGGGCACTGTTGCGTCTGGCACAACCACCGCCAGGTTGGGACCTGCCGGCGTCAGTGCAATATGATGCACCTATGGTGCAAGAACCTTCAGACGCTTTAACCCTGGCGATCGGGGCTCGGGTCCGCCAGGAACGCCAGTCCCGGCAATGGACCCTCGACCAGCTCGCCGAGCAGGCTGGGGTCAGCCGGCGCATGGTGATCAACGTCGAGCAGGCCGAGGCGAATCCGAGCATCGCGACCCTGCTGCGGCTCAGCGAGGCATTGGGCGTAGGCCTGCCTGCACTGGTGGCCCCGCCCGAGCCTGCCGCTGTCCACGTCACCCGCTGCGGCAACGGCGCGGTCCTGTGGACCAGCGACAACGGCGGCCGGGCGGTTCTGGTCGCGGGCAGCACTCCCCCTGACGTGGTGGAACTGTGGGACTGGACGCTAGGGCCCGGAGATCACCATCGAAGCGAGGCGCACAAGCCTGGCACCCGCGAGTTGATCCATGTCCTGAAGGGATCGCTCACGGTGACGGTCGGCGGACAGCAGACCGACCTCGCGACCGGCGACGCGGTGGCGTTCCCCGGAGATTCCGAGCACTCCTACTCCAACTCCCATCGGCGTCCCGCACGGTTCTCGCTTGCCGTTTTCGAACCCGCGAACCCTCGACCCCTGGAGGTACGGCCATGACCGACCGACTCGATTCGTTCTTGGCTGGCAGTTACGTGGCCGACGAGGTGCACGAACTGCGACCTGACTACCGGGTGCTGTTGATCGCCGTGTCGGGCCTGCAGCCGGGCGTCAGCGACGACGACAGCGAGGACCTGCTGCGCCAAGCCGAGGCCGCAACAGCCGATGCGTTGCAGGGCGGCAAACCGGAGGATCTGCCGCACATCGCCGCCTGGCGTGAGGCCTACCGCGCGTTCGGGTCCAAGCCGCAGCGCACCCGCAACAGCGTCGAGGCGCTCACCCGTCGCGCGGAGACCGGACTGCCGCGGGTGAACCGGCTCACCGACATCTACAACGCGGTGTCGGTGCTTCACCAGCTGCCGGTGGGCGGCGAGGACCTCGACAAGTACCAAGGCTCACCGCACCTCATCCGGGCGCGTGGCGACGAACCGTTCGACACCAGCGCCGGCGGCGAACTGGTCGTCGAGTATCCCGATCCGGGCGAGGTCGTCTGGTGCGACGACAAGGGAGTCACGTGCCGGCGCTGGAACTGGCGGCAGGGCCGACGCACACAACTGACCGACGAGACCACCTCCGCCCTGTTCATCCTCGACGCCCTCGATCCGATGACCGACGAGCAGCTGCTGGCGGCGGCTGACGACCTCATCGCCCACGTTCGTCGCCTCGGCCCGGACATGCAGGTCGCGTCGCGGCTGATCGGTCCTTGAACCGGATCCCGCCCTGGATGCTGGCCGTCACCTCGATCCTGTCGGTCCAGTTAAGTTCGGCCCTGGCGGTCGGTCTGTTTCCCATCGTCGGACCGACTGGCACGGCCTGGCTGCGCCTGACGGCCGGGGCCTTGATCTTCATCGCCATCACCCGGCCGCCGCTGCGGTCGGTGCGACGCGAGGACCTTCCGGCACTGGTCGGTCTGGGGGTCACGACCGGACTGGTCACCATGAGCTTCCTGGCCGCGATCGACCGGATCCCGCTGGGAACGGCGGTGGCCATCGAGTTCCTCGGACCGCTGACAGTGGCCGCCCTACGCAGTCACAACCGGCGCGCGCTGGCCTGGCCGGCACTGGCCCTGGCGGGGGTGCTGCTGCTGACCGAACCCTGGCACGGCGAGGTGAATGCAGCGGGTCTGTTGTTCGCCGCGGTGGCGGCCGTCGGTTGGGCTACGTACATCGTGCTCACCCAGCACGTCGGGGACCGGTTCAGCGGGATCAGCGGCCTGTCCATCACCGTTCCGATCGCGGCGCTGACCGCTACCCCATTCGGGATGGTGCAGGCGGCGGGAAACCTGAGCGGCGGCGTGATACTGGCTGCCATCGGCTTGGCGATCCTGTTGCCCGTCCTGCCACTGGCCCTGGAGATGATCGCCCTGCGCGAGATGACGCCGACTGCCTTCGGCACGTTGATGGCACTGGAACCCGCGTTCGCCGTGCTGCTAGGGGCTTTGGTGCTGCACCAGACGCCGGCGCCGCCGCAGATCCTCGGCATCGTGCTGGTGGTGCTGGCCGGGGCCGGTGCTCAGCGCGGTGGCCGGCGGGTGCACGAGCTCGAGCTGGTCGACTGACGCCAGTCGGGATAGATCGCATTGGCCGATTTGGGTACGTGACCGTCACGCGTCGTTGAGGGGCGCACCGTCGCCCTCCCTTGCTGCCGAGGGTCGCTGATCGGCACTCACACGCGCGCGAGAAGCGCCTGGCACCCCGCCACGACATCCCCACCGAACACCCCGCAGTGCTCCAGACCGCGGACGAACATGTCAGCTGCCGCAGTCCGCACCTGGGTAAGCGCGTCCTCAGCCGGCCCAACGTGTCGCAAAGCCTCAAGCATGGGTGCGTGCGCTGCGGCTTCCGGCGGCAACTCCTGACCGGACTCCAAAGCCGCGGCCACCATGCCCAACTCCCGCTCGAGCCGGTCCGGCAGCACGGCCAGCCCCATCACCTCGATCAAGCCGATGTTCTCCTTCTTCACGGGGTGAATCTCCGCGTGCGGATGGAAGATGCCGTCCGGGTGTTCGGCGCTGGTGCGGTTGTTGCGCAGCACGATGTCCAGCCGCAACGCGCCGGCCTCCCGGCGAGCGATCGGTGTCACCGTGTTGTGCGCAGTGGCGCCGGTGAACGCAGCCACTTGGTGCGCCGGGTCGTCGTAGCTGCGCCACGCGGCCAGCACCCGATCGGCCAGATCCAGCACGTCAGCATCATCACCGCGCAGCCGGATGACGGCCAGGGGCCAGTCCAGCACCTCCACCAGGACACCGTCGCGGTCCTGCGACCACAACGTGACCGCGCGGTCCATCGGGAACCTGTAGCGTCCGCCTTGGTAGTGGTCGTGACTCAGGATCGACCCACCCACGATCGGTAGGTCCGCATTGGACCCCACGATGTAGTGCGGGAACAGTGCGGTAAAGGCAGCCAGCCGCTGCAGCGTCGCCCGGTTCATCGCCATGGGCCGGTGCTCGTCACTCAGGACAATGCAGTGCTCCTGGTAGTAGCGGTAGGGGGAGTACTGCAGGAACCACGCCTCGCCGCCCAGGTCCATCTGCACCAAGCGCAAGTTCTGCCGGGCCGGATGGTCGGGTCGCCCGGCGTACCCCTCGTTCTCGCGGCACAACAGACAGGCCGGATACGTCGATTCGTGCGCGCCCACCGCCGCTGCGATGTCCCGCGGGTCCTTCTCCGGCTTGGACAGGTTGATGGTCATGTCGAGGTCGCCATAGCGACTCGGATGCACCCAGGTGACGTTGCGGTCGGTGCGGGTCACGCGGATGTAGTTGCTGGCCACCGCAGCGGCGTGGAAGCGCTGCGTGGCGCGTTCCGGCGAGATGGCGTAGTCCTCCCAGAACTTGTGCTGGGTCTCTGAGGGCCGCTGGACGAAACAGCCCATGATCGCGGTGTCCCAGAGGTCGCGTTGGATGGTGGTGTCCGGGTCGATCAGGCCGCGGGCCGCAGCATCATCAAGCAGGGGCCGAAGCAGCTCGTCGATCGTGCCCCGCGCCCCTGACCGTTCAGCGGTGAGGTCGTAGTCATCGATGCGCAGCACCTCCAGCACGCGGTTGCGCACGTAGGGCACGTCGCCGGCCTCGATCAGCCCGGTCTCAATCCCGTACGCCAGCAAATCGCCCAGCGGTCCCTCGATCACGCGGTCACCTCCCGCGCGCCGTCGGCAGGGTGCACCTCGTAGAAGTCAGGCCGCAGACCGCTGCGGCACTGGTAGGCCGGACCGACCGCGGCGATGAACTCCGCCACTCGCTCGGGCTCGACGAGGTTCACGGTGCAACCGCCGAAACCGGCACCAGTCATGCGGGCGCCGATCACCCCGGGCGCATCCCAGGCCGCCTCGACCATCGCATCCAGCGCCGGGCCGGTCACCTCGAAGTCGTCGCGCAAGGATTCGTGCGAGGCCCGCATCAAAGTGCCGAGTTGGTCCCGGTCGTCCTCCCGCAGCGCGTGCGCGAAGGCCAGTACCCGCGCTTGTTCGCCGATCACGTGCCGGGCCCGCGGGGCAAGGTCCTCGGGCAATGTGGCTACATCGGCGGACGAGGCCTCGATAAGCCGTCGCCCCAGCAGCTCCTCAGCCTTCTCGCACGCAGCCCGCCGAGCGTTGTACGCCGAGTCAGCCAGTTCCCGCCGCTGGTTGGTGTTCGCCACGACCACCGCGATGCCGGCTGGGAACGGCACGGGGGTGACGGCAAGCGTCCCGCAGTCGATGGCCAGAGCTTGGCCCGAAACCCCCGCCGCGACGGCGAGCTGGTCCATGATCCCGCAGGCAACCCCGATGAACTCGTTTTCAGCCTGCTGGCCGATCAGCGCCAGTTCAGCCGCGCTCAAACCGGAGTCGGTGAGGGCGTCGAACGCCACCGCCATCGCCAGTTCCAGGGACGCGGACGAGGACAGCCCGGCGCCGTTCGGGATCCTGCCGTGCACGCGCACATCGACGCCAGGGACCTCAATGCCGCGCTTGCCGAACGCGAATGCGACGGCCACGAGGTAGTTGACCCAGTCCCACTGCGACTCAGGCCGCTGAGCCTCACGGTCGGCCGTCACCGTTCCCACTTCGGGGAAGTTGTCCGAGGCGGCCACGATCAGGCCGTCATCGCGTGGCGTTACCCACACGTCGGTGCCGTAGTCGATGGCCATCGGCAGCACGGTCCCGCCCATGTAGTCGATGTGATCCCCGATCAGGTTCACCCGGCCAGGCGCGTGGAAGTGCCGCATGCTTCTTTCATAGCCGAACTCACCCTGCTGGGTGGCCATGTGTGAAGCTACGGGTCAAACGTGAATGCTCGTCGCCCGCTGGGCTTTCACGTTTGACCTGAGGCTTCACGTTTGGCCTGAGACTTCACGGCTAGGCCGGCGGCACAACCGTGGTCACCGCGACCAACGTGCCCGGTTCTGGCTGCTCGTAGGCCACCCGGACTTCGCCGAGTTCTCGCAGCGACGTGACGTGGGTGCCGCCACACGCAATGCGATAGCTGCCGTCGGGCACGTCGCAGCACCAGAACCGCAGATCCGTCAGCGTGGGCCCTTCGGTCTCGATGGCAACTCGGCCGTCAGCTTCGATCCAGCCCCGCACCCGGTCGTTCACCCGGGCTGCAACTGCATCGGCATCATCGAGCAGAACCGCGGTGTCGAACCCCTTCTTGCGCAGCGACTTGCCCAGCCGGTACTGGTCACGGGCTTCGTCCTGCGTCATGCGCGACGAGGTGAGCGCGATCCGGTCGAAGTCCGGGTTGCCGGCCCCGTCTGTCGCCACGTCCTTGCGCCAAGCACCTGCGACCTCCGCGTTGAGCGCGAGAGCAACCACGTGACAGGCCGTGTGAGCGCGGCTCAAGGCCTGCCGCCGCTCGGCGTCCACGTGCAGATCGACCTCATCACCGACGTTCGGCGCCGGACCGTCGACCACGTGCACCACCACCCAGCTGAACCCCGCGTCACCCCGTCGGGCCTGGATATGTTCACCCACGGCGATGCCGCTCTCGGACACGGCCCCCACGAGGCAGTCGGTGACCGGCGATCCGTTCAGCATCCCGGTGTCGGCGGGCTGATCGGGCCAGGCTGGGTCGACCGGGTGGAAGGGCGTGCGATCGGTCACTACTCCGACACCCCCTGGCAGGTCCAGCACCTGGACAACGCGACCAGTGCCGCGTACCGCGCCGGCGGGGAAGTCCACGACGGTCCCGCTCATAGGCCCGACTCCGGAGTGCGGATCATGATCGCGCCACACTCTTCGCAGCGCACGACATCATCCGGTGCGGCGCCGCGAATCCGGTCGAGGTCCGAGGAACTCAACTGCAGTTGGCACGATCCGCAGCGGCCATGCCGCAGGAGTCCGGCACCTTGGCCCGATCGCGCCCGGACTTTCTCGTACAGCGCCACCAGTTCCTCGGGCAGGCCGGCTGTGACCTCACCACGGCGCGCCTCCAGGTCCACGATCTCAGCCGCTATCTCATCCGCGCGCCGGTCCCAGGCACCCGCCGCTTCGTCCGCAGCGGTCCGCGCAGCCGTCATCGCCTGCTCGGCGTCCTGCAGCGACCCGGTGACCTCCTCCACCTTCTCCAGCAGTTCCAGTTCCACGTCCTCGAGTTCGGCCTGCCGGCGGGCCAGGCTCTCGAGTTCATGCTGCAAGTCCTGCAACTGCTTGGGTGAAACCGTTCCGGCATCCAAGGTCTGCTGGTCGCGAGCGATGCGGTTACGCACGGTCTCGACGTCCTGCTCGGCCCGGGTCACCTCCCGTTCGAGGTCCTTGATCCGGGTACGGGTGTCGATCAGCTGCTCCTCGGCCCTCACGACGCCGGCCGCAGTGCTGGTGACGTTCGCGCGCAACGGCGACGACGCCTGCTCCTTTGCCAGCTGCGCCAGGCGCTGATCGACGATGGGCAGTTCGAGCAGACGTTCCTGCACGAAGGGGTCGACCTTCATTCTCGGATACCTCCGGTCCACGGATCGGTGACAAGTTCGCTGGCCCGGGCAGGCACGCCGGCCTCGGACAGGCGGCGCGCGGTGAGCGGGCACCACGGCCACTCGCTGGCCCAGTGTGCGACATCGATGACCGCACAGCCACCCGCCGCGAGATGCTCGTCTACGACGTGGTGCTTCAGGTCGCTGGTGACCAGGACGTCGGCGACAGCGCTGGCTGCGGACAGTTCGGATCCACCGGAGCCTCCCACGACAGCCACCGTGCGGATCGGCTGCTGCGGGTCACCGGCAAAACGCAACCCACCGGCCGTCATCGGCAGAGCGTGCACAACATGCTGCGCGAAAGCGGCCAGTGTCGTCGGGGCGACGTCACCCACCCGCCCCAGCCCGGTGTCCCGGCGCACCTGCGCGATCTGGGTGAAGTCGTAGGCAGGCTCCTCGTAGGGGTGGGCGGCCAGCAAAGCCTGCGCCACTGCCCTAAGCCGCCCGGCCGGCAGCACCATCTCCAGGCGATCCTCGGCCACGACCTCGACGCGGCCCGGGGTCCCGATGTGCGGGGCGGCGCCGGCCAGTGGCCGGAACGTCCCCTCCCCCTGCGTCGTGTAGGCGCAGCGCTCGTAGGCGCCGATATGTCCGGCCCCGGCCGCGGCCAGCGCGTCGATCAGCAGGTTGCGATGCGACTGCGGCACGTAGACCGTCAGCCGCAGCAGGTCTGACTCGACCGTTTCCAGCGGCCGGACGGCCTGCAGGCCCAACGCGTCAGCCAGGGCATCGTTGACTCCGTGCGGTGCGCGGTCGGCATTCGTGTGGGCGTTGTAGAGCGCGACCCCGCCGCGGATCAGATCCTGCGCCAGGCGGCCCTTGTAGCCGGTCAAGTGCGTGACACCGGACAGCCACAACGGGTGGTGGGTCACCAGCAGATCGACCCCAGATTCCAGGGCTTCGGTCACGACGGCCTGGACCGGATCGACGGCGACCAGCACGGACTCCACGTCCGCCCCGGGATCCCCGCAGACCAGACCCACCGCGTCCCACGGTTCGGCAAGATCAGGCGGGAACCAGGCATCGAGCATCGCTACCACGTCGCTGAGCCGCACGTGGGCCCGGCCGGACTCGAACCGACGACCTTCCCGGTGTAAACGGGGCGC
>ERZ795062.2634-NODE-2634-length-11666-cov-50.729653_pt1 | contig 11666 bp, 10 predicted proteins | sample MGYA00375146_ERZ795062 | MGnify/ENA primary metagenome ERZ795062 (study PRJEB30191, sample SAMN05720281) | activated sludge metagenome | isolation source: Anaerobic digester | place: USA | collected 2015-07-16 ...
TATGTCTACAACGAAGATTTCGACTGGACCAATGTATTCCAGAAAGCATATGAGGTCGGCATCGTTACGGATGACTCGTACAGGTACAGGGTGGAGGACAATAATGACTACCGGAGGCGTGACGCGGTCGAAGTCCTTTACCTGTCCCTCAATGCGTACAAAAAAGGCACTGAGACCAGGATGGCCACGACGTTGGTCGACGAAGGCCTGTTTACGATGGATGAACTGCTTGACAGCGGGATATTCGGAGAAATTACGCCGGCGGAGATAGAATCCATCAGCGCTATCGCGCCTAACAATGTTGAAATAAAGCTGAACAGGAACATCAAGGATATATTCCCGCAGGATGTAGAGGTCGTCGAAGAAGATACAGGCAAAGCACTTGATATCATATCCCTGGCGTACAATTACGGGTACGTCCAGGTCATCACGTCGGGCCAGATACCCGGCAAACCCTATAAGCTCACCATAAAGAGCTTCACGGACAGCAACGGCGTCAAATCGGGCCCGGTATCAGGGGTCTTCAAGGGATATACGCCGATACAGGTCGTGTCTGACTTCTTCAGGATACAGAAGGTGGAGCAGACGTCGTTGAACGTCATTGACGTCTACTTTACGCATCCGCTGAACATAAACAGCGAGAACCCGATATATTACGAATTGTTCTCGGACGGGAAACTGTTCGCTGCCGGGTCGTCGCAGAACATGACAGTAAAGAAGCTCCAGTCCGTCCCGAATGCAGTGTCCATATATCTGAAAAACAGCAATTTCGAACCGGGACAGGTTTATACGCTCAGGGTGAGCGGGAAGCTCATCAGCGGTTACGGGGCCTATCTTGCCGAGGGACACGGCGAAACGATAGATTTCACGACAGCCATCGAGCAGTCCGAGGAACTGTCCATACTCGCAGTCGAAGGTAAGACCAGCAATACCGTGAGGATACTGTTCAACAGGGAAGTGGATCCCGTATGGGCAGGCAAAAGGCTGAACTACACGGTATACAACGCATATAACGATCCCGTGGAAGTAAAACAGGCAACGGTCACGGACAGCGGCGAAAACAGCGGCAGGGAAGTGATACTGACCCTTGCTTCCCCGTTGGACAAGACGAAAATATATCAACTGAAGATAGAGTATATACCTGACCTGTACAGGCAGAGCGCTATTGAGGACAGGACGGTGCAGTTCTCCGGTTCATACACTTCAAACGTAGACCTGGCGCTGACCGGCGTTACGGCGAATTATGCGAATTACGTGGAACTGCACTTCAACAAGGCACTGGACCCTGCGGATGCCAGCGATTTTACCAAGTACGTGATCAGGTCGATGACGACATCATACATGGCAGTGCCGAAGAAGGCATACTATTCCGCGGAGAACGGCAAATTCACCGTAAAGCTGTATCTGCCGTCGTATCAGCCGCTTGACAGAAAAGATACTTACGTCGTATATGTCTCGAGCATCAGGGATTCGCTGGGCACGGCAAGCACATCGCTGCTGCGACGGGAATTCTCGCCGAAGAGCAATAACGTCATCAAGCCCCAGGTGATCGACGCGGTCACCGTGTCAAGGGACCTGGTCAGGCTCCTGTTCAACATGGAGACAGCTTTCAACCCGACGAACCTCAGTATCACGAATTATGTGCTCGAGTACGAGGAGAACGGCGAAGTGGTCAGGAAGGCGCCCATCAGCATAACTTATATCGACCCGGTGACACTGATCCTCAGGTTCGACGAACTGGACGGATCCACGGAATACAGGCTGTGGTTCGACAAGGTCTACGACTACTCGGAGGAATACATCGCTACTTCGGCGTCGACGAACGTCAGGTGGGGCAGGTAGAGCTAAATTATGCCAATTGCCTTATCCGGTTGTTTAACCGTTGTGCAAAATGATATAATTGATGTTGCGTCATATGTTCTGCCGGCATGCACATCTTCCTGCATGCGCGGTCTCAATATGTCTTGTTAAGGGAGAGTATTTTGTGTGGGTAAAAAGATCCTGATCGTAGATGACGAAAAAAACATAGTTGACATCCTCAAATTCAATCTCAAAAAAGAAGGCTTCACCACCATCGAGGCTTTTGACGGCGAGCAGGCGGTGGAGCTCGCGTTCAGCGAGAACCCGGATCTGATCCTTCTGGACGTGATGCTCCCGAAAATGGACGGCTTCACTGTCTGCAGGAAGCTGCGGCAGTCCCTCACCACGCCGATAATAATGCTGACGGCGAAGGAAGAAGAGGTGGACAAGGTGCTCGGCCTCGAACTGGGCGCCGACGACTATATCACGAAGCCGTTCAGCCAGAGGGAGCTGATGGCCAGGATAAAGGCGAACATCAGGAGGATGGCTATGGAAGAAGTTGCTGCGACAAGGACTGCCGCCATAATACAGGCGAAAGACCTGGTGATCGACTGCAACAGGTACGAGGTGAAGCGGGACGGCAAGGTCATCGAGCTGACGCTGAGGGAGTTCGAACTGGTCAAGTTCCTTGCCATGCACCCGGGACAGATATTCACCAGGGAGACCCTCCTGGAAAAGGTCTGGGGCTACGAGTACTACGGTGATGTGAGGACTGTCGACGTGACCGTGAGGCGGGTCAGGGAAAAACTCGAGAGGGACCCTTCCAACTGCGAGTACATCCTGACCAAGCGCGGTGTCGGGTATTATTTCGATAAAACGGAAGAATAGACGAAAACGAATAGATGATGGACAGCGTCTGGCCCGATGGAGCCGGACGCTGGCTGTTTCAACGGTGGAAATCCGGTTTTTGCCGGCACCGGTGTTTAGCCGGCAGTGATTTTTCAGAAAAAAGAGGTGCATATGTTCCCGAGGAGTCTGCAGTGGCGCCTGGTCACTTTCTTCTGCCTTATCATATTCTGCCTCGTTATCCCGATAGGCCTCTACCTCAACAGCAGGATAGAGAGCAAGTATTACGACGACTTCAGGAAGAGGATAGAAAGGGGATTCGAGGAATGGTCCGTCAGTAACGGCCCCCACAGCGCCCAGGAACTGAAGACGGCACTTGAGAACAGCAAGGACGTTTTTCTGCTCAACCTTGAAAACAGGAGCTACACCATAGTCGATAAAAACGGCGAGATCTTTTACACCAACGACAGGGAACTGATGAGCAACCCGCGCGAACTGGCCATGAAATCGCTCCTTGCGTCGGATAATTTCGTCCAGGCCCTCACCGGTACGGAAAACAACAAAAAGATACTCGAAACTTCGAGCGGCATGAGTTTCTATGACTATGCCAGGCCCGTGGGCGGCTACGTGATCTACTTCCGATATTACAAGGAAGACTGGGCAGATATCACGAGGCATTTCAACAACATCATATACTCTAGCCTGCTGATAGGCTTTGCCATAGCTTTTGCGGCAGGTTACTTTTTCTCGCGCGCCATCACGTATCCGCTGGCAAAACTCATGCGCAAGGCAGAGAGCATAGCGAAGGGAGACTTCGACCAGGAACTCGAGGTCAAGTCCGGGGACGAGATAGGGAAACTGGCGGACACTTTCAACTACATGGCGGCCAACCTGAAAAATACCCTCGTCGAGATATCGAGCGAAAAGAGCAAGCTGGAGACCATCCTCAATTACATGACGGACGGCATTATAGCGTTCAACCTGAGGGGCGAAGTCATACACACCAACCCGGCATCCGCACGCATCCTTGGAGCCGAAGGCCTGACGACCTTCCAGGAATACCGAGATCGTTTCGGGTTCGAATATTCCTTTGAGGACGTGCTTTACCTGCAGTCGAAGCAGACGACGGAGATGAACCTGACTATCGGGGAGAAAACCGTCAAGGTATACTTCGCCGTGTTCACGGACGAGAGCAAAAGGCCGGAGGGCGTCATCGCAGTGCTGCAGGATATCACAGAACAGCAGCGCCTTGAGAACATGCGCAAGGAATTCGTCGCGAATGTCTCTCATGAACTCAGGACGCCGCTGACCTCGATAAAGAGTTATTCAGAGACACTGCTGGACGGTGCGCTGGAAGACAGGGAGACGGCGGAGCATTTCCTGACTGTCATCAATTCCGAGGCAGACAGGATGACCAGGATCATCAGGGACCTGCTGCAGCTGTCGAGCCTTGATTACCAGCAGACCAAGTGGAATTTCGAAAAGATGTCCCTTGTCGACCTGGTAAAGAGCTGCGTCGAAAGGATGAGGATCGAAGTAGACGCCAGGCGCCAGACCATCGAGTGCTATGTACTGAACGAGATACCCGAGATAGAGGGAGATTACGGGAGGCTCGAGCAGGTGGCGTTCAACATTATCGGCAATGCCGTGAAATATACGCCTGAGGGGGGCAACATCACGGTGTACGTCGGCAGGATATACAACGACGTATATTTCAAGGTCACGGACTCGGGCATAGGCATACCCGAAGAAGATATCGAAAGGATATTCGAAAGGTTCTACCGGGTGGACAAGGCCCGTTCAAGGGAGATGGGCGGCACGGGGCTCGGCCTTTCCATTGCGAGGGAAATAATTGAAGCCCATAAAGGCTCGATTAACATAAGCAGTAAAGTAGGCGTCGGCACGGAGGTCACGGTCAGGCTTCCCGTGAGGCAGACAAGCCAGTAAAATAGCGCTTTTTGAGGGATTTTTATGTAATTTAATCTTAAATGGCATGTAATATTTCTGTAACAGTATTTCTGTATAATTAAGCTGACTAAAATGAGATTACCTGCGGCCCAAAGCGGCCATGCAGTTGGGAGATATCGCCAATGATCAAAAAACTGGGTATAGTTTTCATAGTATTGCTCATATTCGTAGCCGCCGCATCGGTGGCTTACGCGGGAAATCCCGAAGGTACGGGAGATACCGGCACACCTGCCAGGACGTACACGAATCCTGCGCCGGGCACGTCCGTGTATCCTCCTGCAAATGTGCCCGCGGGTATGCCTTCAGGAAGTGCTCAAAAGGACGGCGGAAGCCAGGCCGGGTCATATGCAGGTGCGAAGAATGACGGCACGGGTGATGCTGTTGCTGCTCCGGTCGCCGCGGATGGGGAAGCCGTCGCCGGCGCAGACAAAACAGGCAGTGCCGACAGGAAAGAAGACCCGGATGCGGCATTCCGGGCAGCCATCATGAAAGTACTCAAAGCGGGCAAGCCTGTGAACAACGGGCAATTCATAATCACCATAAAGAAGCCTGAAAATATCGAGGGAAGCATCACCACCTACGAAACGACTTTTGAGATCTCAGGCGAGACAGAATACACGGATGCCGAGATCCTGATAGCGATGCTGAACAAAGAGTCGGGCGTATACGAACTGATAGAGCTTCCCGACGGTGATCAGGCTATCGACGCCAGTTCGGGCGCGATGTCGACCGAACTCGAACTTGAACCCGGCGAATACAATCTGCTGCTCATAGCATACAGGACCTCTGAGAAAGATCCTGAGCTTGTCCAGTATACGCCGATTTCGGTCACCGTCTACAGAGACACCTGGTGGAACCGCTTCAGGAGGACCGGAAAACAGATAATAGACTGGGTCACCGGCAAGTAATGCGCAGAGCAACGGGGGCTTAAATGAGCCGTGAACTGAAGGAAAGACTGAAAGCGGTCTTGATTTTTGTACTGATCATCACAGGGCTTTTGCAGGTAGGGATCCTTTGGAGCTATCAGAACCAGGGGACGCCTTTTAGTTTTTTATCGACTTTTTTCAGCAAAGATATCCAGGTCAGCAATCAAGCCATAAGAGAGAAGCTGTTCATACCCGGCAGGCTGGCGATTTCCAATGGAGGGAATGATTATTGGATACTCTCCGATGACCATGCCCACTATTGGAAATTTTTCAATGAAGTCACTGCCGGACTGAGCAAGATCCTCACCGGCAACGTGGAACTGAAAGCAACAGATGAAAAATGGGAAGACATCATCACCCGGAGAGGCATCATCGTCGACTTTGGATTTTCCATGGAACCCGGGCTCCTGGGATGGTTTCTCGGGACAGGAAGTCCTGTGCAGGATATACCGCGTTTCAGCAAACTGGTGGTCAAAAAAGATATAGTACGTGAAGACACCGGGACATTCTATATCCGCGGGGATGACGGTGCCGTATACAGCACTCCCCAGATCAGGTATGAACAGGCTGTCAACCTTCAGAACGTGATCATAAAGCTGGAGGAGGGCAGCAAGAGCAAATACCGTAAATACAAGACCCTGGCCGGAAGCAGGCTGAACAAACCTGATGATGAGCCTGATGTTTTCTACGTGGTTTCTTCGCCAAGATACTGGCCGTATAAAATATTGTCAGCGCATCTGCCTGCTGCGGCGGAGAACGAGGAAGCGCTGGCGAAAGCCATTCTTGGGGAAGAAGAGGGCAGGTACAACAAGTACACATATAACGACGATATGATCCAGTATACATATGGGAGCAACATATACAGGTATTATTCCGACGGATATCTCACCTACCGTTATCTCGGAAGCGCCGACACGAGCGGGACAAGAGCGGGCGAAGCGCTTATGAACGCATATAAGTTCATTGCCGGGGCGGATATGCTGAAGGGGCCGGATACGGAGATCATTCTGTCGTCTGTTGAGAGAAAGGCCGGCGGCATATATGAGTTTGGATTTGACTACCAGGTGGACGGGTTGACGGTCAGAACGGAATATGACATGAAGGACGGAAGCGGCAGGAAGCTGGAGCATGCGATAAGGATACTCGCCGACGGCAGGCGGGTGCTGGAATGTGACTGGCTCATAAGGAGTTTCAGGGTCGAAAACACGCGCAAATACAATGACCGGCTGCTTGAGCTGATGGCGAAGGAGGGCATCCTCTGGCGCAATCTGAACATATCGGATATCGATACGGGCTATTATATCCGCAGCAGCCAGGACACGGTGCTTGAACCTGCGCTGATAATAACGGCGAATGAAAGGTTCAGGGTCTACCTCGACATGGTCGCCGAAGAGGGAGAATGATGCATGGATACATCGAGAGCTAAAAACGTGATCATCGCCCTGCTGCTTGCCTTCAATGTCTTCCTGTTCGTGAACACGCTGATATTCCGAAGCAGCCAGGCCGCCAACAGGGACACCCTCGAAAACACCAGGCTGATACTGGAGCAGCGGGGTGTCGTGCTCGAATGTGATATCCCTTCGAAGCCGGGCGGCGGCAACAGGCTTGTGTACATAAAAAGCGAACTTGACAGGGAAGATATCGCCAAAAGGCTGCTGGGGCCGGACTATGAAGTGTCATGGGACGAACCGGTATTTTTCAACCCTTCCGGGAAGGTCGGATTCACCGGGGCCGACGGCTTCATATACACTGCGGCCGAGGCCTTTCCCGCCGGGGATGCAGGAGAGGGCGGGAGCCTTGCAGAGCATAATGAAGCAAGGGAGGCTGCCATGAAGTTCATGAAGGAGAAAGGACTGCTGGCCGGGAAGTATGTGCTCGACCGGGCGGTCCGGAACGACGACGGCACTTGGGTGATGGATTATATCGAAACATACGGCGGGTCCCTGTTGTTTGACAACTATTTCTCTGTTACGGTCAGCGGCGGCAGGGTAATCCGCCTCGAATACCAAAGGCACCAGTTCAGGGGACTTTCAGGTGAAAGCACCGAGCAGTTCGAAGCATACCAGGCCCTGCTGGCATATTTCAAAGAGGGGAGCAATATAGTCATCACGTCCATAGACAGCGGGTATAAGCTGGAAGAGCCATCGATGAAAGAGGTGGAATCAGTCGAGCTTCTGCCCGTCTGGCGCGTCAAGATCGAGGGCATGCCCGAGCCTGTGTATATAAGCCCGCATGATACCTGAGAAATGATGATTTGTCCGGGCGGCAGACCCCGGGCATGAGGCCGGTTTGCTTCCATGCGGCACATGCTGCCCCTGCACGGCACAGTCTGACTCTCATACTGCGCCTGTCGTCCGTCATATGACGCTGGCTGCATGTCATGCGCCAGCCATAGGTACCTGCTGCCTGTTGCCTGCCGCCTGTTTCGCGGCACTGCAGCCACCACCTGCCGCCTGGCGTCTGCCGGCTGTCATTCGCGCCTGCCGCCTGCACTTCAAAATAGCGTTGTAGTATAATATAAAACAGTGATATAATGTAATAGGAAAACAGGGTATGCTCCGCACGGTTTATACGAATGACAAGAAAGCAGGTGCGCAGGGTTTGGAAAAAATCATCATAAACGGGCGCAAGCCGCTGAGAGGAGATATACATATAAGCGGTGCCAAAAATGCTGCTGTGGCGATACTTCCGGCGGCATTGCTCATAGAAGGCAGCTGCAGGATAGAAAACCTGCCTGATATAAGGGACACCCGCATATTGGAGGAAACGCTCACCCGGCTTGGGGCAAAGTTCACATACGAAGACAGGAACACTGTTCTCATCGATTCCACCAACGTAAATTCATATATTGCACCCTATGACATGATAAAAAGCATGAGGGCTTCATATTACCTTTTAGGGGCACTGCTCGGCCGTTTCGGAAGGGCGGAAGTTGCGCTGCCTGGAGGCTGCAATTTCGGACACAGGCCGATAGACCAGCACATAAAGGGTTTTGAGGCTTTGGGAGCAAAAGTCGTCATCGAAAAAGGCATGATCAAGCTAACTGCCGAAAAGCTGACAGGAGCCCAGATTTACCTTGACGTCATCAGCGTCGGGGCGACGATAAACCTCATGCTCGCTGCGGTCAGGGCCGAAGGCACCACTGTCATAGAGAACGCCGCAAAGGAACCCCACATAGTCGACACTGCCAATTTCCTCAATGCTGCCGGTGCGGATATTAAGGGCGCCGGCACCGACGTTATAAAGATAAGAGGAGTAAAGACACTGAATGGCGGCCATGTCCACTCCATCATTCCGGACATGATAGAAGCCGGGACGTTCATGATAGCATCGGCTGCCACCGGCGGCGACGTGACCGTGAGGAACGTCATACCAAAGCACATGGAATCCCTGTCCGCAAAGCTCCAGGAAATGAATATCGACGTGGAAGAGGGCGATGACTGGATAAGGGTGACGGGCGGCAACGGCGCCATCCGGAAGGTGAACATCAAAACGCTTCCTTATCCCGGGTTCGCGACCGATCTCCATCCGCCTATCACGGTGCTCCTGTGCCTTGCGGACGGTGCGAGCACCATAACTGAAAGCATCTGGCCGCAAAGGTTCCAGTACGTGGACGAACTGCGGAGGATGGGAGCCAGGATACGCGCCAACGGCGGGATGGCTATAATCGAGGGACCGGCGACCCTGACAGGGGCCCAGGTCAATGCCATCGACCTGCGGGCCGGGGCGGCGGTAGTGTTAGCCGGCCTTGCAGCGGAAGGAAGGACAGAGGTAAACAATGTCAAGTACATAGACCGGGGCTATGAGAATTTCGTCGGGAAGCTGCAGAGCCTCGGGGCGGATATCTACAGGACAGACGAATGATACGGTGATATTGGGATGAAAATATGCAGTTTATTCAGCGGCAGCAGCGGAAACGCCATATTCGTAGCGGAAGGAAAAACGAAGCTGCTGGTCGAGGCAGGACTGAGCGGTAAAAAAATCGCCGGGGCGTTGTGTTCGATAGGGGAATCCCTGTCGGAAATCAGCGCCATTTTAGTGTCCCATGAACACCTGGACCATGTAAGGGGCGCCGGCGTGCTGTCACGCAGGTATGACCTACCCATATACGCGACCGCCGGCACGTGGGAAGCGCTGGAGAAGATGATCGGCCCGGTCAGCGAATGCAACAAAAGGATTTTTTCATCATATGAGCCTTTTGCGATAGGTGATATAGAGGTGGCCCCGTTCCCGATACCGCACGATGCCAATGAGCCCGTGGGCTACAGCTTTTCCTCGGGAGGGAAAAAGGTGACCATAGCCACAGATATCGGGCATATCAGCCTGGATCTGCTCAGGTGCTTTGAAGACAGCGACCTGCTGCTTCTGGAATCCAACCACGACCCGGAGATGCTCAGGATGGGGCCTTACCCGTGGCCGCTGAAACAGCGCATCGCGGGCAAACACGGCCACCTTTCCAACGATGATGCCGGCGAGGTCGTCGCATACATGGCCGAACGCGGCACGAAAAAGTTCCTGCTCGGGCACCTCAGCAAACAGAACAACTTCCCGGAACTGGCTTACCAGACCGTGCGCAGCGTGTTGTGTGAGAAGTGCGTCAACGCGGGCTCGGACGTCATGCTCGATGTAGCCCTCCGCGACCGCGTGAGCAGGGTGATCGAGGTTTAGGCGGGATATACATCCGGGTGAGCAGAATAGCTGGAGGACTGCTTGAGAGAAGCACTGGAGGGACACCGGGAAGAAGTGCTGGAGGGAAGCCGGGAAGAAGCACTGGAGGACTGCTCGAGATAAGTGCTGGAGGGACACCGGGAAGAAGCGCCGGAGGGAAGCCGGGAATAAGGTCACCAGGAAAGTCACCAGGGAAGTCAGCAGGGAAGTCAGCAGGAAGGTCGGAAAGAAGGACCGGAGGATAGGCAGAGAGAAGGGTAAAAGGAAAGCCGGAAAAAGGAAGGCAAAGCATGAAGATCACCATCGTCGCTGTCGGGAAAATCAAGGAACGCTACCTGAAGGAAGGCATTGCGGAGTATTCGAAACGCCTGTCACGGTACTGTGACCTGCGGATCGTTGAAGTTGCGGACGAACCTGCGCCGGAGGGCATAAGCGCCGCACAGGAGGAACAGGTAAAAAGCAGGGAAGCGGCCAGGGTCCTCGACAAGGTGAAGGACGGTGATTACCTCGTAGTCCTGGATGTAAAGGGAGCAAAAAAGAGTTCCGAGGAATTTGCAGAAGTACTGAAAAACTGCATGGTAAGCGGCAACTCCAGCATCACCTTCGTGATAGGAGGCTCACTGGGACTGGCACCGGAACTCATAAAAAAAGCGAATATGAGGCTGTCCATGTCCGACATGACATTTCCACATCAACTGACCCGTCTTATATTGCTCGAGCAGGTATACCGGGCATTTAAGATAATATATGGCGAACCGTATCATAAATAGGAAAGGCAGTATTATCCTCATAACCTGGTATAGCATATGTTCTGAATATGATATAATAATATCAGGTGGTGATTTTATGAAAAAGTATAACTTTACTATTTTGATAGAAAAAGATGAAGATGGAGTGTATGTTGGTTCTGTTCCAGCGTTGAAAGGATGCCATACTCAGGCTAAAACAGTAGAGGAATTGCTTCCCAGAATAAAAGAGGCAATTGAATTGTGTCTGGAAACAGAAGATGATGGGTTCTTCCAGAATGAATTTGTAGGAGTTCAGCAAATCGAGGTTGTCGTATGAGTAAACTGACTATTATTTCTTCCAAAGATATGGCTAAAATATTGGAAAGCCTTGGATTTAAGGAGATACGCCAGAAAGGAAGTCATAAGAGTTATAAGCACGCCGATGGAAGAACTACAGTCGTTCCATTTCACGGAGAAGATTTGGGAAGGGGTCTTATTAGAAAAATATTGAAAGATATAGAAATAACTCCTGATGAATATGAAGAGTTGCGGAAACGGATTTAGGATGGTCTTTAAATAGATGTAGGTATGCCACCCTATCAGTTAATCTATCTCAAGAGTTTAAGGTGAACCTCCTTTTAGGAGGTCTTTTTACATGTAGAATAAATAGTCATGTATTAAGTAATATACGGTGAGCCTTATCATAAATGAAGCAGGTCATGCTGAGGAA
>ERZ795062.2638-NODE-2638-length-11656-cov-9.245496_pt1 | contig 11656 bp, 11 predicted proteins | sample MGYA00375146_ERZ795062 | MGnify/ENA primary metagenome ERZ795062 (study PRJEB30191, sample SAMN05720281) | activated sludge metagenome | isolation source: Anaerobic digester | place: USA | collected 2015-07-16 ...
TCTTTCCTGAGATGCCCAGGTGGCGGAATTGGTAGACGCACTAGTTTCAGGTACTAGCGAGTAACTTCGTGGGGGTTCGAGTCCCTTCCTGGGCACCAAGTTTAAACAAGCCGTTCAAGGCTTGCCTTAGAAATGCCGCTGATCCTTCAGCGGCTTTTTTTTGCCTGTTTCGGCACGCTTTCGATCCGGCAAGGGCCGCGACGCATCGGGACACAGCCCGATCCCCGCAGCCATTCGATTTGCCCACCATCAGACCGGCAAGGCCACGAGATCGTGCCCCTGCGTGCCGACGATTCGGGCGCGGGTAAATTCCCCCACCTTCAGCGTCTTGCTGATCTTCTCGGGCGGCAGGAGCCGCACCGTTCCGTCGATCTCGGGGGCGTCCGCATAGCTGCGCCCGACCCCTCCCTTGCGCCCCAGACCGGGGGCCGAATCAACCAGCACCTGCATGGTGGCGCCAACCCGTTGCATCAGCTTTCGGGTGGAGACTTCCTCCGCTACCGCCATGAAGCGGGCACGGCGTTCCTCCCGGAGTTCTGCCGGCAGCATGCCATCCAGCCCGTTGGCTTCGGCCCCTTGGACCGGGCTGTAGGCAAAGCAGCCCGCCCGGTCGATTGCGGCTTCCTGCATGAAGTCCAGCAAGTGCTGAAACTCTGATTCGGTTTCGCCGGGAAAGCCGGCAATGAAGGTGCTGCGAATCACCAGATCCGGGCACATCTCACGCCAGCGTTGAATGCGCTCGAGGTTCTTTTCGCCGCTGGCCGGCCGCTTCATGCGCCGCAGCACGTCCGGATGGCTGTGCTGAAGCGGAACATCCAGATACGGCAACACCTTGCCGGTGGCCATCAACGGAATGATGTCGTCGACGCCGGGATAGGGGTATACATAGTGCAATCGCACCCACGCCCCGTAGGGCTCGGCCATGTCACCAAGCGCCTGCACCAGCTCCAGCATGCGCGTCTTGACGGGTTTTCCGTCCCAGAAGCCGGTACGGTACCGCACATCGACGCCGTAGGCCGAAGTGTCCTGGCTGATGACCAGCAGTTCCTTGACCCCTCCCTCAAACAGGGCCTTCGCCTCCTTCAGCACATCGCCGACCGGCCGGCTCACCAGGTCGCCGCGCATGGAAGGAATGATGCAGAAGGTGCAGCGATGGTTGCAGCCTTCGCTGATCTTCAGGTAGGCGTAATGGCGCGGCGTCAGCTTGAGCCCGGCCGCGCCAAACCCGTTGGGCACGAGGTCCATGAAGGGATCGTGGGGCCGGGGAAGGTTCGCGTGCACCGCATCCATGACCTCCTGGGTGGCGTGCGGGCCGGTCACCGCCAGCACACTGGGATGCATTTGCCGCACGAGATTGCCCCCGGTGTCGCCCGTCTTGGCGCCAAGGCATCCAGTCACTATGACACGCCCGTTTTCAGCCAGTGCTTCGCCGATCGTGTCCAGGCTTTCCTTCACGGCATCGTCGATGAACCCGCAGGTGTTGACGATGACGAGGTCCGCACCTTCGAACGTCTTGGAAGTTTCATAGCCCTCCGCGCTGAGCTGGGTCAGGATGAGCTCCGAATCGGTCAGGGCCTTGGGGCAGCCCAGGCTGACAAAACCGATGCGAGGCGCAGCACTTCTTGCTGCAAGGGCCGGGGAAGCTGGAGGGGCGACGTCGTTCATGCCCACATTGTCCCAGTTCCGCGAGGGGCTAGCGCTTTAATCCGAATGCTCCAAACATCTGTTCGGCCTGCTTCTGCATCTGCTCCTGCATCTGCTCGAAGACACCCCGCGACTGGTCCACGTAATTGCCCATCATGCCCTGCAGCATCGGCGACTGCAAGCTCATGAATTTGGTCAGCATCTCCGGTGACAGGCCTTTGGACTGTTCCGCCAATCGCGCCTGCATTTCGGTGAAGGCCTCGATGTTCTTTTCCAGATAGGAACCCATGAAGCCCTGCATCGCATGGCCGTAGAAACGGATGATGTTGGCCAGCACGGCCTCGGTAAACATCGGGGCGCCGCCCGCTTCTTCTTCAAGAATGATCTGCAACAGGATGGCGCGGGTCAGGTCGTCGTTGCTCTTGGCGTCGCGCACCACGAAGGTTTCGCCCGCCATGACCAGGTCCTTCACCTCTGCCAGCGTGATGTAGGAAGAGGTTTCGGTGTCGTACAGCCGCCGGTTGGGATACTTCTTGATCACGCGCAGCACTGGCTGCCCGCTGGCTGCTGATTTGGATGACACTGCAAAACTCCTCGGTCGGCTCAGGGTGTGGTGAGGGACCCCATTTTTCGTACCGCACCGCAACCCATTCTATGGAAGGGCCAAAGACAAAACGCCCAAGGTTTACCCTGAGCGTCTTGTGTGCGAAAAGGAAATTGGTAGGCGCGATTGGACTCGAACCAACGACCCCCACCATGTCAAGGTGGTGCTCTAACCAGCTGAGCTACGCGCCTAAATTTGTCCGAGACTGCGAGTATAGCAGGAATGCCAGTGCCGGCCTGATCCACCCGATCTTTTTTTCGGTTGCACCGCCCGATTACCCAGGCGTCTCAGCGCCGGCGCGCCGAGCGCACATTCGGCACCTCGCGCACCACCGCCAGGACCTTGGCGAGCCGGCCCGCGTCCTGAACCTCGACCGTGAATGTCATCCAGGCCGTGCCCTTGACCGACTGGGTCTGAACGCCGATCACGTTCATCTTCTCCTTGGCAAACACCTCCGAGATGTCGCGCAACAGCCCCTGGCGGTCCGCCGCCTCGACCGCCACATCCACGGGGTAGACCGCGGCCTCAGTGGCACGCATGACGCCCCATTCGACCGGAATCACCCGCTCGGCATGGCGGGCGGCAAACTCCCGGAAATTGCTGCAGTCGGCGCGGTGCACCACAACACCCTTGCCCCGCGATACGAAGCCGCCGATCGCATCCGGCGGCGCCGGCTTGCAGCAACGCGCCAGCTGGGTCATCAGGGAGTCGATGCCGACCACCAGCACGCCGCCCTTGGGCGTCTTTTCTCCGTGACGGGACTTCTTCAGCAGCAGGTAGTCGTCCGGCGCGAGCAGCGGCACCGGCGGGCGCAGGAGCGTCTCGATGGTGCGCAGGGAAAACTCGTCCTTGCCCACCACTTCAAACAGCGCCTCGGCGGACTTGAACCCCAGCTGGGTGGCCAGGTCATCCAGCTTGTAGGCGGTCTTGCCCTCGCGCTGCAGCAGCTTCTCGACGGCTTCGCGGCCTCGGGCCACGGTCTCGTGCAGGACCTGGGCATTGAACCAGGCCCTGACCTTGGCGCGGGCCCGGTGGCTGACCAGGTAGCCCAGGTCGGCATTCAGCCAGTCGCGCGACGGCCCGCCTTCGCGCACCGTGGTGATCTCCACCGTCTGCCCGTTCTGAAGCGGGGTGTTCAGGGACACCATGGCCCCATCCACTCGCGCGCCCCGGCAGCGGTGCCCCAGGTTGGTGTGCACCGTGTAGGCAAAGTCCACCGGGGTGGCGCCCTTGGGCAACTCCACCACGGCCGCGTCGGGCGTGAGGACGTAGATGCGGTCGTCGAACAGGCCCTTGTCCTGCACCGAACCGGACAGGTCGCGCTCCCAGGCCAGCAGCTGGCGCAACACGGCGATCTTGGCGTCGTACTCCCCTGCGGCCGTCACCCCCGCATAGCCCTTGGCGCCCGCCTCCTTGTAGGCCCAGTGCGCCGCCACGCCATGCTCGGCGTGGTCGTGCATGGCCTGGGTGCGGATCTGCACCTCCACCGGCTTGCCGGCGGCATCGCGCACCACGGTATGCAGCGACTGGTAGCCGTTGGGTTTGGGGCGCGCAATGTAGTCGTCGAACTCGTTCATCACCGGCGCGAAGCGCGAGTGCACCCAGCTCAGCGCTGCGTAGCAGTCAGGAATTGTGGGCACCACCACCCGCAACGCGCGGATGTCGAACACGCGGTCGAAGTCCAGCGCCTTGCCGCGCATCTTGCGCACGATGCTGTAGATGTGTTTTGGGCGGCCCTGGACCGACGCCTGGATGCCCTGCCCGTGCAATTCGGACTCCAGCCCGGCGCGCAGTTTCTCCACGCCGCTCTCGCGCTCGGCGCGCTTTTCGTCGAGCAGGCGGGCCACCTGCCGGTAGGTCTCCGGCTCCAGAAAACGGAAGGCCAGGTCCTCCATTTCCCACTTGATCTGCCAGATGCCCAAGCGGTTGGCCAGTGGCGCGAACACCTGCAGCGTCTCGCGCGCCAGCACGGGCGACACCGCCTGCCGGCTGGCGGCGTGAAAGCGAAGCGTCTGCAGGCGGGAGGCCAGCCGCAGCATCACCACCCGCAGGTCGCGGCTGAAGGCCAGCAGCATCTTGCGCACGTTCTCGGTCTGCAGCTTGGGATCGTCGACCAGCTGCGCGTCGCTTTGCGCCTCACGCGACAGGCGCTGCACACGCACCAGCTTCGCCGTTTCCACCGCCAGGCTGGCAAAGCTCTCGCCGAAGGCCTTCGTGATCACTTCCAGCGGGTGATTCAGGTGCTCGCCCGCATAGACCAGGTAGCTCGCGGCCTGCATGGCCTCGGAGCCGCCGATGGCCTTCAGGATGGCGGCCACGGCGTCCGCATGGGCCATCATGTTTTCGCCGGAATCCAGCGACTCGTGCGCGATCAGCGGCTCTGCAAACATGCGTGCGCGCGCCAATGCGCCTGATGCCTCGGCCGTGGCGGCCAGAACTTTCGGCATGAACGCATGGGGCGGCCGTCCTGCCGGCGCCGGGATCATCACCGCTGGGCTCTTCATGCTGGACGCCCCCTCAGGCTTTCAGGATGAACGAGGCCACCGCGTCGATCTGATCCTGGGCCACCAGCGTGGGCGCATGGCCCACCCCGTCAAACTCCACGAGCCGGGCCTTTGGCCCGCGCAGGGTCATGGCACGGGCGGCATCGATCGACAACAGATCCGACACAGCGCCGCGCAGCAGCAGGGTTTCACAGGTGGCGGCATCGTAGAGCTGCCACAACACCGCCTCCCCCGCCGGGGCCGACTCCGGGGTCACCGTCCTGAACGGCACCACGATGGCGGGGTCGTAATGCAAGGTGAAGCCGCCCTTCGGATCGGGCCGCAACATGGCCTGCGACAGGGCCAGCCACTGCTGGGGCGTGTGCGGCCCGAAGCTGGTGGACACCGCCCACAGGGCGTCGGCGGCCTGTTGCACCGATTCGAAATGACCCACCTGCCCCAGGTACTGGCCGATGCGCTGCAGCGCGCTCCACTGGATCACCGGGCCCACATCGTTGAGCACCAGCCGGCGAAGGGGCACCGGCTTCGGCAAATCCGGCTGGCCGGCCAACACCAGCCCGATCAGCCCCCCCATGCTGGTGCCCACCCAGTCCAGGGCGCCGATCGGTGCCTGTTGCTGCAGCTGCGCCAGCAGAGCCAGCATGTCCGCCGCGTAGGTCGGCACCTGGTAGCCCATCGGGTCCTTCAGCCAGTCGCTGCGTCCGCGCCCGACCACATCCGGGCAGACCACCCGGACCGGCGCACCGGCGCGCGCCACAAGGGCGCGGGCCAGCGTGTCAAAGTCCCGCCCCTGGCGCGCCAGGCCGTGCACACACACCGCCAGGTGCGGCGCGGATGCGTCACCCCACTGCCACCAGGCCATTCGGTGGCCACCCGTCGAATCGGGACACGGTACGTAATTCAGCGTAGGTTCAGTCATGGTGAAATGCGGGTTCCAGCTCGGCTCGTCTGCATCGTAATTCAATTGGAGTACACATCATGTTGAAAGGCAAAACCGCCCTCGTCACCGGTTCCACCAGCGGCATCGGACTCGGCATCGCCGGGGCGCTGGCGCGCCAGGGCGCGAACATCGTGCTCAATGGTTTCGGCGACGCCGAAGGCCCGAAGGCCGAGATCGCGGCGCTCGGCGTCAAGGTGGGATACCACGGCGCCGACATGAGCAAGCCGGCCGAGATCGAGGCCATGATGGCCTACGCCGCCGCCGAATTCGGCCGCGTCGACATCCTGGTGAACAACGCCGGCATCCAGCATGTGGCGCGGGTCGAAAACTTCCCGGTCGAGCGCTGGGACGCGATCATCGCCATCAACCTGACCAGTGCGTTCCACGCCACCCGGCTGGCCTTGCCGGCCATGCGCGAGGCCAACTGGGGCCGCATCATCAACGTGGCCTCCGTGCACGGCCTGGTGGCCTCGGCCGAGAAGTCGGCCTACGTGGCCGCCAAACACGGCGTCGTCGGCCTGACCAAGGTCACCGCGCTGGAAAACGCCACCACGGGCGTCACCTGCAATGCCATCTGTCCGGGCTGGGTGCTGACGCCCCTGGTCCAGAAGCAGGTGGACGCCAAGGCGGCCGCGCTGGGGGTCTCCAATGAAGAGGCGAAGAAAGTCCTGCTGGGCGAAAAAGAGCCATCGATGCAGTTCACCACGCCCGAAGAACTGGGCGAGCTCGCAGTGTTCTTCTGCTCGCCCGCGGGCAACAACGTGCGTGGCGTGGCGTGGAACATGGACGGCGGCTGGGTCGCCCAGTAAGCCAGCATTTTTAAGCTATCGTTTCAATAGCTGCATTCGACCATTCGACGCCGGGTTCTGCCTGAAAAGGCTTGAAATCCGGCGTCAGCGCATCTGGATGGAGCCTGACACCGTCACCTGAACGGTGCTGCGCCCCGCTTCCACAGGCACCGGCGCGTCGGCGGCCATGCCCTTGGCCTCCATGGCCATCATGCGCGGGCGCGGGAAGGCACCCTGGTCGTTGCTGTTGACCGCCACCTCACGCAGCGAAAAACCCGTAAAGCCGAAACCCCGCGAGATTTCCCCAGCCCGCGCCTTGAACCGGGTGATGGCCTGTGCCTGGGCTTCACCCTCCACGCGTTCACGTTGCTCGCGGCTCAGGCTGAAGTGGGTCTGCGACACCGACATCGTCTGAATCTTGCCGGCCGTGGCGCTGATCCGGCTGAAGTCCCGTCCCTCCAGCACCAGCTCCGCCGAGCCCACCCAGTTGCTGATCTTGCCCTCGCGGCTGTAGCGCGGATACAGGCTGAAGGAGCCGGTCCGCACGTCCAGCTGGCCGGGCACGGCCTGCTTGCGCGCTTCGGCCAGCGCCGCGTCCAGCGCGGTCTTCAGCTGCGTCTGCACGACGGTGGCGTCTGCGCCCTCACGGGTGGCGCTCAGGGTGATGGCCAGCAGGTCCTGCACCACCTCCACCGTGCCGCTGGCCGAGAGCTGCGCCACGTTCTGCGGCGCCGGCGCCATTTGGGCCTGGGCCTGCAGGGAACCGACGCCGGCCATCAGCGCGGCCAGGACCAGGGGACGGACAAAAGCATGCATGGTGAAGTCGTTGAGAGTGGAGGAAAAAATAGGCCGTCGGCGGGCAGTGAGTCGATGGGGTCTCGACGCGGCAGCCCGTTCACCGCGCGCTGGCTGGCTCGAAGCCGGCCGGTCGATTCTGCCCCAGCTGGCGGCGCAACTCGCTGCGCTCGGCCGCGGAGAGCTGGCGCGCGGGTGCCGGGCTGGCATTTCGGCCCTGCCCCGTCTGGCCGGCCGCGGCCTGCACGTCCGAGCGGCGCTGGCGTGCCGCCGCCCCCGCGTCTGCGCCGGCGGCAGCGCCATCCGCGGACGATGGCGCGGCAACCGTCTGCGCCAGGCCGGGCAAGGACAGCACCAGAAACAGGACTGCAAGGGAATAAGTCTTCATGGGTCAACCCCTAACGTGGTCCGCCACGGACCGGTTCACACCAGTTTGACCCAGTGCGCCGCGCCGGGCCATGATATTTGTAACAGTGTGAAAAGGCGAGCACCCAAATGGGTCTTCGCCTCGGCAAGTCGCTCAAAATCGCCGTTGTTACAAATTCAGCCGGTACCCACGATGAACCCCACCCCCCGCACCGACAAGATCCTGGTCGTCGACGACGACGCGCGCATCCGGGACCTGCTTCGCCGCTACCTCGCCCAGGAAGGGTTCGAGGTGATGGTGGCCGAGGATGGCAAGGCCCTGAGCCGCATCCTGCTGCGCGAGACGGTGGATCTGATCGTGCTCGACCTCATGATGCCGGGCGAGGACGGCCTGTCGATCTGCCGCCGCCTGCGCGCCGCCAACGACCGCACGCCCATCATCATGCTGACCGCCAAAGGCGAGGACGTGGACCGCATCGTCGGGCTGGAGGTCGGTGCGGACGACTACCTGGGCAAGCCCTTCAACCCGCGTGAACTGCTGGCGCGGGTGCACGCCGTGTTGCGCCGCCGGCCCTCGCCCGAGGCGCCGGGTGCGCCCTCCAGCGAGAGCGAGGTGCTGACCTTCGGGCCCTTCACCTTCGACCTCGGCGCGCGGCTGCTGCGCCGCCACGGCGAGGAACTGCCGCTGACCACCGGCGAGTTCGCCATGCTCAAGGCGCTGGCCCGCCATCCCCGCCAGCCCCTGTCGCGCGAAAAACTGGCCCAGCTGGCGCGCGGCCGCGAGTTCGAGCCCTTTGACCGCAGCCTGGACGTCCAGGTGTCGCGCCTGCGCAAGCTGATCGAGCAGGACCCGGCCGCGCCCCGCTACATCCAGACGGTCTGGGGCGTCGGCTACGTGTTCGTGCCGGACGGCGGCGGCTGAACCGGGCGCGTGCCTTGCTGAAACTGAGACCCAAGAACGCCCGTCCGAAGGCATCGGCGCACCCGGCGCAGTCATCCGGGGCCATCCCGCTGGAAACGGCGCCGGCGCCGCTGGAATCACGCCCGCGCATCGGGCTGAACCTGTTCTGGCGCACCTTCTTCATGCTCGCCCTGCTGCTGGTGGGCAGCACCGTGGCGTGGCTGCAGACCTTCCGGGCGCTCGAATACGAACCCCGCGCCATCCTGGCCGCGCAGCAGGTGGCCTCGCTGGTCAACCTCAGCCGTGCCGCGCTGGTGTACTCGGACTCGATCGCCCGCGTCGCCCTCATCAAGACGCTGGCCGACCAGGAATCGCTGCGCATCCTGCCGCGCGAGCCCGGCGACAGAGCCGAGCCTTTCGACCAGAGCGCACTGGACGAACGCATCACCGACGAGCTGTCGCGCCGCCTGGGCCCGGGCACTGTCGTGGCCGGCAAGGTCAACGGCAAGGAAGGCCTGTGGGTGGGCTTCCTGATCGACGGCGACAGCTACTGGCTGCTGGTGGACCGCTCGCGGGTCAGCCCGCTGGGCAGCAAGACCTGGCTGATCTGGCTGGCGGTGGCCGCGGTCCTGTCACTGACCGGTGCCGCCATCATCGCGCGACTGATCAACCAGCCGCTGAAACAGCTCTCCTTCGCCGCCAGCCGGGTGCGCGGGGGCGACTTCGACGCCAGCCACCTGGACGAAAAAGTCGCCACCAGCGAGATCCGCGAGGTCAACATCGGCTTCAACCGCATGGCCGAGCAGCTGGCCAAGATCGAGCAGGACCGCGCGGTGATGCTGGCCGGCATCTCGCACGACCTGCGCACGCCGCTGGCGCGCCTGCGCCTGGAGACCGAGATGAGCGTGGCTGACGAGGACGCCCGCAACCACATGGCCGCCGACATCGCCCAGCTCGACGCCATCATCGACAAGTTCCTTGAGTACGCGCGCCCGGGCCTGGCGTCGCTCACCGCGGTGTCGCTGGCCAATGTGGTGGAGGCCTGTGCCTACCCGTTCCGCAACGCGGACGACATCGTCATCCGCACCGATATTCACCACCAGCTGCGCGTGATGGCCGACGAGGTGGAACTGGCGCGCATCCTGTCGAACCTGCTGGAGAACGCCCGGCGCTATGGCAAGTCGCCGCAGACCGGCGTCGCCCTGGTCGAGATCGCCGCACGCCAGCGCGACGACTGGATCCTGATCAAGGTGCGCGACCACGGCACCGGCGTGTCGCCGGAAGCCCTCGAGAAGCTGACGAAGCCCTTCTTCCGGGGCGATGCCGCGCGCACGGCCGCCACCGGTGCGGGCCTGGGGCTCTCGATTGTCGACAAGACCGTGCAGCGCATGGGCGGCACCTTCGTGCTGGCCAACAGCAGTTCGGGCGGTCTGGCGGCGCACATCCGGCTGCACGCGGCCAAATAGACTGAATTTCAGGTATTTTTTGCCTGATACCCGCGCGGAATGGTCGCTTTCAGCTATCGATAGATGAGCGCCACGGCCCGGGCCTCGATGCTCTGGCCCTGCCCCACCGGGCCCAGTTTTTCCGCAGTCTTGGCCTTCACGTTCACCCGCTCCACGTCGATGCCGATCGCCAACGCGATCGCGCTGCGCATGGCCTCGCGGTGCGGTGCCAGGCGCGGCGCCTGCGCAATGACGGTGCAGTCCACGTTGCCAAGCTGCCAGCCAGCCTCGCGCACGCGGCGCACCGCCTCGGCCAGCAGCCGGGCGGAGTTGGCGCCGTAGAAGGCAGCATCGGTGTCCGGGAAGTGCGAGCCGATGTCGCCCAGCCCGGCCGCCCCCAGCACCGCATCGGTGAGGGCATGCAGCAGCACGTCGGCGTCCGAATGGCCCAGCAGGCCCACCGGGTGCGGGATGGTGACGCCGCCGATGACCAGCGGACGGCCCGGCACCAGGGCGTGCACGTCCCAGCCCTCACCAATGCGGAAATGGGGGCGTTCGTTCATACGGTGCGGCTCCTGAGGATGGCGTCGGCCAGGGCAAAGTCTTCGGGATAGGTGACCTTGAAGTTCTGCGCGCTGCCGCGCACCAGCTTCGGTTGCAGGCCCACGGCCTCCATGGCGCTGGACTCGTCGGTGATGGAGAAACTGTCGTCCTTCAGCGTACGGCGCAGCGCGTCGGCCAGCGCGCCGACGCGAAACATCTGCGGCGTCTGCGCCAGCCACTTGCCGCTGCGGTCCACCGTCTGGGCCACGCGCTCGCCCGCTGCACTCTTGAGGGTGTCGGCCAGCGGCAGCGCCAGCAGGCCGCCCACCGCGTCGCCTTCGCAGGCGTCGATCAGCGCGTCGATCTGGGCCGGCGTCACCAGGCAGCGCGCCGCGTCGTGCACCAGCACCCAGTCGTCCGGGTGCACGCCATGCGCCAGCAGGTGCTCCAGGCCATTCAGCACGCTGTCGGCCCGGGTGGGGCCGCCACACGGCACCACCACCGTGCGCCGGTCGTCCACATTGAGCGTGCCATCGCCCGGCGCCACCACCACCAGGCAGCCGGAAAGCCGCGCCACCGCGCCAAACGCGGCCAGGGTGTGGGCCACCATGGGCAGGCCGGCGATGGGCTCGTACTGCTTGGGCTGGGCCGTGCCGGCGCGGGATCCGCCCCCGGCGCAGGGAATCAGGGCAAACAAACGGGTGGCCGGCGCGGTGCCGGCAAGCAAGGAGGGATTGGATTCGGTCATGGGCGGGGCCCCATTCTAAAATCGACACCCTTACAGCTCACCGGCACCCCCCGCCAATCCCGGCCGGGGGGTGCTTTGCTTTTGCGGTTTCCATGGAACTACCCAAACTTGTGCCCGGCAGGCGCTTCACCCTGCCCCGCCCCGCCGGCTCGGCCGACGCCCTGCTGCTGGCGCGCCTGGCCACCCGCGAGAAAGCGGCCCGGCGCCTGACGGCCATCATCACCGCCGACGCCACCGACGCGCAGCGCCTGATCGACGAGATGGCCTTCTTCGCCCCGGACCTGCGCTGCGCGCTGTTTCCGGACTGGGAGACCCTGCCCTACGACACCTTCTCGCCGCACCAGGACCTGATCAGCGAGCGCCTGGCCACGCTGTGGC
>ERZ795062.2639-NODE-2639-length-11656-cov-5.958366_pt1 | contig 11656 bp, 7 predicted proteins | sample MGYA00375146_ERZ795062 | MGnify/ENA primary metagenome ERZ795062 (study PRJEB30191, sample SAMN05720281) | activated sludge metagenome | isolation source: Anaerobic digester | place: USA | collected 2015-07-16 ...
TTTTTTCGTTGTATAAAAACATATGCCGCAAAGGTACACAGTTAAAACGCCTGCTACAGATTGTCTGCGGCAGGCGTTTCCCACATATGTTATTAATATATAATTGCTTTTATTATTTGATGTTTATGATGGTATTTATATTGGCATTAATAATGGTGCTTTTATTGGTGCTTACATTTTTATACTTCTATTACTCATCGATGGATGTTGTCCAATGGAATTTGTCATCTAGTCTTCCCCATTGTATACCTGTCAGAGTGTCATACAGTCTCTGAGTGAGTTCTCCTGTTTTCATATCATTGATAACTACTACATCATCCTTGAATCGAAGCTCTCCTACAGGAGATATAACTGCTGCTGTTCCGGTTCCAAATACTTCCTCTAGTGTGCCATCATGGCCCGCCTTCATCAGATCATCAATTGCCAGATGTGTCTCGTTAACTTTATATCCCCAATCGCGGAGTAGATGGATCATGGAATCTCTGGTTACACCGGGAAGAACTGTTCCTTCGATGGGAGCTGTGTAGATCTCGCCGGCGATCTTGAACATTATATTCATTGTTCCAACTTCTTCTACATATTTTTTCTTTTCTCCGTCCAACCACAGGACCTGTGTATAACCTAATTTCTCTGCCTTGACCTGTCCTAATATCGAACCGGCATAATTACCACCACATTTTGTGAATCCTGTTCCGCCCTTTACAGCACGTACCAGTTCATCCTCTACCAGGATCTTAACCGGTGCCAATCCCGTTGCATAATATGCTCCAACAGGACAACATATTATGATGAATTTGTAAGCAGATGCCATATGAACTCCAAGAGAAGCCTCTGTGGCAAACATAAATGGCCTAATATATAGGGATGTATCTTTTTCAGAAGGTACCCAATCCTTTTCAACCTCTACCAGAGATTTTACCGCTTGGACAAAATCTTCTGCCGGCAGTTCAGGCATACACAATCTCTCATTAGATTTCTGCATACGCTTTGCGTTCATCTCCGGTCGAAAAAGTCTGATATCGCCGCTTGATATCCTGTATGCCTTAAGTCCTTCAAATGTCTCCTGGGCATAATGAAGTGTAACGCAAGAAGGCTCAAGAGAGATGGGTCCTTCTGGGACAATTCTAGGGTCCGTCCACCCCTTTCCCTTGATCCAGTCATATACAAACATATAGTCTGTCATATATTTCCCAAATCCTAGGTTGTTCCAGTCTGGTTTTTTCTTCAATTCTGCTCTTTTTTCAAATCTGATATCCACTTTGCGCCTCCTGAGTGTACTTTTTTTCTCTATACGCTTGAATATAATTAAACTATGCGAGATATTATCATCTTTTCGGCCTTCAATGTCAACAATACAGATGGGCTTTTCGTCATTTTATACTATTAAATTGTAAAAAATGGCAAAAAAAAGAAATCACTTCCCGGAATGCAGTCAGTAGGAAATCGGTAACCACAATATTCTCCCCTGACACCAGGAAATGATTTAATATTTATATAATACTAAATTTAGACTTAAATGTAAAACTAATTCTATCAATAGTTTACATTTTTTATATCTATTTGATTTGTTTTTCTATTGCTAATCCACAAAATATGTTATTATACAGATATTAGCTAAGCATTTAAAATTCATAACTTTATACATATTCTATAGTTGTTTTATATATATTTTTATGAAAGATGAGTATATTTATGCAAAATGACGAAAACAAATTTTTCGAAGGACTTGATGTTTTCGGCAAGCTCAGCGTCTATGTGTCTGCCCGGGTTCTTAGGCAGAACGTTCTTACTACTATATATTTGTGCTTTTTTTCACTTCTATTAGAGAGCATTACCCTTACTCTAAAGGTTCTTTTTGGTTTTAATAAAGGTTCTATCTGTGGTTTTTCTGAAGAATATGCTCACATATACCTCATTATCGTCTGTCTATTTGTCCAGGTCTATCTTCGTATCCTCAAAAAAGATCTTGTAAACCATGAGACTTCTGCAACCATCTGCATGGTTTTCTTTGGTGTTTCACTAATCGTATGCAATACTATTTTCTCTGTTGGAGAGCTGCAATGTGGTAGGTTTCCAGTATCTTTTTTCATCTCATCAGTTTTTTATTTTTGCATATTAGTGATAGAACCCATCAAGCTCGTTTTTACTTCCTCCGCTTCACTTATCCTAATGCTGATCGTATCTATCGATAAAATAGATATGTATGATGTAGCGTCCTTCGTTGTCCTATTATTTGTACTTAATCTGGTCGGATTCGTTCATTATTCAGTAGCCAAGCACAGATATGGCACAGAAGAATCCCTATATGAGGCCAACTCTGTGCTACTCCAAATGTCTATCTATGACAACCTTACTGGTCTAAAAAACAGAAATGCCTGGAGACAGGATTTTGAAAATATGGTTGGGAAAAATTGTTTCATTATGATCTGTGATATAGATGATTTTAAGTTTTTTAATGATACTTTTGGTCATGCTGCCGGAGATAAGGTTCTAGAATCTGTGGCTCATTCTTTATCCGGAATTTTTGGTAAGGAATGCTGTTACAGGTTTGGCGGCGATGAGTTTATTGTCCTCACCAATGACCCTATTGAGAGGTTTGAAGAGCTTTATTGCAAATTTGAAAATAAGATATCATCCACTGATATTCCTGGTATAGATATAAAACCTACCCTGAGTGGAGGAGGTGCATATGGTCTATGCTCTAATCGCGAATCTCTCAGGTACATGATGAAGGTAGCTGATGATGCACTGTATCGTGTCAAACGATCCGGTAAGAACCACCTTATAATTGAGAAAATACCTAAATAGATTATCTAAGTAATTTTATAAATTTATTTTTCAGTTATTATATCTATATATATTTCAGAGCATCCATAACCTTGCTGTATGATTCTTTTACAGAAGTATACAATTCTCTGGCCTTGTTCAGGTCTCCATCTCCCCTAAGTGCATTTACAAGTTCACTGTCAGCCTCAAACAGGGTGTTCATGCCTAGATTTACAGCCACTCCCTTAAGTGCATGAGCACATTCAAATGCATCAGTAATATCTCCTCTGTCAAGAGCTGTGGTTAAACGTTCAAATGCATTATCATCTTTGAACATCCCAAGCAATCGTGTATATAAGCTCTCATCTCCCAGGCATCGTTCCAACCCATTTTCATAGTCTATCCCTGCTATTTTAAAAGCTTCATTGTCTAACATAATACCGCCTCGCTTCTTTTTATTCCTCTATTATTTCATAATCATTATTTAGATGCGGTTTCTTACTCAGCATAGCGTGTATGACTGCCAGTACTATTTCCTGCGCATATGGCTTGGTAAGGTACTCAACTACACCGAATTCATTGGCCGTATCTATTGTATTTTTAGTCTTGTCTGCTGTCAGAAAAATCGCCGGTATATTTTCGTTAATTTTTTTTATTTGCCTATATACTTCGAACCCATTCATATCAGGCATATAAATATCCAAAAGTAATAGATCAAAATATCCTGTCTTGACCAGATTAATAGCATCATTACCTGTAGAGCAGTAAAATACATCAAGTGAGTGATCTGCAGATATCATTTTCTTTAAAATCTCAACATTAATTGGTTCATCATCAACTATCAATATTTTTTTCTGATGTTTTTTTGTTCCCGGAAGCTTTCCTTCATCTAAGAGTTCAATAAATGCTTTTCCAAAAACAGGATCAAACTGCTTTCCAAGATTTTTTTCTATCTCTTCCTTGATATACTTAAGGGGCATTGCAGTTCTATATGGTCTCGTACTAGACATAGCGTCATAGGCGTCTGCCAAGGCAATTATTCTGGCTATTTCAGGAATATTATTACCTGTAAGTCCATTTGGGTATCCTGTGCCATTATATTTCTCATGATGATATTTAGCGGCCTCTGCGATCCTCGGATCCCATGATATTCCACTTAATATATGGTATCCGAGAACAGTATGTATCTTTATACTTTCAAACTCCTCCTTACTTAGGTTGCCTTGCTTATTAATTATTTCTTCAGGTACGCCTATTTTACCTATGTCATGCAGTATACCAGCCCTATATACCAGTTCTGTTTCCTTTTTACTGTATCCTAGTCTAGAAGCAAGCATAGATGAGCCTTCAGCTACACGTATGGAGTGATTGCTGGTATAGGTATCTCTGACATCTATTATCCTGGCAAGAGCAGCAATCACTTCATTCAATATTGTTTTATAATCTGTAGGCTTGGATATCCCGCTATTTTTCATGTATAATTCCTCTCTAAAGTTCTAATTTCCACTATAAAAGTATCATTCATGTTTTGAATATTTGACAAGCATATCCCTAATCTCGTCCACTTTAATTGGCTTGGTAATAAATTCATTCATTCCTACATTTGTTGCATTCTCTACTGCATCCGAGAATGCATCTGCTGTCATAGCTATTATAGGTATTACTCTTGCGTCTTCTCTTTTTAGATTTCTAATAGCTGTAACCGCTTCATAACCATTCATAATTGGCATCTGAATATCCTGGAATATGACACTGTATGTTCCCTGTGGTTCCGATATAAATCTATCCAGCTCTTCCTTGCCATTTTTAACAATATCTAGATCGACTCCCAGTTCTCTAAATATTCTACTCGCTATTTCTGCGTTTATCTCATTATCCTCTGCCAGAAGTATCTTTCCTGATACAGCTTTCATTTCCGGAGTTACCCGGCTAGAGTTTTCCTCGTTGCCTGTTTCCTCCAGTGCTATTTCTATCGGAATCGATACACAGATTTTCGTTCCGAATCCCATCTGACTATTTACATTGATTTCGCCATTCATGAGTTCTATCAGCCTCTTTACTATAGATAGTCCGAGGCCTGTTCCTACCATTCCTTCAACTCTCTTTGGATTATTTTCCTCCTGAGAGAATTCATCAAACATAACCTTTTGGAAGTTATCACTCATTCCTATTCCGGTATCCTGCACGGATATTCTTAGTTCACCTGCGTCCGCATTCTCTTTTGATATACATGCGGCGAATACAATCTTTCCACCATTATCTGTATATTTTACTGCATTTGATAATAAGTTAAGTGTTATCTGATTTAATCTGACCTTATCAATTTTCATCACTAGATTCATCGATGCATCATCTATCTCAAGCTCGTTCGTGAGTTCCTTACTATTACACATAGGATCAATTATATTTTCAATTTCAGATATATATTTTGAAAATCTATATGTATCTGCCTGAAGATCTATTTTATTACTGTCGATTTTCGAAATATCCAACACATCGTTGATAAGTGAAAGTAAAAATCGTCCGCTTGTACCTATTTTATCAAGGTCGTCTTTTAATCTCTCTTTATCATCTATATCTGCTACTGCAAATTCTGTGAGATTCAAAATAGCTCCAATAGGAGTCCTGATATCATGACTAATTCTGGAAATAAACTGGGTCTTGGCATCACTGGCTCTTTTAGCAGCATATGCTGCCTCCTTTAAAACCTTATTTTTCTTTCTCTCATCCTTTAGACTCTTAGTAATGTCCGTTTCATATAGTAAAATACGATTCTGTTTTTTATTTAGCCACATAGCTGACAGCTGTCTCCGCCTGATATCTCCGGAGGCAATCCTGAAGTCATAACTATTTGTTACTATTTCCTGTTTCTCCAGCCTTTTTATGATTCCATCTAGGTCCCCTTCTTTTCGAAAGTCATCCTTTTTCCCATCAATGCTTATTCGCCTCTCCCCATCATCTATGAATAAACTATATGGGATCACTCTACATCCTTCTATAACCGGACTTCCATCATAATTCCATGTTCCACTTCTGATAGTTATGGTACTGTCTGTCACAGATATAACCGCAACAAAATTCAAAGTCTCTTTTGCTATCTGTCTGAATATCTCATTATCAGTTTCTATCAATCCCTGTTGCTTGTCAGTTCTCCTATACAGTAGCAAAATTGTAAGCAACATAGATACAAATAAAAGCCCTAAAATAATTATCGCAGTTTTGTACTTATCCCAGAAAGATCTGTCATCATTTACATAAAATGTATCTTTTGGTGTCTCTGATTTTGTAATGCCGAACTTATCCATAACCTTTTTATTAAATACAGCCTTGGTCGGAGTCGCCTCAACAACTTTTATAGCAGATGCCTTAGCTCCCTTTGCAATATTCTCTGCCATCTTACCGGCCAATTTTGCACTTCCTTTACAATCGTATGTAATCCCTCCCAATGCTCCATAGTCTGTTGCATTCATACTTAATGTCATGACTGGAGCATCTGTGTACTTAATAAGTTTTTCAGCCATGTAGTTAAATGTCGTTGTACTTCCATCATGCATCTTATACATATCTTGGAGGAATACAACTGTATCATCTCCACTTTCTGACAGGTCTGCTTCTATATCCTTCTCATCCCGTTCTGACAGATTTAGAATATCATATTTAAATCTTCCATATTTTTTCACTGCCTTGGTAAATGATTCGGTATCAAGCTTGCCGATATAAGAGTTATCCGTCACAAACTTTATATTTTTAATATCCGGTAATGCCTTCTTGATAAAATCAAAATTGGCATTATAATCATACTGTTCTATTATTCCTGTTATATTGCCGTACTGCTCTGCTTCTTTTACAAGCGCTGGGTTCTGTACTCCAAAATATACGACAGGCGTATCCCCAAATATGTCACTTCTTTCAATAAAAAATGAAAGTGCAGCATCATCTCCGGCTATATAACAGTCAAATTTAGGTAGTCTATATAGTTTATTTCTGAGATATCTATATAATATGGACAAATCGTAATCCGTATTAAAACGTCTAGTATCCATAAATTCATAATTGATCTCGTACTTATCCTCTGGCAATGCCTCACGTATGCCTGTGAGTTCCTGTTTACATGCATCATCATTCATGCTGTATGAGCTTAGAAACATGACTCTATATTTATCCGATGATGCCTTTATATTGACAGTATCTACCTTAGCATCAGCTGTTTCAGCGGCACAGCATATCAGACTCTGTCCCATAATAATCTGAACAGACAGTATGCAAAATATGAAGATCTTTCTTAGTTTTTTTAGCATTCTGTCAGTTTGCATGATAGATAGCCAATCCTTCCCCCACCGCTTCAGAAATATTTCTGTTTCCTGTTACAAGTTCTGGCATTCCGTGACATCATTTATTTAAATTCTATATGGTATAGGACAACATTGAGCCGATGGCTTGATGTGATTAAAAATATACTACGTCCATTTATCACTTTAGTTCAGTATTTATTTTACCATTTAACATATTAGAATTAAACGAAAATTTATCAGACATTATTGCTTTTTTTGTAATATTTAACTGCTTGCAAAAAAAACCACACTTCTTCAAGTGTGGCATTCTCCATTTTATTTTTTTAATTATATAATAAAAATTTATATTACAAGTTCTGTATCAGTACTCATCCATAAAATTATGCGTTTTACCCTCTGTTTTATATGCAATAATTGTTTTGAGATTTATATTTTCCACACTCTTAAAAATATTCTTTTCGACGTATGGATTATCTTTTTTTAAATCTGCAATGATTTTTTTGGTAACTTTTCGCTTAGACTCTGATTCCTTAACCGGATCTCCTGAATTAACCATCTCTGTAAAATGACATGCACATTGCAAAAACTCTAAATTATTAGCGTCTCTCCATGCAATTACATCCTCTTCTCTTATGAGATACATTGGACGGATAAGTTCCATTCCCTCAAAATTATTACTCTTTAGCTTAGGCATCATTGTCTGAATCTGCCCTGACCATAGCATACCCATAAGTATGGTTTCAATTACATCATCATAGTGATGGCCAAGTGCGATCTTATTACATCCTAGATCCTGAGCTTTTTTATAGAGATACCCTCTCCTCATTCTCGCGCACAAATAACATGGAGAAGTATCTATAGTATCTACCACATCAAAAATCGGTGAATCAAAAATATGAACCGGGATGTTTAATTTCTCCGCATTCACATCTATCATTTTTCTGTTTATTTCTGTATAACCAGGATCCATAACAATAAATTCCAACTCAAAAGGGAATTTGTGATGTCTCTGAAGCTCCTGAAATAAAACAGCCATAAGCATTGAGTCTTTTCCACCGGAAATACATACCGCAATTTTATCTCCAGGCTGTATCAAATCATATTCTCTTATAGCCTTGGCAAATTTACTAAATAATTTTTCTTTAAATCGTCTATTTTTCATGAGGCTTATAATATCATTTATTTATTTGTTTTTCATTCCTTTTTGATTTTTTTGTGTATTTTTGTGTTTTTTTCAGGACATTTTATTTGGATAATGTATAATATTTATTGGTAATTTGTTAACAAGGAAACTATCAGAGAAGAGGTTATAACATGGCAAAAATTGATTTAACCAAATACGGAATCAACGGGGCAACAGAAATACTTCACAATCCTTCTTATGAAGACTTGTTTAAAGAAGAAACTAAACCAGAGCTTACGGGCTATGACAAGGGCCATATCAGTGAGCTTGGCGCTGTAAACGTCATGACAGGAGTTTACACCGGGCGTTCTCCTAAAGATAAGTACATAGTTGTAAATGATGATTCAGAAAACAATGTATGGTGGAATAGTGAAGAATATCCCAATGACAATCATCCTATGACAGAAAAAGTATGGGATGAAGTCAAGGAATATGCTAAGAAAGAACTTTCAGGAAAGAGACTTTTTGTAATGGATGCATTCTGTGGTGCCAACAACGACACTAGAATGGCTGTTCGTTTTATCATGGAAGTTGCTTGGCAGGCACATTTTGTCAAGAACATGTTCATCCGTCCTACAGATGAAGAACTAGAGAATTTTGAACCTGACTTCGTTGTATATGCAGCTTCTAAGGCCAAGGTCGAGAACTACAAAGAGCTCGGACTTCGTACTGATACCTGCGTAGCTTTTAATACAAAATCACGTGAGCAGGTCATACTGAACACATGGTATGGCGGAGAGATGAAGAAGGGTATGTTCTCAATGATGAACTACTACCTTCCTCTTAAGGGAATTGCAGCAATGCATTGCTCAGCTAACACTGATATGAACGGTGAAAATACAGCAATTTTCTTTGGTCTCTCAGGAACAGGCAAGACAACACTTTCAACTGATCCTAAGCGTCTTCTTATCGGCGACGATGAGCACGGCTGGGATGATAATGGAGTATTTAACTTTGAGGGTGGCTGCTATGCCAAGGTCATCGATCTGGACAAAGAGTCTGAGCCCGATATCTACAATGCCATCAAGAGAGATGCTCTTCTTGAGAATGTAACTCTTGATGATAAGGGTGTAATTGATTTCCACGACAAGAGCGTTACTGAGAATACTCGTGTATCTTACCCTATCGGTCATATCAAAAATATTGTAAAACCTATATCTCACGCTCCTGCTGCCAAGAATGTAATCTTCCTGTCAGCTGACGCTTTCGGTGTTTTGCCTCCTGTATCAGTTCTTACACCTGAGCAGACTCAGTATTACTTCCTGTCAGGCTTCACAGCTAAGCTTGCCGGAACCGAAAGAGGAATTACAGAACCTACCCCTACTTTCTCAGCTTGCTTTGGTCAGGCTTTTCTAGAGCTTCATCCTACAAAATATGCTCAGGAGCTTGTTAAGAGAATGGAGCAGTCAGGTGCAAAGGCATATCTCGTTAACACAGGCTGGAACGGAACTGGCAAGAGAATCTCAATCAAGGATACCCGTGGTATCATCGATGCAATCTTAAACGGAGATATCAAGAACGCTCCGACCAAGAAGATTCCTTACTTCAATTTTGAGGTTCCTACAGAGCTTCCCGGTGTTGATCCTGCTATTCTTGATCCTCGTGATACTTACACTGATGCTTCTGAATGGGAAACCAAGGCCAAGGATCTCGCTGCAAGATTTAACAAGAACTTCGTTAAATACACAGGCAATGAATCTGGTAAGTCTCTTGTATCTGCAGGTCCTCAGCTGTAGAACATACCTGTCACAAAATTTTAAATCGTAATTTTTAATTTGTAAAAAGATCTTCAATTACTATTTAAATAATTGTAATAAAATCTTTAATGTCAATTTAGTTAATTATAAAAAGATCTTTAATGAGTATTCACTTAATTGTAATTAGATTTGCAATGTCTATTTTATAAGATGCAAGCAAAAAATCTCTTTGAATAAAGTTTATTCAAAGAGATTTTTTTATTTAGAATTACGATTTTGTTTATTTCTTATCTTACAAATTTCAAATTGAAGATTAATTATAATTTTATATAAATTTCAAGTTACTGATTCATTGTTATTTCATATGAATTTCAAGTTACTGCTTCATTGTTATTTCATATGAATTTCAAGTTACTGCTTCATTGTTATTTCATATGGATTTCAAGTTACTGCTTCATTATACTTTTATTAAATTTTCAAGTTATAGATTTCGAATCTGATTATATTCATCTCAATTCACGGATTCCCTATCTGATTATATTTATCTCAATTCAAAGATTGCTTGTCCTTATTACTTTAATCATAATAAAGTTGATTCATAACAAAGCATACCTTACATTATCAAAAAAATCTTTGTTAGCTCCATAAGAATGTCTACGTTTTTCATCATGCTTTGAATGGGAACATACTCGAAACGACCATGAGCATTTTCATACCCTGCGCTGAGATTTGGACATGGCAGACCACGATTGGAAAGTGCGCTTCCATCCGTTCCACCTCGAAAAGCCTCTTTGTGTGGCAATACTCCACGATTCGATATTGCATTTCTAAGGCATTCGATCATCCACTCTTCTTTGCTAACAGCTTCTTTCATAGAACGATACTGCATTTTGAAGCTTATTTTTACTGTTCCATCTCCATATTTCTTATTCAACGATTCTACACAGGATATTAGAAATTTCTTTCTTTGATCAAAATTTTCCATATCGAAATCTCTGATTATCATGTCAACTATAGCATATTCTGCGTTTCCCGAAGCCTCTTGTACAAAAAAGAAACCTTCCATTCCTTCTGTTGTTTCAGGACGCTGATTTTCCGGAAGCATACTTATAAATTCAGCCGAAAAGATAAGTGCATTTTTTAGTTTGTCCTTGGCAGTTCCAGTATGAACACTAAATCCATTAAATTCCAAATGTACAGCATCTGCATTAAAAGTCTCGTCCATATACCAGCCCAAATGATCTCCATCCAAAGTATACGCCGTTGGAGATGCAAATTTTTTTAGGTCAAGATTTTTGGCTAATCCCCCGACTTCTTCATCCGGGGTAAATGCAATTGATATTGCTCCATGAGGTATATCTTTACTAATCAGTATCTCAAGATAAGTCATTATCACAGCAATAGATGCCTTATCGTCGGCACCTAATAATGTTGTTCCATCCGTAAGTATAAGATCCTGCCCAATATAACTTCTTAGTTCAGGAAATTTATTTACTTCCATTACAATGTGCTTATCATTGTTTAAAACAATATCTTTTCCATCATAATTCTTTAGTTCCCAAGGCTTACATCCATCACCAGGTGCATCCGGAGCCGTATCCATATGAGCGATCAACCCTAGTGTAGGACATTTGACATTATTATTGCTTTTATTAGACTCCGTAAGATGCGCATAAACTATACATGCTTCAGCATCAAAGCTACAATCTTGAATCCCA